>Ga0209380_10002153_pt1 | contig 12758 bp, 11 predicted proteins | sample HubBroMetageWFT6_FD_188347 | JGI IMG/M metagenome (GOLD analysis project Ga0209380, IMG submission 188347) | Warmed and freeze-thawed soil microbial communities from the Hubbard Brook experimental Forest, New Hampshire - Hubbard Brook CCASE Soil... | ecosystem: Environmental > Terrestrial >...
GCTCCATCGGCGTCCTCGACTGGATCGCTGAGCACGGCGACCAGCTCGGCACGCGCTACGCCAACGAGCTCGACCGGCACTTCCGCCCGGCTACGGCCAGCACGAAGGCGGCGCGGTGATAGTCGCGAGACGGCCAGTACGGACGTTCTTTCAGCACCATTGGCCGTCTCGCGACGATCAGCGGTAGCTTGGCTGCCCGTGAGCGACTACACGCCCGATCCCCAGGTTGTCCCGTACCTGCTGTACGCGGACGCGAGCGCCGCGATGGACTGGCTGATCCGCGTCTTCGGATTTACCGAGAGGCACCGCGATGCGCTGGAGGACGGGAACGTCAGGCACGGCGAGCTGCTGATCGACGGCGGCGGGGTGATCATGCTGGGCTCGCCGGGCGCAGGGTTCCGGGGGCCAGCCGCGCTCGGCGAGGTGACCCAGCTGGTATGCATCACGATCACTGATCTCGACGATCACCGGGCGCGGGCTGAGGCCGCGGGCGCGAGCGTCTCCGAGGTCTCAGGCCGGGCCAGTCAGGCGCGCAGCTATACGGTCGATGACCCGGAGGGGCATCGCTGGTACTTCAGCGAGCCGATTTAGCTATTGGTGGTAGTCGGCCAGGAACGTAGCGAGCCGGCCGATCGCGTCGTCGAGCACGGGGACCGGGGCCAGGAACACCAGCCGCAGGTGATCGGTCGTCGGCAGGTTGAAGCCGCTGCCGTGGGACAGCAGCACGTGCTGCTGCTCCAGGAAGTCCATCATCATCTGCTCGTCGTCGCGGATCTTGTAGGCCTCGGGATCCAGCCGGGGGAACAGGTACAGCGCCCCCGCGGGCTGCACACAGGTGACACCGGGGATCGCGGTCATCCGCTCGAAGGCGCGGTCCCGCTGGTCGCGCAGTCGGCCACCGGGCTCGAGCAGCTGCTTGATGTCGACCTTGCCGCCGAGGGCGGTCTGGATCGCGTACTGCGCCGGGACGTTCGGGCACAGGCGCATGTTGGCAAGCAGTTCCAGGCCGTCGATGTAGTCGGCCGCGTGCTCGCGGGGCCCGGAGATCACCAGCCAGCCGGAGCGGAATCCCGCCAGCCGGTAGGTCTTGGACAGCCCGCCGAGCGTGAGCACGAGCAGATCGGGCGCGAGCGCGGCCGCGCTGTGGTGGACGGCGCCGTCGTAGAGGATCTGGTCGTAGATCTCGTCGGTCAGCACCAGCAGCCCGTGCCGCCGGGCCAGGTCCAGCAGCCCGAGCATGACCTCGCGGGAGTAGACGGCGCCGGTCGGGTTGTTCGGGTTGATGATCACCAGCGCCTTGGTCCGGTCGGTGATCAGGCTCTCGACGTGCTCGACGTCGGGCTGCCAGCCCTCCTCCTCGACGCACAGGTAGTGCACGGCCCGGCCGCCGCAGAGGTTGACCGCGCCGGTCCACAGCGGATAGTCCGGGCTCGGGATCAGCACCTCGTCGCCGGTGTCGAGCAGCGCCTGCATGGACATGACGATGAGCTCGGAGACACCGTTACCGAGGAACACGTCGTCCGGGCTCACGCCCGTCACGCCCCGGCGCTCGAACGACTCGGCCACGGCCACCCGGCCGGGCTGGATGCCCCGCGCGTCGCTGTAGCCCTGGGCTTCGGGCAGGTGGTGCAGCACGTCGGCGAGGACGTCGTCGGGCGCGTGCAGGCCGAACGGTGCGGGGTTGCCGAGGTTCAGCTTGATGATCGGGTGGCCCTCGGCCTCCAGCTGGCGAGCTCGGCGCAGGACTGGTCCGCGGATGTCGTAAGTGACGTTCCTGAGCCTGCTTGCCTGCGATACCTGCACCCTGATTCCCTCCGTTCCGCTTTGGGCCGGCCAGATCATGCGTGTGCCGTTCCGGCAATGTACCGTGCCGGAGCCGGTGAACCGCAGCCGGTTACCGTTCATGGTCACGGACGAGCGCACGAACGCGGGAACGCGCCGGACTTCCTCAGCGGGTGACTAGCGGGCTGCGAGCACCTCGGCGATCTTCGCGGCGGCGGCCGGGGGATCGGCAGCGTCGTGGAGCACCTCGCCCCAGGACCACCGGTAATACCAGCGCAGCCTGCCGTCGTCGTCGGTGCCGGGCACGCAGTCGATGCTCTCCGCGAGCATGGCGGCTCCCGGCATGAAGACGTGCAGCGCAGCGGGGTACGACGTCTTCACCGTGGCGTGGAAGCCCTCGGTGTCTAGCGCCGTCGCCAGCCGGTGTAAGTGGTAACTTCGCGCGTGATCGCGGACGCCGTCCTGCATCTCACCTGCCTTGCCGGGTCCGCACATTGTGGGCGCTAACCGCGTGGGGTTGTCAAGCCCCGCCGCGCGGGTGGGTTAGTAACCGTTGGCGGCGTATCCCTGATATCCCTGGTAACCGTCCGGGCCGTAGGCCGCGTCCGGGCTGGCGTATCCGAGCTGGTCGTACTGGATGCCCTGGTAAGAGACCGGCTGTGCGGAACCGGCGTCGGGCTGGGGCGCCTGATAGCCGGGCGGGTAGCCGTTCATGTCGTGGCCGTTCGCGAACTGCCCGTTCGGCAGGTAACTGCCGGCCGCCGGAGCGAGGGACGGAACGGGCTGCGCCGTCGGCTGGGCCACCGGCGTCGGGGTGCCGTACCAGCCGTTGCTGGCGAAGCCCTGGTCGGGGGCGTTGTAAGCCGTGTAGGCCGGGTCCGGCTGGCTAGCTGGAGTGGGATGCTGATAGGCCGGCGTCGGTGCTGGCTGGCTGACGAAGCTGCCGTAGGGGTTGCCCGCCGGAGCTGCCGGGTCGGCCTGGTAACTGTCGGTCACGCTCGCGGCCGGAGCCTGCGGGACCGGATATCCGCTGGGTGAGCTGATCGGCCGGCTGGCGGCCGGGGCCTGCGGGACCGGATATCCGCTGGGTGAGCTGACCGGCCGGCTGGCGGCCGGGGCCTGCGGGACCGGATAGCCGTTGGGTGCACTCGTCGGACGCCCGGTCGTCTCCGGGTAGCCGCCGAACTGCTGGCCCGGCTCGCCGTAACTGGCCGCAGCCCCGTTCCGGGAGCCTGCCCCGGTGTCCGGCCGGCTGGCGCGGTAGGACCGGCTGTCCGACGTGTTGATGGCCGGGAACGAAGGGCTCGTCAGCGGATCGTCGTCCAGGGGTGCGGGGACCGGGCGCGGAGCCGACCGCGCCCCGGCCGGCTGGGGCGGAGTCGGCTGCGGAGCGGGCTTCGTCTGCTTGGCAAGGCGGGCCAGCGCGGCGATGCTCTCGGTCGCGGGCTCACGCCCGCCGGTAGCGAACCGGCCCGGCGCATGCGCGCGGGAGCCGGGCTGCGGCGGCGGACTGAAATCTGATCCCCGGCCAGCCGACGCCGCGGCAGCGGCGCGCGGAGCCCGCTGGCGGACAGGCAGCTGCGCCGCAGGTTGCTCGGGGCGGCCTGCTGGCCGGGAGTCTGGGGCGGCGTCCCGGCCGCGGCGGCCGGCCTTGGCGGGGGCCGGGCTTGCGGGCGGGGTGCTCGGCTCGCTCAGCGACTTGTCGTTCCTCAGCTCGACCCAGTAGTCGACGTCGGAAAGCGCCTCCCACTTGGCGGTCTCGGCCTCGGTCGCGGCGGCGCGGCTCGACTTGGCCGGACGGCCGTTCGCCGGGGCGGCCGGGCGGCCCTGGCCGTTGCCCTGGCTCGGGCGGTGGTCCCGGCTTGCGGGACGGGCCGGCGCGGCCGGGCGATCTGCGCTCACCGGTCGCCCAGGACCAGGGCGGTCAGCAGCGGGCCGGTCGGAGCCCGGCCGGTCAGCACGGGTGCGGTCCCGGTATCCGGGATCCCGGTCAGCCGCGAGGCGAGGTCCGGTGTCGTGGAGGCCGGCGTCCCGCGGACCTCTGGCAGCCCGGCCGTCCTCGGCCTGGGCGGGGCGAGCGGGCGCCCGGCGCGCCGAGGCGGCCGGAACGAGCTCGCGCACGTCACTCTCATCTGGTCCCCGGCGGGGCCGACGCGGCTCCTCGGGCAGTTCGTCGAATGAATCGTTGTCGTCGGCACGCAGGAACCGCAAGGCGGCGAATCCAATGATGATGATCAGCACGACCACGGCCGCCAGCCCGATCAGGATCTTCATCACACCGTCCAAGACATGGCCTAAGGGGGCGATGCCAGCCAGGCCCGCGCGGCCATCAACGCGGAAGCCTTCCCCCGAAGCGCAAGCACCCTGTTATGGAGCTAATGCTGATCACACCTGAACAGTGATTGTGTCGGACGCTATACGCCTTGTCACGCAATTCGGGAACTTTAACCAGGTGTGTCGACTGCCTGCACACGCTCAGTTACCCAGCGGATCCGGATTTGGCGGCCGCCCGGCAGATGCGACTCGCCTGGGAGGCGGCGCCGGGCGGGCAGACGATCACGGTCATCGTGCCGCGCGCGAGGACATGCGGCGCGATCGTCGTCCATGTGGTGAGCAGCTGGGCCCCGTCGGTGACCGAGCCGCCGAGCGAGGCGGTGTCGAGGGCGTAGACGGCGATCCGGTACTTGTGCGGGGAGCCGACCGGGCACGGCGGCTCGTACCCGGTCGCGCCGGTGCTGTTGCGGGCCTGATTAGCGCTCGGGGGCAGCATGTTGGTCCCGATGTCAGTCGTTTCCCGGCCAATGTCGAACACGAGCCAGTACACCCAGGGCGAGATGGGCGCGCCCGAGTCGTCAAAGACCAGGGCAAAGGACTTCGTCCTGGGCGAGGGGGCACCCTGCCAGAAGACCGGGGGCGTTTTCGGCTTGCCCTTGGCGTAGCACGTGAACTCGGCCGGAAGAACGGACCGGGTGACGGCGGGGCTGCTTACTTCCATGCTCAGCGGCGCGTCCTTGCTGAGCGGTGCCGGACCGCTGACCAGCCCGCAGCCGCTGCTGAGCACGCTGACGCCCAGCAGCAGAGCTGCGACCGTGAGGCCGCGGCGGCCAACCCAGTGCACTGTCCCCGTCCTTCGGTCCCGTATCGGGAACCTAGTCAGGCTGACGGGACGTCCCGAACATTATCTCGTCCCAGGAGGGGACCGACGACCGCCGCCCGCGGCCGCCCGCGGCCTTCTTCACCGGGCGGGCCGGCTTGTCCGGCTCCGCGGGCTCGCCCTGGGTGACGATCGCGTCGGCCGAGACATCATCGGCGAGCGGGTCGCTGACGTCTAGCGGCGGCCGCTCGGCCGACCGGTCGTCGACAGCTGGCCTCTCGCCCGGCCCCGCTGTCTGGCTGGCCAGGCCCCGGTCGGGGGCCGCGTCGCGGCCAGTGCCGTCCCAGGCGCTCGCGTCCCGGCTGCCGCCGTCCCGAAGACCGTTGTCTCTAAGACCGCTGTCCCTGAGGGCCGCCGCGGGGACGGCCAGCAGCCCGGGCTCACGGGCCACCTCGGCGTGATGAGCCGAGAGTCGCGAGCCGATTGGGGTAACAGTCGCCCTGGGCTGGTTGCGTTCCGTGAAAGTGACGGCTGACCACTCGGATTGCGGCAGGCTCAGCCGGACGGCCTGGTCGTCGTCGGGCAGCACGTGGCGCCGGCGCGCATCGTAGATCCACTGGGCCGATCCCGCCCGCCCGCCGATGCTGAACTGGACTTCGACCTGCCAGTTCCCGTCCGAGCGCTTGCGGGAGTCCCACTCGGCGGTCTCGGGGCTGCCACCCGCCAGCGTCAGCCGTTCGGTCACGATGTCGCCGAGCCTTGGACCAGGGCCGGAGTCGCCCTGCCCGCGAATTGTGGCCCGCTGAGCCTGCTCGGCCTGGTATTGCCGCTCGGCCAGGATCGGCCCCTCGAAGCGGCGGATCTTGTCCGGCGGGATACCCGCTGCGTCCGCGATCTCGTCGGCCGTCTCGCCCGCCCGGATGCGGTCCTGGATCTCCTTAGGTCGCAACGGATTCTCCACTTCGATCTCGTACTGAGCGAGCCGGGAGAACTGACCCTTGGCCACCGTCCTCAGCCGGTCATCGATCGGCAACAGGAACCGGCCGCTCCGCCCTGGCACGGCGAGGATGGCGTAACTGCCGTCTTCGCTGACTGCGACCAGGCGCAGCTCCTGCATTCCTGTCCCTCCTGCGGCTGCCCGGCCGCGCGGGGGCGGAGCCCGGACTGCCCAGCCATAGACGAGTCTGCCGGCATTAGCCAGGACAGGCCAGCACCTCGCCCGGCATGTCACGCACTATCCAGCCATTGCACCAGTCCGGTTAGCGCGTTCTGGCTGGGCGTTCCCCGTGACCAGTACTGTTCGGCAGGGTATTCACCAGCGGAGGTCGCGGTCCAGGTAACAGCGATAATCACCCGCTGGCCGGACTTGGCCGCACTCGCGCAAGTGATGGAGCCGGGCCGCGACGGGAGGGTGGCGCGCCGGGGTCGGGACGATGAACGATGAGCCGGCAGCGCTCGCTACGGGCGAACGCACGGGGCGCGCGGCCAGGTCAGGATGACAGCCCCGGTAGGATTCGTGCCCATGCAAGTCGACGCGATCTACGGGGCGATCGGGCGATTCAGCGTTCGCTTTCGATGGCTAGTTCTGCTCATCTGGATTCTCGGCGCGATTGCCGCTGCCACTCAGCTACCCTCCCTGGCCAGTGTTACCCAGGGGAACAATCAGAAATTCCTGCCGGCCAACGCGCCGAGCTCGAAGGCCGCGGATCTCGCGGCGCCGTTCGGGACCTCGGGCCAGTTCTCCATCCCGGTCGTGGCCGCGACGACCAGCGGGCCGCTGACCTCGGCCGACACCACGGCGCTCTCCTCTTTGCAGAAGAGCCTGGCGACCGTTCCGAACGTCACCAAGGTGATCGACGCGGGCGTATCGAGCGACGGCCAGGCCCAGCAGATCGTCGTGCTGGCCAGCGCCGCCGGCAGCGGCAACCAGAGCTACGCCACGAACCTCGTCGACGGCATGCGCGCGAAGATCACCCAGGCACACTTGCCGCCGGGGTTGTCGGCGCACGTGACCGGCGACTTCGCGGTCCAGGTCGACCAGCAGAAAGCCTCCGGCAATACCGGTAATAAGGTGCAGGGCCTCTCGGTCCTGTTCGTCATCCTGCTCCTGGTGGTGATCTTCCGGTCGTTCACGCTGGCGATCACCACGGTGCTCCCGGCCGCGCTGTCGGTGTCCATCGCCGGGCCGCTGGTCGGCGAGGCGGCTAAGCACGGGCTTCAGGTGTCCCCGATTGCCCAGCTGCTGCTGATCGTCCTGGTGATCGGCGCGGGCACGGACTACGGGCTCTTCCTGGTCTTCCGGGTCCGCGAGGAACTGCGCGGCGTGCCTCACGACACGGGCGGGGAGAGCTATCCGGGCCGCTCCGGGCTGTTCGGCAGCGTGCTGGGCGACCTGATGCACCCGCGGCCGGCGGCTCGGGACGCGATTGTGAAATCGGTCACCAGGGTCGGCGAGTCGATCAGCGCGTCGGCCGCCACCGTAATCGCGGCGGTGCTGACGCTGCTGCTGGCCACGTTCTCCTTCTACTCCGACCTGGCGTGGCCGTTCGCGATCGCGGTCGGCGTGATCCTGGTCGCGGGGCTGACCCTCCTGCCCGCGCTGCTGTCCATCCGGCTGTCGCTGCTGGCGGTCAAGCGGTCGCTGTTCAAGTCACTCTTCGGCAAGCCGAAGCTGCTGCCGTGGAGCATCCAGGGCTCCGGGAAGCCCGGTGTCTGGGGCCGGGTCGCGGGCCGGATCGTGCGGCACCCGGTGCCCACCCTGATGATCGGCGTGGTCTTCTTCGGCGGACTGGCGTTCGCGGTTCTCGGCTACTCGGCCGCGGGCTTCGGCGGCAGCACGGCCCCGCCGGCCGGCAGCGACTCGGCTGCGGGCCAGACCCTGCTTAACAAGCATTTCCCGCAGTCGGCGGCGAACCCCACGAGCCTCATCTTCAAGCTGAGCCAGCCGGTGTGCACCGACCCGGCGCCGCTCGCGACGCTTGAGTCGAGCCTGCTGTCCAGCGGCAAGTTCACCCAGATCACCGGTCCGCTCAACCCGGTGGGCGGGATCACGCTCACCCCGGCGCAGTACACCGGGCTGTGCAGCGCACTCGGCCCGGCCAAGGCGCTGTCGCCGACGCCGCCCGCGTCGATCGACGGCGGCCGGATCCCGGTCCAGGCGTACCAGCTGTACCGGGCCACGGCCAACTACGTCGCCCCCGACGGTAAGACCGTGCAGTTCTCCACGGGCCTCAAGGCCGGTGACCCTGGCAGCACGGCGGCGCTGGACGCGGTGCCGAGCATCCGCGCGGCCACCACGACAGCCCAGCACGCGGCCGGGGCGACAGCGTCTGGCGTCGGCGGCGAGGCGCCGGCGCTCTACGACATCAGCAGCGTCTCCACGAGCGACCTGAAGAAGATCTTCCCGTTCGCGATCCTGGCCATCGGCATCCTGCTCGCCCTCGTGCTGCGCAGCCTGGTCGCGCCGCTCTACCTGATCGCCTCGGTCGGCCTGTCGTACCTGGCCGCGCTCGGTCTGTCGGTGATCGTTTTCATCAAGATCGGCAACAGCGGCGGGCTTGAGTTCTTCATGCCGTTCCTGATGTTCATCTTCTTGCTCGCGCTCGGCGAGGACTACAACATCCTCGTCATGACCCGAATACGCGAGGAAGCGCGCAAGTTGCCGCTGCGCGAGGCGGTCGCCAAGGCGGTCGGCGTGACCGGCACGACCGTGACCTCGGCCGGCCTGGTGCTCGCGGGCTCATTCATCGTCCTCACGGTGGCGGCTGGTGGCAGCAACAGCCAGGTCAGGGACATCGGGCTCGGCCTGGCGCTCGGCATCCTGATGGACACCTTCCTCGTCCGTACCCTGCTGGTGCCGGCCACGGTCGTGCTGCTCGGCCGGTGGAACTGGTGGCCGTCCAAGCTGCAGATGGACCGGCCGGAGGATGCGGGCACGGCCAGCCGCGGGCAGGCGGCGGCGCTCGGTTCGGCCCGACCGTCCAGCGGCGAGCTGATCTGACAGGCGGAGTGCGTGGCAGCGGCGCCGGCGATCTCGGTCATCCTGCCGGTCTACGGCGTCGCTGACTACCTGCCCGCCTGCCTGGACTCGATCCTGTCGCAGGCAGGCGGCGACGTCATCGAGGTGATCGCGGTCGATGACGCGTCGCCCGATGCCTGCGGTGAGATCCTCGATGAGCGGGCCGCGAGCGACGCGCGGCTCCAGGTGCTGCACCTGGCGCGCAACGCGGGCCAGGGCAACGCTCGCAACCTCGCCCTGCAGCGAGCCAGCGGTGACTACGTGTGGTTCGTGGATGCCGATGACCAGATGGCTCCCGGCGCGCTCGCGGCCATCGCCGCCGCGCTGGCCTCAGGCAAGCCGGACGTGCTGCTGATCGACTGGGAGAGCACGTACGCCGGCGGCCGGACCGCGCCGAACCCCGGCCGCGCTCTGCTCGCGACGGTGCCGCCGGGCGGCTGCACGCTGGAGGAGCGGCCAGCGCTGATCAATCTGACGATGACGTCGTGGAGCAAGCTGTTCCGCCGCGACTTCCTGCTCGGCCTCGGCGTCGGCTTCGCCTCGGGTATCCACGAGGACATCGTGGTGACCTGCGCCGCGCTGCTCTCGGCCCAGGCCATCGGCGCCGTGACCGAGGTCTGCTATCGGTACCGCAGGGAGCGGCCGGGCTCGGCGATGGCCACGACCAGCCACGCCCAGTGGGCGGTGTTCGCCTCGTACGAGCAGGTATTCGCGCTGCTGGACAGCCGGGCGCGAGCAGGGCTACCGCCGAGCGACGCGGTGCGCGCGGCGGTCTTCGAGCGGGCGATGTGGCATTACTCCACGGTCCTGGAGACGACCGGGCCCGGCATCGGCCGCATCGGCCTGCCCGGCCTGGTACCCAGGGCCGAGCGAGGCGATTTCTTCCGGCGGATGCACGAGGACTTCCAGCGCTACCGGCCCGCGAGCTACCGGCATCCGGACGGGGCGCGCGGGGCCAAGATGCGGCTCATCGAGCGCGGCGCCTACGGCACCTATTCACTACTGGAGCCGCTGAACCAGGCCCGGGTCGCGCTGCGGAACGCCGCGCACCGCCGCGGCGGCTAGACTCGCGCGACCTATTCGCACTCGCCCTTTCGTGGATGTCCCGTAGCTATTGCTATGGCCATAGCTACGGGACATCCACGATGCGGAAACTGGGTGACAGCGGGGAGCGGGCGCGGCGGCGCTAGTCAGTCCCAGCGCTGAGCCTCGCTGTGATCGAACGACTCGGCGGGCTCGGGGATCACGCAGAAGATCAGCCCGGCCGGGTCGCGCATGATCCACCAGAGGCGCTCCTGGGCCACCCGCTCGGCGCCGAGCGCCTCCAGCCGCGCGACCTCGGCGTCCAGGTCGTCGGTGTGGATGTCAAGGTGCACGCGTGGCTCGCCGTCGCCGAGTTCCTGCACGAGCAGGCCGAGGTGTTCCCGCAGCAGGCCGCCGTGATACTCGGGGAAGCGCTCAATTCGCTTCAGCTCATGGCCAGTCGCGCCCTGCCAGAACTTGACCTCCGCCTCGCTGACGGCCGGCGGTACGTCAATGACGATCTGCGTGATGCGGCTGTAGTGGGTCATGCGCCCAACGGTAGGGCCGTGCTAGCCGTACCTCGCGCTCGGGTACAGCCACGGTGGACGGGGCCGCACCGGGGCGGCGATCATCGAGGCATGAGCACGCCTGCGGGCCACTGGTCCACCGCGAGCATCGAACCGCGGCGTCACCGAACGCCGGGCGCCGCGTTCCGCCGCTTCCTGCGGGCCTCGTTCACGCGGCGGGCCTGGAGCGACGTCCGGTACGCGGCCGTCAGCTTCCCGCTCGCGGTCGGCGGATTCCTGTTCACGACGTTCTCCTTTACCCATCCGGTGCTCCTGTTCGTGTCCACACCGGGCGCGCGCGCCCTTGGCCGGGCTAACCGGCGGATGGCGGGGCGGTTCCTGGGGGAGCGCATCCCGCCGCCGCCGCCGATGCGCGTCGAGCCCCACGTTCACGTGAAGGCGATGGACGCCGCCCGGCTGGTGACGCTCGTGTCGGCCGAGGGCGGCCGGGTGAAGATGCGGCCGAGCCGGATCGAGGTCAAGGGCGTTCCGGCGGAGCGGCTGGCCGAGCTAGCGGCGCAGAACGGCATCGCGATCACGGAGCTGAAGACCCACAGCGGCTGGCTGGGCGCGGCCGCCCGCGACAGGACCGGCTGGCGGGCTCGCGCTTACCTGCTGCTGAAGTTCCCGGTCAGCCTGCTCGCCCTGGTGCCATGGGGCGGCGCGCTCTCGCTCCTGGGTTTCTCGCTCTGGCTGGCAACGCGCGGGCCGAACTTCCAGCCGCAGGTGACGCCCGGCCAGGTCGTCTGGAGCTTGCTGGCCGGCGCGGCCGCCCTGATCGTGGCGCCCCGGGTGACCAGCGCGGCCATCGCACTAGACCGCTCGCTCATGCGCAGCCTGCTCGGGCCGTCCTCGCTGGCCGAGCGGGTGCACGACCTCGAGGTGACCAGGGCGCACGCGGTGGATGACGCCGCGGCAAGACTGCGCAGCATCGAGCGGGACCTGCACGACGGCGCCCAGGCCCAGCTCGTCGGGCTGGCCATGAAGCTGGGCCTGGCCAAGGAGAAGCTCGGCGGGGCCGAGCTCAGCCCGGTCGACCTTGACCGGGCGGCTGAGCTCGTCGACGCCGCGCACCGCAGCGCGATCGAGGCCATTACCGAGCTGCGGGTCCTGGCCCGCGGCATCCACCCGCCGGTGCTCGACAACGGGCTCGCGGACGCCCTGGCCACACTGGCCGCGCGCAGCGTCGTTCCCGTCGAGTTGATCACCGACATGGCCGAACGGCCGTCGGCGGCGATCGAGACCATCACCTACTTCTGCGCGGCCGAGCTGCTCGCCAACGTGGCCAAGCACAGCGGGGCGCGGCGCGCTACCCTCGAGGCCGTGCACGTCCCCGGCCTCATGCGGCTGCGCGTCGGCGACGACGGCGGGGGCGGTGCCAGCCCCGAGGCTGGCGGCGGGCTGCGCGGGCTCGCCGACCGGGTCCGTACGGTCGACGGGCTGATGGAGATCAGCAGCCCGCGCGGCGGACCGACGTTCGTCACCGTGGAACTGCCATCGCATGCCTGACGGCGGGCTGCGGGTCGTCATCGCCGAGGACTCGGCCGTGGTCCGGGCCGGGATCGCGGAGATACTCGCCGACCGCGGGCATGAGGTCGTCGCCGCGGTTGGCGACGCCGACGGGCTCCGGGCCGCGGTGGCGCAGAGCCGGCCCGACGTCGCGATCGTCGATGTGCGGATGCCGCCCGGCCACACCGACGAGGGTCTGCGCGCGGCCATCGAGATCCGGCGCGATCACCCTGAGGTCGGCATCCTGGTGTTCTCCCAGTACGTGGAGACCCGATACGCGGCCGATCTGCTCGGGATGCGCTCGGGCGGCGCGGCCGGCGTCGGCTATCTGCTGAAGGACCGGGTCGCCAACGTGGGCGATTTCATCGACGCCCTGAGCCGGGTGGCGGCCGGCGGCACCGCGCTGGACCCGGAGGTCGTTAGCGACCTGCTGGCGGCCAGCCGCCACGGCGGCGCGCTTGCCGCACTGACCGGGCGCGAGCACGATGTGCTGGCGCTCATGGCCGAGGGCCGCTCGAACAGCGGCATCGCCGGCCACCTGCTGGTGTCCGAGCGGGCGGTCGAGAAGCACATCAGCAACATCTTCACCAAGCTCGGCCTGCCGCCCTCGGACGCCGACCACCGGCGGGTGCTCGCCGTCCTCGCCTACCTCCGGTCCTGAGACCGGACGAAGACCGCGCCGGCTGGAGGTACGGCGCGGTCTTCGCGTTCGGGCACTGCAGCGAGGCGGCTGCAGCTGGGCCGGCCAGGGGCGAGGCCGGCCCGG
>Ga0209380_10002154_pt1 | contig 12758 bp, 11 predicted proteins | sample HubBroMetageWFT6_FD_188347 | JGI IMG/M metagenome (GOLD analysis project Ga0209380, IMG submission 188347) | Warmed and freeze-thawed soil microbial communities from the Hubbard Brook experimental Forest, New Hampshire - Hubbard Brook CCASE Soil... | ecosystem: Environmental > Terrestrial >...
TGCCGGGAAGGCCGTAAAGGTGATCGATGCGGGCGGTCTCGCAGTTGCGCCCGGTTTCATCGACATCAAGACCCATTCCGACTTCACGCTGCCGATCAATCCCAAGGCTGAGAGCAAGGTGCGCCAGGGGGTGACGACCGAGATCATCGGCCATTGCGGCTTCTCGGTCGCGCCGGTCTTGCCCGGCAAGGCACAGCTCCTCGCCGACTACCTCTCGGGCGGCGCGCCGTGGCTGCCGTTCCACGAAATCAGCTTCCCCGACTACCTCGGCACATTTCCCAGTGTCGCGGTCAATGCCGGGATGCTGATCGGGCACAATACGCTGCGGCTGATGACGATGGGTCTCGAAGACCGCGCCCCGACCGCAGCTGAGCTCGACCGGATGATCGCACTGCTCGACGAGGGGTTGCGTGCCGGCGCGCTCGGCCTCTCCACGGGCTTGTTCACCCCGCCCGGCAGCTTCGCCGAGCCCTCGGAGATCATGTCCTTGTGCGAGGTCGTGGCGCGACACAAGGCCGGCTATTTCACCCATATTCGCGACGAGTCGAACCGGGTCTTGGAGGCGGTCGAGGAAGCGATCGCGGTGGCGCGCGCCTATCCGATCCATGTCGAGATCGTCCACCTCAAATGCTCGGGGACCGACAATTGGGGGAAGGCGGCGCAAATCCTCGCCCGCATCGAAGCCGCGCGGGCCGCGGGCTGCGACATCGATTGCGATGCCTACCCCTATGCCGCCGGCGCCAATCCGCTGAAGAACCTGCTGCCGCCTTGGGTGCAAATCGGCGGCAACGAGGCGATGCTGGCCCGGCTCGCCCTGCCCGAGACCCGCGCCCGCATCGAGGCCGAGATCGCCGATCACGGGCTCAACAATTGGGGCCGGATTCCGTCATGGGAGGCGGTGCAGGTTTCGATCTCGCCGAATTTCCCGCAGACGGCCGGCAAGACCGTCGCCGCGCTCGCGGCCGAGCGCGGCGTCAATCCGATCGATCAGGTCTGCGATCATCTGATCGCCGACAACGGCGCGACGCGCGTGCTGATAACCTCGATCTCCGAGGACGATATCCGCACGATCGTGCGCTCGCCCAAGGCCCTCGTCGGCTCCGACGGCAATTGCGTCGCCGATTACGGCATCGTCGGCCAGGGCATGCCGCATCCGCGCTTCTACGGCACCTTTCCACGCGTCATCGGCCATTACGTCGGCGAGGAGCGGCTGTTGCCGCTGGAACAGGCGATCCACAAGATGACCGGCGGCTCGGCGCGGGCGCTGAAGCTCAAGGACCGCGGCCTCTTGCAGGAGGGCTGGCGCGCCGATGTGGCGATCTTCGATCCGGCCGAGTTCAAGGACCAGGCGACCTATGCCCAGCCGCATCGCTACCCGACCGGCGCGCGAACCACCGTCATCGTCAATGGTACGGTCGTTGTCGACAACGCCACGCACACCGGCGCCATCCCCGGCATGGTCCTCCGCCGCGCCCCGGACGGCACGGTCGGGTAGGCCGACTCACTCGATTGCGGCGTGGACGAGATTGCTGATGCGGTCGAGCCGCGCCGAGTGCCACGGATCGGGCTGCACGAAATTGGTTATATAGGCGAAGGAGACACCGGAGGTCGGGTCGCCCCAGCAATAGGAGGTGCCGACCCCGCCATGGCCGAAGGTTAGCGGGTGGGCGATGCTGCCGAGTCCGCGGATGCGCGGGGTGGTGCCGCGCGAATGCGGGCCGAGGCCGCGATGCATCGGGATGCCGGCCATCGCCTCGTCCGGCCGGTCGCCGGTGAAGTCCCGCGTCACGTATTCGATCACCCGCTTCGAGAACAGCCGCACCGCGCCGAGCCGGCCGCCCCCGATCATCATCTGGTAGAAGGCGGCCATCGCCCGGGCGGTGCCGAAGCCGCCGCCATGCGGCAGGCCGGCTTCGCGGAATTCTGGACTGTTGTCGCGCGTCTCGGCACCCTCGATCGCGTGGACGTCGGCGCAGCGCTCCTGCTGCTCGCGCGGCACACCGACAGAGAGCTCGTAATCGAGACCGAGCGGGCCGATCACCCGCTGGCGGATCACGTCGCGATAGTCGCGCCCGGTCGCCGCCTCGATGACCATCGCCAAGGTCAGATGGGCGCTGCGGCCATGGTAGTGCAGCTTCGAGCCGGCCGGCCATTCCGGGCGGAAATCGCAGACCTCTGCGCGCATGCGCGCGTGGTCGGCCCAGCTCTCGCGGCTGACATTGGCGCTTGGAAACCCGGCCTGATGGGTCGCGACCTCGAACAGCGTGATGTCGTCCTTGCCGTGTGTAGCGAATTCCGGAAGGTGATCGGCGACGCGGTCGTGGAACGACAGCAGGCCCTCCTCGACCAGGCTCCACACCGCCGCCATGGTCAGAACCTTCGTGTTGGAAAACAGAAGCCAGAGAGTGTCCTCGATCGCCGGCACCGGGTCAGGGTCGATGCGCGCGTTGCCATAGCTCTTGTAAAGGGCGAGTTCGCCATTCCGGGCGAGCGCGATCTGGCAGCCAGGGTAGCGCCTCTCGTCTATATGTTCCCGGATCAGCCGGTCGAGATCGGCGAGCGGACGTGATCGGAAATGCAGCGCCGCGGGAGTGCTCTGCGGCAGCGGGAACTCGCTCGTCATCGACATACACTCCGTTACCGACGGGGTTGCCCCGGAGCGATGTTCGCTTGATGCGGCCGCGCTGTCGAGTCGGCCGGAGCAGTGACGGCGATTAGATCTGAGGCTTCAGTCGCGTCGATAGGGATAACAGCGAGCGCGTTCGAGCGTCATCCCATAATGCTGCCCGAGCGCGCGAATCGCGTCGCCCTGCTCGGGATAGGGGTCGGCATTCCCTGGTCCGACAATGATGGGGCGGAAGCTGCGGTCATCGCGGCCGTTGGGCGGCAGCATCGCCGTGGCGAGCGGGTTGCCGTCCCCGTCGCGCAACGTCAGAAACAGCGGCATCTCGCGCTGGATATGCGCCTTGAGCCCGATTTCCTGCTCGAAAAAGACATTCGAGATGGGGCGGAAGCTCTGCGCCGCCTTGTCCTGCTCCTTGCGAAAATATTTTTCGACGGCATGGCGCATCGTCTCGGATTCAGCCAGCGCCTCGGCTTCGGCCTCGATCCGAAACCACGTCTTGCTGCCCGGGGCATCGCAAACGTACCTCATGCCTCCTCCCACCATGGTTTCCGGCCCGCCATTAGTCTCGGGCCGGCATCGCGAAAGTTGGATGCGACCTCGACAGAAGCAAAATCCGGAGTCCGAAGCCTGTCAACAGCAACTTCGAAGATGGCACCGGGTGGACGGTTCAAGCGCGCGTTAGAACTACCCGCTTCAGCGCCGGCGGGCACGGTCGGCTTGGGAGCCGGCCGGCCGCCGCGGCGCTGGCGTTACGGTGCCTCGGCGCGACCGTTCCGCGACTTGCTCCGGAGAAAGCGGCGGCTCGGTCCACTCGCGCCACAGCGCGACGAGCGCCGCCATCATCGCCGGCCCGAGAAACAACCCGAGAAACCCCATCGTCCGCAGACCGCCTAGAAGGCCGAGCAAAACCAAAAGAAACGGCAGCCTGGCGGCGCCGCCGATCAGAACGGGGCGGATGAAATGATCGGCGATGAAAACGATGGCGCTGCCGAAGGCCAGGACGACGATGCCGCCGACCGTATCGCCGGTGGCAAGGAGATAGAGTCCGGCGAGGCTGTAGACCACCGGCGCGGCGAACGGGATCACCGCGGCGACCCCGGTCACCGCGCCGACCGACGCCGGATAAGGCAGTCCGACCGCGAAATAACACAGCCCGAGCAGGACGCCCTCGCCGAGCCCGACCAGTACCAATCCATTCACGGTGCCGTGCACCGCGGCGATCATCTGGCGGGCGATCCGCTCGCCGCGCAGCCCGATCACGCGGTCGCTCAAATCGCGCAGCCTTTCGGCCAATGCGCCGCCGTCGCGGAACAGAAAAAACAGCGTCAGCAGCGTGAACAGCAGGATCACCAGTCGGTGAATCACCTCGCCGGCATACTCACGGGCGGATGCGGTCAAGGTCCGGAGGTTTACCCGACCGATCATCTCCTCGGCCGCAACCGGGTCGCTCAGGCTGGTTTGCCACCAGTCGGTCAGCGTCGGGCCGAGGAACGGTATCGCGCCGAGCCATCCCGGCGCGGGGATCCCGTGATGACGAGCGTTGACGATGAATTCGAAGACGTAATGACTTTCATGCGCCAGCGCGATGCCGAGCACGATAAGCGGCGCGCTGAACACGATGCCTACCGCGACCGTCGCAAGCAGCGGCGCCAAGACCCGCTCGCCGGCGCCGGGGAACAGCCGCAACATGTGCCTGTATGACGGCCAAAGCGCGATCGCCAGCACGCCTGCCCAAGCAAGGGCAGCGAGAAACTCTTCGAGTATCCAGACGCCGAATGCGACGAGCGCCGTTGCCAGCGCAATTCGGGCTGCGGTTTGGAGCGATGGCGCGGCGGCGGGGGGAGCGGCGGGATCGGGCTCGGTCACTGCTGGCCCTTTCTGATCGGGTCGCGGTCAGTCTATGCGAACCAAGGGTTGAAGGCACGCGACCGGCTCGGGTGGGGGCCAGGTCACCTGCGACTGACATCGAATGGGCGCGTCATGGCCTTGCCTGCCGCCGCCCGGGGACATAGGCTTGGGAATTCGGCGCACGCGGGCTGCCGATAGAATGAAGGGGCGATTGGATGGCTTATACGCTCGAACAGTTTTCGGCCGACTGTCACCGCGTCCTGGTCGCGGATCCCGGGCCGGAAGGGCGCAAGAAGGTCTGCGCTCTGGTAAAGCAGGCCTGCACGGACCCGGAATTCGTCAGCAAGCATCTGCCGGAGAGCGGGCCGGAGCGGAAGATCCTGTATGAGGACCCGGAACTCGGCTTTTGCATCCTCGGCCATGTCTATCAGGGCGCAAAAGAAAGCGCGCCGCATGATCACGGTCCGACCTGGGCGATCTACGGCCAGGCTTTCGGCGAGACAATCATGACCGATTACCAAAAGCTGGCACCCGCGAGCGAAGGAGTGACCGGCAAGGCACGCCCAGTCCGGGACTACAAGCTCACGCCGGGCGACGCCTATGTCTACAACGAGGGCGATCTGCACTCGCCGCGGCGCGACGGCGCGACCCGGCTGATCCGGATCGAGGGCCGCAACGTCGAGAAGATCCGGCGCTATCCGTATCAGCGGGTCAGCGACGCCGCCGTCGCCGCGCAGTAGAAACCGCGTAACCTCCCTCTCCGCCCTTCGGCGCGGAGAGGGAGAAGCTAGGGTCAGCCGCCGAGGGCGCCCTCGGTATTGACATAGACCGCATAGAGCGATTGGCTCGCCGCCATGAACAGGCGGTTGCGCTTCATCCCGCCGAAACACAAATTGGCGCAGCGCTCGGGCAGCGCGATCCGGCCGATCAACTTGCCGTCCGGGGCGAAGACGACGACCCCGTTCAGGTCGGGCCCGGTGCCCCAGCCACACCACAGATTGCCGTGCACGTCGCAGCGGAAGCCGTCGGGCGCGCCGTCGCCAACATCGCCGAAGAGCTTTCCGTTGGCGAGCTTGGTGCCATCCTCGACGACGTCATAAACGCGGATGGCACGCGGCCGGGCGCGCGACTCGACGATATACATGCGGGATTCGTCGGGGGAGAAGCAGAGGCCGTTCGGTCCGTTGATGTCGCCGGCGACGACCGTCGCCCGCCCGGTGCGCGGGTCGACCCGGTAGACATTCGTCGGCAGCTCTGGTTCGGCTTTGCCACCTTCGTAATTGCTCAGGATGCCGAAGGGCGGGTCGGTGAACCAGACCGACCCGTCCGATTTGACGACAACATCGTTCGGCGAATTGAGCGGATTGCCGTCGACCCCGTCGAAGCGGTTGCAGATGACCGTGATCGAGCCGTCATGCTCGGTGCGGGTCACTTGTCTCGCGCCGTGCTCGCAGGTCACGAGCTTGCCCTGGCGGTCGCGGGTGTTGCCGTTGGCATAGTTCGACGGCTTGCGGAAAATGCTGACCGCCCCCGTTTCCTCGTCCCATTTCAGGATGCGGTTGTTCGGGATGTCGCTCCACAGGAGGCTGCGCAGATCGCCGAACCAGACCGGACCCTCGCTCCAACGGCAACCGGTATAAAGCCGCTCCACCGCGGCATTGAATGGAGGCCGTATAGCTTCGAAGCGCGGATCGAGCGTGACGATCGCAGGATCTGGATAGGATTGGGCCGGCTGCCATCCGTCGCTCATCGCCGCTCCTTCCTCAACTGTTCTCGCATCGCCGTCTTACGCCGGCGGCGGCGCGAGCATGGAAGGTTTTCAGCGAGCGCTCAAGTGAACCTCGCTCACAGGGCGAGGCTTTCAAAGGTCGCCGGCGAAACCCGCAAAGGTGCCGTTGAGCCAGGTGCCGATCGCGCTCATGCCGGCGATACCGGCGACCGAGATCAAGATCGCGATCAGAGCATACTCGATCGCCGTGGCTCCCGAGCTGTCGCGCCAAAATGCCGAGAAAAGCGCACGCATCCGTCGCAATCCGCCCTTTGGAAGAGGCCGGGATACTGCACGACAATTCTTAAGCGTGGATTACGAAAATCCGGCCCGCCACGTCGATCGCATCGAGAGAATGAAACGTTTAGTTAAAGAGAAGCCTGTCTTGGAGGAGAAAATGCCAGGCATGCTTGGTACTTCGTGCCGAGCAGTTCTCGGGTCGCTCGCTCTCGTCGGCCGCGCCGCGAGCGCCCGTCTCACAGGTTTCGCCGGGTGAAGCGGCGCCGGCTGCGCTACGATCAGTGCAGCACGCCGTGTTCCTTCCGTCCCATGGTGCCCTATGAGCCAGCTCGACCCGATCCCCTATTCCGACGCACAGATCCGCTCGATCCTTGAACGCGTGCGTACCATCGCAATGGTCGGCGCCTCGTCCAACTGGAACCGGCCGAGCTACTTCGTGATGAAGTATCTGCGAGGGAAAGGCTACCGGGTGATCCCGGTCAATCCCGGCATCGCCGGCCAGGAACTGCTCGGGGAAAGGGTTTACGCCTCGCTGCGCGACATTCCCGAGCCCGTCGACATGGTCGACGTGTTTCGGCCGGCGGCCGAGACGCCGGCAATCGTCGAGGACGCGATCGCGATCGGCGCGCCGGTGGTGTGGATGCAGCTGGGCATCCGCAACGACGAGGCGGCGGCCATGGCCGAGGCCGCCGGCATCGAGATCATCATGAACCGCTGCCCGAAGATCGAGTTCGGCCGGTTCGGCGGCGAGTTGTCGTGGAGCGGGGTCAACAGCGGCATCATCCAGAACCGTGCCCCGCAGGCGCCGCGGCCTCGCCCGGCCCGCGAACGGCCGGCGCCGTCGCACAATCAGAGCTACGGCTTCGAGACCCGCGCCGTGCACGCCGGCGCCGCGCCCGATCCGGCGACCGGCGCGCGCTCGACGCCGATCTACCAGACGACCTCCTACGTCTTCGAGGATGTCGATCACGCCGCATCGCTCTTCAACCTGCACAATTTCGGCTACATCTATTCGCGCCTGACCAACCCGACCGTGGCGGTCCTCGAAGAGCGCATCGCCAGCTTGGAGGGTGGCCGCGCCGCGGTCGCCGCGGCGTCGGGCCATGCCGCGCAGTTTCTGACGTTCTTCACGATGCTGCAGCCGGGCGACGAGTTTGTCGCTTCGCGCAATCTCTACGGCGGCTCGTTGACCCAGTTCGGCCTGTCCTTCCCGAAGCTCGGATGGAAGTGCCATTTCGTCGATCCGACCGACCCGGAGAATTTCCGCCGGGCGCTGACGCCAAAATGCAAGGCGATCTTCTTGGAGCTTCTCGCCAATCCCGGCGGCATCATCGTCGATATCGAGAAGGTGGCCGCCATCGCGCACGAGGCCGGCATCCCGTTGATCGTCGACAACACATTGGCGACGCCGTATCTGTGCCGACCGTTCGAATGGGGCGCCGATCTGATCGTCCACTCGACAACCAAGTTCCTCGGCGGCCACGGCGCCGCGCTTGGCGGCATGGTGGTCGAGTCGGGGAGGTTCGACTGGTCGCAGGGCGACCGTTTCCCGTCATTGACCGAGCCGGAACCGGCCTATCACGGCCTCAAATTCTTCGAGAATTTCGGCGATTTCGCCTTCACCACCAAAGCGCGCGCGGTGGCATTGCGCGATTTCGGGCCGACGCAGTCGCCGATGAACGCCTTCTTGACGCTGACCGGTATCGAGAGCCTGCCGGTGCGCATGGACCGGCATGTCGATAACGCGCAGAAGGTGGCTGAATTTCTCGCTCAGCATCCGCGCGTCGCCTGGGTCTCCTATGCCGGGCTCAAAACCAGCCCCTATTACGAACTGGCGCGGAAATACTTGCCGAAAGGTCCGGGCGCGGTCTTCACCTTTGGGGTCAAGGGCGGCTACGAGGCCGGGGTCAAGATGGTCGAGAGCGTGCGACTGTTCTCCCATCTCGCCAACATCGGCGACACCCGCAGCCTGATCCTGCACCCGGCCTCGACGACGCACCGGCAACTCTCCGACGAACAGCGCCTTGCCGCCGGCGCCGGGTCCGATGTGGTGCGCCTGTCGGTCGGGCTCGAAACCGCCGCAGACCTGATCCGCGACCTCGACGAGGCGCTGGCTGGGACGGCGGTCTGATCTGCGTATCGGGCGGGTGTCACCGATCGCTGCCCCCATGCTACGGTTCCGCTCTCTTCACCCCCAACCAAAACCGGAGGAAACCATGGCGCAATCGCAACCAAGTTCGGCGCGCGACGCGGTCCGCAATGTCGTGCCCGACCTGATCGGCTACACCGAGAAATGGCTGTTCGGCGAGGTGTGGGAGCGCCCGCAACTATCGAAGCGCGACCGCAGCCTGATTGTCGTCGCGACGCTGATCGCGCTCGGCCGCGAAAAACAACTGGTCGGCCATCTCGAGCGCGCGCTCAATAACGGGCTCACCAAAACGGAGCTTAGCGAGGTCATCACCCATCTCGCCTTTTATGCCGGCTGGCCGGCCGCGATGACCGCGGCGCTCGTCGCCAAGGACGTGTTCGAGAAAAAGTAGCCGCTTTCCGCACCTCCCTAATTGGTCACCCGCGGGCTGGACCCGCGGGTGACGAAAAAAGTGAACCGGCCGGGGCCGGTTGAAATGGACCTCCTTCCCTGGGAGACTCACATGAAAGTCGGTTTTATCGGGCTTGGCACGATGGGCGCCAGCATGGCGGCCAACCTGCAGAAGGCCGGTTTCGAGCTCGTCGTCCACGACATCCGGCGCGCCGCCGCCGAGCGGCACCTCGCCGCCGGCGCGGTCTGGACCGACAGCCCGAAGGCGCTCGCCGAGCAATGCGAGGTGATCTTCACCTCGCTGCCCGGGCCGCCGGAGGTCGAGCAGGTGGCGCTCGGGCCCAACGGCCTCCTCGCCGGCATGAAGGACGGCAGCGCCTATTTCGACCTGTCGACCAATTCGCCGACCCTGGTTCGCGAGCTGAACCGGCGCTTTGGCGAGAAGCACCTCTACATGCTCGACGCGCCGGTCAGCGGCGGCCCGCGCGGCGCCGCCTCCGGCCGGCTGGCGCTGTGGGTCGGCGGCGACGAGCAGATCTTCAACCGCCACAAGAAGGTGCTCGACGCGATCGGCGACCAGGCCCGCTATATCGGCCCGATCGGCGCCGGCTCGGTGGCGAAGCTCGTGCACAATTGCGCCGGCTATGCGATCCAGACCTGCCTTGCGGAAGTGTTCACGATGGGGGTCAAGGCTGGCGTCGAGCCGCTTGCTCTATGGGAGGCGGTGCGTCAGGGCGCCGGCGGCAGGCGGCGCACTTTCGACGCGCTCGGCGACCATTTCCTGACCGACAGCTACGACCCGCCGGATTTCGCGCTGCGCCTGGCACACAAGGACGTGACCCTCGCCACCCAGCTGGCGCGCGAGCTCAAGGTCCCGATGCATATGGCCAATCTTGCGCTCGACGAGTTGACCGAAGCGCTGAACCGGGGCTGGGAGGGCCGCGACTCGCGCGTCGCGATGCAGCTGCAAAAGGAGCGCGCCGGGGTCACGATCAAGGTCGACCCCGCGCAGGTAAAAGCTGCGCTCGAACGCGACGGCAAAACCTAGCGCCAAACCCTAACGCAAAGTTCCGGCGGGCAGGAACGAGGTCGGCAGCGGCGGCGCGCGGCGGTGCAGCCGGCGCAGCAGATAGCCGAGACCGAGTCCGGCGACGATCAGCCCGACGCCGATCAGCGGCCGGTGCGCGATCCAGGCGGCGGCGATCACGATCAAGGTCAGCGGCACGGCAATCATCAGCGCCATCAGGAATGTACCGATCCCGACGAGATCCTCGAACAGCGGAATGACGCCGACCAGCACCGACAGCGGGCTGCCCATCAGCCAGAACCCGATCAGCATCGCGACGAAGCCGACCACGCGCAGGATCCAGGTCAAGACACTTTCCTCGTGCGCCTTCTCCTTGAACATGACATTGGCGGGGACAACGCCTGGTTCCGCCAGCCCGATCTTGTAGCCGCCGGAATCGCTGAATGGCGCCAACGTGCCGCCGGTTTGCGCCGCGACGACGCTCATCGTCTGCGCCGGAACGGCCCTGTAGTGAACCCTGATGTCGCCGATTGCCGGCGCTGCCGGGTCGTCGCCGCGGTAGAGCATGTCGCCGGTCTTGCGGTAGCCGGCCGGCAGGCTCGCCGGTTCTCCCGGATCGAAATCGGTGAACGCCGAGACCGCGTCCAGCACGGCGCGGTCGACGCGATAGGCCCCGAGCCGCGCGTCCTGGCTATCGATCGTTGCCGAGCCGATCGGCATCGCCGGGTTGCCATGCCCGCCGGGTTCGTGAAAATGGCTCGAATCGAGCGGGTGATCGGTCCATTCCTTGCGATAGGAATAGGTCGTCTCGGTGGTCTCGGAGCCACCCAAATTCTTGTGTGAATGCGACTCCTTGTGCTCGACCCACTGGAACATCTCGACCGTGCGCCGCAGTCGCAGCAGATTGTCGGCGCCGACGCCGAAGGCGGTGTCCCGCGCCGGCGCCTTGGTTTCCATCATCCCGGAAAGGTGGACCAGCTTGCCGTCCTTGGCGGGATCGACGGCATCCGCCTGCGCCTCGACCAGTTGTCGCGCTCCGCGGTCGAGGGCGCGGATCGCCTCGACCGCGCGCCCCTCGTTCCACCACAACAGGATGATGCTGCCGATCACCAGCAGGATCCCGATCAGCGCGCCGACAATGCTTTGCCCGATGCGCTGCAGCCAGCCGGTCGTCGTCACCTCGGTGACGCTGTCGCTCGAGAAATCGTCGCTCATAGAAAAGGTGCTCCGGTATCGGCTCAGGGCAAGCGAGATGATATCACGGCGCTACCGATTTCACACCGCGCCGCCGCAGCGTTGTACGGCGGCGAGTCGATGCTTGCACGTGACTTACCGGACGGCAAGGTGTTGACTCCGTACGAGTAACAACAACCTTCCGCGAGACGACAAGTGCCGCGCGAGCAACTGCATTACAGTACGACCGCCAAAGTGTTTCATTGGCTTATCGTGGCGCTGCTGGCCGTCCAGCTGCCGCTTGGCTGGCTGATGCCGGGTGTTCGGCGCGGCATGCAGCCGGGCACGGTAATGTCGGTGCACATTTCGATCGGCATAACGGTGCTGGTGCTGATCGTGCTGCGCTTCATCTGGCGGCTGACGCACCCGGTTGCCCCCGAGACCAACCTCCCGGGTTGGCAGCGGCTCAGCTCCGAACTCGTCCACTGGCTGCTTTATGTCGTCGTGTTCCTGACCGCGCTGAGCGGCTGGTTCTTCGAATCGGGTCGAGGCTGGACGGTCTGGCTGTTCGGGTTTGTGCCGTTGCCGCGTCTCATTGCCGAAGGGTCAGCGATCGGCCGCAGCCTCGGTGAATTCCATTCCACGCTGACCTGGGTGTTGCTCGGCCTGATCGGCTTTCACGTTCTAGCCGCGGTCGTGCACCTTTTCGTCTACCGGGATCGTGTTATGTACCGGATGCTGCCGGGCTGAGCCTCCCAGTTGGCGACCGGAAACCGAGGCCCGCATGACCGGATTGGTCGGCTGTGGAGCTTTTGCACGGTAAGGCGAACAACGAATCGTTAAAAATGCCCCCGAACCGTGCCATTATCGCCGCAAGCTCGTCTTACCTTACCGCGCGGCCGAATTGAAAGTTGTACCGATGAAGCGTCACTTAAACACATTGGCGCTAGCTGGCCTTCTCGCGGCCGCAGCGCCGGCTTGGGCACAAGCGCCGGTTACTCCGACCAGCCCGAACGATCCGGCCAGCAAATCCCTCGGCTGGATCGAGGCGGCGCCCGGATCGCAAGCGGCGAACCCCGCTTCTGCGGCTGCCGAGCCGGGGCCTGTACCCGGACCGGGGCGAATCAACCCGCCTCCCGCAGCGACCGAGGCAGTGGTTGCCCCTACATCGCCGTCGGCCAACCCATCGCCGCCAACGCCCGAAACGCGAGCCGCGACTGGATCACAGAAGACCAATCCCGCCTCGGAAACGACCCAGAAAGTCCCGGCGCCGCGTCCAAAGCAGGCGCAGCAACATCCGCACGAGGAGCATGAGGCCCCCCGCGACCGCGGCCGGTCGACCAAGGCCAGCGACAACATGGCGAACCAGTTGAACAGGCAGGAGCTGGGCAGCATTTCGGCCGGAACCCCGGCGCCCGCCGCCGCTCGCCACTAGGACCGCGCCGATGCGGATAGCGATGATCGGGACCGGGTATGTCGGCCTGGTGTCGGGGGCGTGTTTTTCCGAGTTTGGCGTGTCGGTTGTCTGCGTCGACCA
>Ga0209380_10002155_pt1 | contig 12757 bp, 9 predicted proteins | sample HubBroMetageWFT6_FD_188347 | JGI IMG/M metagenome (GOLD analysis project Ga0209380, IMG submission 188347) | Warmed and freeze-thawed soil microbial communities from the Hubbard Brook experimental Forest, New Hampshire - Hubbard Brook CCASE Soil... | ecosystem: Environmental > Terrestrial > Soil...
GTTGGCCATGTGGCATGCCAGAGCCGCGTTGTGGCCGAAGACCGCGTCTTCCGCCACTGGCTTTCGGGTGCGTACGGCTTGCAGGAAATTCCACATGTGCGGCCGCAGGTCGTCCCACGAATCGCCTTTGTAGGTATAGCCTTCCGCGATAGGCTCCTTGCCGGGCGCGGGATCATTGTCTTCATGCCACTTCTTGTAATACGCAGCGCGCATTTCACGGGGGAAGCCGTTCGCATAGTAGCTGGGAGCGGTGTCTTCGCCGCTTTGCGGGAGATAGGCGATGGTGTTTTCGGTGACTTCCAGAATTCCCTTCGAGCCCTGGAAGCGGTAAACCTCAGGCGTTTCGCATCCGAGGTTCAGGCGCAGATACACGGGAATTTTTCCATACTCGTAAATCACCGCCTGCACGTCCGGCATGTTGCGGCCGTCGTTCCAGCGCAAAATACCTCCGGCGGCGGTAGCGCGGGCCGGCGGCTCATTCCATCCGAGCATGTAGTTCATCCCGCTGACGAGGTGCACGAGCAGGTCACCGGCAACTCCGGTGCCGTATTCTTTCCAGCAGCGCCAGCGCGCGAAAAGCTTGGCGTCGAATTCGCGTTTGGGGACCGTGCCCTGCCAGGTGTCCCAGTCGAGCGTTTGCAGGGAAAGATCAAATGGCGGTGGATACTCCCACGCGCCGGTCGGGTCGTTGCGTCCCAGTGAGCCTTCGACAAGATTGAGTTCGCCGATGATTCCTTTGGCGAGCAGTTCTTTCGCTTTAGCGCAGATAACGGAGCTTACACGCTGCGACCCGATCTGCACGATGCGGCCTGATTTTTTCGCTGCGGCCACCATGGCGACGCCATCTTCGGCGCTGTGGGACATCGGCTTCTCGCAGTAAATATCCTTGCCCGCGCTCACAGCATCCACGACCACCTGCTTGTGCCAGTGGTCTGGCACCGCCGCAATGATGCAATCGATCTCCTTGTTGTCCAGCAAATCCTGGTAACGCCGCGTAGTTTTGATTTTGGGGCCGGCGATTTCCTTGGCCAGCGTGTGCCGCCCGTCGTAGAGATCGCAGGCTGCCACACATTCCGTGCCGGGCAGAGCGACCGCCGTGGTAAGCAGCCCGGAGCCTTGCATGCCGATGCCGATGATTCCGAAGCGAATGCGTTCAAGCGCCGCCCCTTCCAGCGCGCCGGGAATCTTCATCGGTTCGAGCGCAATGCTTCTTGCCGCCATCATTGCGCCGGTCGTTCCCGCGCCCGCTTGCAGAAACGATCTGCGGCTCCACTGTTTTCTGCTCATGATTGTCTCCGTGTTTCGAGATCTACTTTGCGTATCGTTCGCTATGGCAGGGGCTGGATGCTTACTTCCTTGAAAAACACTACATCGTTTTTGCTGTGATTCTGGAGGCCAAAATAACCCTCGTCCGGCCTTGGGCCGACCTGAGGTTCAAAATCGAACTTCCGCGGGGGGACTGGGTCGCCTTCGTGATAGTCCGTCACTTTCGCGCCGTTCACTTCAACGACTGTGTGCGGACCGTCAATGGTGATCACCATCGTGTTCCATTCGGGTCCGGGCTTGGCTGGTTTCGCGAGCGGTTTGGTGAGCGAGTAGAGGGTGCCCGTCATGTGATATTCGTCTTCTCCGGAAGTTTCGGGATGATTGTCAATCTGCACTTCGTAGCCGTAGTGGACCGGCATCCATGCTTCGCGCGGCTCGATGGGGATACGAATGTATACGCCGGAGTTGTCGTTGAAATCGCGCATCTTGAAAACCACGCGCAATTTGCAGTGACCAATTTTGCCGCCCGTCCAATACAACAGCCCCATGCCGCCATGCGTTTCGATCAGCCCGTCGGTCACTGTCATATCGCCTGGCCCTACGTGCTTCCAGCCGGTCAGGTCACTGCCGTTGAAAAGCTGTTTCCACTCGGACTCGGGTCTACCTACGGCCGAAAGAAGCACGGCTGCGGCAATCACCAACAAAGCACGCAATCTTCGCATTCCTCACCCCCACCCAATTTCAGGAAGCAAACAAATTTCGCGCCATGAACCACAAATTCGCCGGCCGCTCGGCCAGGCGGCGCACGAACCACGGATACCAATACGTCCCGTATGCCACCAAGACCGCGGACCGATAACCCTCGCGCGCTAAGCGCTCTTGCTCTTCACGCTGGATTCCGTAGAGCATCTGCACTTCGAAATCCTTTTTGGCAAATCCGTTCTGGGAGGCATGTTCCGCAAGCCGCCTGATCAATTTAATGTCATGCGTGCCGAACGCTGCCCGAATGCAGCGGCCTGCCGCTTGCGCCGCCATCATTGCGGTTGCCAGCGAGAAGTAATTCTCGTCCACGTCCTGTTTTTTCGGGTAAGCGATCTCGGGTGGCTCCTTGTAGGCGCCTTTAACCAGACGTATCGAAGGCTGTATCGGCAGCAATGCCTCGATATCTTTCTGCGTGCGATACAAATAGGCCTGGAGGCAAATGCCAACGTTTGGATATTTCAGGAGAGCACGCTTGTAAATGTCCAGCGTTGCCGCGACATAAGGGCTTGCTTCCATGTCCACCCAGACGATGGCGTCCTTCTTTTCTCCGGCGATAATCCTGTCCAAATTTTCAAAGCAGAAATCGGGCGAGAGATCGAGGCCGAGTTGCGTCAGTTTGACCGATACTTCCGTTTCCAAGCCGGTTTCATGGATACGCTGCAGGACCTCGACGTAATGCTGGGTCACCTGTAGTGCCTCGGCGCGGTCCTTGACGTTCTCGCCCAGATTTGTAAAGACGCTGCCGATGTTCTTTAGTTCAAGACGGCGCGCCGCTTCCATCGCCGCGTCAAGACTTTCTCCAGGCATGAATCGTGAGACGCTTCGCCGCACAAATGGATAGTTGACCGCGTTTTCCCGCAGCCATCTGTTCTGGGAAGCGGCAAGCAGGACCGACCGCATCAGCGCCATATCTATTCGGCTCTCCGCGAAGGGGCAAAAGTGCGACCGCCACTCGTGGCCCTATTCTAATTCAGGTGTCGCCGGATAATAGCCTGCAAAGATTGCAGCGGAGTCCCACTAAAGAGAATAGGGAAGTGCCGCGCCTTGGTATGCCTCGAATCGCGAAGGGCATCCGAAGATGGATCCTCGAGCGGTTGCCGAGTGGCATCTCGGAGGTTCACCCGGAGTGGTCCGCAACACTGTTGAACACGCCGGCGTTCAAAAAGTCGCGCCAACGGTGAACAAAGGGGTCCAGGCAGTCCACCGGGATTATGACCGCTGACTTTTTACCAAATCGTGATATATGTTTTGGGCCGTCGCTGCATCTAACTGGGAAGCAACACAAGAGGAGATTTATTTATGAAACAACCCAGACTTAGTACATTCCTTGGTGCGGTGGTTACCGCAGCTTTACTTTTCGCTCCATTGGCAAACGCTCAATCGCAGGCGGCTGCTGGGAACGCCACCTTCACCGTCACCGCGGTGGGCAAGAAAGACGCCGATGTTTCGAACATCCCGAAGGACGATGTTCAGCTGTATCAGGGAAAAGATCGCAAGCAGATTGGCGATTGGAAGAAAGGCGATTCGCTCTTCCTGGCCATCCTGATTGACGATTCCATCGATACCTCGGCCGGCGGCCAGTGGGACTATCTGCGCGAATTCATCATGGCGCAGCCGCCTTCCACATCCGTCATGGTTGGCTACCTCACGAATAACGGCACGCGGGTGATGCAAGACTTCACGCCTGACCACGCACTGGCGGCTAAAGCTCTGCGCCTCCCCATCGGCCTCGGTTCGATCGGCTCGAGCCCGTATCTCGGCACGATCGATCTGCTGAAGCGTTGGCCGAATACCGGACCGCGCCGCTCCGTGATTCTAATTACGTCGGGCATCGACTTTTTCCGCGGGCCCGGATTTGGGCCGTTTTATCCCGACCTGGATCCGCTGATCTCGCGGGCGGAACGGCAGAACACAAATATTTGGACAATCTACTATCCGAGCGCAAGCCACCGCGGGCATTCGTTCCGACTTGGGAACAACGCGCAGAACAATCTGGACAAACTTTCCCAGGACACCGGCGCGGAATCGTATTTTCTGGGTACGCAGATGCCAGTTTCGATCAAGCCGTATCTGGATGAGATTTCCGTGCACCTTAGCAACCAATACCTTTTGACCTTTGCGGGTAACGGCGGGGCAAAAGGGAAGTTCCAGAGCATGAAGGTAAAGACCGATCTCAAGGAAGTGGAATTCCTCACGCCCGCGGCGGTGTTCATTCCGCCTACGGCACAATAATCGCTGACGATTCAAAACGGAAAGGCGCGAGACGACAGTCTCGCGCCTTTTTTTTGTGGCTTCCAGAATTTGTCAGATCGCTTGTGTTGAATCTCGAATCACCAATTCCGCGTGCAGTTTCTGCGCAACGGCGCTCCAGTCGCGGTTTTCGTGGCCCGCTTTGATGGCTTCCATCACGATGTTCACGGCCGCGCCTCCCATGGTTTCAAGCGGCTGGCGCACCGTCGTAAGCGAAGGGACCGACAGGCCGGAAATCGCCACGTCGTCGAAGCCAATCACCGAGCATTGCTCGGGCACGCCCATGCCGGCTTTGGCCAGCGCTCGGATCGCGCCGAGCGCGGTAAGGTCGTCGAACGCCAGCAGCGCCGTGAACTTTTTTTTCTTCTGCAGCAACTCCTCGGTCAGGCGATAACCGTGCTCGAAGCTGGCATTGGCGTCGAACACGTCCGGCAAACGCGTCACCAGCGAGGAATCGATCTCAAGTTTCACGGACTGCGCGAATTTCTGAATTCCCCGCCACCTCGGCGCGCTGTCAATCAGGCGTTTCGGCCCGAGGATAAAGGCAATCCGGCGGTGTCCGAGTTGATACAGATGCTCCAACGCCATGCGCCCACCGGCTTCGTTGTCCACCATGGCAAAGCTCACGCGGTTGCCGGGAATTTCCCAGCCAATCGTCACCGTGGGGACTTCTGCTTTGTTCAGGTCCGCAAGAACGTGAATGTCCACGAGCAGCCAGTTGGCGACCACGATCAGGCCGTCCACGTGGCGCTCCAGAAGCATTTCCAGATAGCGTTCGAATCGTTCGCGCTGGTTATGGGCGTCGGCAAAAATAGGAAGATAGGCAAGCGGGTAGAGTGCGTTTTCGATGCCGCGCAAAATCGGCGTGCAGAAGGGATCGGTGACGTCGGTCAGCATCACGCCGATGCTTTGGCTGCGCTTGCTTCGCAGAAAACGGGCCATGGCGTTCGGACGGTAACCGAGACGCTTGGCCGTTTCTTCAATCTTTTTTTTCGTGCCGGAAGCGATGTAACGAGCAAGCGGCGCATTGTTCAGGACGATGGAAACCGTCGCGGGAGAAAAGCCTGTGGCCTTGGCGACATCCCGCATGGTGACCAGCCCGCGCCTGCTCTGTGCGTTCATTCCCCGCCTCGCGCGCCTATCATCCGGCCACAGCCCATCAAATAGCAAATCCAAAAGAATGGAGATTAACCACTGAGTTGGTGAGGGAGGTGAATTAACCGCCACGTCAGAATATTGCGAGAAGCCCGGTCTAGGGAAGTGCTTTTTACTCTTCCGGTGGAATTTCGAACGACATTTCCTTGCGGAATCCGGAGGTCTTCCAAACTCCGTAGGCGACGCCCAACGCAAGCCATATTGTACCGGCAATTTTCGCCGGGGGACTCAAGCTCCACCAGATCACGCCGCAGACCACGAAACCGATGAGCGGCATCAGCAGGTTGCCGAGTTTTCTTTCGGTTGAACGGAGGTAATAATGGACGAAGGCCGCCGCGTTCACTCCCATGAAGGCGATGAAGGCGCCGAAATTCAGCATTTCCGCGCCGCGCTCGTATGTGATTAGAAACGCGCCAATCAAGGCGACGGCGCCAATCAGCATGACATTATTCGCGGGGATTCGGCGCTTTTCTTCGATTTTGCCGAAAAAGCCTTTGGGGATCGCGTCGTTTCGACCCATTCCGTAGAGCAAGCGGGCGGCTGCGAGTTGCGAAGCGATGCCCGAACCGATGTTGGCAATGAGCACCGTAAAGTTCAGCAGGTGAAAAAGGAAGAATCCACCGATCTGCTGGGCCACGATGGGGAAGGCGGATTCCACCTTGTCAGCTGGGAAGGGTTTGGAGCCCCATACGAGTTGCGCGGCATACACTTCCGCGGCGGAGAGAACGCCGGCTACAACGCATACCAGCACTGTGGCGAGCATGATGTTGCGGCGCGGGTTTTCCACTTCTTCGGAAAAGGTGGAGATGCCGTCAAAGCCAATATAGGTGAGCACTGCGAGCGACGTCCCACGCCCGATGGCACTAAGGTTAAACGTCGCCGGATTGTAAAAGGGCTCGGTGAAGAAACCTGGGCCGCGCTGGTGATATCCCAGAACGAAGCGGATCACGAATGCGAAAAAGATCACTACGACCACGGTCATCCCGGCTGCCAGCACTTCATTAATGCGCGCCGAGGTTTTCACGCCGCCCAGATTGAGCAACGAGAAAAATCCCGCATAGAATATCGCCAGGGCCCAGTAGGGGATTTCGGGCAGGATGTTCTGCGTCAGTTTGCTGCAGATGATGGTGCAGATCAGCGGGTTGAGGATGTAGTCCATCACCATGGCCCAGCCCGTCAGGTAGCCGAGGCCAGCGTGAATTTCCTGGCCCACGTAGGTGTACGCCGAACCGGCGCTCGGATATACCCGCGCCATTTTTCCGTAGCTGATCGCCGTGAAAAACATGGCGACCAGCGCGATCAAAATTGTGGTGACGACGTGACCGCCAGCAGCGTTGTTGATCACCCCGTATATTCCCATCGGGGCGATCGGCTGGATGATTACGATGCCGATGACGATCAGATTCCAGAGGGTGAGAGTTCTACGGAGGCGGGGTCCGGCGTCGGTGGTGCCAGCTTGTTCGCTCAAGCACCTCTCCTTTTCGGCGGCGCGCTGCCGTTGGAGTCGAGCACGACGGCGCGCGTGAGATTTTTCGGCGCGTCCGGGTTGAGCCCCTTGCGGAGTCCGATGGCGGTTCCCATCAGGTGGGCAGGAATTGCGGTCACAGCGTACCGTGCAAACTCCGGTCCATCAAGCGCGAGTTCGATGAGCAGGTCGCTGTACTTTTTAAGTTCCGGCGTCGCACGATTCGCGATCACGCAAATTCCCGCGCCCAGTTCCTTGAGTTCTCTCACCAGGAGCGTTTCCTCCTCTGCAGCCGCTTCGGAGATAAAAAAGGTGATGAGAGTGTTCGGCCCGGCAATTGAGCGCGGCCCGTGGCGGAATTCCAACGAGTGATAGACCTGCGCATACGAAGAGGACATCTCCGTCACCTTCAGCCCCGCCTCTTGCGCCAGCCAGTAATGGACGCCCTGGCCGAGAAAGACATAGTCGTCAAATTTCTTCGTGCTTGCGAACTCCTGAATCCTTTTCGCGTGACTGTCCAGCCATTCCTGCCCGCGCTGGGGCAATTGATCGAGCGCTCCGGAAAACTGGTTGTCGCCCACGAATTGCAGGGCCAATCTCTGGAATGCCAGAAGAATCGCGCTGAACGATCGGGTCATCACCGTGCTTTTTTCATCCGCCCAGGTGAGCTTGAACGAATGGGTACACAGTTTTTCCAGCGGGCTTTGCGGGTTACAGGTGACTCCCAGCGTTTGGATAGTGTGGTGTTTCTGCAGCAATTCCCCCGCGCGCAGCACCTCGGTGGTTTCGCCAGAGCGCGACATCAGCACGACTTGCTCCGCGCCCAGGCGCCGCAGTGTTTCCTCCGGGGCAAAGAGCAGTTCGGAGGCCGGCACGCCAGTCGCGGGGATGTAAAAGTGCTTCGTCCAAAGGGCGGCGATCAGCCTGGAGAGGTAGTAGCTCGAGCCGCAGCCGACAAAAAGCCACGGGCTGCGCGGTGAAAAGAGGTCCGAGAATTTCTCGAGCAGCCGGGATTCGCGGAGTTGGGTTTCCGTCTCGCTCCAAATGCGGGGCTGGGAAAGGATTTCCTGCAGGGTGTGTTCGCCCGGCTTGCTTTGCGTGGTCCGCGCCGCTGGCTTGGCTCTGGCGGTGTGCTTCGTCAAGGAATGTCCCTTATTGAACCGTTTCAATACTGCCATATTGCGCAATGTTCCCTTTACGTGCAAGCTTTAATTTCCGCGCTTTTCGCGGGGCTCTTCGGCGGAAAAGGGTGCATCCCCTGTCCTCTCGTACAGTGCGGCTGATTTTCCACAGCGTATACCTCTTGGCTCACAACGCGCATTTCGAAGGTAACACCCCTTTACGCTTTAGCGTCTAATAGAATATACAAAGGATGAGGTTGGCCCGGCTGAAACCGGGCTGAATTATGAGCGATATTTCGTACATCTTCGAGCGGCGCCAGTTCCAGCGTATCCTGCTGCACGCGGCCGGATTCCTGCTGATTTTCCTGGCCGCGGACTGGCTGCGCGAAATCTCGCTTCGGCCCAATCCGATCCTGCAGGGCTACCTGCAAATTACTACCGGTATTTTCGCGTTTGTGTTTGCTGCCGTCGCGCTGGTCCGCTTCCAGGGGACTCAAGATCGCATTTCGTTGATTCTTGGCTCCGGCTTCCTGCTTTCCGGCGCGACCCTCATCGCCTCCAGTATTCTGTTTTTCCAGCTCATCCACGAGTCACAGATCTGGTTTCTGTGGGCGCCGGTGGCCTGGTGGATCAGCCGCCTGCTGCTGGCCCTGCTTTTCGCGATGGCCCTGCTGGTGGAACATTTTCTCCCGCGTTCGCGGCATCCAAAAATGGAAATTGCCAGCGGCTTGTTCGCCGTGCTTGCGCTGACGTATCTGATTACGGCCATGCTGCGTAGGCTTCCGCCCGAGGTTTCGCGCCAACCCGAAGCCTTCATCCCGAATCCACTGCAGTTGATCCCCGCGGTCATTTTCCTGATTGCTTTGTTTGGCTACCGCCGGCGCAAGTATCTCCAGGATTCCGGTTTCGACAAGTCCGTATACCTGGCGGTCTGGCTGAATCTGGCGGCCCAGCTCGCGGCTTGCCAGTCGATCAAGCTGCTGGACGGCCCGTTTGTATTCGCGCAGGCCATGAATGTGATGAGCTATGCGATTCTGCTCGGGGGATCGCTCATTGACAGCGCGAAAGTTTTCGAACAGGTGCGGCATCTCGCGGCCAGCGACCCGCTGACTGGCCTCGCCAACTACCGCAAGCTTCTCGATGTTCTGGACACGGAGACCGAGCGCACGCTGCGCACCGGCCGGCCCTTTGCAGTGCTTCTTCTCGATCTTGATGGGCTGAAAAAGATCAACGACACCTACGGCCACCTTGTTGGCAGCCGCGCGTTGTGCCGCGTGGCGGATATCCTGCGATTCCACTGCCGTGCGATTGATACCGCCGCGCGCTACGGCGGCGATGAGTTCGCCCTGGTTCTCCCGGAAGCGCGCGAGGAAGAAGCCGAACGGGTGGCCGCTCGCATTCGCGAAACGCTCGCTGCCGATCAGGAACACCCGCCTCTTTCCGCCAGCATTGGCGCTTCGGTTTATCACGGCGAGGGCGAGCGGGTGGAGAACCTTCTGAAGGAAGCCGACCAGAACCTGTATGTCGAAAAAGCGAAGCGGAAGGAAAGCGCCGCGCGTGCTTCCGACGCTTCCCGCCGCCGCTTGAAAAAAACTTAAGCTGCCTGCCGCTGCATTATTTTGACGGTTGAAACGGCGCCAACTGGTCCGCAATCTTTGCTTTGTCGCCGACGACCACGATGGTCATTTCTTCCGGCTTGATGTAATCCTGGGTCATCTTCTGGACGATCGCCGAAGTGACTGCATTCACCTTCGCAACATACGTCTTCAGATAATTTTCTCCAAGTCCCTGAAAGTCTACATTCTCGAGTTGCCCGATCAGGGCGCCGCGGCTGGAGTTCTGGATTACGAAAATTCCCGAAAGGTAGTTCTGAATCCCTTTCAATTCCGGATCGGTGACCGGCTCCTTCTGCATGCGCGTGACCTCGCCAAAAATCTCTTTCAGCGAAGGCCCCGTAAATTGCGTGGTTACGTCCGCGACTTCCGCCCAGTATCCGTCGTGATAACGGCGGGAGATTTCGCTGCGCGGGGAATAGGTATAACCCTTCGCCTCGCGGATGTTTGCGGTGATGCGCGAATTGAAAGAGCCACCCAGCAACGCATTTGTTACACCAAGCGCGACCGCATCCGGACTGGTTGAGGGAGGCACCGGCAAGCCCACGATCAGTGTGGATTGCGGCGCGCCTGGACGGTCCGTCAGGTCCAGCACGTGCTGCGGCTTCAGCACCGGAACATTTTCCATCCGGGCCGCTCCCTTGTTCCAGCCCCCAAAGCTTTCTGCGATTGCTTGCTTGATCGCCGCCCCATCGAATTTTCCGGCGATATACAGATGCGCCCTCTGCGCGCCGAAGTTTCCGGAGTAAAAATCCTTCACATCCTGCAGGCTCAGTTTTTTTATGTCGGCTTCGGTCGGTACCACCATGGCGTAGGGATGATCGACGTAGAGGATCTTCCGGAATCTCACCACGGCGATCGTTTGCGGCTGCGAGTTTTGCAGGGCGATCTGGCGCAAGGCGTCGTTCTTAAGCCGGTCGATTTCAGATTCGGGCAAGCGCGGGTGCTGGGCTACGTCGGCGAGCAGTTTCACCGCATCGGGCGCGAACTCCTGCAGGACGTCGATTCCCAGCTTGGTCTGGTCCGTGCCGGCATGAATTTCCAGCGTGCTGCCCATGCGCGCCGCCGCTTCCGCGACTTGTTGAGCGGTCAGTTTCTCCGTGCCTTCCTTCATTAGGTCGGTCGTCAGGCTGGCTACACCGACGCGGCCGCTTCCTTCATTAATTTGTCCAGCATCCACCGCGAGGCTGATAGCCGCTTTCGGGATAATTCCATAAGGGACCAGCGTGACTTTCAATCCGTTCGGCAGCGTGTAGGTTTCAGTCGCTGGCACCGTGAACGCTTTAGGCGGACCACCCTCGGGCGGCATTTGTTTTTGCGCCACGGCAGGTGCGATTCCCAGAACGCTTCCCGCGATTGCCAGCAGGCCCAGCTTTTTTATCGTCGTGTTCATTTGCATTCTCCTTGCCTACTGGTTTTTCGCCGGCGCGGCGGCGTCTTTCGGTGCGGGTTGCAATTCAATGATGGTGCGGTTCGTCGAGCGCAGATACTCCTGCGCGGTTTTCTGGACGAGTTCCGGCGTAACTTTGTTGAATTGGCTCACCAGGTCGTTCACGCGGGCTGGATTGTCGTCGAAGAGAGCAAAGCTGGCGAGCAGATCCATCAAGCCGAAGCCGCCGAATTCGCCCATCGTGTCGTAGAGGCTGGAGCGGAGTTTCACCCGCGCGCGGTCGAGGGTTTTCTGGTCGACGGGTTTGGTGCGGAGCGGTTCGATCACCGCATCTATGGCCCCGATTACCGTTTCCGCCTTGGTTGTCGGGTCATACGTGATGTCCGCCGCCAGCAACATCGGGCCCTTGTAGTTGAACATGTTGCCGAGCATGTTGATGCCGCCCTCGATACTGTCGGTGAGACCGCGTTTTTGCACGAGTTCCTGTCGGAGCAGGCTGTCGTCGCCTTCGATCAGCATCTGTTCCAGCAGGCCCATGGCGTAGTATTCGGGCGTGTTGCGCTCCGGCATCTGGTAGCCAATGGCAATTGCGGGTCGCGGCGCGAGCGGGTCTTTCTTTACGACGATCTTTTCTTTTTCTTGCCTGGGTTCGGTCAGGTCAGGTTGCGGAGGCACCTGAGTGGATTTGATCCCGGCAAAATATTTTTCCACCAATTTCTTGGCGTCCGCGTTTTCGAAGTCCCCGACGATCACCAGCACGGCGTTGTTGGGCGCGTAGTAGGTGTCGAAAAACTGCTTCACTTCATCCAGTTTCGCCGACTCGATGTCCGTCAGGTCGCCGTAGAAATTGTGTGCGTTGTACCAGTTCGTGTTTGCGGCCATCGGCAGGTCGATCCACGGGAAGCCACCATAGGGGCGGTTCAGCACGTTCACCTTTACCTCGTTGCCCACCACGCCCTGCTGGTTCTTCAGGTTGTCTTCGGTCACCGCAAGGCCGCTCATGCGGTCGGCTTCCGCCCACAGAATCGTTTCGAGCTTATTCGAGGGCACGACTTCGAAGTAGTTCGTGAAATCAAAGCGCGTGGAGCCGTTGAGGATTCCGCCGTTGGTCTGGATCAGCTTTATGAACTCCATTTTGCCGAGATTCTTCGAACCCTGGAACATCATGTGTTCGAAGAGGTGCGCGAAGCCGGTGCGGTCTTTCGGCTCGATGCGGAAGCCGATGTTGTAATAAACGCCGACGGTAGCGATCGGCGCGGTGCGGTCCGGCGAAATGACGACGCGCAGACCGTTTGAAAGCGTGCTGGTTTCGATTGGAATCCTCAGATCGGTCAACTTTTCGTTCCTCCCAAGTTTTTACTCTCGCGAACCGAAGTCTGATTCGCCCGCGTTCGGCCGCGCCGCGGCGATTTTTTCGGAGCGCGAGACAAGACAAGCGACGCCCGAAGTCCTTCGAGAGCCGCGTATGCGTCGCGGTACGAGCGCGGAAATCTCCTCAAGGCTCGCGTGCCGCGCGCGATTCTGCGCGCGCTGCTGGCGCGCGGGCTCGCGTAAGAAAATACTTGCGGACCGAGGCGCGCCACGTTCTCCAGACTGCATCGCGCCAACGGCTCGAGCACGCGCGCCGCGCGACGACGCGTGAAGCCGTGCGCCATCAGAATCTGCGTGGCCGTCTCGAACGATACTCCCAAGAAAGTCGTCACAAAAGATCGCGCGGCGTGGATCGCGCTCTTCG
>Ga0209380_10002156_pt1 | contig 12755 bp, 14 predicted proteins | sample HubBroMetageWFT6_FD_188347 | JGI IMG/M metagenome (GOLD analysis project Ga0209380, IMG submission 188347) | Warmed and freeze-thawed soil microbial communities from the Hubbard Brook experimental Forest, New Hampshire - Hubbard Brook CCASE Soil... | ecosystem: Environmental > Terrestrial >...
GAAAAGCGCCCGCATCGGAGGATTGATCTGCTGGGAGCACTGGATGCCGCTCGCCCGAATGGCCATGCACAATTCCGGCGAACATATCCACGTCGCAGTGTGGCCCACGGTGCACGACCTTCATCAATTGTGCAGCCGGCACTATGCGCGCGGCTAAGTTTTTGGGACGTCGGATAAGTAGTAATTGGCCATCGGCTGAACGAAAAAGCTGAGGGCCTGGAGAAAACATGGATAAGTTGTCAATTCTGGTACAACTCGAAGCAAAACCCGGCAAGGAGCATGAAGTTGAACAGTTCCTAAAGTCGGCACTACCATTGGTGCAGGCTGAAACCGGAACCACAAGCTGGTACGCATTGAAGATGGGTCCATCGAAGTTCGGCATCTTCGACACGTTCCCCGATGAAAACGGGCGCAATGCACACCTTGGTGGCGACGTCGCGAAAGCCCTTTTCGCAAAGGCCGAGGACCTGTTCGCGAAACCGCCTCTGATCGACCAGCCGGAAATACTGGCTGTAAAAGCACCGCGAGCCGAAGCAGGGTGATGTGAGCTCACGTCTGGACATGAGCTCATTTTTATTAAGTACGAACTCTTCGAACCGTTCCTCGTGACTCGCGTAAGGAGATGGAACCGTCGTTGCCGCTCATTTTGCCGCTTTTTCCTTCTTCTTCCATTTTAGCGTGCGTGCGAACCGGGACTGAACGAGCCCCTCGCTTTGAGTGGGACATGTAACTTCTTTTGCACGGCTGAATCTGATCGGCATGGGCAAGAATATGTTCCTGCTAACGCTGGTTTTGGCAGGCACAGTGGCCGCCAGTCAGGCGCAGGGAAACTCCAATCACCTGAGCGGGCAGACTTCACTGTACCTGAAGCGGGCAGTTTCCCAACCCGTGGATTGGTATCCTTGGGGTGGCGGCGCTTTTCAACGGGCAAAACAGCTCAACCGCCCGATTCTATTGGACGTAGGGGCCGTTTGGTGTCCGTGGTGTAGCCTCATGGACCGCGATACCTACACCAACACCGCAACCGCAGACTACATCAATCAGCACTTCGTCTCGGTAAAAGTTGACTTCGACGTTGCTCCGGAGTTGGTGGCACAATTGCAACGCGCCCAGGCTGTGCTAAACCTCCCTGCTGGGTTGCCTCTCACATCTTTCATCACACCAGACGGAAAGCTCTATTTTGGTGCGGGATATCTACCGGTTGATCGCAAGGCCGGTAAACCGTCCTTTCGAGAGGCAGCGGAAGAAGCTCTGAGGCTCTTTGCCGAGAAGGGCAAAATCGAAGAAGAATCCTTTCCACTGGAGATTACGAAGTGACCGTGAAAAAGATTGTCCGCCTTTTGTTTCTGTTGCTGCTGGCAGCGCCCGCTTTGTTCGCAATTGATAACCTGAAGCTCAACTCGCATCTCGACTACGGAAGCGACAGCGCCGACGGTCCACTCATCACTGGATCGGACGCTCAGTCGGGATTCGTTTCGGGCAAAACCAACTACGTCATCATATATGGCGAGGGATGCTTTAACTCAAAGAGGCAGGCACGGCGGACCGTCGAACTGTACAACAAGTACCGCTCCCAGGTTCACTTTGTGGTCGTCGATCTTGACGTTCAGCGCTCGCCCGAACAGCAGGAGCTGGTAAAGAAGTACTACAAGGGCTACATCCCCCATGTCCTCGTACTGGATGCGCATGGCGAGCCCCTCTACAACCAAGCCGGCGAGGTGGACTCGGGAATCATTGAAGACCTCTTCAAGAGATCTCTGGGCAGTGAGTAACGAGACCTTCAAGAACCTTGACCGATTCAGTTCCGAGCTTGCGTCACTTGACCCTGTGCGAGTGCTCCCTGTGCGAGTGCTTTCTCGATGTCCTCTTCGATCTCATTCCTTTTCTTCAAACCGCACACCTTATGCACCACCTTGCCGTCGCGACCAATGTAGAACGTGGAAGGCAGGAACTGCACGCCGCCGAATGCGTTGCCCACGGTCTCCTCGAAGCGGTATAGCTTGGGAGCCACCTGCTGGCGCCGACAAGAATGGGGTAATTAACACCGAGGTCGTTGGTCAAACTTTTCGATATCGTTGCGACCGGCATCATCCATTGCAACTCCCACCACCTGCAGTCCCTCCGCTCCATACCGATTCTGCAGCTCGACAAACCACCAGCGACACGTATCCAGGAACCAAGGGCAACACACAGGGCGATAGGAATGAAACCAGCCCCGCCAAAAAAGCCGCGATCGGAACAGGAAGAGTTGACACTTGCGTCCTTATAGTCCTAGTTCATGCCCACGGATTGCACAGCCGCTCCTATAACTCTGCCCTGATGTGGTTGCTGTAGAAACGCAATCAACCGCAAGTTGTGGGGGTCGGTCCCAGGCTCCAGTTTCAACCGGACGTCCTGGGCGAAGCTCTTCCCGTGTTGCACAGAGCCAATTTTGAAAAGTGTTCTGACCACGGCGGTGTGTGCCAGCCGGTGCCCGCCATTTTCGCCCCTCGAAACCTCCGATTCGGCATGGTCCAGGGCGACAGCGACGTAGACCTCCGGGTCGAGTCCACCGAACGAATCAGTCAGGGCCTCGGTTTCGATATGGGCACGCAAAATATCTGGCTGCTCTAAAGTGATGGAAGAAAGTTGGATGGGTATCTTAGGCGCGCTAAAAGCCCGAGCGAACGCATCATTGGCAGACCGCGCGCTACTGCCAACAAACTCGATGGTTCCGTCCACGACCATCTGCGGAGTGTAAACGCTGCTTAGGCCGAGCCGGCCGGCATAGGTGTTTTGTCGATCGCTGTAGACGTGCGAAGAGTACGGATCCTTCCATCCAAGATCGTTCCAGTAGTCAACGTGTTCGCTGAGGACGACAATTTCTGCACCTGTCCTCGATTGCCGATCGAATTTCGAAAGCAAAGCATCAGCCGGCGGGCAACTTGAGCACCCTTCGGAGGTGAACAGTTCCACAAGTACCGGGTTATGGCTGACCAAGTAACGTGGAGTTTCCGCCGCACGCACCCAAACCCAGGCGGCAACGGCAAAAATCGCAAGAGTGGAAAGGAGTGGGGTTCTCATGGCATTGCCTGACCCTTCCTAGATGCGCGAACAATCGCGTAAGTTACGGGCGACGGGAACAACTCGTCCACATCCTGCAGCATGACTAGAGTAACCGCCAGCTAAGGTGCGCGCGGCAGAATGCGGTTTCATGTGGGAGGTGGCAGTGGCGGCAGAACCGAGCGCCCGCGGAGCAAGTGTTGCGCAGTCGGGAGCGCGACATTCCATTTAGCGCCCCGCTCACCGTTGGGTTCAAAGCCGGCCTTTCGGGCGTTCATCGCGATCATTTGTCAAGAGGACGTTCCTGGCCCGTGTGCCGCGAAACTTCAGTAATCTAAATTGCTAGGAACCAGGAGAGATTTGCCTGTGAATGCCTGCCTCCGGCGGCCTTGTGGCCGTATAGTGCAATTCTTCCACCGCTGAACCTCAACCCGACTTTCGCGCGACGCTATTGCGCCGCAGGAGGCGGATGCCGAGTGTCGAGTCAGCCTCTGCCCTTCGTGAGTTCCTCCAGAGTGGCAACGGTTTCACTGGGTTCGGGACGCATGGTGTAGTCCGGGCTCACATTGGCGCTGCGAATCACGCTCTGTTGATCAACGACATATCGTGCGGGCATGGGCAAGCGGAAGGCGTTTTCGCCGTGGAACTCATCCAGCTTGTTTCCGAACTGCCGATAAACCGTCTCGAGGTAATCGGGAAGCACGAAGACCAAGCCGAATTGAGCTGCCAGTTGCAACCCGAGATCCGTCAGTACATCAAAACCCAGGTTGAGGCGACGATGGACCGAGCGCCCGTACCTACCCAATTGCGGCGAAATCGCAACCAGATTAGCTCCTAGCCGTTGGACATCAGGTAAAGCTGCCTGTAGAGCCTCCAGCTCCATGTTGCAGTAGGGTCACCAGTGACCACGGAAGAAAGTGATGACCAGCGGGCCTTTCGCAAGGAGTTCAGCGGAAGAGATCGACTTTCCGTCCTGGCTGTTCAGGGTGAATGCCGGCGCCCGTTCGCCCGTCTTCAAAGCACGTTCCGCCAATCCCGACCGGCGCAGATCCTCCGTAGCTCGATGAAAGACTTCGATTACCGCCTTGGGAGCGTTGTAAGGTGGGCCCCCGGATTCGAACTGTGCTTTAAAGTCATCCATCTTTTGCTCGAGAGTCATCGAGTGCTTTCCGTCGCGGTCGCTCCTGTAAGTTCAAAATCTGACGTAATTTCGAAAGCCGGCCTCAGAGTCTTGTAGACTGGACACTTGTCCGCGTATACGCGGTGGACGCGTTCCACGGTTTCCCTGGTCTGCTCGGCTCCATCAAGTAAGTATTGGACGTGAACTCTGCGAATTACCAGAACCCCCTGATCGGATTCGATTTCCCCTCTCACTTCAGCCCGCAACCGGCCATTGCTCGCATCTATTTTGCGCGCTTCCAGCGCGCCCCCGAAGGTTCCGATCATTCAACCCCCAAGAGCGGCAACAACATAATCAAGAGTTGCCGCGTGCGATTCGGGTAGTCTTGTTGGATCCAGGCCATAATGCTCGGCAATGGCTCCATGGACGCTGAAGACTACTGGCTGCGATTCCCCCGGCAAGTGCGCTACTCGAAGCGGCCCCGACCGCCGTTCGATCCGAACGTTGGAGACATACACTGGAGTTGACATTTCAGTCCTCACTTCTTTCCCGAAGCCACTTGGGGCTGTAGTTAGGCACACCCCAAGCGTCTCCAGAGCTTCCCGGTCCGCTGGTATTCGCTCAGTCTGATCTCTTCATTTTGTCGTCGATACCAGAGCGTTAGATTAAACTTAGGCGCAGAAGTTACATGGCGGATTTCCAAGTGCCATTGGCCTTTCGTTCCTTCGTAAGCTACCCGCTTAGGAGAGGCAGTTTCGATTCCCGGCAGCGCATGTCTTTGCCGGATTCTATCTACCCTCGGCGGACGCCGTGTATATCTTCCACCGTGGCGCGCAGTATTTCTGCCACACTCCATGCCTGCGCAATACAGCCAACCGGACGATGGGGCGCATCGCCTTCAAAGATTTCAGAGACTTGACCAAGTCCGGAGTCTGCCCAGTGATCTTTGAATGCGGAGAGCCAAGACTGTGCCTGTCGCCGGGCCGGCTTGCCGCCACCGTGAACCTTTATATACGCAGTGAGGAATGGCCCTATTAACCATGGCCACACGGTGCCCTGGTGATAAGCGCCATCCCGGCTAGCGGGCCCTCCGCTGTATCGGCCACGATATTGAGGATCGCTTGGGGCAAGAGTGCGTAGGCCGAGGGGCGTGAGCAGATGCTGTTGGACCGCGTCTACCACGCGTTTTGCCCGTTCCGGATTGAGCATTGTGTGGGGAAGACTAACGGCCAAGATCTGGTTCGGTCTGATGCTAGCGTCCGGTAGGCCGCCATTCACAACGTCGTAAAGGCACCCCGGTTTTTCGTTCCAAAAGAGTCGATTGAAGCTCCATTTGGTGAGTGCCGCCATGCTTTCATACAGCTGGCGGCTGGTTTCGTCTCCAAGTCGATGTGCTAGATCCTCCAGAATGCAGAGGGTGTTATACCAGAGAGCTTGAATTTCGACGGGCTTTCCACGACGCGGAGTGACGACCCAATCGCCCACCTTGGCGTCCATCCACGTCAGCGCCACGCCCGGCTCTCCGGAGCTGAGCAGCCCGTCTGAGTCAACCTTGATTCCGAACCGTGTGCCTCGCACATGCCAGGAAACGATGTCGGTAAGAACGCTGTAGAGATTGTTGCGAACAAATTCCAGGTCGCCGGTGTAGGCGAGATATGCTCGTATGGCCTCGAAGAACCAGAGAGTAGCATCGACAGTATTGTATTCAGGCAACTCTCCGGCATCGGGAAAACGGTTGGGCAACATTCCGCGGTCCACGTATTGCGAAAAAGTACCCAGAATACTTTGCGCGAGGTCATATCGCTTCAGGGGGAGAGTGAGGCCGGGCAGGGCAATCATAGTGTCCCGGCCCCAGTCGCTGAACCAGTGATAACCGGCAATGACGGTCTTCTGTTCGCCTCGCGCGACGATGAACTGATCTGCGGCGGCAGTAAGGGTTTTGACGAAATCGTCTTCCACGGGAGCGCGCCTGACGTTCGAACGTCGTCGGGAGATTTCGGCTTGACGATATCCGCCTGCCTTTGCGGCATCGTACCGCTCCGTTGAGGCGATGACCGTCGCATCGGAGCTCGGACGCAGATCAAAGTGCAGGACGAAGGGGTTGAAGAGGTCCTCAACGAACTCAAGTCCACGTTCGCGCTCGGCATCATATTCGAAGTCGCGATACCAATTGCCGCCGCTTCCAAGTTGCCCGGCGTTGTGCGCGAGATGCAGGCAAGGGAGGCCTGGGTATGGAGTTATACTCGCGAGTCCTGGCCCGGACTCCACGGTGTAATTCAGAGTAGCGTTCTCGTGGGTGGTGCCGTGATAATCGCGGAAGGCGATCAAGGGCCTGAGTTCGAGTTCGATCTTCTGTGCGAGTGACTTGGAACCGCTTTTATTCCCAAGTCGATATTGAACTATCGTTGAGTTCTCACCCTGCACCATGAAGACGGTCTTCTCGATCTCAACACCCTCGATCTCGTAGGTGAAGATCGGGAAGGGATCGAGCCGAAATTGCTTGAGATAGCGAAAACCCTGAGGATGCACAACCGATGGATAACGGTTCGCGGAGAGATCGAATGCACGTCCGTCTAGTAGAAGAGTCTCTTCTAACTTGGACAGAAGAACATAGCGGCCAACCGGGGGTTGCGTCGCTGCCACAAGCAAACCGTGGTACCGGCGCGTATTCAGGCCAACAATAGTAGAGGAAGCGAATCCGCCCAAGCCATTGGTCTCAAGCCATTCGCGACGCAAGGCCGCATCCAAGTCGCCACAAACGTCTTGTCCAAAACGGATCATGACATGCTCTTGCAAGGGACCAGCCGGTTCATTTTCCGCAGGCGTACCCTTTCGATCGTCACTTGGCGAACGTAACCGCTGTCGATGGTCGGCGTTTTTCGCGCCTAGAAGATTCTCCGCTCTGCTGCAGCAGTTTTGTGACGAGACCGGTCCAACCCGTCTGATGGCTGGCTCCGAGTCCCGCGCCAGTATCCCCGTGGAAGTACTCTTGGAAAAGCAACAGATCGCGCCAGTTAGGGTCGGTCTGGAATTTCTCTATATCGCCATGCGTTGGCCGCCGGCCTTGCTCATCGCGCAAGAAAATTCTGGTTAGCCGCCGCGACAATTCTGCGGCCACCTCCCAGAGCGTGAGCGCGTTGCCCGAACCTGAGGGGAACTCCACCTTGAAATCGTCTCCGAAGTAGTAATGGAGCTTTTGCAGCGCTTCGATCAGGAGATAGTTCACCGGGAACCAGATCGGTCCGCGCCAATTCGAGTTTCCCCCGAATAGGCCAGTAGTGGATTCCGCCGGTTGATAGTCAACCCGGTACTCCATGCCATTCACAGACAGCGTGTAAGGATGCTCGCGGTGATATTGAGACAGCGCGCGGATTCCGTATGGCGACAGGAATTCCCGCTCGTCCAGCATGGTTTGCAACACCCGGCGCAACTGGTCAGGGCAGACAATCGCAAGCAAGCGCCTTTCCGAAATCCCGCGTGTACGCATGCAGGCTACGTTTTTCACCAAGTCTGGCCTGTTGTCAATGAACCATTCGAGCCGTCGCTTGAAACCCGGCAGCCGGTCCAGCATCTCCGTTTCCAGCGTCTCGACGGCAAAAAGCGGGATCAGGCCCACCATGGAGCGCACCCGCATCGGGTACTTGCTGCCGTCCGGGAACTTAAGGACGTCGTAGAAAAAACCGTCCCTCTCGTCCCACAGACCCATGCCGTCATTGTCACGATGGTTCATCGCGTTGGCGATGTACATGAAATGCTCCCAGAACTTGCTTGCCACATCCTCGTAAGCCGGATCTTCTCCGGCCAATTCCAGCGCGATGGCGAGCAGGTTCAGCGTGTACATTGCCATCCAACTCGTGCCGTCGGATTGCTCGATGTAGCCACCGGTGGGCAGTGGCGCGCCCCGGTCGAATACGCCGATGTTGTCAAGTCCGAGGAATCCGCCCTGGAAAATGTTCATGCCTTCCGCATCTTTGCGATTTACCCACCAAGTGAAATTCAGAAGCAGCTTGTGAAAAATGCGCTCTAGAAATGCGCGATCACCCTTCCCCGTGCGCTTCTTGTCGATCTTGTAGACGCGCCATGCGGCCCAGGCATGAACCGGAGGGTTCACATCTCCCAAGGCCCACTCGTAAGCGGGGAGTTGTCCGTTCGGGTGCATGTACCATTCGCGCAAAAGGAGCACGAGCTGTTCTTTTGCGAAATCAGGATCAACCAGCGCCAGCGCCACGCAGTGGAACGCCAGGTCCCACGCCGCATACCATGGATACTCCCATTTGTCGGGCATCGAGATGACATCGGCGTTGTACAGGTGCGGCCATTCCTTGTTGCGGCCGTTCAGACGCTCGGCCGGCGGGGAAGGACTGCCGGGATCGCCTGCGAGCCACTCCTTCACTACGTAGTGATAGAACTGTTTGGACCAGAGCATGCCGGCGAATCCCTGGCGCATGACGTTTTGTGCGTCCGAGGAGAGATCCTGCGGAATCACGGTGGCGTAGAACTCATTTGCTTCACTGTTGCGCATCGACAAGAGACGATCGAAACCATCGAACGCAGCTTCGGCTACACCCGATAAGTCGATATCGTTGAGGCGAAGTCGCACGGTCGCGGTCTGGCCGGCCCCTATCTCCAGTTGGTAATGCGCGGCGGCCTTGGTGCCCATCGATTCGGCAGCGACTGCCTCTGTAATCCCTTGAACGATATAGTCGTTTATGCCGTCCTTCACGCACGGGTAGCGGTTTTCCAGTCGGAACAGGCGTTTGACATTGGTTTCGTTTTCGGTGAAGAGCAGTTCCGGCGAGCCGTCATAATAGAGCCAGCGTTTGCCCAAGCCAGGGTGATCGAGTTCAATCGCGCCGGGAACTTGGCGCAGGTGCGGGCGGACCGAACCTCCACCCCAGGTGTTGCGAAACCAGATGGTTGGCAACAGACGTAGACGCGCGGTTTCAGGCCCACGATTGGCAACGGTGATCTTCATGAGGATGTCTTCCACATCCCCTTTCGCGTATTCGACGAATACGTCGAAGTAGCGATCTTGTTCGAACACGCCCGTATCGAGCAGTTCGAATTCTGGCTGGTCCTTACCGCGGTGGCGATTCTCGTCCAATAATTGCGAATACGGAAACGCGGCATGCGGATACTTGTACAAGTACTTCATGTAGGAGTGCGTAGGTGTGCTATCGAGATAGAAGTAATATTCCTTGACGTCCTCGCCGTGATTCCCCTCATTGCCGGTCAGCCCGAACAGACGCTCCTTCAGGATGGGATCACGTTCGTTCCAGAGAGACAGCGCAAAACAGACTAACTGGTGACGATCGCAGATGCCCGCCAAGCCCTCCTCATTCCAGCGGTAAGCGCGCGAGCGAGCATGGTCGTGCGGTAAATACTCCCAGGCATTGCCGTAAGGACTGTAGTCCTCACGAACGGTGCCCCAGGCCCGCTCGCTTAAGTAGGGACCCCAGCGTTTCCAGTGCTTCTCGCGCCGCTGGCACTCAACCAGTCTGATCTCTTCTTTAGTCATGCACCCCTGTTCAGGCTTTTAGAGTGGTACATGGGTGCAGAAGTTACAGTGTTCCGGATGGAACAGCACGAAACTCCTCTTGACCCGGCGAATCTAACGAGTATTCGGACGCAAAAAGAGCAACCGTTTAGACCGTGCACTCTACAAACAGGCAGGTCTTTGGAGATTGAAACCTTATGGTTGTGACACCGCGGCGCCCCGACGATTCGTCGCTTGCCTACGCACTGCTGCGTATTACCTTGGGACTTAACATTTTCATGCACGGTACAAGCCGTCTGCTGGCTGGCGTTGGCAATTTCGTCAGCGGGATGATCAAATTGTTTCAAGGCACGGTGCTTCCGACGGCCGTTGTTGTGCCATTCGGATACGCTTTGCCCTGGCTGGAAGCGGGGCTCGGCTTTCTCATTATCGTTGGCTTTCGTACCCGAGAGGCTCTGGTCGCCGGTTCCCTTCTAATGTTGGCATTGACCTTCGGGACTGCGCTTCGTCAGGACTGGGATGTTGCCGGGGTTCAACTCCTCTACTCGGCTGTCTATGCAGCGCTAATCGCCGCCCTTCGCTACAATCGCCTGTCCGTGGACCACAAGGCGTTTGCCGCAGTGGACCGCGAATAAAATTAGGTGTCGCGCCGACAATTGAGAAGTCGGGATAACGGATTCCACATGGCGAGACACAGCCCCTAACGCAACACACTCCTGCTAACCGGACTTTTATCGTGAATCTGGACCGGCGGTAATAGACTTGCGCACCGAAGCCAGTGGGGCGTCATCGACGAAAGAAACCTCGCCGTCCTGAGATCGTTGAACTCCCAACTGTCTCCACAGATTTGGCAGATCAACGGTTACAGGTTTGTCTGCCATTTCCCCATAGAGGTCCTCCAGCACACGGGTTCCACTGGCTTCGTCTCCGACTCTGAGCGCACGCTCCAGTGGCCAGTCGTCGGAAATGTTGCCGCCGGCAGCGAGAATTCCTCGCAAAGCACTCTCGAAACCCTTTTGATTCTGAGTTTTCTGGTGGATCCGTATGTCTGCAAGAAAGCAAAATAGGGCTCCTCCCCAGTAGGTGCGCCCCCACGTGTGGGTGCGATCGAGCCCTTGATCTCCTGGGCCAGGCAGTCCTTGCGGGAGATCGCGGATCAGGTCGCTCCACATCTGCGAAGGTGAGAGAATCCCCGCCTGCACCCGAGCTATTGGTTCCACGTATGTGGCAGTTCCCTCCTCAATCCAGTGATGCCTTTCGGGCACCGATGGGAACGCCAAATGGACCATTTCGTGTGTCATAATCCAATCCCGCTTGAGATCAGCCACCGTGGTTTCGCGGCCAATTGAAACCGTGATTCGAGTTGGCGAACCAAAGGTTCTACCATGGCGAATGCCTCTGCCCTCGGTTGTAGTAATTCGTACCTCCACGTGAGGCACAGGGTAGCGACCAAAATAGCTGGAGACCGACTTCGAGGCCTCGCTGACCCAGCCATTCAAGTCTTCTCGGGTCACAGCGCCTCCCTCGCCGGAGACAAACACATCGATGCGACCGCCAGGGGCCGTGATCGTCGTCGCTGTGCTGCCGGTACCTCCAGAAAATGCGAGCGCACAGCTCAGAAACGCAACTCTCGAAAGCGCGTTGATCTTTAGCAGAGACGAACCTGTAGTTCCCTCATTCCCAACTCCACGCTCCTGTTTCATAAAAGATGCGGCAACGTGCGGTCAGGAAGGACGATAGAGCATCGGACCTAGCCGCTACGCTGAAAGTTTGGTCTCATTTCGCTTCTCGAGTGAGCCGCTTGCAGCAGCGAGGCTGGACTCGTGTGCCACAACAAGTGCTCGTATTTTGTCCAGCAAGATGTCTAGGGTCGCGTCTTTGCCTACATGAGCGTCTACGCGGCTCAACTCCTGCGGCGGCAAGAGAGCATAACCAGAAATTAGGACCACAGGAGTACCAGGATTGATGCGCCTAATGGCCAGTATCGGATCGGATCCACTCATTTTGAGCATTCGATAGTTCACCAGGACCAGGTCACACCCGCTTCGCTGCATCCCCTCCAACGCTTCACCTGCGTCACGGGCGGTTACAACCTTATATCCGCTGCCTTCAATCACGAGCTTCAGCATTCGCAGAGCCTTTGGGTTGTCGTCTACATAGAGGACGGTTCGTTGATTCCCGGTCTTCCAGCGCTCCCCTCCGGTATGGAACTTCCGATGGCCTGAGTCTTCATCAGGATCCACCCTGGTTGGAGGTTGGTCAGCCGATTGGGGGTACGGGAGATCAATATTCCGGGCGTCGGTGGTTCTCCCAGTCTCCGCCATGGCCTTCTCAGTCACGTGAAAGTCATTCATGGGGACGTTCACTCTTTCTTCCACGATTCGGCGGTGCCCGTGCAGCGCGGTTCTTGCCGGCCTGAGAAATCAGCAGAGCATCGCATTCGTGAAGGTACCCCCGAAATCAACGGTTCGATGTCCACAGATCGTCAGAAGTTACATCAGCACAAACTGGTCACGAGCGATGCTTCAGAGGAGTCATTTTTCAGGGTGTTTCGCCCAATCAATGAAGTCCGGTGTAAACCCGCATAAGGTTTTGCTCGCCGCTCCGTTGAGTTGACAGGTGCAGCCCGAAATCCAGGTCAAGTCCCGCGGCTCACATTCTTTCCCCGATTGTAACTTTCTTGTCCGATCCCACATCGTATGGCCAGAAAGCGACACTCAGACTGATCGGGAGCAAAACAGCGAGATTTCCTCCAACCTGGGGATGACTCGCGACCATTCACTTTAATCCTCTCCAAGCAGAGGATTTGGGCTTCTCCTGAGACGAGTGTTGCCGTACCGAGATGCAAAATCAATTCGCAAAAGGAGCAAAAAGATGAGCAATTCAATGAAGGCGATGTTGGCTGGAGCGGCGCTGGCGGGCTTGTTAACAGGCACCAGTGCGAAGCTTCAGGCACAGACGACGAACCAAAACCAGAACAATGCCGGCATCAGAGCTGTGAGCATGCAAGATAATGGCGGCACGGACACGAAGACGGACAAAGACAAACTTCCAAAGCATGCTTGTAAGGGGCAGAACGACTGTAAGGGGCAGGGC
>Ga0209380_10002157_pt1 | contig 12749 bp, 13 predicted proteins | sample HubBroMetageWFT6_FD_188347 | JGI IMG/M metagenome (GOLD analysis project Ga0209380, IMG submission 188347) | Warmed and freeze-thawed soil microbial communities from the Hubbard Brook experimental Forest, New Hampshire - Hubbard Brook CCASE Soil... | ecosystem: Environmental > Terrestrial >...
AAGTCGATCATCTTCTCGCGGCCGAGCTTCCAGAACGGCGTTGCGTCGGTCGTCGGCGATCAGCGTGGTGTGCCCGACATCAGCATGAGCGGCGCCTGCGACGGCGCGGCGGTGATGTACCAGAGCTTCCCGGGCGGCGGAGCCCCAGGCTTCTACATCGTCTGCGGCACCAGCGAGGCGACACCACTCTTCTCGGGAATCGTGGCGATCGCCGACCAGTACGCGGGGCACGACCTCGGCGTCATCAACCCGGCGCTGTACGCGATGTCGGCAGCCGGGGACCCCGGAATCGTCGACGTCACCAGCGGCAACAACACGGTGACCTTCACCCAGAAGGGCAAGGTGCACACAGTCGTGGGGTTCGACGCGCTCCCGGGATATGACCTGGCGAGTGGTGTCGGGACAGTGAACGCCGCGCTGTTCGTCCCGGAGCTTGCCGCCGCAGGCTGATGAGCAAAGCGACCCGCCGGGCCTCGTTGTCCGGCGGGTCGCTTTCGGCACGTGACCCGTCCGTCACGCTTCCGCGTGCCTTCCCGCATAGGATCTAGGTATGTCAGATCCGCTGGGGTTCTTTGCGCTGCTCTTTCTGCGGACAAAAGAGTTCGCGAGGACGCGCCTTGCCGCTCGTGAAGACGGTCAGGGGATGGTTGAGTACGCGCTCATCCTGGTCCTGATCGCGATCGTGGTGATCGTGATCCTGCAGATCGTCGGCAAGCAGGTGAACAACGTGTTCTCGAACATCAGCAACGGACTCGCTCGATAGCCGCATCACGGCAGCGGGCGGACGACGGCATCCATCGAAGGCGGCTCCACGCGATCGTGCCAGGGCATCTCGCGGGACGCGCCGGATCGATCACTCTGAGTAGGCTGAGCGCTGTCGTTTTGCGTTCTTGGAAAGGAGCAATCGCATGACCGTCGAAAGCAGCGCCAGCGCAACCTGGGGAGGCAACCTCGTCAGTGGGAAGGGCACGGTTCGCCCGGCGAGCGGCGCGTTCCCTGAGCTCGCGATCACCTGGAACCAGCGGGCTGAATCGCGTGCTAGCGGAACCAGCCCCGAGGAATTGATCGCCGCGGCCCACGCGAGCTGCCTGTCGATGGCGCTCGCCAATGGATTGGCCGGCGCCGGTCACCCTCCAGATCGGCTCGACACCACCGCCAAGGTCACGTTCGCGGTCCCCGAGGGCATCACCGCCATCCATCTCATAGTCAAGGGGAAGGTCCCGGGCATGGATGGATCCGTGTTCACTGCGGCGGTCGAGGATGCCAAGGCGAATTGCCCGGTGTCAAAGGCGCTTGCGGCAGTGCCGATCACCGCTGAGGCGACCCTGGAGCTGTAGCCCCGGCCGGCGGGCTGATCCCTGGGATGCTCCTAACGCGGCCAGTCGAGGTCGACCACCACCGGCGCGTGGTCTGACGGCAGCGTCCCCTTGCGGGCGTCGCGATCGATGTACGCATCGGTGATGGCCGGAGTGACCGCGTGAGCGAGGAGCACGAGGTCGATGCGCATGCCGAGGCCCTTGTGGAAATTGCCCGCGCGGTAGTCCCAGTACGTGAACGGGCGTCCCTTGATGGCCCGCGGGTGGATGTCGTCCAGTCCGAGGCTGACCAGGGCGGCGAGGGCCTCGCGCTCCGGGGCACTCACATGGGTCGACCCGATGAACGCGGCAGGATCCCAGACGTCGTCGTCACCAGGCGCGATGTTGAAGTCACCGCACACGACCAGCGGTGGCGATGCCGGCTGCGCCGCGAGCAGGGCGAGACGCAAAGCTCCGAGCCAGCGCAGCTTGTACGGGTAGTGATCGCTGTCAAGGGCACGACCGTTGGGCACGTATACCGACCAGACTCGCAGCCCCGCGCAGGTAGCGCTCATCGCTCGCGCCTCAGCTGCCGGGAAGCCGGGCTCGCCGTCGAAGCCGCGGGCCACGTCCACCAGGCCGGCGCGCGAGATGATCGCGACCCCGTTCCAGCGTCCGTCACCGTGGAGCGCGACCTCGTACCCCAGCGCCTCGACCTCGGCGCGGGGAAAGGCGTCATCGGCGATCTTGGTTTCCTGCAGGCACACCACGTCCGGACTGCTGGACGCGAGCCACTCAACCAGCCGGGGCAGCCGCGCAACGACGGAGTTCACATTCCACGTGGTCAGGCGCATCGGCCAAGGATAGGGTCGGCGGTGCGGCACCCGTCGCTGCCGGGATCAGAGGACGAAGCCGTCCTCGAGGTGCGACATCGCCTCATCGAGCAGGATCGAAAGGTCCGCATGCGGGTCGTCGACGACCGTGAGCATTACTGCCATCGCGGCACCGACGACGGCCCCCGACAGCGTCCGGACGGCCATGTCGTCGGGGCTCCGTCCCGCGCGCTCAGCGAGAATCGTGCCAAGCAGACGCATCGCTGCCGCGAACTGCTCCAGCATCGCAGCGCGCAACTCAGGGACGGCGAGCATCATGTGCATCCTGTCCGACTGCTCGGTGATCTCGCCGGCCCCAAGCTCACCGAATGCCTCGCGAAATGCGCCGCGCAGCGCCTGGATCGGTGTCAGGCCTGCCGGTTGACGCTGGAACGCGGCAACAATGATCGGGTCGAAGTCATCGCTGAGCACGACATCGCCCTTGGTCGGAAAGTATCGAAAGAAGGTGCTCTCGGAGATCTCGACCTCGTCGATGATCTGCTGCACGGTTGTGGCGTCATAACCCTGGGTCCGGAAGAGGCGCATCGCGTGCGCCCGGATCATCTCGCGGGTTCGCTCCTTCTTGCGCTCCCGAAGGCCGGGCGCCCGGAGCTCAGCGGATGCCTGCAAGCTCGCGTCCTCCATCAGGGTGCACGCGCTGATTGTCCTGCACCGCGTTGTTGCGCGGGAGAAAGAGCAGCGTGAGGACGAGGCCGACGGCCGCGATGCCCGCCGACACGGCAAGCGCCACGTCCATGCCGTCGGTGAACGCGCTGCGGACCGAATGGAGCAACGACTCCGAGCCGGCCTGCTGCGCAACCGCGACGCCCGCGAAGACGCTCTGCCTGACGGCTGTCGTTGCCGCTGCCGGTAGTCCGGTGAGCACCAACCGCGACAGGTACACCGAGCTCAACGCGCTGCCAAGGATCGCGGTGCCGAATGGTCCCCCGACCTTGTTCACCGCCTGGAGCACGGCGGACCCAACCCCGCTGCGCTCTTCGGAGAGTTCGACCAGGGCTGCGGAGGTCGACGTGGACAGGGCCAGGCCGAGCCCCATCCCGGCGATCGCCATCCAGACCGCGACGAAGACCGTGCTCGAACCGGTGGAGGTTGTCGAGCCCAACAGCAAACCCGAACCCAGCAGCACGAATCCCGCCGCCGCGACCAGCTTGGCGCCGAAGACCCGCACGAACCGCTCCGCGGGAACCGCACCCAGGACGAGGCCGAGGATGACCGGCAGCAGTCGCAGACCCGAACCCATGGCGTCGGCGCCGAGAACACCCTGGAAGTACTGCGGCATCGTGAACAGCACCCCGATCATCGCGAGCACCGCGAACGCGGCCAGGATCACCCCCCACGTGAAGGATGCCGAGCGGAACAGGCTGAGGTCGAGCAGCGGCCGCCCTCCTGGCCGCCGATTGAGCAGGCGCTCCCACGCACCGAAGCCGGCCAGCACCACGACGCCGATGAGGATGGCGAGCAGCTCGACGGTGTCGCCCCAACCCTTCTGGCCCGCTTCGATAAAGCCGTAGGTCAGCGCCACCAGCCCAGCGACGGAGAGGCCGACGCCCACGCCGTCAAACCCCGGGCGCTCGATGGCGCGCGATTCGGGAACCAGGGTGAGCAACGCAAGCACCCCGATTGCGGCGATCGGGGCGTTGATCAGAAACACCCACCCCCACCAGAAGTGGGACAGCATCCACCCGCCGAGAATCGGTCCAATCGGGAGCGCCAGGAAATTGGCGGCGGCCCAGATGCCCACGGCCTTGGGACGCTCTGCCGGGCTGAAGAGCACGGTCAGGGCAGAGATGGCCATGACCACCACGCCGGCGCCCGCGAGCCCCAGGAGCACGCGCGCGGCCAGGAACTCCCCCACTGACGTCGAGTACGCGCATGCCACCGACCCCAGGCCGAAGAGCCCGAGCGCGATGGTCAGCACCTTCCTGTGGCCGAAGCGATCGCCGAGCAACCCTGCCGGGAGCATCGCGGCTGCCAGGACCAGAAAGTACCCGGACGTAAACCACTGGAGATCCGACTCGGACGCGCGCAAGGCCTTTGCGAGCGTCGGCAGCGCGACCGTGAGGATGGTGCCGTCGAGACCGACCGCCAGGACTCCCAGGCTCACCGCCGCGAGTGCCCACCACCTGCGTGCTCCATGCGTCTTCATGAAAGCTACCCCAATCTGGATGCTACTTCCTTATGATGGTAGCACTCTTTCCTCACGGTGTAGCCGCCATGTGACCAGCGCCGCACCCGGCGTATCCTCCCCTCCAGGGTTCGAGCGATTGGCAGAGGTGGAACAGATGACAAGGAAGTTCTTGCTGACCGAAGACCAACTGCCGTCGCACTGGTACAACATCCTCGCCGACGTGCCTGAGCCCCTCGGCGCGTTTCTGAGCCCGCGAACCCTCGAGCCGCTGACGCCGCCCGACCTAACCCCGATCTTCCCCATGGCGATCATCGGGCAGGAGGTGTCGGCCGAGCGCTGGATCGAGATCCCGGACAGAGTCCGGGACATCTACAAGATGTGGCGCCCAACGCCCCTATATCGCGCCACGGGTCTCGAGAAGGCGCTCGACACGCCTGCAAGGATCTTCTACAAGTACGAGGGGACCTCCCCGGCAGGCTCGCACAAGCCCAACACGGCGGTTGCGCAGGCGTACTACAACGCCGAGGAGGGCATCAAGCGCCTGACCACCGAGACAGGCGCCGGGCAGTGGGGATCGGCGCTCGCCTTCGCGGGTGGCCTGTTCGGCCTCGAGGTGATGGTCTACATGGTCAACGTCTCGTACCAGCAGAAGCCATACCGTCGCGCGCTCATGGAGACGTGGGGAGCGCAGGTGCTGCCCTCCCCCACCGATCGGACGGAGTTCGGCCGGAGCGTGCTCGCCAGGGAGCCGGAGTCGCCGGGAAGCCTCGGGATCGCGATCTCCGAAGCGGTCGAGGACGCGGCTACCCGTGACGACAGCCACTACTCGCTCGGCTCAGTGGTCAACCACGTCCTCCTCCACCAGACCGTCGTCGGCCAGGAGGCTCAAAAGCAGATGGAGATGGCCGACGCCTATCCAGATGTGGTGATCGGATGCGTCGGCGGTGGCTCGAATTTCGCCGGGCTCGCGTACCCGTTCCTGGCCGACCGTCTCGCCGGAAAGACCACTACGCGATTCATCGCCGCTGAGCCCGCGGCGTGCCCGACTCTCACACGCGGCCTCTACGCGTACGACTTCGGCGACACCGCGGGCATGGGACCGGTGGTGCCGATGTACACGCTCGGCCACAACTTCATCCCTGACAGCATCCATGCCGGCGGTCTGCGCTATCACGGCGATGCACCGTCACTGTGCCTGCTCGTCAAAAACGGCTTCATCGAAGCCCGCGCGTACAAGCAGAACGAGTGCTTCGCCGAGGCGGTGCGCTTTGCACGCAGCGAGGGAATCCTCCCCGCCCCCGAGCCGTCGCACGCGCTCCGTGCCGTTGCCCAGGAGGCCGCAGCCGCACGCGAGGCAGGGGATTCGCGGGTGATCCTGTTCAACCTCTCAGGCCACGGTCATTTCGATCTTGGCGCGTACGACGCGTACTTCGCCGGCAAGCTCCAGGACATCGAACTCCCGCAGGAGCGACTGGACACCGCGCTGGCGGAGCTGCCGAAGGTCCCTGCAGGCGCAGCCTAAGCCTCACGTCGGGCGCCGGCGCCATGGCACAGCCGCGCCCTCACGGGCTCGGGATCGCGGTCGTTTTCGACTGGGCGCTCACGGCACAACTGACCACGCAGGCACTCGCCTCGGCCACGAGCAACCTGGGCCTCAAGCCGAATCCGGCGGTGATCGCGGGTGGCCTGGTCGCTGCTGCCGCTCTGTTCGCGCTCGGCGAAGGGTTGCGCCGTGGCGTCGCCTCGCTGCGCCTCGTTCAGGTTGGCCTGATGGCGATCATCACGCTGATCGGCATCGTGTCGTTGGTGATGCTCGTGACCGGGCAGTTCAGCGGGAGCCTGCTGTTCACCACCGCTATCGAACTGGGGTACGCGCCGTGGCTGGTGTGGCGCCTGCTCGACAAGGAGACGGCCGCGTGGTTCGCGCTTGCACAGGGGCGAGGACGCGCCCCGCGCGTCTCCGGCTGGCAGTGGGTCTCGGTGCTCGCGGCGTGGGCAATCGTGTGGGGAGTGGTTGTCGCCTGGGCGGAGTCGCGGTAGGGCGCCGTCCTCAGGGAGCGGGAGTCGCGCGAACCTGGCCCACGAGCTCGGCCGCACGCTTCGCGGCGGCGCCGATCTCACTCATGTCCTCGAGCACAGCGATGAGGCGCATCGACTCGCCAGGTGGTCGCGCCGCGATCTCTGCATTGATCGCCTCGTCCACGAAGCTCACGTAGTTCACGATGGCCGCGAGAAGGTTGTTGACGTCGTGCACGACACCGCCTGACGTGGCGGTGTTCGCGGCGAGGGTCACGCCAGAGGGCTTTCGGGTGTTCCTCGCACGTCCGTCGAATCCCGCGGCTGGCTGCGTCCGATGCGGTCGGCTCGTGCCCGCTGTGCCTTTTCGACCCGATTGGCCGAGATCATTCGGGTCATCAGCTCACCAAATCCGACCTCCGGTGGAAGCGGATCCTGTCGCGGGGTCGTCTGGCGGCCGGTCATGACGCGATGCCGTCTGGAACCATGTCCCCAGGGTGGCCGGATTGGCGGGATGCGCCGCGCGCGTGCGCACGTCGCAACAGGCTCCGTTCAGTCGCGTTGCAATCCGGGCGTTTGGCGCGTGCGAGCCACTCACGACACCACCCCACCCACCGTTCATGTGGTGGGCCGGCGCAGGCTACACTCCGGTTCTGGAACGGTCAGGAGGTGCGGCCCGACAGGAGGACGACCCAATGGTGGAAGCAGCCGTTGACTACGCTGCCAAGCGCGTTGCGCTGCAGGCCAAATACCTCAAGCCCAAAGCGGAGCGTCCGGAGTCAACCGCGCGAGGTGTGCATCATCTCGCGCTGATCTGCTCCGACATCGACCGCACCATGCAGTTCTACACCGAGGTGCTCGGGTTCCCGCTTGTCGAGCTGTTCGAGAACCGTGACCTTCCGAGCTCGACGCACTTCTTCTTCGACATCGGCAACGGCAATCTCCTCGCCTTCTTCGATTTCCCCGAGGATCCGATGCCGGCGACACGCGAATCGATCGGTGGCATGCACCACATCGCGATCGCGGTGCACCCTGAGCACTTCGATTCCATCCGCGCCTCGCTGGATGCGCTGAACATCGAGTATTTCGGGCCCGACCGCGTGGAAAACTCGCTGTATTTCCACGACCCGGACGGGGCGCTGCTGGAGATCACCCTCGATCCACTCGAGGAGATGGAAGGCAAAGCGCTGGGCCTGTAGCTCAGCGCTCCGCGTTGGCGCACACTGACGGAGCGCACATGAGACGGGGCGACTCGGTCCTACAGCTGTGGCGCATTCGCAAGGCCGCGCCCTACATCCCCCTCGGCGCGCATGTCCTCGACATCGGATGCAGCGATGGGGCGCTGTTTCGCGTCCTCGGCGGCCGTATCGCGTCAGGGGTGGGGATCGACACGGCACCGGTACCGGATGACCACGGATCCTTCCGGTTCATCCAGGGGCGGGCTCCGGATGCGCTACCGAAGGGGGATCGATATGACGTCATCACCATGCTAGCCGTGCTCGAGCACATCCCGCCCGACGCGCAACGCGACCTCGCCACATCCTGCGTCTCGCTGCTGCGACCGCGCGGCCGCATCGTGTGCACGGTGCCATCGCCGAAGGTCGACTCCCTGATCCATCTCGGTCAGCGACTCCGGATCCTCGAGGGCATGGCCGAGCACGAGCACTACGGCTTCGTGCCGGCGGACACGGTGGAGCTCTTCACCAACTGCGGGTTCGCGCTGCGGCGTACGCAACGCTTCCAGCTGGGGTTGAACAACCTCTTCGTCTTCGCGACGCGACTACCGGCGCCCGTTCGCTGATCCGTTTGCCGGCTGACGGTGACCGACGCCGGTCACGTCACGGGTGGCAAGCTCGGGCTCGAGCACCACCGACGGACGCACCACGACGTTGTCGCGTATCCCGAGCATGCTCAGCACAAAGCTGGCGAAAATCGTCTGGACACCTCCGGCGATGAGCAGCACGGCTACGATCAGGGGGCGCATTGACGCCTGGGTGTCGAGTGCTCCGTAACCGCCTCGACCCCAGCTCACCACCGCAACGAAAACCAACGTCAGTCCGGTCATCGTGACCACACCGCCCACCAGCAACCCTTTCTCCAGGGTCGCCACGCGGAAGAAGCTGTCGGTGCGCCGGCTCGAGGGAAGGAACCCCGCCCGCATGCCGAAGACCTTGATGAACGCGCCGAAGAGCATCAGTTCGTAGCCGATCAGCGCGAACACACTGGTCACCAGCATGGTGTGAATGTCAAGGCCGACTGATCCGATGTACCGGGTCCCCCCCAGCAACCACAGGGTCGCGACCGACCCGGCGAGCAACAGCGCCAAGCCCGGGATCACGAACAGCCACCGAGGACAGAAGAGCAGCAGGAATCGCAGGTGTCTCCAGCCGTCGCGCCAGGTGCGCAGGTGCGGCGGCCTGCTGCGACCGTCTTTGTGCAGCGAGATCGGAACCTCGCTGACCTTCATGCTCGCCAGCGACGCTTTGACGACGATCTCGCTCGCGAACTCCATGCCGGTGGTGTTGAGACGCATGCGCCGAAACGCGTCCACGCTGAACCCTCGCAGCCCGCAGTGAAAGTCGCGCACGCGTGACGAGAAGAAGATCCGCCCGGTCATGGAGAGCACGGGGTTCCCAATCCAGCGGTGCGACCAGGGCATCGCGCCCTTCTCGATGCCGCCGGCGAAGCGGTTTCCCATCACGAGGTCGTCGCCCACTCGCAGGCGCTCGAGGATCGGCGGAATCTCCGCAAAGTCGTAGCTCTCGTCGGCGTCGCCCATGATGACGTAGCGACCCGACGAGGCTGCCACGCCTCCGCGGATCGCAGCCCCGTACCCGGGCTCATCGACGGTCACCACCTTGGCCCCGTGGGCGAGCGCAATCCGTTGTGATCCGTCGGTGCTGCCGTTGTCGGCGACGAGGATCTCGGCACGGAGATCCAGCCGCGCGATCGACTCGCGTGCGCGATCAACACATCGCCCGATGGTCTCCGCCTCATTCAGGCACGGCATGAGGATCGACACCTCGAGGGTGCGTTTCACAACATCTTCCGCCCGAGCAGCATCACCCGCCGCGAGAACACCCGGTGAAGCCGCTGGTGCCACAGCCGGGGGCCGAACGCGAGCAGCAGCAGGGTCAGCGCGCCGATGCCCAGGAGGGCGCCGTAGTGCGAATACGCCACGTACCGAAAGACGACCGCGTGGCGGCCGGGCCCGACCGTGACCGCGACGAAACCGGGTACCACCATATAGGGGGTCGCCGGGCGTCCGTCGACGCTGACCTGCCACAGCGGGTCGTACGTGACCTTCAACACGACAGCCGCGGTTCGACTCGTGGTGACGCTGCCGGCGAAGTACCCGTCCTGAGCTTCGATCAGGACGTCGGCGCTGGTGCCGGCGCCGGCGGTCGGTGTTGCAGCGATGGGGAGTGTCGGCGCCGCCGCCGCACCGCCGTCGAAGGCGATGGTCGCGAGCTCACCCTGCTGGAACGCCGCGGAACGAAGGAACGGCTGGATCTGCGCCGCCATGTCGCTGCGGTCGGCCTCGATGATGCCGGACGTGTCGACGACCTGGAGGTAGCCGCTGGTCGCCACCTGGTACAGACGGTGTCGCCCGCTGATTCCAAGCAGCGTGGCCGGCACCGGGACCGTCATCCCGACCGGCATGAGGATGTAGCGGACGTTGTACAGCTGGTACTGGGCGGGATCGCTCTGGTTGAAGTACGCCTCGTTGTCGGCCAGCAGCGCCGGAGTGCGCAGCGTGAAACCGAGCTCGTCGACGTCGTTGTCCGCCAGGTACGCGTAGACCGGCACCTGACCGATGTCGTACTGCTGGCCCCAGTTTCCGGGCAGACCCGCGTACGTTCGCCCACCACCTCGAGCCTTGATGTCATTGATGAGCACGTCGAGCGCTGCACCGTCGTTCTGGTCGCTCTCCACCTGCAATCCGATGCTCGTGGAGTCACTCGCTGCGTAGGCAGCGCGGTTCAACCAGCCCGGAAGCGTGATCAGCACGGCCGCCGCCATCAATCCGGCGACGACCGGGATGGCCGTAACCCGTGGCCGCCACCTGCGCATGCCGGTGATGACCGACTCCCCCGCCCAAACGAGCCCGACACCCGCCAGCATGTCGCCGGCGAGCTGGATGCCCATCATGTATCGGGAGAGGTAGAGATCGGCGTTGCCCGGCAACAGATTCAGGATGAAGCCGAACGGCTGACGCCCCGAGAACAGCACGATGCTCATCGCCATCAACCCGAGCAGCGCGCGGGCGCGCGGGTCGCTGCGAAAGCGACAGATGCACACGACCGTGCCGGTGACCACAAGCAGGCTCACGATCGGGAACCTCTCGAAGTCGAAGAGCTGGCCGGTGAAAAGCCAGCCGAGTGCCTGCGGCGCTCCGTAGGAATTGAGCCAGAACGTGCCCTGGTTGAAGATGCTCAGGTTGAAATAGGCTCCGTCGGTGATCAGCGGGACGACAACCCAGGAAGCAACCAGCGCGGCGCCGGCAAAGACAATTGCCGCTCGCCCCACGCGCGGCAGCAAACCTCGCCAGACGACGATCACGAAGACGCCAATCGACAGCAGCGCGAAGTATCCGGTGAGAAAGTGCATCGCGATCGTCAGACCAACCACCAGCGCGGCGAGCGCGTACCTTCCTCTGCCGGTGCCCTGGACCGCCCGCCAGCTCAGCCCCCACGCCAGCGGCAGGAGGAACATGCCCCATTCCTGCGACCAGAGCCCGTTGCCCAGCCACGTGTAGCTGAAGGACTCGTATCCGTATCCGGTGACACTTACCAACAGCGGGGAAACCAGCGCCGCGGAGGCCGCCGTCCAGGGAGACCAGCCGAGCAGACGGCTGCCGGCGTAGACGCTCAGTGGAAAGAACGCAAAGAGCAGATACCCCGCCCATCGCTCCGTTGAGTCGGACCCGAAGACAAGCGAGAGGTAAGCGGTGATCAGATGCGGAAGGCTCTGATAGTGCGAGAACTGCGCGTCGCCAAGGCTCAGGTATGGAAACCACCCGTCGAGCGGCAGCACGTTGCCCTCGTGAATCTGCTGCAGGGACCAGCGCACCATCTCGAAGTGCATGGCCTCGTCGTTGAGCGGCTGGACGATCGTCAACTCACCCGACATAGTCAGGAGACCGAAGACACACGCAACGCCGACGAACAGCCACGGTGCTGACCGCCACCACCACGGCTGCTGCTGCAACTTGGCGGACTTGTTCGCCCTCGCCGGCCGCAGGGCCGGCCGCGGGCGTTGCACGAGCTGTCGCGGCGGCGCGATCAGCGGGATGTCGTCACCGCGCTATGGTTTCGGTGTCGACGCAGTCGGGGATGGCGAGGGAGCGGGGACGTGAGACGCAAGCGACGCGTCGAGCGCGACCGCCTTCGCCCAGTCCGACCGGGCCGCCGCTGCATCGCCCTGGGACTGCAGGATGAACCCGAGGTTGAGCCAGGCGGCGGCAAACCCGGGCTGGAGCGCCACCACTCGCAGGTACAGCTTCGCCGCGCCCGCGGGATCGGTGCTCGTTGTGTCGACGGCGAGGTTGAACAGCGCGTCGGTGAATGTGGGCTCGATAACCAGCGTTGTCGTGTACTCCTCAACCGCCTGTGCTCTGCTGCCCTGGCGGTCATATACGGTTCCAAGGTCGTAGTGAGCGACGGCGTTGTTCGGATCGAGCTTGATCGCCTGCTGATACGTGCTTTCCGCTGTCGAAGCGTCGCCTGCAAGCTGCGCTTTCAGTCCCTGGGAGACGAGACTTGTCGCCGTCGGCGGGGCTCCGCATCCGGCAAGTCCGACTGCGAGGATCCACAGAATCGCTGCCGCTGTCTTGCGGCTTCGGTCGCTGGTCATACAGTGAGATAGGCCACGGTTCGAACTCGGCTCCGTGTCTGAAATCAATACGACCCAACGGGTGGTCCGCCTCGCACGGTGCGAGGCGGACCGATTCGTTGGTCAATCCGATAACGGTTATTGGTTAGCGGTAACTAGCTTCCGATGCAGACGAACCTAACAGTGTCACCGGCTCCTCCATTGGTCGGTGTAAACATAGTGGCCGATTGATAAGTGACAATAATGGAGGTCGCATTTGATATATCCGACGCGTAGCAAACGTAGCTGGTCGCGCTCGAGAACACCGCGCTCCCGGTCAGCGTCACTTGAGCGCCCATAAGTCCCGCACCAAATACCGTGTGCTCGCCGGCAATCGTTACGCCAGCGATAGTGGTGTAGGGCATCGAGCCCGTCGCACCTGTCGCTCCCGAGGCTCCGGTTGCACCCGTAGCACCTGTGGGTCCAGCTGGACCAGTCGGACCGGTGCTGCCCGTTGCACCCGTTGCGCCGCCGGCACCGGATGCACCGCTGGCACCTGATGCACCCGCGGCACCTGATGCGCCCGTGGCACCACTACCTCCA
>Ga0209380_10002158_pt1 | contig 12747 bp, 10 predicted proteins | sample HubBroMetageWFT6_FD_188347 | JGI IMG/M metagenome (GOLD analysis project Ga0209380, IMG submission 188347) | Warmed and freeze-thawed soil microbial communities from the Hubbard Brook experimental Forest, New Hampshire - Hubbard Brook CCASE Soil... | ecosystem: Environmental > Terrestrial >...
GCGATGGCGGTGGATGTCATCAACAAGTATTGCGAATCGGAGAAGGAAGATTCCGGCGCGACGGTGCTGGACGAGGTTCCGGCGACTCTCAGTTCACGGACCCGGCGCTTGAAAAATGCCGTGGCGCAAGCGAATTTTCAGATTTTCCAGGCGGCGCAGAAGAATCCGGAGCAGCGGGGCATGGGCGCGACGATTACCGCTTTGTGGCTGAAGGATACCCTGCTGAGTATCGCGCACGTGGGTGACAGCCGGGCGTACCTGCTGCGCAGCGGGAACCTGCAGCAGTTGACCAACGATCATTCGCTGGTCGCGGAGCAGGTGCGGCGGGGATTGATTACGCCACAACAGGCGGAAGAGAGCGAAATGCAAAGCGTGCTGCTGCGGGCGCTGGGGGCTCATCCGGAAGTGGAGATTGATGTGGATGAGGTGGCAATTATTCCGCGCGATGTGCTGCTGCTCTGTTCGGACGGGCTGACGCGCATGGTGACGGAGCCCGAAATTGCGGGGGCGCTGCAGGCGGAAACCGTGCCTTCGGCGGCGGCGGAACGATTGATCGCGCTGGCGAATGAAAACGGTGGAATTGACAACGTTACGGTAATTGTCGTGCGTTTCGAGGACGACGCCAACAAGGGTTGGTTCTCCTGGATGCGTCGCGGCCCGGCCAAAAAAGACTAGCACCTCCTCGGAGGCGATTGCATGGCGAAACTCAGCCTGATGTTTGAAAACAAGCTGGTGAAGGAAGTGCCGATCGGCAGCCGCCCGGTGACGATTGGCCGCTCGCCGGACAATGATCTTCCCGTCGATAACCTCGCGGTCTCCAATTATCACGCGCGCGTTTATTTCGAGGCCGGCCGCCTGGTGGTGGAAGACCTGGACAGCTTGAATGGAACGTTTGTGAACGACCTGCGGGTGGAACGCGCCACGCTGCACGACGGCGATTCCATCTGGGTCGGAAAGCACCACATCAAGGTGGACGCAACCGCCGACGCCGCGATTCCCTGGGACACGGGGCGCAAGACCGCCGCGCCAAAAATCAATGAAACTATGGTGCTGGATACAAAGGTGCGCCGTGAAATGCTGCAGCAGGCGGCCGCCATGGGCGAGCGCGCACAATTTTCGGCCGGGCGGATGAAGGTTGCCACACTGGTGATCCTGAGCGGCAAGATCGACGGGAAGGAATACACGCTCACCAATAAACTTACTGTGATCGGCAAATCGCCGATGGCGACGGTGCGATTGAAGGGATGGTTCAAGCCGAAAATGGCGGCGCAGATCAACCAGCGCGACGACGGCTACTACCTCGGCACCGGCGACAAGGTTCCCAGCGTGAACGGCACGCCGATTACAGGAACCGTCAGGTTGAACGACGGTGATTTGATCGAAATCTGCGGCGTCCGCATGAACTTCATTTTCCGCGAATAGCCCTCCACCAATGCCAACCGCGCCCGAAGGAGGCCGCCCGAGAGGAAGCGTGTATCGCCTCCGGGACCTCATCGCCACCTGGTGGCACCATCGCGCGGTTTTCCTGATCAGCGTGGCAATTACAGTTCTTTCGCTTGGCGTTTACATCTTCACCTTCATGGGCGACCGCAATACGCCGCTCTTCGATTTCCTGAAACGCTTTGAGTACAGCACGCTGGATATGCGCTTCCGTTACCGGCCGGCGCGGTACACGCCGCCGGATCCCCGCATCGTTGTTGTGGCGATTGACCAACGTTCGCAGGAGGTGCTGGGTAAATGGCCGTTTTCGCGAAAATATTTCGGGGAAATGCTGGACGTGCTGCGGGAAGACGGAGCGCGCGTAGTTTCCTTTGACGTGACGTTCGACAAGCCGGACCAGACCGCCGCTCCCATCCGCGCGTTATGGGGGCAGATCGAGCGCGACAAAAAGAATGGCAAGCCGCCCGACCCGAAACTGGAAGCGCACGTCCAGGAGTTGGCAAAAGAGTTTGACGCCGATTCGCAGTTCGCGGCGGCGCTACGGCGTTTCGGACCGGTGGTGCTGGGCAACTTCTACCTGCAGGCAAATGAAATCCAGGGCATCGATGACGCAGCCCTTAACAAATATGCCGAGATGGTGCAGTGGTACTCGTTGAATCGCAATGCGCTGAACCCGGCAACCGGCAAGGCGGATTTCGCCTCCCTGCTGAACAGCTACCAGTTTGAAGGGACGCTGTTCACGGCGACGATTGCGAATATTCCGCAACTGGCGCCGCCGGAGAATGATGAAAAGACGTCTATTGGGTTTTTCAATATCTCCTCCGATGCGGATGGAGTGCTGCGGCGAGCGCTGCTGGTGCTGCCGTTTGGCCGCTCCAGCAATCCGGACGACATTGACCTCTACGGTTCGCTGGAAGTGCAGACCCTGCGGCTTTACCTGGGCCTAAAAACCGAGCAGGTCACGGTGAATTACGGACCAGCAGGCGTGGCGTCTCTGCAGTTCGGCGACAAGTTGACCGTGAAGCCAGATTGGTTGGGCCGCGTGTTGATCAATTACCGCGGACCACGTGAGACATATCCGTATTACTCGATCGCGGACGTCGTGAATCACAAGATCAGGCCGGGAACCTTTCGCGACAAGATTGTGCTGGTGGGCGCCTCGGCGACGGGCATCGGAGACCTTCGCACTCCTCCGTATGGCGGCATTGATTATCCCGGCCTGGAAATCCACGCCAACGTGATTGACAACATGCTGAACAATGGATTCCTGATCCGCGGGGCGCACCAGGAAATTCTGGACCTGCTGCTGATTCTGATTTTCGGGATTCCGCTGGGAACCGCAATGGCGCTCGTTTCGCCGCGTTGGATGTGGTTTGGATTGGCGCTGCTGCTGCCATTCGGGTTCTTGATTTATGTTTCCTTCGTTCGCGGCTATTGGCTGAACTTCACGCTTCCCGCCGGAACGCTGACAGCAAACGTCATGCTGGTGTCCCTGTACCGCGCCCTGGTGGAGGAAAAGGAGAAACGCAAAGTTCGCTCGGCTTTCGGGCAATATCTAAGCCCGGAAGTCATTCGGCGGCTGCTGGTAAATCCGCAGCTTGTCGAGCCGCGCAAAACGGAAATCACGGTGATGTTCAGCGATATCCGCGGATTCACGACGATTTCGGAGAAGCTGGACGCGCAGGATCTTGCGCTGTTCCTGAACGGCTACCTGTCGGACATGACGAAAATCGTGTTCGACACGCAAGGCACGCTCGATAAGTACATCGGCGACGCGGTGATGGCGTTCTGGGGCGCGCCGTTTGAGGAGCGGGACCATGCGGAGAATGCGTGCAGAGCTTCGCTGGCGATGATGAAGACGGTGCGCGCGATGCAGAAACAATGGGAAGCCGAGGGAAAACCAAAGCTGGATATCGGCATCGGCTTGAATTCGGGCCCGGCAAGCGTGGGCAACATGGGCTCGGCGCTGCGTTACGGCTATACGGCACTTGGGGACACGGTGAACTTGTCCTCACGGCTGGAAGGACTGAACAAGGAATACGGCACGCACATCCTGGTGAACGAATCGACGTATGCGGCGGTGAAAGATGCCGGGTTCCTTTTCCGCGAGCTGGATATCATCCGGGTGAAAGGGAAATTGCAGCCGGTGACGATCTACGAGTTGGTGGGAAAACTATCAGAACTGGAGCAGGAACCAACCTTCGGAGAATTGCGGCAACGGTTGCAAAATTTCGCCGCAGCGCGGGAGTTCTATCGCAGTCGGCATTGGGAACAGGCGCAGCACGCGTTTCAGGAGATTCTGGACCGCACCCCGGACGACGGGCCTTCCCGCATGTACTGGAAACGCTGCCAGGAGTACCTCTTCGACGAGCCACCCGTGGGATGGGATGGCGTATTCACAATGACACACAAGTAGTGGCAGCGCGGCTTGCAGGCTTTGGCGTGAGGCTGCCCCGGATTCTACGACTTTGTGATGATGCCGCAGGCGATGCGCGGCGGGGCGCCGCTGCCGGTGCCGCCGGCAACCGCGTGAATCACGATGGCCGTGCCGCCGTTGCTGAAGACAGAGTGATCGTCATCGCCCAGGGTGACGTTCGGGGCGACCGTGGAGACGTGAGCCGTTCCATCTTTTCCCACGATCAAGGAGAAGTCAGGAATGTCTCCCGCGGGCGCGGAGTCATGCATGTGCCCCGCCGGGCTGAAATGCGGGCCGGCCGTTTTGAAATCCGGCGGCTCGCATTTTGCCACCTGATGGATGTGAATGGAGTGCTCGCCCGGGGGAAGCTTTTTGATGTCCAGCACAATTTTGACGCCGGACGCGGCGGGAGAAAGCGTAGCCGTGCCGACAACCTGACCATCGGCATTCTTGATAGTCACGACCAAAGGTTTTGCGGAAGCGTTTGCGGGAGACTGCTGGGCCATCGCGACCCCGGAAAGTGCAAACAGCACTGCGGCGCAAGCGAGAATTTTCATGAGTGTCCTCTTCGGTTAGAAAGTTAAGGTGATCCGACGGAAACCTGGAAACAAGCTCCCCTACTGTACCCCAAAGCCTCCGACCAGAGAGTGAATTTGTTGGCGCCGTGGGGGACGGTAGCGAGGGGGCGATGCGGCGTTCGGCGCCGCCGCGGTGTAAGTGTAAGCTGCCTATTGAGGCGGCCAAAATGGCCTGCTTGCGGGAAGCCGATTCCCGCGAAAAATGCTGCGGATTGGTAATGGGATGCGTCTCACTAATGGAACGGGACGGCGTTTTGGGCTTTGAGGCCAACCGCGTACCCAAACGAAGGGTTCTGATAGTCTAATAGGCGTATAAGGCTCGAAGAATCTTGGGCGCAGGGGCGCACGTGAAGGGTGTCCGCGTTCAACACTTCAGGGTAAGAAACACTCAATTATGTGGATTGTCCGCTTAGCGCTTTCCCGACCGTACACCTTTATCGTGATGGCGATCGTTCTCGTGCTATTAGGTGGGTTCGTCATTCCACGCACGCCCACGGATATTTTCCCGGAAATCAATATTCCGGTGATCTCCCTGGTGTGGACGTACACCGGTTTGCAGCCGCAGGAGATGGAGCAGCGGATCACGTCGAACGTCGAGCGTGGCGTGATGGTGCTGGTCAACGACGTCGAGCACGTGGAATCACAATCGCTGAATGGGATTGCTATCGTCAAAATTTATTTTCACACTGGGGCCAATATCCAGACGGCCCTGGCGCAAGCGACTGCCATCTCGCAGACCTTTCTGCGGAATCTTCCGCCGGGCACCACGCCGCCGCTGGTGATCATTTATTCCGCGTCCACCGTGCCCGTGCTGCAGGTGGGGCTGAACAGCGACAGCTTGAGCGAGCAGCAGATGTTCGATTACGGTAACAATTTTATTCGCACACAGATTTCGACGGTGCCGGGTGCTTCGATGCCGTTCCCGTACGGCGGGAAGTCGCGCGTGGTTTCCGTGGATATTGACTCCAGCGCGATGCAAGCGAAGGGTCTGTCTGCGGTGGACATCGTAAATGCGGTGAACGCGCAGAACCTGATATTGCCGACGGGCACGGCTAAGCTGGGCACTCTCGAGTACAACGTGGAGATGAACGGCAGCCCGAAGACGATTCCAGAGCTGAACGATCTACCGGTCAAGACCGTAAACGGCTCGACCATTTACCTGCGTGACGTCGCCCACGTGCGCGACGGTTTTACTCCGCAGACCAACGTGGTGCTTACTAACGGGCAGCGTGGCGTGCTGATGAGCATCTACAAGACCGGTAACAATTCGACGCTTTCGATTGTTGACCGCGTAAAGCAGGTGTTGAAAGATTACGGGCCTTCGCTTCCGAGCAGCCTGCAAGTCAGCAATTTTTTCGACCAGTCGATTTATGTGCGGGCGGCGATTCAGGGTGTCTTGCGCGAGGCGATGATTGCAGCGTGCCTGACGGCCATCATGATTTTGTTGTTCCTGGGAAACTGGAAGAGCACGCTGATCATCGCGGTTTCTATTCCGCTTTCGATCCTGGTGAGCCTGCTTTGCCTGAGTGCACTGGGCGAAACGATCAACATCATGACGCTGGGCGGGCTTGCGCTGGCCGTGGGCATCCTGGTGGACGATGCGACCGTGGAGATCGAAAACATCAACCGCAATCTGGCGATGGGCAAGGAAACGGTGCAGGCGATTCTCGACGGCGCCCAGCAGATTGCTGTGCCGGCGTTCGTATCAACGCTGTGCATCTGCATCGTGTTTCTGCCGATGTTTTTCCTTTCAGGCGTAGCGAAATACCTTTTCGTGCCGCTGGCCGAAGCCGTGATTTTCGCGATGCTGGCCTCGTACATGTGGTCGCGCACGATTGTCCCGACGATGGCGATGTACCTCTTGAGCGCGGATGACGAATATCAGGCCGATCTGCATGCGGGCGAGAAGATGGGTTTCTTCCGCCGCTACCAGCAGTCGTTTGAGCACTCTTTTGAACGGCTGCGCGGCGGATACCGCCGGGCGTTGACGTCGGCGCTAGATCATGCGTGGTCTTTCTCGGCGTTGTTCCTGGCATTCTGCCTGTTGTCGGGCGGGCTAGTGTTTTTCCTGGGCCGCGACTTTTTCCCCAGCGTGGACGCGGGCCAAATCCGCCTGCACATGCGGGCACGCACGGGCCTGCGCGTCGAAGAAACGACGCGACTGGCCGATCAGGTCAATCAGACGATCCACCAGGTGATTCCGAAACGCGATCTGCAGACGGTGATTGACAACATAGGCTTGCCGTATTCGGGCATCAACCTGACATACAGCAACTCCGGCACGATTGGCACCTCTGACGCGGAGATCCTGGTGCAATTGACACAGGAACGTGGAAAGTCGACTGGCGCCTACATCAATGAGTTACGGCGCCGCCTAGCCACCGAGTACCCCGGCGTCCAGTTTTTCTTCCAGCCGGCGGACATCGTGACGCAAATTCTGAACTTCGGAACGCCAGCGCCGGTGGACATCGAAATCATCGGAGCGAACCAGCCCGCCAATTATGAAATCGCGCAGCGGCTCGCGAACAAGATGACGCACGTTCCGGGAGCGGTTGACGTGCACGTTCAGCAGGCGTTTGACGCGCCGACACTGTATCTGGATCTGGATCGGACGAGGTCGCAATACGTGGGCATGCAGGCGCGCGACGTGGCGCAAAACCTGCTCGTGTCACTCTCCTCGAGCTTCCAGACGTCGCCGAATTTCTGGCTGGATCCCAGGAACGGCGTCAGCTACAACGTGGCGGTGCAGACACCGCAATACCGCGTGGACACGTTTCAGGCGCTGCAAAACACTCCCATCACAGGAGCGGGAGCGGGAGTGACGCCGCAGATCCTTGGGAATCTGGTGCACACGAAGACCGTGGCGCGGCCGGCATCCGTTTCGCACTACAACGTGCAGCCGATGATTAACGTGTACGCGTCGGTCTATCGGAGAGACCTGGGCAGCGTGGCGCAGGAAGTGCGCAAGCTGGTGAAGGATGCGGAAAAGGATTTGCCGCGAGGGAGCCACATCGTGATTCGCGGCCAGGTGGAGACAATGGACTCCTCCTTCCTAGGATTGGGCATCGGGCTGATTGGGGCGATCGTGCTGGCGTACCTGCTGATCGTGGTGAATTTCCAATCGTGGCTTGATCCCTTCATCATCATTACGGCATTGCCGGGAGCGCTGGCGGGCATTTGCTGGATGCTTTTGATCACGCACACCACGCTGAACGTGCCTTCGCTGACCGGTGCCATCATGTGCATGGGCGTAGCAACGGCCAACAGCATTTTGATGATTTCTTTTGCAAGAGAGCAGATGATTGAGGGTAAAGCCCCCCGCGAAGCAGCGCTCGAAGCCGGCTACGTGCGCATACGTCCCGTGATCATGACGGCGCTGGCAATGATGATCGGCATGGTGCCAATGGCGATTGGCCTCGGCGAAGGCGGCGAACAGAACGCGCCGCTGGGCCGCGCGGTGATTGGTGGCTTGCTGTTTGCCACCGTGGCGACATTGTTTTTTGTTCCGTGCGTGTTTTCCATCATCCATGGATGGCTGGAGCGGCGCAGGCACCGGACCATGGGAGCGGAACCCGCAATCTCTTAAGAGATTACGAAATTGATTTTGGAGAGAAGGAATGACAACTGAAGGCATGACAGGCAGTGACAGAGGTGGGCTGGCGCGAAAGAGGAGCCCGCTCTTCACTGTGTTCTTTGTGGTGGTGGCGATCCTGATCGTTGTGGGCGGCGTGTTGCTGTTCCAACGGCGCGTGCAGTACCAGGCGCTGGCGAATGAGACGGAAGCCGCGGCCATTCCAACCGTGGCGATCATCCACCCGAGCTTAGAAGCCGGCGACGAGAACCTGGTATTGCCGGGAACGCTGCAAGCGTACGTGGAGTCGCCGATTTATGCGCGCACCAACGGGTACCTGAGGAAGTGGTATCACGACATCGGCAGCCGGGTGAACAAGGGCGAATTGCTGGCCGAGATTGATACGCCGGAAGTGGACCAGCAGTTGGGACAAGCCCGCGCGGACTTGAACACCGCGAAAGCGAATGCCCAACTCTCCGACATTACCGCGACACGTTATACGCAACTGTTGAAGACGGATGGCGTATCGATGCAGGAAGTGGATAACGCCATGGGAGATCAGGCCGCCAAGCGCGCGACCGTGCAATCATCGGAAGCAAACGTGCGCCGGCTGGAAGAGCTGGAGTCGTTCAAGCGTATTTATGCGCCGTTCAGCGGCGTGCTGACGCAGCGCAATATCGACATCGGAACGCTGATCAACGCGGGCAATGGCGGAACGTCGCAGCAACTTTTTTACCTGGCGCAGACGGATCCGATCCGCGTTTACGTGAACGTGCCGGAGCCCTATGCGCCGTCCATACACGCCGGAATCGGCGCTTACCTGGAATTGACGCAATATCCGGGCGAGAAATTCCGCGGAAAGGTAGTGCGCACCTCAAATGCCATCGATCTTTCGACGCGCACTTTGCTGACGGAAGTGGATGTGCCGAATGCGACGGGGCAATTGCTTCCGGGCGGATACGCTCAGGTGCATCTGGAAGTGAAGGTTAAGGGCGATCGGCTTCAGGTGCCGGTAAATTCGCTGCTCTTCCGCTCGGAGGGGCTGCGGGCGGTGGTGGTGGATTCGAGCCACAAAGCACGGCTGCAGCCGCTGACCATCGGCCGCGACTACGGAGTTACGCTGGAAGTGTTGAACGGGTTGAAGGCCGATGACTGGATCGTGCTGAATCCGCCGGACTCGCTGAGCGACGGACAAGAGGTGCACGTGAAGGAAGTTCCGAATCCAATCGCTCCTGCCGCTGCGCCGTCGAAGGACGGGCCAAAGCCGCCGAGCCCTGCTCCAGCTCCCACGGGGAAAAAGCCCTGATGCCGGTGGACAGGAGAGCCGCAAGAAAAAGGGTACGCAAGCTGGGGGCGTTGGCTCTCGTAGGATGGATTGCGGGCTGTACGGTCGGGCCAAATTACAAGAAGCCGGCGGCGTCCGTCCCCGCGAAATGGGATGTGCAAGAGCCATTCCGCGAAGCAGCACCGAAAGACGCCGTGCCAAAAACCACGTGGTGGACGGTGTTCCACGACGACGAGCTGAGCGGACTGGAAAACGATCTCCTTGCGGCAAATCAAACGTTGAAAGTTTCGGTGGCGCATTACCAGCAGGCGCGCGCTTCGGCGGCGGTGCAGAACGCCACGCTTTTCCCGACGCTTGGCGTGGCGCCCACGGCTAGCCGCCAGCGTTACTCGGGTGACCGGGCGACTGGTTCATCGTTCAAGCTCCCCGGCCCGATCACGCAGAGCAGTTGGACGATTCCTTTCACAGTGAGCTATGAAGTGGACCTGGTGGGGCAGCGGCGTCGAACGATCGAAGCGGCGCAGGCCTCGCTGCAGGCAAATGCCGCCGACCTTGAAAATGTCCGCCTGATTCTGACCGCGGAGCTTGCCGCGGATTATTTCAGCCTGCGCCAACTGGATACCGAGATTGGCGTGCTGCAGCGCACCGTCGACGCGCTGCAAAAAGGGCTTGATCTGGTCAACTCGCGGCACCAGGGCGGAGTAGCGTCTGGCCTCGACGTGGCCCAGGAAGAAACACTGCTGAATACCACGCGCACGCAAGCCACGCTGCTTCGACAGCAACGCAAGCAGTTTGAAGATGCGATTGCAGTCTTGACAGGGCGGCCCGCGCCGGATTTCCATCTGGCAGCGCGCGAGCTTACCGCGGAGCCTCCGAATCTGGATACTTCCCTGCCCTCCGATCTTTTGGAGCGCCGCCCGGACGTCGCAGAAGCGGAGCGGGCGATGGCGGTGGCCAACGCGCAAATCGGAATCGCCAAGGCGGCTTACTATCCGTCCCTGCAGCTTTACGGCCAGGGCGGCTGGAATGCCGCAAAAATCTCGCAACTGTTAAACGCGGAGAGCGGCGTGTGGGCCATCGGTGCGAATCTGGCGCAGAATATTTTCACGGGCGGCGCAAGGCGCGCCCAAGTGCAATTTTCGCAAGCGGGCTATGATGCCACAGTGGCAAGCTATCGTGGCACTGTGCTTGGTGCGTTCCAGGAAGTGCAGGACAACATTACCGGCCTGGAAGTGCTCTATACCGCTCAGAAATCGCAGGAGGAAGCGGTTGACGCCGCCCGACGACAAGTGGACATCGCGACCTCGCGGTATGTGGGCGGCCTGGTGAATTACCTGGATGTGGTGAGCGCGCAGCAGAATTTGCTGAGCAACCAACAGGAAGCCGCAATCATTCATGGCCAGCGGCTAGTGACGGCCGTGCTCCTGGTAAAAGCATTGGGAGGCGGCTGGGATGCCGCAAGCCTAGCGGCCGTGCAGGAGAAGCCCCACCTGAAAGACATCGTTGCACCCTGACCAGAAAAAGGGCGCCACACAAACCAGCCTTTGCGCGTGGCATCATTCCAGTCCACAGACGGCGCGGGCATTCGCGATGAGTGTGGTCAAATCATCGAGTTTGGAAAATACGGCGGTTATTCCAAAGGCTAGCGCTTCCTTCTCGATGTTCACATCGTAGTCAGCCGTCAGCATGAAAATCGGCAATGCAGGCTCTCGTGCTTTAAGCTGACGAGCCAACTGCAATCCATTCATTTCGGGCATTGAGAAGTCCACTATGGCTAAGTTCGGCGTTAACTGCTTGGACTTATCCAGGGCCTCGAAAGCATTTGCAGCCTCCACACAATTATCGAAACCGCTATTTTCTTCGAAAAGGGTACGAAGGAGCGTTCGGAAAGCGCGATCGTCATCCACGATAAGCACCGCAAGCATGTTTCGCTCCAACAATCCCTCAGGAGAAGTTCACCGAGCGAAATTGTTTCTAAGTACTTGAATGCCATCATCTACGAGATGCGCCAGGTTATTCTCGACGCTGGTCAGTTCAGAGAGTGGACGGTCGAAGCTGCATTCATACACCTCCGGGTATCTCATTACGCGGGCCTTCACCAGTGCGTTGTGAATCCGGAGCGACGACATCCTTATCTCGGACGCGCTTTTCATCGATTCCCGCCGCGCCGCAGGAAGACTGAGGATTGCAATTTTGTGTCTTTATCCATTGCGCTTCCCCGCGGGAAAGATTGCAGGCGGGGTCCTAGTCCACATGCGTTCCCGGTTTCAGCGGTTTGCTGCAATGAGCACAGTGGGGAATCTGACTCCGCCATGTCACGTCCAATGTCCGGATGCAGAACGGGCAGCGGCCCGACCATTTGTGGTTGCATTCCGGACATGCGCTGAGAATAAGCTCCGAGCGGCGCAGGACTTTGTTGCCTTCGCGAAGAGAGACCAGGAACCGGCAATTCCTGTTCGTGCAGATCAAGAATTCTTCCAAGACCGAATCCCCTTTGCGATCGGGCGGTTTTAGAGCGGCGAGAAAGCCAGAGCGCGGCCCCGAATTTGAGAGCCGGCCTCGAACTCCTGGCTTGCTTCCACTGATCAAGCTCACGCCAATCCAAAGCGCTCCAACGTGCAATTGGGGAATCAGGGCACGCAAGGGAATCACGCCGATCGACCACGCATGAAAATCCCCGCACCGACACTCTTTTATGGAACGCAAAGTTGCCGGGCGCAATGCCGAATACTACGTACTGCCAGCTACGTATCGGCTTGCGGCTCTCACTCGCTCCGAAATGGGCCACCGGCTCGCGCTCATCCAGGGGTCTCCGCTCTAACCTTGAATCCTAGCAATGCAAACCCGGCTGGCTGGACGAGACTGCGAGCCATTTCCATGGGATTGGAGTACTATCAGCGCAGTGAAACGTTGATGCCGCAACTAGTCACGTTCTATTGCGATGCAGGACTCGCCGCCACCCAGAGGGGCCAATGCCCTGGTAACTGCTAGGTCGGGTCTCGTGGAGGGCACCATGAGCCAAACCGGGGCCAACACACACGACAGCGATGCTGAAGAAGCGTCGAATGTTATCGAAGAGCGCCTGCGGCTCATTATTGACACAATCCCCACAACAGTCTGGCGCAAATTGCCTGATGGCTCGGCTGATTTTCTCAACCGGAATTTTCGGGAATATACGGGTCTTTCCCTGGAGCACGGTCTGGGCTGGGGCTGGATGAATGCGTTCCATCCCGACGATCGTTTGAAGGAAGAATGGCGCGCGGCTTTGGCGGCCGGGAAACCCTTTGAGAAAGAGGCGCGACTCCGCCGGGCTGATGGGCAATATCGCTGGTTCCTAATTCGCGCCGTGCCGCTGCGCGACGAGAAGGGAAACCTCGTTAAGTGGTACGGAACGACCAGCGACATCGAAGATCTGAAGCGGGCGGATACGGTGATCCGGCAGGAGCGGGACCGGGCG
>Ga0209380_10002160_pt1 | contig 12739 bp, 10 predicted proteins | sample HubBroMetageWFT6_FD_188347 | JGI IMG/M metagenome (GOLD analysis project Ga0209380, IMG submission 188347) | Warmed and freeze-thawed soil microbial communities from the Hubbard Brook experimental Forest, New Hampshire - Hubbard Brook CCASE Soil... | ecosystem: Environmental > Terrestrial >...
CATCGATGTCGACGGCGCGGCCGTCCAGACGGCACTCCCATCGGTCGCCCACTTTTCCCAGCTCGAGGCGGTATGGCTTGCCCTCCGTCTTGCCGCCCGCTCTGTCGCTGGCTTTGTCGCCAACTAGGATTTCATAAACCATAAGATCAAGACGAGCGCAGCGCTTCCGATCGTCCTTTTTGTTTCCAGTTCGACGATGAGGCAGCCGGGATGGCCGAATCGCTTGCCGCGTTGCCATTTTTGTTGGCGGACGATGAGGGGTCGAGCACGGCAAACATTCCAGCGGCAATCGCCGCGATTTTCTCCAGTTCTTTCATCTCGCTCGGCGAGAGAGAGGCTGCGGCCGGATTGGCTTTGGCGGCCAGGCGATCGAGGTATCCGGTGTCCAGCTTTCCGGCTCGAAAGTCGGCGTCGCCCAGGATGCGCTCGAAAAGAGAAATGTTGGTCTTGATGCCGGCCACGAAATATTCATCGAGAGCGCGCTCGAGGCGCATGATGGCCTGCGGCCGATCGCTCCCATAGCCAATCAGCTTGGCGAGCAGCGGATCGTAATCCATCGGCACGCTCCAGCCTTCATAGATGCCACTGTCACGGCGTATTCCCGGCCCTGAGGGTTCGAGCAGCAACGTGATTTTGCCGGGGCTGGGAAAATAATTGTTGTCGGGATCCTCGGCGTAAATGCGGCATTCGATGGCATGTCCGCGAATCGCTATGTCGGACTGCACGAAGGGCAGTTTCTCGCCGGCTGCGATGCGGATCTGCAGGTGTACGAGATCGAGCCCTGTGGTCAACTCGGTGACCGGATGTTCAACCTGAAGGCGCGTGTTCATTTCGAGAAAATAGAAATTCTTCTGCGGATCGACGAGAAACTCTATGGTGCCGGCGTTGGTGTAGCTGGCGGCCTGCGCGACCTTGACGGCAACTTCGCCCATGCGGCGGCGCATATCGGGGTCGACCATCGGCGAGGGCGCTTCTTCTAGAACTTTCTGATGGCGGCGCTGGATCGAGCACTCGCGCTCGCCGAGCCAAACCGTGTTGCCGTGTTCGTCGGCGAGCACCTGCATCTCGATGTGGCGCGGATTGACGATGGCCTTTTCGACATAGACTTCGCTATCGCCAAACGAACGCTGCGCCTCGCTTTGGGCCGATGCGAGCGCGGAACGAAGTTCCTGGCGCGTATTGACCAGGCGCATACCTTTGCCACCGCCACCAGCCGCGGCTTTCAGCATTACGGGATAGCCGACGCGCTCCGCAACTTGCTCGCCCTCTTCGGCCGAGGCAAGGCCGCGCGAAGTTCCCGGAACAAACGGGATGCCGGCTTTTTCCATCTGCTGGCGAGCGCTGGTTTTCGATCCCATCAGATTCATGGAGTGCGGAGTCGGTCCGATAAATTTCACGCCCGCATCGGCGCACCCTTGCGCGAACTTCGCGTTTTCGGAGAGAAAGCCGTAGCCGGGATGGATGGCCTCGGCTCCGGAGCGTTTGGCTACGTCGAGAATTCTATCCATCCGAAGATAAGATTCGGCAGCCGGCGCGGGGCCGATGTGGTACGCCTCGTCGGACTTGCGGACGTGGAGCGCGGCGCGGTCGACATCGGAATAGACGGCGACGGTCGAGATGCCCATCTCGCGGCAGGCGCGTATGACGCGCACTGCGATCTCTCCTCGATTGGCAACCAGAATCTTCTTGAACATGCCTGGATGGGCGCCGAGTTCGAGTGCAACTCGCCGCAGTTGATTTTACCTGCGCGCGCGGGGATGTGCGTGATGCAAATCACCGGCCACTTTCGGGTCGCCGGAACACCCTCCGCTGCCTGCAACATCCACACCACAAAGCAAAAGGCCCCACGTTGCCAAGCGCGAGGCCCTAGGTTGAGAAGTGAAAACCAACTTACTGCTTCTGATCCATCACAATGCCGCCGGCGCCGGGCTGCTTTTCTGCTTTCGCTTTCTTCGTGGCCATGGTCTTGTCGACCCATTCGTCGGCGGTCTTTAAATCAGCGGAACGGGCTGCCGGGTCATCGCATTGAATGTCGGCGCGTTCGCGATACATCAGGTTCATGTAGGCCATCGCGTCGTCGTAGTCGGGACGAAGCTGGAGCGCCTTGTTCAGGTTGTCGATGCCTTCCTGAACGTTGGGCGTATTTTTCTCCTTCATCATGGCGCAGACCTTCTTGTCCTTGGCGGGCAGGGCGTCATCGGGCTTCATGCCGAGCTTGGCGCGCTCTTCCTGTCGCGGCACGTAGGTCTGGGTCCAATCGATAACGGCGACCGAGTAATACGGCTCGGGGTCATTGGGATCGGCCTCCGACGCCTTCTTATAGTATTCCTTGGCCAGATCAAACTTCTTCATCTGCAGGTAGAGATAGGCGATACCCTTGATGCTGTTGATATTTTTGGGATCGACCTGCAGCACCTGCTTGTACTCGTCGATGGCCTGCTCGGCGTTGCGGTTGTTGTCGGGAGTATCGGCGCCTGGGATGTACTGCTGGGCATAAGCTGTGGCTAGATACAGGCGAGCATTGATGAGCGACGGATCAAGCGCGACCGCCTGCTGGAAATTGTCGATGGCCTGTTCGAACTTGGAGTTTTTGTAAGCCTGCACGCCCTTGTTGAGATGGTCGCGTGCCTTCAGCTTGGCGCAGCCGGTGCTAGCGAGCATCACCAATGCTGCGGCGAACAAGACCAGAACCTCTTGCGTAGTTCTCGTTTTCATTGCTTTATGAATCTCCCTTGGCTGCGGAGTGTGAATGTGGTGTAGCCCGCGAAGCTCTTAGATGACTTCCTATTCTGAGCGAAATGCAGGATCGATAGCGAACTCCAAACACATAGGTCCTTACGCTTCGCTCAGGATGACAACCCGTGAGTCTTTGTGCCCGATTCTAACCGCCCGCTTCAATCTTGGCCGTGATCAGGCCGACTTTATCGACGCCAGCCGAATGCGCTATGTCGATCACGTTGGCCACGTCGGCGAAGGGCACGTTGTCGTCACCCTTGACGAACATGACCTTCTCGGCGCGCGTTTTGAAAATGTCTTCCAGGCGGCCTTGCAGCGTCTCCCAAGTGGCTTCGTCGGTATTGATTTTCAATCCGGGAGGATTGCCGGCACCATGATCGATCAGTTGCACCACGATGGTGCGGTCGGGAGTGGGGGGCGGCTGTTTCTGATCCTTCGGCGGAGGCTGGGGCACCAACGCATCCAGGCCTTTCGGCGTCAGGGGCGTGATCACCATGAAAATGATCAGTAGCACCAGCAACACGTCGATCAGCGGCGTGACGTTCATGTTAGCGTTCTGGCCCCCTTTGGGGCCGACTGCCATAGCCATAATGAATCTCCTGTATCCCTACTACGCGTTCTCGCTCTGGCGAACTACTGCCCGCCCGTCGGCGCCGGTGGCGCGACTGGCGGTGGGGCAAAGGAGCCAGACTTCTTTTGTTCAGTCAATAGTCCAAGTTGATCGACGCCCGCCGCGCGGACATCGTCGACAACCGTGACTACCCAACCGTATTTTGCGCGGGCATCGGCCTTCAGAAATACTCGCTTATCGGTCCGGTTGGCGATGCGATCCTTGATCTTTTGCGTGAGATCGTCAGGATTGATGGGATCGGTGCCGAAGAAGACCTTGTCGTCGCGAGTAATCGCAACTTGCAACGCATCTTCCTTATCGGCGTCATGCATATCCACGGGATTATTGACCTGGGCCATGTCGACCTGCTTGCCGTGCTGCAACATGGGTGTGACGACCATGAAGATAATCAGCAGCACCAGCATCACGTCCACCATAGGCGTGACGTTGATGTCGGAGGTGACGTTGGCTGCTTCGTTTCGCTTAGCTAATGCCATGGAATTCTGTCTCCTGCGTAGTTCATGCCCTGCCGTAGCCCCAAAACTTGCGCGAGGAGAGAGCCAGGCACCCGCCCGGCTCTTCCTCAGCAACTCATGGGTAACGACCAGACAGACCTAAGATCAAAGGCCAAGTCCTCGGACCTGACACCTAAGACCTGTGACCTGCCCTTACGACCGGCGCATGCTCCGGCGCTTCAGGAAGTAGTCAATCAGTTCGCTCGAGGAGTTATCCATCTCCACGTCGAACGCTTCCACGCGCCCGGTTAGATAGTTGAACATCATGACGGCCGGAATGGCCACGAACAGCCCGACGGCGGTGGTTACGAGCGCTTCGGAGATGCCGCCCGCGACTGCAGCCAGCCCGGTTGCCTTTTCCCTGGCGATACCGTTGAAGGCGTTCAAAATGCCGACGACCGTTCCGAACAGTCCGACGAAGGGAGCTGTCGAACCGATGGTCGCCAGACCGCCCAAGCCACGCTTAAGCTCGGCGTGAACGATAGCTTCGGTGCGCTCCAGCGCGCGCTTGGAAGCTTCAATGGTCTCACCCGGAATTTCACCGGGGCTATCCTGGTGGGCCTTGAATTCCATCAGGCCGGCGGTGACCACCTTCGCCAGGTGGCTTTTCTTGTTGCGCTCGGCGACTTTGATCGCCTCGTCAATCTTGCCTTCGCGCAGCGCTCCGGCAACCGCGGGAGCGAACGAGCGGGACTGATTGCGGGCGGCGTTGAATGCCATCCAACGGTCAATCATCACGCCGATCGACCACCCCGACATGATGAACAGAATGATGACCACGACTTTCGCTAGAAGCCCCATCTGCTTCCAGAGCGAAATCGGGTCCCAACCGACTGAGCCCTGATCCTGCAAGAGCCAAGCGGCGAAAAGATGGAAATTACAAAGTGCGACTGTTGCCAGGTTCGCTACCATGAGTTGCTATTCCTCCTCGGAACTGTTTCGCGCTCATTAGTGTGAGCGCCTTTCTCAAAATCTCGACCGGACTACGCCAGCGATCAAGGCATGGCGCGATCGGCAATGCCCGACTCCTAGGCGTCTGCCGAAGAGCTGCGGCATACCATGATGCACAAAGAGCCGATGTTTGATGCCACGCCCCAAACGAGGGGCTGACCTGATTTCGTACGGCGCCGGGTCGCCAAAGCGACGCACCGCCACGAAACTTGAGCTCCTCTGCAAACTACTGATGCAACGTTTGATGCAAGAAAGCCCGCGTAGGCGGAGTTGCCCGGCTGCCAAAAAAGCGCCTTGGTCCCCCGTCTTCGGAAAAGGTGGAACGGGGGAGAGCTCTCAACCGCCACAAAACCAGCTCGTCCGGAGTTTCTAGCCTCCCGACAAGCTGAAGTTCACAACCACTTGGGTCTCCACCGCCACCGGCTCGCCATTGAGCAGGTAGGGCTTATAGCGCCACTGTTTTACGGCTTCGATCGCCGCCGGCGCCAGCATGGGGTGCCCACTGATTAGTTGCAGATTCTGAATGGTGCCGTCTTTGCTGATTTCTGCCTGCAGGACCACCGAACCTTGAATGCGCGCCTGTTTCGCCAGTTGCGGATAGTTGGGCGTAACCTTCCTGATCAAAAGACCAGTCGCCACACCAGTGGACACGCGAACGCGCTGCGGTGTTGCAACCTTCGGGACCGCAACCTGGGTCGAACTAAGGATGCTCCCCATCACGCCACCGGCCGCGCCTCCGGGAATACCGCCCGGAACGCCGCCCGAAACGCCGCCCAAATCCGGCGGGTTTTCCTCTTCCTTAATCATCTGAATCTTCTGGGGAATCTTGGTGGGGGCACGCAGCTGGCCGTTAACGACTTCGCTCACCATTTTCACGACTTTTACGGGAGCGGCTGGGGGCGGGGGCGGAGGAGGCGGTGGGGGCGGCGCGACCAGGAAAGTCATCAGCTGGGTTTTGGGCAACGCGTCCGTGTAGATCAGCGGGATCAGGATCAGGACTCCGATGAGCGCGAATTGTCCAATGAAGGAAAGAATCGACGTCCACAAACGCTTAGTCTTGAGCTTGTTCCCTGATTCAATAAGGCTGTCTTCAAACATAGGCTTCTCCTACACACACCAGACCATTCGAATGTTTAGACACCGCCCGTTTGGTCTTTGCTCCCTGACTTCTGCTTTTTGCGCCTCGGAACTCCTGCCTCTGCGGACAGGTCAATGATTCTACGCCACTAAGCCAGAATTAGACCTTAACTTTTTCCTTCGGCTGCGCGGAACTGGTGCTCCCTGGCCGCAACGGCATGGCAATCGGCTTCTTGCCGCGCTCACCGCGCCATTCCTGGTAGGCCACCAGGATGGGGGCGGCGATCGCAATCGAGGAATACGTCCCGATCAAAATGCCGATGACCAGCGCCAGGCTGAAGTTATGCAACACCTCGCCGCCAAAAAGAAACAGAGCAAGCACGGTAAGGAAAGTCAGGCCCGCTGTCAAGATCGTTCGACTCAGCGTTTGATTAATACTCTTGTTGACGATGTCGGCCAACTTGTCGCGCCGCAGCAATTTGATGTTTTCGCGTATGCGGTCGAAAACGACGATGGTGTCGTTGTTGGAGTATCCGATCAGGGTCAGGATGGCGGCGATCACGGTCAGCGATATCTCCCGGTCCAGCAGCGAAAAGATACCCAACGTGATGAGGGTGTCGTGGAAGACCGTCAGTACGGCGGCGACACCGTAGATCCATTCGAAACGCAGCGCCAGATAGACCAGCATCCCGGCCAGCGAATAGAGGGTGGCCAGGATGGCTTGCTTGCGCAGTTGCTGGCCCACTTGCGGGCCAACGATCTCGACATTGCGGATGCCAAAGTCGGAGACGAAGAAATTGTCCTGTAGCGAAGCGACGACGGCAGGATCAACCACGCCTTTGAGATCGTCGATCGAACCGAGCACACCGCTCTTCGTCTTATCGCGGTAATCGACGATCGTTTGAGCTACGGCCGTGTAGCGCGGGTTGGCATCGCTGCCCGATCCGAGATGAAGCGGATCTTTCTCCAACAGATAATTCGCGATGGCTGAAGAACTCGAATTATTGAGATCCTGCTTGCCCTGGACGGCGCGGCTCTCCAGGGCCTGAATGATCTGGGTTTTACCGTTGTCCAGAGCCTGCTCGCTGGTCTCTTGAATATCGAGCTGGATCAGCACCTCGTTATTTACGGCCGGGCCGTATCTTTGGACGCGGGTGTTCTTTAATCCAACCCGCTCGGTATCGGTGTGAATGGCCGCGAGGTCCGGAGTGTGCGCGTATTTAACGTAAACCAGCGTGCCGCCGCGAAAATCGACGCCCAGCGGAACCGGCGATCCCGTCGTCGCCCAGCGGTGGCCCATCGAGATGATACCGGCGACGCTGAAGATTAGCGAGAAGGTGAGGAAGTACCACTTTTTCCCGAGGAAATCGATGTTTGTGTTTTTGAAAAATTCCACGCTGCTTACGATCCCTTCAAAAAAACGGTCGTTGGTCGTTCGTCGCCGGTCGTTCGGGATTCGTCGTCCACTCTAAGCTCCGAAACGACCATCGACGAACGACTGCCTTCTAGATACTCAACGCTTCGCCGCGCTGCTTGCGGCTCAGCACCCAATCAAAAATAACTCGCGATACAAAGACTGCCGTGAACAGGTTGGCCGCGAGACCAAATACCAGCGTCGTGGCGAAACCTTTCACCGGTCCAGTTCCGAACAGGAACAAGATCGCGGCCGAGACGATGGTGGTGACGTGCGTGTCGACGATGGTGATCCAGGCATGGCTGAAGCCTTGCTCCACCGCCGAGGGCGGCGTCTTGCCGTTCCTCAACTCTTCCCGGATGCGCTCAAAAATCAGCACGTTCGAATCAACGCCCATGCCGACTGTCAGAATGACGCCGGCGATTCCTGGCAGCGTCAGCACCGCTCCAAAATAGCCCATGAACCCGAGCAGAATGACCAGATTCAGGATCAGCGCGATGTCGGCATTCACGCCCGCCCAGTGGTAATAAACCAGCATGAAGATGAGCACGGCAAGCATTCCGAACACCGCCGCGCGCACTCCGGAACGAATCGAATCGGCGCCGAGCGACGGGCCAACCGTGCGCTCTTCGAGATACTTGATGCCGGCCGGCAGCGCGCCCGAACGCAGAGTCATGGAAAGATCGTGCGTCTCCTGATCGGTGAATCGACCAGTAATGACGCCGCTGTCGCTGATGGCGCTCTTAATGGTCGCCACTTCCTGCACCCTCTTGTCGAGAACCACCGCCAGGCTGTCGCCGATATGCGCGGAAGTGAAGGCCTGGAATTTGCGCCCGCCTTCGCCGGTGAGAATAAACTTTACTTCGGGCTGGCCATTTTCGTCGGTGCCCGGCTGCGCGTCACGAAGATCGCTGCCGGTCACGGCCGAGGCGCGCGAGATCAGGAACCACTGCTCGCCAGTGTCGCCGTTGTGCGAGCCGATGCTCTTGCCCTGCATCAGAACAGCGTCTGGCGGCAACACGCCACCATGGTCCTGCAACGCCTGCTCCTGGCTCGAATAGGGCCCACCGAGCGATTGCTTGATTTCAAGCATCGCCGTCGACTGCATGATTTCCTTGACCCGCGCCGGATCGTCGACGCCAGGAAGTTGCACGAGAATCTGGTATTGGCCGAGGCCGTGCTCCTGAATCACCGGCTCGCTGACGCCAAGCTGATCGATTCGATTGCGGATAGTTTCAATCGCCTGGGCGACGGCGCGATTCTTCAAATCGGCGAGGCTTTGCGCCTTCATCGCAACCGTCCAGGAATTTTCCGCGCCCGACGTCGCGTCGTAGTCAGGCAGCCGGTCGGAAACTATGCTTTTGAAATCGCTGGTCTGCTCGGGAGGAACGCCCTTGACGACCACCATTTCCGGATGGTTCACCGGATCGGGCTTGGTGATATCGGCGTAGCTGATCTTGTGCGTGCGCATGTCTTCTTTAAGGCGCGCAATCGCATTGTCGGAATCGACGTTGACCGCGTCATTGACCTGCACTTGCAGGATCAGGTGCGTGCCGCCGCGCAGGTCGAGACCAAGATGAATACGGTCGGTGATCGCCGACAGCAGGCCCTTGCCCGACCAGTCCTTCGGAACGCCAAAGATTCCGAACAGAAAGACGAGCAGGATGGCGATAATGGTGACTAACTTCCAATTAAGATTTTTATTCATGAAGACCCGTCAAATTGCGAACTAGCGCTTTCAAGCTGAAAGCTGACAACTGAGAGCTGACAGCTGCCCTACTTTCCTTCTTCCGCCGTCGTCACCGATACCACCGATGCGCGGCTGATTTCGAGCTTTACATTATCGGGCGGCACGCGCAAAGTCAGCGCATCGTCCTTGAGGCTGATGATTGTCCCGCGCAGCCCGCCGCTGGTTACGATCTTGTCGCCATTCTTCAATTCACTCAGCATCGCCTGCCATTTTTTCTGCTTCCTCTGCTGCGGCATGATCAGCAGGAAGTAAAAAATCGCAAAAATAAAGAGCAGAGGAGCCAGCCCGAGCAGACTCGTGCCGCCCGGTAGCTGCAACCACAACGCCAACCTGCCTGCTATGCCCAACAAAACAATTTCCGCTGCCAAGTCGATCCCCTGTAACAAAATACGTGATTGAACCGCGATCGCCGGAAGCACCCTCTTCAGGTTGCGCCGAGCCAAACTCGGCACAAGTTTGCTGCTATCGCGGACTAACTGCGGGAATTGTTTTCTTCTATGGCCGGAGATCCTACAACCTATAGGCTAGAGCCGGCGATGCCGCGTCCCAGTCTCGACCGGAACGGCACAGAAAGAAACTGACCTTATCCCTAAGTCAAATAGAATGCCGGACGGCTCGCCGGGTGTCAAGGTCGCCACACCGAAAGTCACCGAAAGTAGACCTCTAGCCTGTTTTTTCCCCACCGAGGCACGGAGTCACGGAGAACCCCAACTGCTCGGCAAGACCTTATTTCACCTCTGTGTCTGGTGGTTCTTGCAGGTTCAAGGTTTCTCCGTGTCTCCGTCCTTCCGTGAGTAGAAAGTTAAGATTAGGACGCCATACAGTACTTACCGGCTTGGAACGCCGACCTTACGGCTGCCCAGTCGCCTGACTCAGCGGCGGCGCGGGATACTCCGGCAGCTTCTGCTTGGCCGACTGCGTCCGCTTGACCTCAAGCTCATCAAAGAGCAACGCCGGACTGGCCACGCTGTAAGCGACCGGATCGAAGCGATCTTCCACATCGAGTCCGCTGCCGGCCGCGATCAGATTGCTGCGCAGTGAGCGAACGTCCAGGTCTCCAAAGACCGCACCCCGTACCAGTTCTTCGTGCCCGTCTTTTGTCCAGATGCGATAGAGCAGTCGCGGCGTCAGCCTCGGCCCCATAGTCTGCACGTAGAAGCAGTAGGGCAGCTCGCGCTGCTTGCACATCTCCATCAACTTGCCCTTGAGCTCGGCATCGGATTGTGGATTGGCAGATTGCAGAATCAGATTGCCCACCTGCGGTACAGGCGCAGCCGTTGCGCCGGAGCGGCCATGTCCGTTCGAAACCGGGAAATCGCGAATCGGCTCGCGCCCCACGAGGTACGCGATGAGCTGTCCCTTTTCGACGAGCGAGACGCGTTGCGCTTTCACGCCCTCGTCGTCGATCGCGTATCCACCGAAGAGGCGCTTGCCCGAGATGCTCGAAACGGTCGGGTCGTCAAAGACACTGATGAAATCTGGCAGCACGCGCGACTTGTAGCTGCTGGCCCAGTGTCCGACAGTTCGCGCGTTCTCGCCAAGCTTCGGCTTCTTGCCGAGAACGTTGGGCTCCACCAAATCGCTGACGACGGTGGCGGCGGCGTCATTGGAAAACAGAACTGGCCCGCGGTATTCCTCTTCGACGACGGGAGCGTCGCGCAGCAATTTCAGCGTATCGCGAAGTTGGATCGTAGTCTTGAGAAATTCTTCGCGCGTCGGAAGCTCCTTGAGATCGTTTCCCTGATCGCCGTGCGAGCGTTGCAGCAACATTCCATCCGCTGCCTGGGTTGATCCCGTGATGTAGATGGCGTAGTGCGAATCGCCCGAGCGCGCAACCGTGCCCTCGGAGTTCAGAAAATACCGATTCTCGACGGTGAAGCGGAGCGAGGATTCGAAGGTTTCCAGATCCTTATCGGCACGATAGGCCACCGAAGATTCTTCGAGGAGATGAACCCAAGGCGTGAAGTCCGAGGTCCGAAAACGCGCGACCGGATCGATCACTTCAACCGGCGAGGCGTGGGCGAAATCGTCAACCGGCTCATCGACTTTTAATTGCTTGAGCGCCGCTTGCTTGGCGGCGAGGGCCTCGGTGGCAGCCTTGTAAGCGCGATCCGTCGCGAGCCAGACGCGATGGCGGATGGCAAATACGTCATCGTCGGAGGGAACGAGGTCGATCGTGCCTTCTCCGCTGCCGTAGAAGCTGTCTTGCTTGTAATCGCCGACGCGAACCGTGACGCGCAGCAGCCGGCCATGATCGCGCTGCTGGCCGCGCAACGCGCCAAAAACCGCGCTCGCATCAAACTGGTCGATTTCGGTGACGCGATACTCAATGTAGTACGGCGCCGCGACGTTTTCCATTTTCAGCTGAGCCTTGGAGCGATCCATCTCTGCGCGCAGCGCACGCAGAAGAACGTCGCTCGAACTAGGATTGGCGGCGAGGACAGAGGACGACAGGGCGCAGAGAATCGCGCAAACACTCAGCCAGACGCGGACGGCGAAAGCGACTGGCGCGAGTTGCGGTCTCCGCTTGGCACCGGCCTTTGGGGGGCGTAGCGCTTCGGCGCTGCGGTTCGGGCGTTCTTCGGAATACGGCTTCAGCCGCCGCGGTCGCGCGGTCACCTTGCGCCTCCATTCCCATCCGTCGCCCCGGGCGGCGGAAGAATCGGCGGCCGCGTATCGCCGTATTTTCTTTTTTGCACTTCCATCCCAGAGAACAACATCGCCGGCGCGGCAGCGGACACCGGAACGCTGCCCGATTCCGCTCCGCAGATACCGTTGAACACGCTGGTCGTGTCTCCGGTAGCAGCGATCTGGGTCAACACTGTGAGCGGCGTGCCTACGATATCGACCCCGCGCACGAGTTGATCCGGACGCCCGTCCGCATAAACTCGCCACACCATCACTGGCAACACCTGAAAGGCCTGCGGAAGTTCGGTTGAGGTCAGCGTGAATCCGCCCTGGATGTCTTCGAAGTAAAGTCCGTAAGGCTTGCCCTGCTTCCTGATCTCTTCGACGAAGCGCGTGCGCAGCTGCGCGTCCGGGATCGTCTTCGAAGAAGTAACAATCAGATTGCCCTGGCGGCCAACCGGCATCAGTCCGGCCTGGCCGCGGCCGTGGCCGTTCGAGTTGCTGAAATTTTTCACCGGCAAGCGCCCCATCAGAAAATTCTTCAGTACGCCATCTTTGACCACTTCGACGCGCTCCGCCGGCACGCCCTCATCGTCGTAGCGATAAAAACCGGAGAGCTCGGTGCCGGCAAGCGAATGCAGCGTGGGATCATCGGTCACACTGAGAAAGTCGGGCAGAATCTTCTCGTTGATCTTCTTCGTGAAGGTCTGGCCTTCATCGCGTCCGCGCTGGCGCTGCCCTTCGACGCGATGGCCAAGCACTTCGTGAAAGAAAACGGCGGCTGCGCGGCCAGAAAGCAATGCCGGACCACTGTAGGGTTCCGCCAAGGGAGCGGCGCGCAAGGCGCTCAAGTCTCCCGCCATTTTCTTGACGCTGGCGGCCACCTCCGCGTCCGACGGAACCTTCGCCGGATCGGAAAACTGGAAGGTTTCGACCCGCATCAACTGCATGCCATCGTCAGCGCGAGTCTCCGCCTCGATCATCACGCGGAAGATCGCGTCCGAGGTGACGATCTTCGTGCCTTCGGTCGACACCAGATAACTGTGCGTCTTCTCGGC
>Ga0209380_10002161_pt1 | contig 12730 bp, 9 predicted proteins | sample HubBroMetageWFT6_FD_188347 | JGI IMG/M metagenome (GOLD analysis project Ga0209380, IMG submission 188347) | Warmed and freeze-thawed soil microbial communities from the Hubbard Brook experimental Forest, New Hampshire - Hubbard Brook CCASE Soil... | ecosystem: Environmental > Terrestrial > Soil...
AATCGCTTGAACCGCTTCCTACACAGGTGCGCGTAACCGCTTGGGAGTTGGTTACCCTGCGCATTGAGGCCCTTAACACATAGGATCGCTGCAATCGAGTTCGAGCCCTTCTGAATCTTCCGAAGTGCCGCTGTAGCACGGCGCCCATCTCAAATGCGATAGCCAAGATGTACTCCAATTACGCAGCCGATACTTGCAGTAATCCGGAAGCACGAGACACGAACCTCTGGCAACGGTCGACTCGGCCGGCCTCACTGCGGACTGCGTCAAATTTCGACTGCGGGAGATGGAGACATAGCCGAAGCGGAGTTGAGGAGGTTCGGATGGACGCTCGTATCGGCGTGAATGAGAACGCGTGCGGCGGTGAGGCCCTGGGAGCTGTGACTGGTGACGGCATAGTCGTGGTCGAAGTGACGATGCTCGCTGGTGTTGAACTCGATCGCTCGACCATCTTCTACGCAGGGCAATGTTGTCATCCACGTCAATCGTCTCGATCATGCCTAGCTCGCGGTTTGCGACACCGAGATGTTCGTCGGGGTGTGGTTGCCGATACCCGCAACGCCCTGACGCTACGCGAAGCGGCCTATCCGCTTGTTCAATACATTCCAGATGAGGACGTTGATTTTCCCAATTGGAACAGACGGACCACGTTACCTACTGTCCTTTACAAGGGCGATTGCAGTTACTACAGCATTGCCGCCGGAGGAGAGAAGTCCGTCAATGCGGTGTGGTCATACGAGGATCCGTTTCCTGCTGTTGTGCAGATCAGGGGATATGTTGCGTTCTATCCCGAGCGGGTAGATGAAATAGCAGAGCAGCTCCCAACGTAAGAAAGGTGGCCGACTGGATCAGTAATCCTTTGGCGCCGGATAGTGCGCTGGATCTCGTTGCACCGCAATCGTCGAGGGCCGGATCGCCTCCGTAATTCACATCCGATGCCTATCGGACGCCAATCGACTGAACCCTCGACTGGTCATGTGTTTGATTTGGATCTGTGACGCGATGGCTTCTTGACGAAGACGGCCATTTCGCCGGACCAGCGATCCGGAGATGGCAAATGCAGTCCGAACTGGTCCAAAATTCGAAGAACGGTCTGATCTACGACATCCTCAATCGTTTTCGGGTGATGGTAAAACGCCGGAACTGGCGGAAAAATTACCGCGCCCATGCGCGAAAGCCTCCCCATATTCTCAATGTGAATGTCACTCAAGGGAGTCTCTCGCACCACCAGAACGAGTCTACGGCGCTCTTTCAGCATCACGTCAGCCGCGCGGTGTACGAGCGAATCGCCGTGACCCTGCGCGATCGCGGCAAGCGACTTGGCGCTGCACGGGCACACTACCATGCCATCGGTCAGGAACGAACCGCTCGCTATCGCTGCCCCCTGGTCTTGAGCTGCATAATGCGCCGACGCCATCTCCTGCACCTGCCGCACAGAGTAGGGAGTCTCGTGGACCAGCGTGCGTGCGCCCCAGTTGCTGAGCACCAGATGCGTTTGTACCTTGGCGCCTTTTAGAACCTGCAACAGGCGCACCCCCAGAATCGTTCCCGTGGCCCCAGTGATGCCGACGATCAATTTGAACTTTTTCCTGGCCATGATTCATTCGCAACTTGCGTTCGAACCGCTTTAGCTACCCTTCTCAAAACCGTCTACTCAGCGAATACCAAGCAGAGGCCAATAGAAAGGCACAATCAAAAGCAGGACCAGCGACTCGATGACGGTGACACAAAGACCGACCTGGAAAACATCTTTGGCTTTGAAGTAGCCATAGGAATATCCGGCGACTAGAACCCCAGACTGATACACAAAAATCTTGCCGCCTGCGGCGAACGCCCAGATCAATCCCAAGGGCAATGGATGGATTCCGTTACTGCGAGCGAAACTCATCAAACCTGGCATGGACGTGGCAAGCATGCCAATTTCATTTCCTAAGAAGATGTGGTAAACAAATGCCGTCCAATACGGCACGACCGCCAACGCGTAGATGTTGCCAGCCATCAAGGGGCGCATCCAGTCAAACATGATGGCGGTCATGGCGTGCAGCGCGCCGGTCTGCACCAGTACCGTCCCCATGCTGATGGCCGTGGCCACAAAGAAGACGGGAAGATAGTTGAGGCGCTTCATATCCTCCTGATTCAGGACACCAACTGCGGGCACGCAAGCAAACAAGCCAATCCCAATGCCAATGACCGCGGGCGAAATGTGATGAATCAGATCCGTCATCCATAACCCAATCGCCAAGAGCATTAAAAACAAAGCTCTCTTCTCCATCTTCGTCCAGGGCCCCATGCTGACGAGTTCGCTTCTAAGAAATTCCGCACCTTTCTCCACGGCCGCGTCTTCGGGTGGGTAGAGCCAAACGGCAAGCCGCCAGATGCCGAATATCGTGATGACGGCGCATGGTAAGAAAGCCAGCAGCCACAGGCTGTAGTACACATGAATATTTGCTCCCTTCTCAATCAGGCCACGCCCGAGAATAGTGGAAGGCCCCGCGATCACCATCTTGTCGAAGCAACCCGCAGTGTAAGTCAACGTGATGAAGATGCCCTTCCCGATGTTGCTCCCAGGTCCGAGTCCAAACACTTCCATCAAACCTAGCGCGACGGACGCCATGATTACGACGCACGCGATCCCCGATGGCACCAGAAAGGTCAGCAGAAAAGACGACAGAATGATTCCCAGAAGCAGCCGCGAATAGCTTGCACCCACCCGCTGAATCACCATGTACGCCAGCCTGCGCGCCAAGCCGGTTTTAGTGGCCATCATGCCAAACAGGCCCGCTCCAAACAGAAACCACGGGGTTTGGTCGGCAAAACCGCTGAACGCAACTTCGAACTTCACGACCCCTAGCACCCAAAACAGATAGCAGCCGACTAGTCCCGTAAGGGCATGCGGAATCGGCTCGGTGATCCACGCGACGATCATGAAAGCGGCAACGGCGAGTGCGTGTTTGGAAGTCGAATCGAAATTAAGCGGAGCGAACCAGAGAACGACTGGCACTGCAACCGTCAAAATGCTGCCGAGAATTTTTGGCGTCGAAAGTCTGGACACGTCGGCTCCGTCAAACTGCGCGACGGATCGCGCGACTGTTGTCATCAGCGTTCTCCTTGTGGCGCGGTTTCCTTTACCGCAAGACGCACTCGGCTCGGAGAACCAGCGGGCTCGCGTGAGGCTATCTCATGACCATTGGTTGTCGGCTCGGCAAGGATCCTGCCCCACTTCGCTTCCGCAGCCCGCCGGATGTCGGGACTTGATTCCGCGACGGGTGGAAAGTCTTTCATCCATTCGTACGGCCTGCAGGCATCGATGACTGCGCGCGAACTATGCCCGCGTTCCGCCATGGGAATGATTGGGTCGAGCGATCCGCTCCAACTGCGGCGGATGATTTCGATATCGACCTCGGGATTGGAACGGGTGCTGAGCGCCCAAAGAACGTCGTTGGTGTTGGTGACGTCGATGTCGTCGTCCACGACAATCGTGTAGCGCCCCAGGTAGGCGCCGGCGTGACAGTACGCGGCGATCATCCCGGCTTGCCTCGCGTGGCCGGGATAACGTTGCTTGATGGAAACGATGTTCAGCAGGCGGCTGCCCCCGGCTTCGTGACACCAGACGCCGGTCACATCCGGAACGCCGGCCTTTTCTAATTCCTGCCAAATTAAGGCGGAGCGCATAAAGCAACGCATGTAGTTAAATTCGCAAGGGGGTCGCGTGGGCGGCGCTCCGAGAATGATCGGGTTATTGCGGTGGTAAAGCCGCTTTACCTTCATGGTCGGCTCCGGGCGCATGTTGCTGGCGTAGTAGCCGGTCCACTCGCCGAATGGGCCTTCGTTGTGGTCTTGTCCCGGAATCGCTTCGCACTCGACGACGATTTCCGAGCGCGCCGGAATGGGCAGGCCGGTGTATTCGCCTTTGATCACCTGCACAGGATGGCCCTGAAGGCCGCCCACCCACTCGTACTCAGACACGCCGTACGGCACTTCCATGCCACCAGCGAGATAGAGCAGAGGATCGTGCCCGAAAGAAACCGCCAACTTGCAGGATTGGCCGCGCGCGAAATATTTTTCGCGCATAATGCGCCCTTGCTTCCCCGGCGAAATGAAAAATCCCAGCGTATCGCGATCGTGCACCATCACGCGATAAGTTCCCAGGTTGACCCAGCCCTCGTCGGGATCCCGCGTGATGTCCACCGAGCCAGTGCCGATGTAGCGCCCCCCATCGAGCTCATGCCACTTCGGACTGGGGAATTTAAACATGTCAATGTCTTTCCCCTCGATCACGTTCTCCATGACCGGGCCATTCTTGACCACTTCGGGTTTGATATATTCCAGGTCGGTAATGTGTTTCTTGATGTCTTTCACGAACTGCAGCCGCGTGTAGTTCGTATCCATGTGCAGTGTCATCGCCAGACGTTTCGTCGTGTTGAGGGTGTTGGACAGCACCCGGTAACCCTCCGGATAGCCCTTGATGTGATCGAAAAGCAGAGCGTGACTTTGCTCGCCACGGTGGTGACCGAGCTCCGTTACCGCACCGATCTCAACATCCCAATCTGCACCATCGATTTTCTTTAGTTCAGCTAACGCTGTTGCTTCTTGAATCCAGCCTCGCAAATCTCTGCTTTCCATGTCTTACTCCTTAATGATTGCTGCTTAGGGTCTGATCTTTCTGTTCGAAAAAATCAGGTACGAGAAAACTAAGAATGCCGTTTCTCACGCTGTCTGAAACGTAAATTTCTCCATCCGCTGGGTTCAGGGCCAGGCCCACCGGATGTAAAAGTCCGCTAAAAGGACCGCGAATCATGGCGCGTGGCGGGACATCGCCATGATCGGTAATGTCCCAGACTGCGACAAACCCGAGCGTAGGATTCAGCCACGGATCGTCCGGAACCGCTTTGGAGGATTCTTTTAAGGTCACGCCCGAATACAAATTGACGTGAAGATGGTTCGACGCGGCCAGAAAAATTCTTCCCTTGAAAAACTGCATCTGCCACGGTTCATCCGTGATTCCAGTCTCGGGACCAGCGATGCGAGCGCGAGGAGCGACGTTTCCGTCGGCTAATCGGTCGAAGACCAGGATTTCCTCCGAGTTCGCGACCGCCATCAAGTTCCTGTCCGGATCAACCGCGATGCCGACCAGGTGACCGAGTTCGGTTTGCGCGCCGGTAATCAGGCGGACGGGCGCAACATCTCCATTCGCGTTCCAGCGGAATACATTTATCCTCTTCCCCGTAAGACTGGCGACGAGAATCTCGCCGTGATCAAGATCCAAGCTCACAGAGTGCGGCGTTATGAGTTTTGTCGAGGGCCCCTGAATGACTCGGATCGGCGGTTCGTCTCCTCTGGCGCTCCCGCGAAAAACTAAAATCGCGTCAGCCAAGGCGTTCGGGACCACGATTTCATCATGCACCGGATCGTATGCCAGGCCGTGAATAGTCCGGCCGAGCTTGGAACCTTGGCCAGTAATCACGCGGGCCGGCGCCATATTTCCATTTGCCAGCCTGGCAAATGCCGCCACTCGCGGCTGACTCACTCAATTTGGCACCAGGATTTCATCGCGCTTGGTGTCGTATGCCAGCGCCATGGGATTTCCAAATCCGGGCGTGGGCGTGCCTGCCGGGGCGCTCCGCAGAGTGCGTCTCGGCGCGACGTTGCCGTCAGCTCCACTGTCAAACGCCAGAGCACTATGGTCGCCGTAATTCGAAATCCAAATTTCGCCATTTTGGGAGTCCACTGCAAGCCCCATGGGACGATTGATGCCCGTGCGATCTCCATGGATGACGCGCACCGGAGCCACATTTCCTGCCCGCTTGCGATCGAAGATCAAAATAGAATTGTTGCCGTTGTTGGCTACCGCGATGGTGTTGTGCCTGGAATCTTCGGCAATGCCCATGGGCCAATCGAGTTTTGTGGAATCTCCTTCGATGATGCGCAGCGGCGCCTCATCGTCTTTGGCTTTCGCAGAGAAGATCGCGATGGAGGGCGGGCGAAACTCTCCGCTTTCCTCTGAGGTTTCAGCATTACTCGGCGCCGGAGAACATCCACTCCCTGTGTTTCGCAGGACGCCGCGGAAATTTCCGTGGCTGGCGACCCCGATTTCGCCATTCGCGTCGTCCCAATAGATGCCGTGCGGATCGGCCAAACGCGTTTTGGGTCCACGAATGACCCGCATCGGGGCCTCGACCCCTTTTGCTTCCCTTCGATAGAAAACTATTGCGTTGAATATTTCCGCCGTCACCGCGAGCTCATCACTGGAACGACCGAGCGCCAAGCCCCACGCTTGATGTGGGACCGACAGAACGCGCGCGGGCTTCGCGTTGCCCTTGGCCGCGTACGGCATCACGACCACGGTATCCTCGATGTCATTATTCGCCGTGTATATCTCTTGTCGTTGCGAATCCACGACCACCGACGCCACCATCCCAATATAAGTTGCGGGGCCGATAATCTGGCGCCGGGGCACGGTCTGCGCGTTTTCGTCGTTGTTGCGAGCGCGGTCGTACTGGAGCAGGCTTTTCCGGTTGGGATCGCTGGCGACCACGATATTGTGTTCGGGATCAACCGCGATTCCATTGAAAGCCGGATATGGATCGACGACCATTCGTGCTGCCGGAATGTCCTCCGGAAAGGGTTGCGAGCGGCGGCCTTCTGAACTCGAGCCAGCCAGCGCGGCGCATGCCACTACTCCCGTCAGGGCAAACGCCCAACTGCCGGCTCTTTTCGTAATGGACCGCGCACTCGTCAAAATAGGAACTTCACACCTAACTGAATTTGCCGGGAAGTAGTTAAAGTGGGCTGCTGCAAGACGCCGGCGGAGGCCAAGGGCACGCCGCTGCCATTGAACACAGCGGTCGTCTGAACTCCGAAATTTGTATGGTTCAAACTGTTGAAGGCTTCGGCTCGGAACTGCAGCTTATATCGATCCTGCAGGAAGGTAATGTTCTTGAACAGCGAAAAATCGAGATCCGCGAAAGCGGGACCGCGCAGAGTATTGCGGCCGAGATCCCCGAGCACCCCGGGAGCCGGGTACGAAAAACAGTTCACCTTAATATAGTTAAATGGCTGTCCGGGATTAATCGCATTCGGCGAACAACCGGGACCCGGGTTGAAATTTGGGCGTTGGCCCCCGGCAGTGGTGTTAACCCGACTGTTTCCGGTAAACGCCTCATCCGATGTCAACTTGACTGTGAACGGAACTCCAGAGTGGGCGGTAAATATGCTGCCCAGTTCCCAGCCTCCCAGAATCGCGCGTGACGCTCCCTGAAGCGTCTGCGGGATGGGAATGTTCCACGATCCATTCAGCACGAAATTTTGCGTGATATTAAAGTCGGAGACCGCTTTCTGCAGCGCCAGATCAAAGGCATAGGAAGGTCCTGCCGTGTTCAGATATTCATTGTCGCTGAAAGTGGACGAGCCCTCGTCAATACTCTTGGAATAGGTATAGGAGCCCTGGAAGGAGAATCCGTGGCTCACCTTCTGGCTGACGTTCACCAGCAAACCGTCGTATTTCGAATAGTCTTGCCACAAAGTGCCAACGATCCGCCCGAAGTTTGGATTGATCCTCTGAATATGTTTAACCTGTTGTGTAAAGGTGTTTCCCGCAGGAATGGGAAACTGTAGCTGTCCGTCCGGCAAAAACGCAACTTGGGAAAGTGGAACTTGATCCATATCCTCAATGCCTAGCGGAACGTGCACTGCATGCGAGCCGACATAGCCAACGGTCAAACCAGTGCTGGAGGTGATCTGCCGCTGAATGGAAAGGTTCCACTGCTGGTTGTAGGCACGACCCGGATTAGCCTGAACATAGGCCACGCGGGCCGTATTCGGAGTGAGCAGACCGAGTCCCTGATTGGGGAAGTCGTTGGGCGATGGCGCCTGCGCCGTACCTTGCAAGAAAAACGGTGCGCTGTGGGTACGATTGATGAACAGGTAAGGCAACGGGAGTATGTCGTAAATGCCGAATGACGCCCGAACTGAAGTTTTTCCGTCTCCCATCGGATCCCAGGCAACACCGATCCTCGGTGCGAAATTTCGCTTGGTGGGATTATTGAAAAAGGCGCCGCCGGTTCTGGGGGCCGCATCGGTCAGGTTAACCAGCGTCGCAACTTTGCCATTCTGCTCCGACACCGGAGTGGACGTTTCATAGCGCAGGCCGAGTGTAACCGTCAGGTTTCTTCGCAAGCGGATGGCGTCCTGCCCATAGGCGCCAAAAATGTCGCTACGCAAGCCGCGGGCGCCATTGGTCCCAGGAAAATCTGAAGTAAAATCCGCAGGATTGTTGGTCAACAGATCCTGCACCGAATTGTAATCCCACTCTCCCAATGGAATATTGGCGGAATTGAAATTGTCATCGATCCTGTCGAACAGGAAACCAAATTGAAGAGTGTGCCGGCCGCGGATGCTGCTGAGGTCGTCCGACGCCTGGTACGACGTGAAGTGAAAGTTATCGGAGCCCGACGCGCCCAAGCCTCCGGCAGTCGCCAAGTTGCCCGCGGTAAGAATTCCTACCGGCAGATTCGGCAAAAAGCCGAGGCTCTTGTTCGTATCCAGCGGAGAGATTGCCGAAACATCCTGGGAATCCGCGGCAAAGGTGCGGCTGACTCCAATGCGAGCAGTATTCACCATGGTTGGAGTGAAGTTGTGTTGCAAAGACGCCGTGAAGTTGTAGTGATTGGATGGAGAACCGAGCAGTTTTTGATTGAAAAGGTCCGGTTGCTGAAGGGCATCCTTGTCCCACTGAAAGCTGGCAGACAGGCGCGTCGCATCCGAAAAATTATGATCAACCTTTCCCACCGCATAATACTCGCTTCCCGTTTCGGCTCCGGGAAACACAAAGAACGCCGTCCCATCGCCGTTATCCGGCCCATTGGCAACCGGGAAAAGCGCCAAATAGGGCGCGGTGGCAGCCGAGACTGGAACGGTGATGTTGCCCGGACCATTGGGATTGGGAACAACCCCATTGCGCGCAGCGTTGGAAAGCGTCAGCGATTTCTCCGAGATGCTCAGGTCCTGGTTGAGTCCCTCGAAGCTGCCAAAGAAAAATGTTTTATCTTTCACGATGGGCCCGCCAACGGCCCCGCCGTACTGATTGCGATGAAAAGCCGGAACGCCGCCGGTGGGATCGAAAAAATTCCGGGCGTCGAGCGCGCTGTTCCGGAAAAAGCCGAAGGCATCGCCGTGGATCTGGTTCGTGCCTGACTTAAAAATCGCGTTCACCACGCCGCCGGAAGTTATACCGTACTGGGCGCCATAGTCGCTGGTCAGAACAGCAAACTCACGCACCGCGTCGACTCCCAGGTTGACATTCAATCCGCTTCCCGGGCTGCCGTTCGCGTAGTCGTTCACGATCAGGCCATCAACCAGGTACACGTTTTCGGTAGGACGGTTTCCCGAAATGTAAAGATTCTCTCCGTTGCCGCGTGCGGCTCGAGAATTGGTAGAGACTGCGCTGGATTGCTGTTCCAGCCCTCCGATCACCCCGGCCTGGAGAGTTGCCAATTGCAGCCAGTCGCGGCCATTAAGAGGCAGTTCACGAATCGTGGTTTCGCTCACAACGCCGCTGATAGTGGAACTCGCCGTTTCCACTTGCCCCACATCATCGGTGACCACGATCGTTTCCATCACTTTGCCCACGGACAGCGAAAAATTCACGCTGATGGTTGCGCCAACCGTCAACACAATTCCCTTCCGCAATTGAGTTTCAAAACCATTGAGGCTAGCCTCGGCCTCGTACGCACCGGCCGGCAGGCTGAGAAATTCGTATGCACCGTCGCCATCGGTGGTCACGCTTCGCGAAGCACCTGTTTCAATGCTCTTCAGGGAAACGTTGACGCCGCTGATTGGCGCCCCGCTGGAATCGTGAACGGTACCTTGAATCATTCCGTTTGTCGTTTGAGCACTCAAGGGCCCCTGCACCATGTGCACAAAGAGCATGAGCAGCATCAGGGATAGAACGACTCGTAGACACACACTAGCGGACTTCATACAGTAGCCTCCACCTGTAGCCTCCACATCCGTTTGAAATGCTGAAAATAGCGGGCCGTCTACCTATGAAACTCAACCATCGGATCATCGACCCGCCGGTTGCCCCTGCGTCACTGCAGACTTCTCATGAAAAAATTCCGGGACTGAATACGTGAACATTCCATTTCGAACGCTATCGATTGTGTAAATCTCCTGTTGCCGCGGGTTGAGTGCCAGACCGGCAGGCCAGACGATTCCGCTGGCGGGCCCTTTGATCACCGCACGCGGAGAAACGTCGCCACTGTCGGAAATATTCCAGACACCGATGAAACCCAGTTCCCGGGGATCCCACGGAGACGGGGACGCTGCGTCCCAGCGATACGATTCGGTGTTGTTTTTGACGGCCACGAAAATCTTTCCTTGATCGGGATCCACTTCGACTTGCCGAATTCTCACGATGCCGGTCTTTGGGCCGGCGATAATGGCTCGCGGCGCCACGTCGCCCGCGTCGGTCCTGTTGAAAATGAACAATCCGGTAGTTCCCTTGCGGCTGTAGCTTGAGACCACGATCAAATTGCGCACTGGATCAACGGCCACTCCACGGACCTCGTCCAAGCCGGTCTTCGCCCCGCGAATAACGCGGAGAGGTTCGGCATCGCCCTGGGCGTCCCGTCGAAACACGAGGATGTCTTTGCCGCCGTCTTCGCCGACAATAATCTCGTTATGCGGCACGTCCACAGTCACCGTTTCCGGACGAAGTATCTGCGTATGCGGCCCTTGAATCATTCGAGTGGGACTCTGCTCCCCTTTCGCGTCGCCCCGGAACACCAAAACGGCCCCCGCAAGATGTACCGGCACGATAATTTCATCGTGTACAGCGTCGTAGGCGATTCCATGCATCGTGCGGCTCAGGTGCGTTCCTTGTCCTTCGATGATTCTCACCGGGCCCATGTTTCCGTTTGCCAGCCTGGCAAATACCAAAATTCTGGGTACGCTCACTCAATTAGGAACGAGAATCTGATCGCGCTTGGAGTCGTAGGCAACCGCGCCAGGGTTTCCGAATCCCACCGCCGGAGTGCCGGGAAGCGCGTTGCGCACCAGGCGCTTCGGCGCAACATTTCCTTGCGCTGTTCGGGCGAACACGGCAGCCGTATGCTCCCGATAATTCGTCACCCAGATCTCGTCGTTCTTTGTGTCGATGCTCACCCCCATCGGCCCCGCGATCGCTGTCAGGTTTCCGTGAATCGCCCTCACGGGCGCAACGTCGCCTTGGTCGGTGCGATGGAAAATCAGAATGGAATCGTTGCCGTAACTAGCAACCGCGATCTCATCGTGGATTGCGTCTAAGCTCATACCCATCGGCCAGTTGAGCCCGGTCCGCTTTCCCTGGATCGTGCGCACAGGAGCCTCATCGTTCTTCGCGTCGCCCGCGTAGGTTGAAATCGAGGGCAGGTCGAACCGGCCGCCTTGGACTCCGCCTTGCAGAGATTCCGCGCGCGTGAGTGGCGCCCAATTGCCATGATTCGCGACAGAAATTTCATTGCGCTCCTCGTCAAAAGCGATTCCGTGGGGATCGCCAAGGCCGGTATTGGGCCCGTGCAGAACTCGCAGAGGTGCGTCCCCCAGGGTTGCGTCGCGCCGGTAAACGACGACGGTATTGGCGTGCTCGACGGTGATTGCAACTTCGTCTCGCTGGCGGTTCAGCGCCAAGCCCCACGAACCGTGAGGCACGAACAGAATTCGCTTCGGTCTTACATTTCCTTCGGCGTCGTATGGGAATACTTCCATCCGATCGCCGATATCGTTGTTGACCGCAAACAGTTCATGGTTCCCGGGATCCAACGCGACCCCTGCCACAAACATCATCCCCGTCGCCGGCCCTCGAACTTGGGTGACACGTCTGGCCACATTGGAGGAGGGGCTTCTGGTTGAGCGGTCATAGACCAAAAGCCCTCCGCGATTCGAGTCGCTCATCACTACCCGGTCGTTTTCGGGGTCCACCGCCACGCTGTGCAGACTGGGATAGGGGTCTGCGACCGTACGCACAGGCGCAATGTCCCCACCGGCTACATCCTCAACGTCCGAAGCTTCTACCGTCCACGGTGTGGAAAGCATTCCTGTCGAGCAGCCATCCAATGCTTGGTTCTGCGTCGGAGAGTCTTGCAGGTCCGTAGAATTGGAAGACAGGCAGAAAACCAAGCCGCCCAGCAGGCTCAAGCCAAGAGCCCGACCTGCACCCATTCTCTTCGGAGTTCGTCTAGAGCTTCGCATTCACGGCCTCATCTGAGTTGGCGGACGCTGAAAATCCGCGCTTCCAGCCAATCCTGACTCCCATGTTGCTAGACTTCCCTGCTCGTGTAGCTTTAAGAAGTGAGCGGAGCAACCCTGCTCCGGAACACCACGCCTATTTCGGTTTAATATCAGACCATTGTGCGTGTCAAGAAGAAATTGAATCACGGGTATTCTTTTTTTCGATTGTTGGTCGATCCGGGCCACTCTTAAACAGGGCAATGCCTGGATCAGATCTTGGGCCGGGGGAAGTTCGGTTTCTCGCTAGTGACGAGCTATTCGTTGGGCGTCGGCTGGTTATCGTTTCAATGCCATATGGCGAAATCTGGCCGAATTCTGATCGAATCCCTAGCTGAGGACCTTGGGGCCGATGAGACCAAAAAGCAAATTAGCGGAAACTCATTTTCGTAGGCTCCCGCACCAGCGGGCATGGAGGACAATGTCTGCGGTAAAAGCTTGATCGCGCGGCGAAAGAAATTAAACT
>Ga0209380_10002162_pt1 | contig 12728 bp, 10 predicted proteins | sample HubBroMetageWFT6_FD_188347 | JGI IMG/M metagenome (GOLD analysis project Ga0209380, IMG submission 188347) | Warmed and freeze-thawed soil microbial communities from the Hubbard Brook experimental Forest, New Hampshire - Hubbard Brook CCASE Soil... | ecosystem: Environmental > Terrestrial >...
TAGGGGAGAAACTTTTCGAACGTGGTGGGCGGCATCACTTTGAGGCGCTCGGCGTCGACTCGATTCATGAATTCCTGGAAGCCGAGCACGGCGATGTGGGTGCGCGCCCCGGCGAGGGTTTTGGCGGTCATGACGCGGGCGAACAACCACCAGATGAGTACCGAGAGGGGCACGCACACTCCCAGCAGCAGCGCGGAGTTGAAAAAGTTGGCCCAGCCGAAGTACTGCAATAATGCAAACGGGACCAGAATTGCGAACGCCGCGGCGATGCTGTAACCATTCGCGGATTCGGGGTCGAGCAGATAGATGCCTTTGCGTTTCAGCGCCGACATGATGTCGGCGCGGATGATGGGAACCGCGGTGTAGAAGCGATTCTTCAGACTGGAGAGGCTCGTTTCGCTTCCTGCCGCGAAGATATTTTCCAGCATTACGCTTTCGTGCGGCGCGAGATCGGTCCATTGTTCGCGCGGCTTCAGCAGGTGGAACACGTAGTCTTTGTGGGTGAAGACGAGACCTTTCTCAGCCGTTTCTTCAATCTTGATATAACCGCGCACGGCTAGATCGACCATGGTCGAGGTAATGTCGCGGGGATGGATTTTGTCGTCGAGCAGGGTGCCGCACTCGGCGGGAGAAACGCCTTTCGGCGGTTCGTACAGGGGCGCGACGGATATGCCAGGATCGGGATCGCGGCCTTTGAACCACCACAGGGGGAACATCACGGCCAGAGTCACCACTGGAAAAAAGACAATCGGATTGCCGCCGATGAACCAGAAAAATCTCGTCAGAGCGCTGGGCTGATGGAGGATTCCTTTGGGGATATAGACGTCGATGGTCATGCCGCCGCGCATCGGCAAGCGGCTGGTGGTTTCAAAGGTGGCGATGGCGCCCTCCACGGTGGCCGTGGCGTCGTGCTCGGTTGAGCCATAGATGCCGGTGAAGGCCTGCGCCTCGAGCGAACTGGCGGCCGTGCCAGGGAACGTCACGATGGCGGCGGCGTGATCGATGGGGACGGGCCAGTCGTTTCCCGTCACGCCCCAGTAGAACTCGTCATAGGTGTCGAAGAAGCGCGTGCCGTTGCGGACGTTGTAGACGATCTCCACGCTTCTGGTGGCGTCGACGGCGTCGGGGATGTAAATCTTCAGATCGCGATTACCGCCGGATGTGGACGAGTCATATTTGAGCTTGCCGCCGACGCCGTCGGTGACGCTGGTGATGTCGATGAAGAGTTCGTAGTTGGTGCGATTGGGGCCGGGATATTCGATGGGAACGATGCGGTGAATGCCGTGCCATTCGCCGACGAAGGTCAGGGTGATGTGTTCGGTGACTACGGCGCTGCCATCGGGGTTGACGGCGATGGTGTCCTGAAAGTCGGTGATGCGCCAGCTCTTGGCGGCGAGCGGAGACACGAAGGCGAGAACGATCGCAGCTACGGCGAGGATTCCGCAGAGACGCGGTCTCATGCGTCCTTTCCTCGCGAGCGCCGGAGACGCTGCAAGAGACGTTGCAAGCAACGTCTCTACGACGGCATTTTGTTTTGCAGTATTCTCCTTGACGCTCATGATCAGAACTTCACGGCTACCGGTTCGCGATCGGCTTCGCTGGTCTCGAAGAACTGGCGAGCCTGGAAGCCGAACATTCCGGCCAGAATGTTGGTGGGGAACACCTGAATTTTCGTGTTCAGGTCGCGCACCACGGCGTTGTAGTACCGGCGCGCGTTCTGGATGGAATCCTCCGTCTGGCTCAGCGAGTCCTGCAGTTGCGTGAACTGCTCGGATGCTTTGAGTTCCGGGTAGTTCTCGGCGACGGCGAAAAGGCTTTTCAGGGCGCCGGTCAGTTGGTTCTCGGCGGCCGCTTTGTCATTGGGCGAAGTGGCCTGCATGGCCTGCGAACGAAATTTGGCGATGTTTTCGAATGTGCCTTTTTCGTGCGCCGCGTAGCCTTTGACGGTCTCGACGAGATTGGGGATCAGGTCATGCCGCCGCTTCAGCTGCACGTCGATGTCGGACCAGGCCGAATCGCAGCGCACTCGAAGCTGCACCAGGCCGTTGTAACTGCTGATCAGCACAACGGCGATCACAACCAGGATGACCAGGAAGATGATGCCACTCATGTGTCTCTCCCGGACTTGGAATGGAATTCCATCGGACGTTAACACAGAACTGGCGATTGGCAAAATCGGCTGGGTAGAGTTGGCTTGAGTGGCTTGAGTCGGTTGAGTCCGTTGATGACGAATGAGAAAACCATTCACCACAAAGGGTACGAAGTATCGTGAAAGGATTTTCTGGTTGGGAGTGATTTACCGTTGCGGGGCGAAGTAGCCTTTACGGGAACGGACTTGCAGGTCTTTTTTCAGAGTCGAAACTTCGATGGAGCGGTAGCGGCCGTCGGTTTCGAAATCGGCGGGTTTGTACGAGACGACGTACTGGCTGCGGAGTTCGTCTTCAATGGCCGCGAAGGAGTGGGTCACGTCCTTCATCTTGAAAGGGAAGAAGGCGCGTCCGCCGGTGGCTGAGGCAAGTTGTTCTAGAACGTTATCGCCGCGCAGGACCAGGCCGCTGTCGTCGGTGGAAATGGCGTAGATGATCACTTCGGCGCGTTGCGCCATCTCGATAGCTTGCGCGCGCGTCACTTCGCTTTGGTTATCTTCTCCGTCGCTGACCAGCACGATCGCTTTGCGCACCGGATGGTCGGGACGGTCTTTGAGGAATTTTTCTTTGCTGATGCGATAAATCGCGTCGTAGAGAGCGGTGCCACCGCCGTCGTGCAGCTTGTGCACGCCCACTGAGAGCAGCCCAACATTGTCGGTGAAGTCCTGCGCCATCTGGCTCTGACTGTTGAAACCGACGATGAAGGCGCGGTCAAATCCGGCGCGGATGGTGTGTTGCAGGAAGCTGATGGCAGCGCTCTGCTCGAAATCGAACCGGCTGTTGACCGAGCCGCTTACGTCGATGAGCAAGCCGAGATCAAGAGGCAGATCGGTTTCGCGGCGGAAGTTGAAGATGGCCTGCGGCGGTTTGTGATCGTCGAGAATCGTGAAGTCGGATTGCGTCAGGTCGCGCACGAACTTCCCGTGCTTGTCGGTCGCGATGAAAAGGAGGTTTACTTCGTCGACGCGTTTGTGCAGCGTGACGATGCCGGTCTGTGGATCGTCGGAAGCAGCCGAAACCGATGCAAAGTAGGAAACGGAATTGGGCGCGGCGGACGCATCTGCGGAGGATTGAGCCCGGGAGCGGCTGACCCCGGCCGAAACGACCAGAAGAAGCGCCACCAACCGAAAGACGAGATGCGTGTACTTCGTGCCCTTAGCGTCCAATTTTTTCACTCATCCCCGGCCAAAACGCAGCCAACCGGCAGACAAACAGTCCTTCCCGACTAAATATGTGCACGTCACGTGCCGAACTCGCCGGCTGGCGAGGCGATACTCATTGACTTTAGGGGTACGGGGCGCAGAAGCCAAGTTACAAAAGGAGCACACGTTTGGTCATAGCAAAACACCTGCAGATTCTGGCATTTGCGGTGCCCCACGTGGGAGAGCGAACCAACGTGTGCATCGCGGATTCCTTCTGCGACTCCAGCAGGGTTTAAGATGATAATTTACGCTGTGCTGTCGATATTTATTTTTCTAGTTATTGTGAAATCGCTTCGGAGGGAATACATGAAGAAGGCGATGGGATGTTTCCTGGTGCTGTTACTGGCGGCGTCGGCGTTTGCGGCCGACGAGAATGACCAGCGGGAACAAGATCGCGTGAAAGACGCGGGCCTGGTGATGAAGGAAGTGCTGAACATTCCAGACGACATCCCGCAGGACTTGCTGGACAAGGCCGAATGTGTGGTGGTGCTGCCTTCGGTGAAGAAAGGAGCGTTCGGGGTGGGCGCCAGTTACGGGCGCGGCGTGATGATTTGCCGCAGTGGCCCGCACTACACGGAAAAATGGGGAGCTCCGGCACTCTACGCATTGGAAGGCGCGAGCATTGGTTTCCAGGTGGGCGGTCAGGCTACCGATTTCGTGCTGCTGGTGATGAATCCCAGGGGCGCGGAATCTCTTCTCTACAGCAAGGTGAAGCTGGGTGCGGATGCTTCTGCTGCCGCCGGTCCCAAGGGGCGAACGGCGGAGGGTGCGACCGACATTGTGATGCAGGCGGAGATTCTCTCCTACTCCAGAAACAAAGGATTGTTCGCGGGAATTTCCCTGGAGGGATCCACTTTGCGTTCCGATGGAGGAGCGAACGAAAAACTCTACAGGAAAAAGTTGACCGCCAAGGAAATCATTCGCGGTGGGAAGGTCGGAATTCCGGCGTGCGCTCAGGAACTGGTTTCTCTGCTGGATGCTAAATCTCCGACCAACAAGTCGGACCCGAAGTCGCTGGAATAGAGTGGAGTCGCACGCCGCGTGAATCCTGTGAACGCAGACAAGAAAAATGCGGTTGATATTGTCCGCTGCCACTGGGCGAGCGGCGATGAACTCACGATTCGCTATCACGACGAAGAATGGGGCGTGCCGGTGCATGACGACCGCACGCTCTTCGAGTTTCTTATTCTGGAAGGCGCGCAGGCGGGGCTGAGTTGGAACACGATTCTCAACAAGCGGCAGAACTATCGCGTTGCCTTCGATCAGTTTGATGTTCGGCGGGTCGCGGCTTACGATCGCCGCAAAATGCAGAAGCTGCTGAAAGATCCGGGCATTGTTCGCAACCGGTTGAAAATCACTTCGGCGGTCGGGAATGCGAAGGCCTTTCTTCGCGTGGCCGAGGAGTTTGGCAGTTTTGACCGCTACATTTGGCGCTTTGTGGACGGCAAGCCGCGGGTAAATTCACGGAAGTCGCCGAGGCAGGTGCCGGCGAAGACTGCGGAATCGGACGCGATGAGCAAAGACCTCAAAGCCCGGGGATTTAATTTTGTCGGGTCGACGATCTGCTACGCGTTTATGCAGGCTGTCGGCGTGGTCAACGACCATCTTGTGCGGTGCTTTCGATATGAGGCGCTGGGCGGCCGCGTAGGAAGGTAAATTCGAGCACCTACTGCGCGGCGGCTTTGGCGGCGGCCGCTTCCGGAATTGTAATCTTCATCGAATCGGGCTGCGTCCAAACTTCCTTTCCGTTGGTTAGCTCCAGACGATTCATGGTGACCTTCAGCTGCCCGTGGTCCACCTCCACCAGAAGGTAGTGGTAGTTGATTTCTTTGCTCTGGAAGGGGTCATCCGGGGCGCGGTCGATGGGGTAGGCGTGCGCCGCGCCGCCTCCGGAAACGAAGTAGGTGACGCCGCCGTGCTCGTGACGCTCGTAGTTGTGCACGTGGCCAGAGAAGACGACGAAACGCACGCGGGCTTTTGCCTGACGAGCTTTTTCCTGGCGAGTCTCAAGCATCTTCGCCAGCTGCTTTTCCTGTGAGCGGGCGGAGTGGCCGCCACCAAGCATTTTCGAGTCGGAAGAACTGGTGTAGGGCGGATGATGCAGCATCAGGACAACAAAATCTACGTCTGACGGAATGTTGTCGAGTTTTTTTGCCAGCCATTCGCCTTGCGGGCCGGTGGTTTCCTCCAAAGAGCTGTCGAGCACCAGCAGCAGGATGTTGGCGGCGCGTAACGAGTAATAGCGGCTGTTCTTCAGGTCGGGAAAGCGTTGAAAATAACTTCCGAGAGCGACACTTTCATCTCCATGCAGCTCATGATTGCCGAGGGTCGGGTAGACGGGAATGTTTTTCTCGCGCCAAACGGTGGTCTCGCTGTCCCAGACCTTCCAGTCGTCCGCGTCGTCGCCGCTGTAGACGAGGTCGCCGGTGAAGCAGATAAACGCGGGATTGGCTGCGGCGACGGCGCGGACGAGCGCGATGCGCACGGGAGGGTTCGCGACGTCGGTATCCTTAGGATCGTGGAAGCGGCTATCGCCATAGGCGACGAAGCGAAATGGGGCGCTCACCGTAAGCTGCAAATCGGTGGTGGAGGTTTGTCCGATCGACTTCTTCGTGCAACTTGTGGTGAACAGGGTTGCCGCAAGGCTCGCAAGCAACCAAGTGCGGGCGAAGGATCTGCAAGGCGTTTTCATAGAAGAGTGTTGGTAGGAAGCCCTCCGGTTTCATTCTCCCACGAGCAGGCCGGCAGGGTGGTTCGAACGTGCGATCAGCGTCAGAGATCAGGTTGGATTTGGGCAGCTGGCATCCGGTTAAGATAGCAGCGAGCCCGGGATGGCGGAACTGGCAGACGCAGCGGATTTCTTACGCTTTCGGTGACGATGCCTTTGAGGCTTGAGTCGTGGAGCGAGCCCTTCGGCCTGCTTCGGTTTTCGAGATGAACCTGCCCGAAGGCTTACTGCGCGAGCGGCTCCGCCTTGCCTTTGCCAAAGCCACCGGCACCTTCGACGAATTCGACCTGCTGTCCATTGTCGGCCGTTCGCAGATCGGACGCTTCCGCTACACCGGCGAGGACGTGCTCTTCCAGTCGGTGGACGAGATTCTCGAACGCAGGCGCGGCGGCGACCTGTTTCGCTATCTTTTGGAGAAATTCGCGACCTACTCCAGGATCAGCGCTGTGCAGCCCAAAATTCTGGTGCGCGACGAAAAAGCTTTCGCCGAGATGGAGCGTACGGGATACCGCCTCTCGCAAAGCTACAAAGGCGCGACCCACATCGTGAAGATGTGGGAGGCCAATGAATATCCGCAACTGGCGGCCAACGAGTATTTCTGCCTCACCGTGGCGCGCAAATACGGACTCGACGTGCCTCCTTGCCGCCTGGCCGAGGACGGCGTGGCGCTGGTCATTGACCGTTGCGATCTGCGCATGGACGGACCTACCGCGTGTTGAGGACTTCTGCGCGCTGAACGGCCGCAGGACCGACGAGAAATATCGCGGCAGCTAGGAGACCTCGGTCATGAAGCGATTTGGGCAGTTTGCAAGCTCCCGGACGGGAGAGACTCCTTCACGCGTCCGGCAGATACTCGAACGCATAGAAGTTGCGATTGCCGACACCTCGAAGGATCTGCAGGCCTACATCAAAGCGCACGCGGAATTCATTGAGATAGGCAATCGCATGCTCCAGCAATGGGAGGAAGGTGTCGCGCTTTCGCTCAGGGCGGCTTGAGCAAGCCGCCTGCTCTTCGGCGATTCGTAGAACTACTTCCGAGCGACCGACAATCCGCCCGGAACCCCAGGTCAACCTTGGGCGCTTGTTAGGGTCACGGCAACGCCGTCGCGGTTTTCGCTGGCAGTTGCGTAACTTGGCACTTGTTCATCGGCTTGAAAACCGCGGGCAGCATCGCGTTCGGTGATGAAAACTTTCCTTCGCAGAATATTTTACAAGTTCTTAACATTACCACCTTGTTGCCGCAATTCTAAACCAATTAGAATTCCCCGGCACGAGGGGGACCCATGAAACGCGCGCCAGTAGCGGCTGTTGCCGGATTTTTCATTTTTCTCTCCGGGACGTTGCAAGCTCAAACGCAGGTTCGAATCCAAACAATTGACAACCAATCGCTGACCCGCATTGCGAACTCCACTCATCCTCTAGCGAATGCCAAGAACGACTACGGCCGGGTCGATTCCAATCTTCCCATGGAGCGTATGGTGCTGGTGCTGAAGCCGAGTCCGCAACAAAAGGCCGCGCTCAGGAAATTTCTTGACAGCCAACAGGACGCCGAATCCGCCACCTATCACAAATGGCTAACGCCCGAACAATTCGGCGAACAATTCGGACCAGCGAAGGAAGACCTGGCGCAGATCTCATCGTGGTTGCGGCAACAAGGTTTCACAGTCACCAAGGTCGCGCGCGGTGAACAATCCATCGAGTTTTCCGGCACTGCAGCGCAAGTGGAAAGCGCTTTCCATACAGAAATGCACAACTACGTCGTGAACGGCCAGCAGCACGTGGCCAATTCCAGCGACATATCTTTGCCCGAGGCCATGACGCCGGTCGTCAGCGGTGTGCTTTCCCTGCATAATTTCCTCAAGCAACCGTCCCACATCAAGACGGAATCTGTCCATCGGGATGCCGCCAGCGGCCGTCTCGTCCCTGAGTTCACTGGCTCGACTTCGAACGGGGTGGCGCATTTCGTCGCGCCGGGAGATCAAGTCCGGATCTACGATGCTGAGCCTTTGTTCAACAACGGCATCAAGGGCGAGGGAGTCTCCATTGCGATCGTGTCACGAACTGATATTAATCTCTCCGATGTCCAAACCTTTCGGCAGGCTTTTGGACTTCCTGCAAAAGATCCCGAATTTGTCATCAATGGAGTAGACCCCGGTAACTTGCAGGGCGGCGACGAACTAGAAGCAGACCTCGACGTGGAGTGGTCGGGTGCGATCGCGCCCGCGGCGACCATCAAGCTGGTCTCAACGCTCAGCACCTTTCCCACCGATGGAATCGATCTTTCCATCTCTTACATTGTTGACAACGTGACAGCGCCGATCATGAGTGTCAGTTTTGGCCAATGCGAAGCGTTTCTCGGCAACGCCGGCAATGAGTTTTTCAATGACGAGTACGAACAAGCCGCGGCGGAAGGCATAACGGTATTTGTGGCATCGGGCGATAGCGGCGCCGCAGGCTGCGATCTTGCTGAGAACGTGCAACCCGCAACGCACGGCCCCAACGTTAGTGGGATTGCTTCCACACCATTTAACACCGCGGTAGGAGGAACCGAGTTCAACGAAAACGGATTGGACGCAAATTATTGGCTGGCGAACAATCGATCCGATCTTTCCTCTGCGATTGGCTACATTCCTGAGCAGGTCTGGAATGAGAGTTGCGATCCGACGGTCGACCCGAATCAATGTCTTGGAACGGGCCTGTTCTTTCTCGATGCCAGCGGCGGCGGCCCAAGTTTTTGCGTCGACTCAACCATCGACGTCGACGTCATTCTCTGCCTCGCCGGTTATCCCAAGCCTTCCTGGCAGACCGGCCTTGGAGTACCGAACGATCAGTCGCGTGATGTTCCTGACATCTCCCTTGATGCCGCTGGGATTCACGATCCATATTTAATCTGCTTCGAAGGCTCGTGCCAGACGACAGTTTCCAACGGCCAGACCGTTCTCGAGAGTGCAACCACAGTGGGCGGGACGTCGGCGGCAGCGCCCTCAATGGCCGCAATTATGGCGCTCGTCGAACAGAAGCAGGGGACGTTCCAGGGGCTCGCCAACTACAACTTCTACAAGCTGGCCGCAGCGGAAAAGACATCCGCCTGCAACTCGAGCAATCTGACTCATCCTGCTAAACCCAGCAATTGCATTTTTCATGACGTGACTGCCGGAAACAATTCAGTACCAGGACAGGTGGGAGCGAATGCTACTCCCGGTTTCGATCTGGCAACTGGCCTGGGCACGGTGGACGCAGCCAATTTGGTCATTGCGTGGGGAAGCTTGATCAAACTGCCTTCTAGAACGGTACTTGCGGTCGCGGAAGCGGCTACGATTCAGCATGGCCAACCACTTCCCGTGAACGTGGTGGTCAAACCTACATCCGGCAGTGGATCTCCGTCGGGTGATTTTTCTCTACTCACAGGACAGTTCGGCACCGTCTTCGGCGGAACTCTTACGAAGGGGAGCTTTGCCGGAACTGTGTCGGATCTCCCCGGTGGCACCTACGAGGTGAAAGCAAGGTATGGAGGCGATGCTACTTTCGCCACGAGCCAGTCCAACGACGTCACGGTCAAGATTACTCCGGAAGCATCCCAGCTCGGAACACGCCCTGAACCTGAACCGGTATTCATTCCCGGTCGTCCCGAAAATGGTCCGTTCGGCCCCTACTACTTCAGCCAGATCGTCAACATGGCAATTTCAGTGCAAGGACTTTCGGGAGTAGGAACCCCGACCGGGACTGTATCTTTCTCCGAGGGCCGACGGATATTGGGAAGCGTCCCGTTGGGGAGTGGCACAGCAACGGCGGAGATCGACAATATGACTCCGGGTGGGTTCCCGCCCGGTAATCACACACTGAACCTCACCTACAGTGGAGACAATAGCTTTCAATCATCCACGCAGCAGTTTTCGTTCCGGGTGCTGCCCTTTCCTCCATTTAGCCTCGTCGAGGCTACCCCGACGTCGATCACGACCGGTGCGCCGGTGCAGTTGTTGCTCTCGGTTCAGAGTCCGTTCACGCAAGCCGGCATCGCAACTCTTCCCACGGGAACCGTCCAGCTTTATGACAACGGTAGGCCATCGGGAGCGCCAATCGCGTTGCATGCTGGCGGTCCACTAGGAGCGGGAATCGCTCAGGCGGAAATCACCCTCACTTCACTTCGCGCCGGGCAGCACCTGTTGGAACTGGGATATTCCGGAGATTCCAGGTACAGCCCGATCGCCGGAGCTGCTGGTCTATTTGATTTCGCGCTGCCCGGAGCGGCAAACGTTAGCGTAACCAAGGGCACAGAAGCGTCGCCCACGGTGAATCTGCACCAGTCTCCAAGCGTCATTGGACTGGGGCAGTCGGTGAATTATGTTGTCACGGTTTCGGGAGCACATGAAAAACCGGTCCCGACCGGCACGGTTTTCTTGCTGGATGAACTAGGGAATACAGATGCGGGGCCAACCAACCTGGTCAATGGCAATGCTAGTTTCACGTTGACGTGGAATAGCGCACAGAAAATAAATCTGTCCGCCGTGTACTCGGGAGACTCGACCTACAATCCATTCAGCAGCACAGTCGTGACCACCACCGTAAAACAAGGCACGCCGAAAGTGATCCTGACCGCGGCAGCGCCTTTGGTCAACGAGAATCAACTAACCAGCGTGAGCGTTTCGGTGATCGGCGATCCGGCCAATCCGAAGCTTTCGCTTCCGTTTGGATTGGTGCAATTCTACGATCAGGTCAATGGCGGGTCACCAGGGCTGCTCGGTAGCGAGCAATTCCTGACCGTCGGAAACGGCGGCAACCCAATCTTCACCGAGCAGGTGAACCTTCCCCAGGGCGTGAACGTAATCACTGTTCGCTACCTGGGCGGTGGATTTGATTTCGCAGATGACTGGGCGCCAACGACCTCGAACGCGGCAACGATCACAGTGCAGTAATCAGAATCGCAACAGTACCCTCGATTGCGCTTTATCCACCGTAGCCGATGCCGGCCCCAGTCTGTCCAGAAGTTGGCTTGTAAGAAGTTTCACCACATCGGTAACGATAAACGAACAGAGTAGAATACGTACCTTGTAATCAGGCACTTCCACCAAGCGCCGGGATGGCGGAACTGGCAGACGCAGCGGACTCAAAAGCGGATGCTGCTGGAGCCGCCTCCGGTTACGACACCAGCCGGAAAGATGTGGAAAATAAATGTACTTGCAGCGGCCTGAGCAAACCGCCAGCTCTTCGGCGATTAGTAGAACTACTTCCGACTGGTCGACAATCCGCGATTCGCCTGCGGCCGCCGACATGGCACCTCTGGATGACCCTCCGAAATGTAAGAGTAATTCTTTAGCTCGCTTTCGCCTCTGCGTCGGGATTTCGGAAGGCGGCTTCCCCCGCGTCGGACACCTTGACCCACTTCGGGTCAGGCGAGGCCCCTGCGTCGTAGTTGTCATGCCAGTTCCACCACTTGTACGGCGGAGTCTGGGGGTAACCCTCTGGCGAGTCTTCCCAAATCTCTTGCCGACCGAGCGGGGTGAGGTCGAGGTAGCTCCAGGTAGTCCCCATCGCCTCGTCGCCGCGGTTGTTGATGAAGTATGTGCGGAATACCCGGTTGCCGTCGCGGAAGAATACGTTGTGGCCGTGCCATTCATCGACGCCGAAGTCTCTGTCGAAGCCGTCGGTGATGGTGTACCAGGGCATTACCCAGCCCATCCGCGCCTTCAGGCGCGCGATGTCCGCCTGCGGCGCGCGGGAGGCAAAAGCGAGGGAGGTGTCGCGCGCGTTCAGATGGGCCAGGTGCGCGACCTGATCGGCGCCCAAGGAACAGCCGCGGCAGGCGTGCTCGGGCCAGCCGAACACTCCGGGCTCGAAGAAGGCGCGATAGACGATCAACTGAGGGCGGCCCTCGAATAGATCGAGCAAGCTTACCTTGCCTTTGGGTCCGTCGAACTCGTACTTGTTATCCACACTCAGCCAAGGCATCCGCCGGCGTCCGGCGGCGAGCGCGTCGCGGGAGCGGGTAAAGGCCTTCTCCTTCACAAGCAGCTCCTGGCGCGCAGCTTCCCACTCCTGCTGCGACACGATCGGAGGAGTATTCATTGCGAGATTCGGCTTCTCATTTGTTCTGGTCGACATTGTGATTCTTCCTTTCCTCTGAGTTCGGTAGCACTTCTCCGGTCCTACTCATGCGAGACAGTTTCACGGCCAACGCTGTCAGCCCACCGGTAGAAACCGTTCCGGCAACGACTAATCCCATGGTTGTCCAACAGAATGGACACATCGTTCACCTCCTCGGTAGCAAACTGTGACGTTCTATATGGATGACGGGTGAAGGAAATTCATTTCGACAGACCAAATAGAAAAGATTTCCTCTCTTTGCCTTACGCGTTGACGAGCTCAGCGATGACGAGCGCCGCAAACTGGCGGCGGAGCGGGTCATATCGTATCCACGGGGCCGCCACTAGTCGTCTAGGCTGCCCATGGTCAAGTTGACGGTAGTTCCCGTCATCCCGCTCGCCTTGTCGGAAGCCATGAAAACTGCCATGTTTGCCACCTCTTCGAGCGCCATGACTCGTTGCGGGTGGGTCGTGCTTGCGAGGTAACCTTGGAATTGTTCCCAAGTTATGCCCGTTGTTTTGGCTTTCATTTCGTAGACTTCCCTGATCGTGCTTGTCTCCGGCATGCCAT
>Ga0209380_10002170_pt1 | contig 12706 bp, 8 predicted proteins | sample HubBroMetageWFT6_FD_188347 | JGI IMG/M metagenome (GOLD analysis project Ga0209380, IMG submission 188347) | Warmed and freeze-thawed soil microbial communities from the Hubbard Brook experimental Forest, New Hampshire - Hubbard Brook CCASE Soil... | ecosystem: Environmental > Terrestrial > Soil...
CAAATGATACGTAGAGGCGCGCGCGTCCCCGGAGGCTAATGATGCCTCACATTAAGAAAACATTGTTCGCCACATGTTTCATACTGGCCATGGAAACGTTGATGATCATTTCTGCGGGTGACGCATTTGACGCGGCACGTCAGATTCAAAAATCGAGCGCCGGGGAAATTTCCGCGCCCTTGGACGAAATTCTCCGGTATATCTCCTCCGGTTGGGGATCTTTGACGCGGTCTCTGGACCACTGTGAGGCTTTCGAGGACGTCAAGGCCGAGGGAAAATCCATTCTTTATTTTCCCGCGGGTATGCCGATCCCGCCAGCCTCGCGCGAATTGAAAGAACGCTGCTCCATCGGGTTAGAGAATCTCCCGATGAAAATTTCCAGGATTGGGGCCAACGAAATAGCTGCAAACCAGCCCCCCGGCCTGCTCTATCTGGAAAATCCTTACGTCGTTCCCGGTGGACAGTTCAATGAAATGTACGGGTGGGACAGCTATTTTATCATTCGCGGCTTACTCCGGGACAATCGAACCGACTTGGCGAAAGGAATGGTTGAAAACTTTTTCTTCGAAATTGAAAATTACGGGGGAGTGCTGAATGCCAACCGTACGTACTACCTGACACGTTCTCAACCGCCCTTCCTCAGTTCCATGGTTCTGGCCGTATATCATGCGCAAACGAAGCAAGCCCAATCGGACCTCCATTGGCTTGAAAGGGCCTACGCATTGGTGGTTCGCGACTACGAACAATGGAATCAGGCGCCCCACCTTGCCGGAGAAACCGGGCTCTCGCGTTATTTTGACCAAGGCGAAGGTCCCGTGCCGGAAATTATGGGCGATCCGAGCCACTACTATCGCGGTGTTGCAAACTTTTTCTTAATCCATGAGGGCGTAAAAAGTTCGCATTTGATTTTTCTGGATGCGCGGAACCCTATGCCCAATACCGTAGGACCGATCTTCCCCATATTCCTGTGTGACTCGGACTCCAACGCATTCGAGGCTTCGGGGTGCGCGCCCCCGGACCGTGTGGCATTGACGCCAGAATTCTACAAAGGCGATCGGAGCATGCGCGAGTCGGGCTTCGATGTTTCATTCCGCTTCGGGCCTTTTGGCGCGGAGACCCATCACTACGCGCCGGTCTGCCTCAACAGTCTGCTCTATAAAACGGAGAAGGATCTGGAGAATATGGCCGGTCTTCTTGGCCGGCAAGACGAGGCCCAGCATTGGAGGAAGAAAGCCCTCGAACGAAAACAACTGGTCATGAAGTATCTGTGGGACAACAGCCGCGGTCTCTTTTTCGATTACAACTTCACGACCCAAAAGCGATCTACCTACGAATATGCCGCGACATTTTATCCGCTTTGGGCCGGGCTGGCTTCCCGGGAGCAGGCGCATGCGGTGTCGCAAAACGTCGCGCTATTTGAACAGCAGGGCGGCATAGCGATGAGCCGTAACGATTCCCAGGCGCAATGGGACTATCCCTACGGCTGGGCTCCCATTCAACTCCTCGCCGTGGAAGGCCTTCGCCGCTATGGATACGCTCAGGAAGCCGACCGAATCGCATTCAATTTCCTGGACACGGTCTTGCGAAACTTCAAACGTGACGGAACCATCCGCGAAAAATATGATGTCACCACGGAATCTTCGGAAACGCACATCGGCGCCGGATACGCGCAAAACGTAATCGGATTTGGATGGACGAACGGAGCATTTCTGGAACTTCTCAGTCAGCTCCCACCGGAGATGGCTGCCCGGCTCAATCAACAAGAAAATCCCTCGAGAGCGCGCAGCGGAGTCAAATCTGAAGAACGCGGCAAAGAGATTTTGAACGCGACTCCGCCGCGCAGAAGAGAGCCAAAGCCATGAGCACGGCAAAAATTCCACAAACGATCGCCATACCTTCCGAATCGCATGGGTCCAAGTTTGTCTATTTGGCGGCGGCAATTGCCGCGCTGGGAGGCCTGCTATTCGGATACGACACAGGTGTGATTTCAGGTGCCGAACTCTTCTTCAAGAATGATTTCACTCTGTCTACTTTCGCTCTGGAGGTGATCGTCAGCGGAGTATTGGCGGGAGCGGCGACGGGTGCGCTTGCGGGTGGACGGCTGGCCGATCTGTTCGGCCGGCGGAAGCTGTTGATTGTGACGGCGATTATATTCGCGGTGGGCGCGGTTCTCTGCGCCCTGGCCATGTCCGCAACCACGCTGATCGTAGGACGGATCATCGTCGGCCTTGGAATCGGCCTGTCCTCCGGCACCGTTCCTGTGTACATCTCCGAAGTCTCCCCCGCGGAGGCGCGAGGGTGGCAGGTCTCTCTCTTCCAGCTCGCCATTACGGTTGGAATTCTTCTCGCCTACGTGGTGGACTATGCCTTTGCGAAAAGCGAGGGTTGGCGATGGATGTTTGGCCTGGCCGTCATTCCCGCGGCAATCTTCGCTTTGGGGATGCTGTACTTGCCAGAAAGTCCGCGCTGGCTGGCCAGGAGCGGAAACCGCGAAAGCGCTCGAACCGTGCTCATGCGTATTCGTGGAACAGCCGACGTAAACGCGGAGATGCAAGAAGTCGAAGGTACCCTCGACAAGGCAACGGAAAGCGCCCGCATCTCGGATCTTTTTGCGCCATCCCTGCGGCCGGCGTTGATCGTCGGAATCGGATTGGCAATTTTCCAACAGGTTACGGGCATCAATACCGTAATTTATTACGCCCCGATCATCCTGCAAACCGCGGGAATATCCTCCGCCTCCGGCGCCATCCTGGCGACGGCGGGTATTGGCGTAGTGAACGTGCTGATGACCATCGTCTCCATGCGGCTGATCGACAAGGTTGGCCGCCGGCCTTTGTTGTTGGTAGGAATTGGAGGAATGACGGTTTCGCTGGGCATTCTCAGTCTGGCGTTTCATATTTCCGTGCGGTCTGGCGCGCTCGCCTGGTTAGCGGTCATCAGTATGATGGCCTACGTTGCGTCCTTCGCGATCAGTTTGGGGCCGATCTTCTGGTTATTGATTGCGGAAATCTATCCATTGAAAATTCGCAGTTCCTCAGAGGGGCTCGCGGCCACATTCAACTGGGGCTCAAACCTCCTGGTTACGCTCACATTTCTGACCCTCGTGCAACGATTCGGGGCCAGCCCAACTTTCCTGTTATATGCGCTGTTTGCAATGGCCGCGTGGATTTTCTCGCACCGCTATGTGCCGGAAACCAAAGGCCGCACGCTCGAACAAATTGAGATGTTCTGGCATTCTCGCACCAAGTGATCACGGTACTGAGAATTCTCGCCTTCACACTCGAAAGTTCTTCGAGCCGCGCGGGGAAAACGCAACGTACACGGCAGGGTGTTGGACCGGGAACCGATACTCTCGGTGATGAAATCGGACTATAGGCCGGGAAGCAGGAATCCGCCGTCCACGACGAGCGTCTGGCCCGTAATGTAAGAACCTTTTTCCGAAGCGAGCAGCAGCGCTAGTTGCGCGACGTCCGACGGCTGTCCGAGGCGCTGGATCGGCTGCTTGGCGAGCACGGCGTCTCGCTGCGCTTCATCCTTCCAGTAGTGCTCACTGAGCGTCGTTTGAATCAAGCCGGGCGCGATGGCGTTCACGCGGACGCCCTTTGCACCAAGCTCCAGCGCATAGGACTGCGTCATCATGATGAGCGCGGCCTTGGTCATGCTGTAGAGGAGGCTGTGACGTTGTGGGCGAAGGCCCGCAATGGATGCGATGTTGATGATCGATCCGTTGCCGCGAGCGCACATTCCGGGAGCGATGGCTTTCACCAGCCGGAAGGCGCTTTTCAGATTGATCTCGACCATTTTATCGAATTGTGCCTCATCGGCTTCCAGGCACGGTCCGAAAGAAATATTGGTCGCGGCGTTGTTCACCAGAATGTCCACAGGCCCAAAGATTCGTTCTGTGACCGCGACCATGTCGGCGATCTGATCCGCGCGGCCGACGTGGCAGGCGATGGGCTTCACGGATGGCCCGATTTCGCTGGCGACCTGGTCCAGCGTTTCCTGTTTGCGCCCGCAGATCACTACGCGCGCGCCTTCGCGGGAAAAGACTTCCGCGATGGCGCGGCCGATGCCGCGGCTTGCGCCTGTTACGATCGCGACTTTTCCGTTCAGCTGGTCCACAATTCCGCTCCTCTATGAGCTTTTGTGACAACTTAAGCTCAGACCGGCCAGCGGCTAAAGCCGGGTAGATGCTGCGCGCTTTACGGCACGGCTGAAGCCGTGCCCTACAAAGATTTGGCAGCAATCTGCCAGTTTCCGTGAACCTGCGGAGAGCTATTTCGCCGCCGCGTTCGCTTCCAGCCCCGCAAGCCGCATCGCCAGCGCGATGGACCGCGACGGGTCGTATGCTCTATACATCGCCAACTTTTCGGCCTCAATCGAGCCCTCAGCGTGCACTGCGAGGACCGCCTGGTAACCGCCATAAACGCGCGTGGTCAAATCGCTGATCAGATTCAGGATGGCCATGCGCCGGTCCGCGGGCCACGCGCCGGGAAGATATTTTTCCAGTACTGGCCTGACTTCAGCTGAATTCCAGTCCATGCCGCCGGGCCCGGTGACGAGCAGCCCTCCGGCCAGGTCCTGCACCGTTTCAACGGCCTGGTGAAACTCGCGCGCGAAAGTCCACTTGGCCATGTTCGTCGTAAACACCTCAGGGCACGCGACCCCGTTTTCCACTTTGCAGCGAAGCGCGGCGAGCTCCGTAAGTCCGCGCACCGTCTCTGCATATCCGCCGAGCCACGTCAGCTTGTCGCGCACATGTCCCGCGCGATCGATGCCGTTCGCTTTGGCCATCACGATTCCCGCGCCCACGAGCGCGTCCAGCAAGGGAAGCTTATAACTCACAGCCGTGAATCGATGAAACTCGACGAAAGTGAGCGCGGTTGCGCCGGCCAGGTCCGGCCGGTCCACGTAAAACACGCGGTCCAGCGGGACGAAAACATTTTCAAATACAGTCAGGGTTTCCACCATTTTATGATTCGTGGAAATCGGGCGCGTGAAAGGGTCATCGATTCCGTGCAAATAATCGGACGCGTAAAGGCGAAGCCCCGGCGTCGCCACCGGAATCGCAAAGGCGAGCGACCACGGCTCATCGCCCGGGCCCATGGACCGGCTCGGCAGCACGATTACTTCATCCACATACGGAGTACAAGAGGTGTGGATTTTCGCGCCGTTGACGATGATTCCGTCCGCCCGCTTTTCCACGACGCGAACGTACATGTCGGGATCGCTCTGCTCGGAGGGCCGCTTGCTGCGGTCGCCTTTCACATCGGTTTGCGCGACAGCCATCGCAAGGTCCTTGTCCCGGCAATGGCGATAAAACCCCTCGACGCGCTGAATTCCCTGTGCCTCGCCGCTGCGGCCCAGGACGCGCTTCAGCGCGAACAGCGCGTCGGTTCCAATTTCCTTGATCAGCAGGACTAGCGTCGCGCCCTCGGCCGTGCCGGCTTCGATTAACTTCGAGCGGGCCAACAAATCCTGCGAGTGGCGTGGCAAGCGGTAGTATGCGGAATATTCGTCCGAGCCTTCGCGGTGAACGGCCAGCTCGCGATATTTGGGATTTTCAGCCATCGCAAAATCGATGGAAGCATGGCGGGCAGCGACCCCCAGTTCGGGATGTTCTACTACGTTCGGCACACGCTGGCCACGGTAGTACACTTCGCGGGCGTCGCGCAGGCCCGCGAGAAATTGGGCGGCGGTTCGTAGAGCCATTTCAGCGCCTCCAGAAGATGAATGCGGATTCTATTAGATCACGATCGCCCGCGCTCTTTTTAATTTGCGCGCAAGTAGGACGGGCTTCAGCCTGTCGGGTTTGGTATTGCGGAGCATCCAAAGAGCGGCAGGCTGAAGCCCGTCCTACCCGTCGCCAAAACGGCGGCGCAAAATGTATTTTTGAATTTTTCCCGTTGAAGTTTTGGGAAGCTCTTCAAACAAGATCTCTCGCGGCGCCTTGAAGCGGGCAATCCGTTTGCACACGAATTCGATCAGCTCCTCTTTTGTAGCGGACATCCCCTGCCTGAGGACTACAAATGCGACTGGAATTTCGCCCCACCGCTCGTCCGGGCGCCCCACCACGACCGTCTCCAAAACCGCGGGATGCTCGGCAAGGGCTTTCTCAATTTCGACCGAAGCGACGTTCTCTCCACCAGTGATGATGATGTCCTTGGCGCGATCGCGAAGTTCGATATATCCGTCCGGAAAGCGCACGCCCAGATCGCCGGTGCGAAACCATTCGCCGGATTGGGCGGCGCGCGTGGCCGGTTCGTCGCCGTAGTAGCCGATGGTTACGTTGTTTCCGCGGATCACGATTTCGCCCAGGGTTTCGCCGTCGCCGGGTACTTCCTTGCCGCCGGCATCGATCACACCGATTTCCCTGGTGACGATATTGCCGACGCCCTGCCGCGCGTTCAATCCGGCCTTTTCGCTCTCGGACCTGGCATTCCACTCCGGCTGCCAATCGTTGATCACCGACGGGCCGTACGTTTCCGTCAATCCATACAAATGCGTGACGCGAAGGTTCAGCGCGGCGAGGCGCGCAAGCAGAGCCGGGGTAGGCGGCGCGCCGCCCGTGAACGCGTGGACCGGATGTCTGACTTTTCTGCGGCCGGTAGCTGCGGCGGCTTCCGCAATCATCGTCAAAACGGTAGGCGCCGCGCAAAGATGTGTCACGCTGCCGCCGCAAATTGCTTTCCAAATCGCAGCCGGATCGATCTGGCGCTGGCAAATGTGAACGGCGCCTGCCGCCGTCACCGCCCAGGTAAAGCACCAGCCATTGCAGTGAAACATGGGAAGCGTCCACAGATAGGAGCTGTCCAGTCCCAGTCGCGAATGAAACGCCATCGCCAGCGCCTGCAGGTACGCTCCGCGATGCGTGTACATTACGCCCTTCGGGCGGCCCGTGCTTCCGCTGGTGTAATTAATCGCCAGCAGCGACATTTCGTCCATCTGGTCGGTAGGGTAGGGCTCGGAAGATCTTAGCAGCGTTTCGTATTCGCTCGAATCTTCCCCGGCAAGGATGAGGCGCACGCCGGTCGAAGAAGAAAGCGCTCGCGCGGCCTCCGCCAATTCGCGCGTGGCAATCAGCATGCGCGCGCCGGAATTTTCCAGAATGTAGGCCATTTCCTGCGAAGAAAGCCGGATATTCATCGGCACAAGCGCGCAGCCTGCCATGGGCACGCCATTGTGCATCTCCAGCATGACGTGGCTGTTGGTGCAGAGCGCCGCAATTCGATCGCCGTTCTGAGCCCCGGCGCCTCGCAGCAGTCCCGCGAGGCGATGCGATCTTTCTCCAAACTCGCGATAGGAAAAGCGGCGATCGCCGTCGAGGATGGCTGTGCGTTCCGAAAAATTTTTCGCGGCGCGATCCAGAAAGTACGCCGGGTTGAGTGGAGTCGTGTCGCTCAGAGGCATTTCCAGCTCCGTTTGAAAGCGAGGTTAAATTTACACTAACCTGTATTTCTCTTCAGGAATATCCAGTGGCACAGGCTTCAGACTGTGGGGTTTCGTCCATGCAAGGACCAAAACCCGCAGGCTGAAGCCTGCGCCACTGGGCGTATTCACAATTGGTAGAGGAAAAAGGCGCCCAGCACGATAAGAACTATTCCATACAAACGTTCGAGCCGGCGGGCCTTCGTGCGAATCGCGATTCGCGCGCCGAGGTAGGAAAACGGAACCGAGCCGAGCGCGACGAGCCCCGTGACCGTCCACGATATGTGTCCGAGGTAGGCGTGGACGACGGTCCCGGGCAACGCCAGCACGGCGGACACGGCCAGCGAACACGCAAAGGATTTCTTGATCGGTTGCCTGAGGAACCGGGCGTATGCCGGCGCTAGCAGGAATCCCCCGGCATTGGCGAGAAGTCCCGATACGATTCCGACTCCCGCTGCAATCAGGACCAGCCGGAGCCGCCAAAAGGCCGGAAAATTTCCCGCCAGATGATCCGGCGAAGAATCGGCGGACCTTTTTTCTGTTGGCGATAACAAAAAAGAGAGCCCGAACCCGAGCACCAGAATCCCCGTGACGATCAACAATGGCCGCACGCCGGTAAACTTTGTAAGAAGGGAACCGAGGATTGTCGCGGGAATTCCCACAGCGATGCTCCACCAGACGATTTGCCAATCCAGCAGATGGAATTGCCAGTACTCCTCAGAAGCAACCAGCGTCCCCGGTATCGTGGCGGGGAGCGGCGAAGCGACCGCGATGAATCCCGGGTAACCGACCAGGCTTAGCAGAGGCGTCGCTATCGCGCTGCCTCCTTTTCCAAATAAGCCGCCGAGAAACCCGACCACAATGCCGACAATAAAAGCTCCGAGGTGTTGCAATGTTCCGCCTTCCGACAATGAAAAGCGCCGCCTCGGAAGTTTTGCCAGATGAAACTGGGAAAGTCCAGGCGAAGAGCCGAGTGGGGCCTGCGGCATCGTGGCCTTAAAGTTCTGCCCACGTAAGACCAACCAGGGGGCGAAGCACCAGGCCTGCTCTCCTGGTCTATCCATGACCTAAGCTCGGCGGTGGTGAGTAAAATTGTGGTGGCTATTTCTTCGGACTGGATGTGCTGAACGAAAACTGGCTAACCAGAAGTTTACCCTCATCGCTATCCACGAGCTTGAACAAAACGACAGCTGGCATTTTCTCGGTAGGGTTGGCAATGTCCTTGGCACGGAAGTAGTAATCGCTTCCTGCTTCGGCGGTGAAATGGAGTGCTGCTTCCTTTCGTTGAGGGCCCAGCCCGACAAATCCCTGCCAGCTCGCACACAGATGATGTACTCCGGGATCGATCGTAATGGAGAAATACGAATTGCTGTGGGTCGCGCCCACCCACGCGCCATCGATCCCGAAACGAGTCGTTGGTCTGGGCCTCGACAGAAATGCCGCGTCGTCTTGAAGGAAATACACATGTGCCTTTGCGGCGTCCGGCTGAACCGCCGAACGCTGTTTATCGTCTGTCTTCACGTTAAATTCGATATTGGCCGCGCCGCAACCCGGAACCGACGCGGCGCCAGAAGATTTTGTCTGTCCGTAGGCAGTTGGCACGATCGTGAGGAGGACCATTCCGATAAGTAGTTTCATTGGAGTCCCTCTACAATAGAGACGGGTGACAAGCCATTTCGGTTTCGCACCTCTGTACACTATAACTACGAAATACCATACATATAGATGTAATCGAAAGAGTTTGCCTGTCCAGAGGATGTAGCTCGCTCAGGAATGTTCCATAGGCCCGACGGCCACAGAAACGTCCCTCCAATGCCGCTGGCCAGAACCCATTTGGACGGGTTCGCATCGCCGTAATATCGTCCCCCGTCGAACGGATTGACTTATTCGGGCAAGAAGATGGAACAGGTGTGTTTAGGCCGGGAACGAATGAAATTCAACTGTCGAGAAATGAAGGCTAACTGCCAAATTCAGGCGCATGCACAGTAGTTCCGGATTGCGGTCAACTCTGAAACCTCAAATGTCAATCTGAAATTTGAAAGCTGAAATTTCAAATTTGAGATCTCAACGCCCAACTCTCAGATATCCTTGAAATCCATTATCAGTGTTTATGGGTGTTGCTATGCGGTTTCATGCCTTGCTTCCCGCTACTGCGCCGCGAAGACCAGGAGCGCATTGCCCGGCGTGCCGGCCCCAAACACGTAGCCGGAGCCGACGAAGACCATGCCGCCGGCGACGGTCGGGCCGGCAGCGGCCATCGAGCCGCCCTTGGCAGGGACGTGATTTACTGTTTCGTAATCACGAACCATGTTATATTCCCACAGTAAATGTCCGTCCTCGGTGGAGAATGCGCGCAGCATGCCGTCCCATCCTCCCGAAAATATGGCTCCGGGAATCGCCGTAATCGCCGCGGTTTCCCCCTTCGGACCCGGGCCGGGAGCCGGCGTGACAGGGGTGAACCATTTTTGTTCGCCTGTGTCCATGCGCACCGCGGCCACGCCGCCTGTCCGCAATCCGAAATAGGCGTTTTGATCGTCGGCGGCGCCGCCGAAGGTGATCATGCCGAGTGCCAGTTTTTTCACCAGCTGCGCCTTCCAAACCACCGTGCCCTCGCGGTCCGGATCGTGGCCCCAGACCATCCCGCTCTTTTGTCCCGCCACCAAAATACGGTGACCGTTCGGCAACGTTTTCAGGATGGGAGATGCGCCAAAGTCGTAATCCGGGCCGATCTCGCTCGGGGGCAGGCAATTGTCCGACTTGATTTCGCCTCCGCATCCGGAGAGCCAGGCATCTTCTTCCGTGTCCTGGCTCGACCACATGATTTTCCCCGTCTTCATGTCCAGAGCCATTATGGCGTCGGTATTTTTGGAGACGGGCTTGGTGTATGCATCGCCCGTGCCGATGTAGATGGCGTGGTTCTTGGCGTCAATTGTGGGCGTATTCCACACCGCGCCGCCATTCGGGCCATATTGCTGCACGCCGTTGGGATTCTTTGTCGTAGGTTTGGGCGGGTCCTGAACCGGGTAGGTTTTCCAGATCGTCTTGCCGCTCACGGCATCCAGAGCGACGACGCTGCCACGAAACGTGCAGCAGGGATACACAGTACTCCAGCCTGCCGAACGCTCTTCCTCTGATGAGACCGGCACGTACAGGCGATCATCATACAACATCGGTGCGCCTGTAACCTTGGCTACGGGATGGTCTTCGACTTTCACTTTCCAGATTTCCTTGCCGGTAGACGCGTCCAGCATGTAGACGTTCGCGCGGATGTCGCCAAAGTAGACGCCGTATTTTGCCGTCCCTTTTCCTTTCACTGGCCCAATGCTGATCGCTGTGCGAACCCCCGCGTCCGCCTGATAGGACCAATAGACGCACCCGGTCTCCGCGTCGAGCGAATAAACCGCTCCCGTGTCCACGCCGAGGAATACACGCCCTCCCGCGACCGTGGGCTGGCCGTAAACTTCTTCGGCTCCTGGGAAGCCGAAGGCCCACTTCAATTTGAGGTTAGGCACCTGATCGGCAGATAACCCCGCCTCTTTCGCGGATTGGAATCGCGCGTTCGAAACGTCGTTCCCCCACCCGTTCCACAGGGGTTTCGAGGATAAGGCGCCGATCGGGGAATTGCCGGGGCACGGGTTGGGCATAAGCTTTGCGTCCGTGATCTTCGCAATGTCCACACGCCGCCGGCCAAGGTAAAAGGCGACTTCGCGCCAGTCACTGTCCGACACGCCCGTTAAGGATGCGTGCGGAGCTTTGCCGTTCGCGGCGTAGACTCCTTCCGCCGTCATCTTCCAAAGGGACAGGACATCCGGCGCGGGCGTGGTGCTGCTCGGATTTCCGTGGCAGCTGGCGCAATGCGCTTCGAAAATAACGGCGCCCTTGGTAGTCTGGGCGTAAGAAGAGCCTGCGGGCCAGAGCAATGCAATCAGGATAGCGAGAATCCAAGCGCAGCGTTTCATTTGAGGTGTCCCCCGAGCCGGATATTTTATTGTGTCTTCAGTTCTGCTTGCCAATATACCCCGGTCTACATCGGCTGACAATGCGCGGCGCTTCCAGATGGTGGCCGCCGCATCCCGACTGTCGTTCCAACGACTTCCTTGTCCGGCACTGTTCTATGCTACTTGGAAGCGCTTCACCGCGTCTTGGTTCCAACTGATTCCCGTACCTGGACGATTGCAAGGTGTAACGGCGCCGCCGATCGCCTCGAAAGGCTCAGCCAGAATCGGCGCGGCCCAGTCCACATACTCGAGCCAGTGCTGCGTTGGGGTAACTGCCAGCAAATGCGAACTGACCTCGGGAAAAAGATGCGACGAGATTTTGATTCCATTGCTTGCCGCGAGCGCCGCTGCCTGCTGCCAGCCAGTTACGCCGCCGATCCTGCAGAGATCGGGCATCATGAAGTCGGCGGAGCTAGCGGACAGGGCAGATTCCATTGCGTGCACGCCCACGAAATTTTCCCCGATTTGTATCGGGGTCGCCAGCGTCCGCGCAATTTGCGCGCAGCCAGCATAATCATCATGTCGGATGGGCTCCTCGATCCAGGCAAGTCCTTCGGCATCGAGGGCGCGTCCACGCTTCAACGCTTCGTCGACCGAAAGCGCCTGATTGTAGTCCGTCATAATCGCAATTTCGCCGGGCAAGCGTTTCCGCACGGCGTGAACCGCGGCGAGATCGTCCTCAACTGTCGAATAGCCCAGCCGAAGCTTCACTCCTCGAAAGCCACCTTCGAGCAACTGTTCCGCTTCATCGGCGCAAGCCGCGGGAGACATCAGGCCAAGACCATTGCTGTTATAGGCTGGGATAGCCTTGGGAACTCTGCCAAGGTAAGTGACCAGCGGCACGCCGGCGGCTTGCGCCAGCGCGTCCCAGCAGGCCATGTCGAGACCCGCCATCGCCATCCAGATGACTCCTTGCGCGCCGATGAGCCGGAATAGGCGCAAGAGCTTGACTCCGATTTCCAGGGGGTCGACCGTGTCGCCCTTGACTAGCGCCAGCAATTCATGGAGGGCGCGGGCGATCAACTGCGCTCCCAACGGCAGGTAGCAGAACAGGTAGGTGCGGCCCGTAATTCCTTCCTCTGTTTCGAGATCGATCAGAAGTAAGGGCGCGGAGCGAACGGTGACGGCGCTTGTGCCCAGCGGCACGGTCCAGCCATTAGGCACGCGCATGGCGACAGCTCCGCCCAAGCCTATCCCTGTCGCGCCGGTCTGGTACGTCAGTGCCAATGACACCGGCGCGCAGGCGTTTCCGGTGCTCGGCGCGACCGCCGCGGTGCCCT
>Ga0209380_10002172_pt1 | contig 12697 bp, 9 predicted proteins | sample HubBroMetageWFT6_FD_188347 | JGI IMG/M metagenome (GOLD analysis project Ga0209380, IMG submission 188347) | Warmed and freeze-thawed soil microbial communities from the Hubbard Brook experimental Forest, New Hampshire - Hubbard Brook CCASE Soil... | ecosystem: Environmental > Terrestrial > Soil...
CAGCGGAAATAGCATCTCCCTCTCCGGCCCTGGGGGCGGAGAGGGCCGGGGTGAGGTGGGGGATTCCGCGCGGTCGCCATCGCCCACCTCACCTTCCCGCGCCGGAGCCTGTCCTCGGGCCGCGCTTTGCGCGGACCCGTGGGGCGTGGGCCCCTTCCTCTTCCCCCTGAAGGGCGGAGAGGGATTATTCATCGGTCCGGCGAGATGTGTGCGTGCCCTATCGCGGAAGCGGGGGTCCAGGGGTCAACCGCAGGGCCTGCCGTCCTGGCTTCCGCTTTCGCGAGAGTGACCGAAGTGATTAAAATTAAACAAGCACTCGATTCATGTTATCATTTCGGGGTCAGCTCTGATTACTTTTCGACATACAATGGCCTCTAAGACCACAGCGGCCGGCCTCGTGCTCGAACATGTTTCTGCCGGATACGGCGAGACTATAATTATCGAGGACATCTCGGTGGCGTTGCCGATGGGTCGGACGCTCGCGGTTCTCGGGCGCAACGGGGTCGGCAAGACGACGTTGCTCGCCACGGTCATGGGCCACACGCGATTGCGCGGCGGCACCCTTCGCTTTGCCGGCAGTGAGATCTCGGGGCTGGCCCCTTATCGGCGCGCCCGGCTCGGTATCGGCTTTGTGCCTCAGGAGCGCGAAATCTTCCCCTCGCTGACTGTCGAGGAGAATCTGACGGTCGCCGAGCAGCCGGGGCAATGGTCGCTCGGCAAGGTCTACGAATTTTTCCCCTCGCTCGCCGAGCGCCGCCGCAATCACGGCAATCAGCTATCGGGCGGCGAGCAGCAGATGCTCGCCATCGGCCGCGCATTGATGGGCAACCCGACATTGCTGCTGATGGACGAGCCGCTTGAAGGCTTGGCCCCGGTCATCGTCGATGCCTTGCTGGCCGGGCTCGACCGGCTGAAGCGCGAGGACGGGCTGGCCATGCTGCTCGTCGAGCAGCATGCGCGCCTCGCGCTCGAGCTCGCTCCCGAGACGATCGTTCTCGATCGCGGGCTGATCGTTTTCGCCGGCGCGAGCCGCGAGCTCCTCGAGGAGCCGCAGCGCCTGACTACGCTGATGGGTGTCGCCGCGCCGAGGGTACATTAGCTCGCGGCATCCGAGTTCGAGTGGATTCCCCGGACTGTCGCTTGACACAGAGCCCTGTACCAGGGAACTGCTTACGGCCATGGTGTGACACGAATGGCGGTGCGTCAGTGAATCCGATCATCGACTACCTGGTGCAATCTCGCGATGCCGTTCAGGCGGCGATCGACGACGCTGCCTTTACCGGCGCAATTAGGGACATCGCCGAAGTTGGCGCGAGTGCGCTGCGCAGCGGCGGCAAGCTTCTTCTGGCGGGCAACGGCGGCAGCGCGGGCGACGCGCAGCACCTAGCCGGCGAGATGTTGTCGCGGCTCTATTATGATCGTGCGCCATGCGCGGCCATCGCATTGACGACCGACAGCTCGGTGCTGACCGCAATCGGCAACGATTATGGCTACGACCGGGTATTCGAACGGCAAATCCTCGGCCTCGGCTGTCCCGGCGACGTCCTGATCGTGATCTCGACATCCGGACGTTCGCCGAACATCTTGCGGGCGATCGGCGCGGCCCGCGAGAAACGCCTCACGGTCGTTGGGTTTACCGGAAGAACCGGCGGGGAGATGGCCGCGCTGTGCGATTTGTGCCTGCATGCCCCGTCGGATTCGACGCCCCTCATCCAACAGATCCACATCACCGCCGGTCATATCATCTGCGGGCTCATTGAGGAGCGGCTGTTCCCTCGCACCACCGGACCGGAATGATTCGACAAGTGGCCATCTTGTGCGATGGCCTTGGAACCTGGCTCGGCCCGCTCACCGCGCCAAGGCTAACGCCTTTGCTGGCCGTCGCAGAACCCGCCTAATTCCGTGGCGGCCGAGATCGAACAGCAGTATGTCCAAAAAGAGAGCGCCATCGATATCATCGAGAGGCTCGCCCCATGCCGAGATCCTCGCAGCTTCGGCGCGAGAACAAAAGGATCGGCGGCGACCGGCGGCGTTTCTGGATCGTGACGGCGTGCTCAATCACGATGACGGATATGTCGGCTCGCGCAGCCGCTTCCGCTGGATCGAGGGTGCCAAGGCGGCGATCAAGTTGCTTAACGACGCGGGTTTCTTTGTTTTTGTCGTCACTAACCAATCGGGTATCGCCAAAGGCCTTTACACAGAAGACGATTTGCTCTCGCTTCATGCGCAGCTGGCGATCGAGCTGGCGGAGGTCGGAGCGCATCTCGACGACATCCGCTACTGTCCGTTTCACCCACAAGCGGCGGTAACAGAGTACTGCCGCGTCAGCGACTGGCGGAAACCCGCTCCCGGGATGATACTGGACCTTCTCCAATGCTGGCCGGTCGATCGCGCCGCGAGTTTTCTCATCGGCGACAAGGAATCAGATTGCGCCGCCGCTACAACGGCTGGGATTTCGAGCCATCTGTTTAGCGGCGGCAACCTCGCGCATTTCGTTTCCGAACTGCTCAGGTCGAGGATCATTGAGGGTGCGGACATGTCCCTGAGCCCCGGAGCGCGTAGCGGAAATCGCTCGAGGTGAATCCAGCTGCAACGCCCGTCGTGCAGGGCAAACCTCGGTAATCAATTATCTGCCGCCTGGAACGTCTCTTGGCACCGGCTCTCTTCGAGCTCAGCTACCCGACGGATCAGTGATGTGGTGGACTGGCCTCTCATAAGCGGCAGCAGGAGAACGCGGCCGCCTGCAGCGCCAACAGTCTCTGCGCCGACGACCTGTTCCATTGTATAATCAGCTCCCTTCACGAGCAGGTCAGGCTTGAGGGCAGCAATCGTCTCGGCCGGCGTATCTTCATCGAAAACCAGGACGAGATCGACGGCACTGAGCGCGCCTAGAACATAAGCCCTGGAGCTTTCGTCCTGCACCGGACGGGTCGGTCCCTTGAGGCGTCTGACCGAAGCATCACTGTTGATCGCTACGATAAGCCTGTCGCATTCCGCGGCCGCGCTTCTCAGCAAGGACACGTGGCCTGGATGCAGCAAGTCGTAGCACCCGTTTGTAAACCCGACCCTGAGCCCGCGCTTACGCCATTCCTCGCGCCGCCGCACCGCTTCATCCAGGCCCAGAATTGCACCTTTATTTGGGTCAGATTGGTGAGATTCCGTCTCGAGGGCCTCGTCAAGTTCCCTCGCGGAAACAACCGCCGTGCCGATCTTGCTGACGACGATGCCGGCCGCGGCATTTGCGAGGCGCATCAACTCACTCACCGGCAGCTTCCCCGCCGTGCCAAGGGCGGCTAGGGCCAGCACCGTGTCGCCGGCGCCTGACACATCGAACACGTCCTGGGCAGCCGTCTTCAGGTGCAGCGGCTTCTTGTCGCGTTCGAAATAAGACATGCCGTGCTCTGAACGGGTAAGCAGGATGGCCGAGTTTGTTTGTGCGATCGCGGCGAGCGCGGCCGTTTCGGCCTGCTGGTCGGTCTCACAGGGCAGGTGGGTCGCATCGGTCAATTCGCGCCTGTTCGGCTTGATCAGCGTGGCGTCACGATAGATCGAGAAATCGCGGCGCTTCGGGTCGATGATCGAGGCCTTGCTGGCCTTCGCCGCCGTATCAATAACGGTGCGAATGATGCGGTCATTGCACAGGCCTTTGGCGTAGTCGGAAAGAACCACGACGTCTGCCCAATGCAAGCTGTTCTTGATAGCCGAGGTGATGGCCTCTTCGACGTCCAAGGCAATATCTGCCTTAGATTCCGCGTCGATCCGAACCATCTGATGGCCGCCGCTCATGACCCGTATCTTGCAGGTCGTCGGGCGATTTACGTCAGTTACAAGGTGCTCCGTGTTCAGCTTCGGATAGGCTCTGAGCAGATCGACCAGCACTGATCCAGCTTCGTCTCGGCCGATCACTCCAATCACGACGACCTCGGCCCCGAGCGCGGCAAGGTTGGCACAGACATTGGCCGCCCCGCCCAAAACAGCTCGCTCCGCTTCCCGCAGGAGCACCGGCACCGGCGCTTCCGGAGACAATCGCTCAACCGAGCCCGACAAATATTTGTCGAGCATCACGTCCCCGACCACCACAATGCGGCAGCCGGTGAAGTCGAAATGGTTCATGGTCCCCCACTGCGTATAAAGTAGGCTTCTCGACACGCTCGATCACCAATCCCAGGCCTATCTTTCTCTACCGCGCCAGCGGAGGCGGGATCAATCAGGCGGTGCAGGCAATCGGAAACCCGGCGCCCTTCGAGACATTCGAGCATCAGCAGCGCTTTTGAAGAATCATTCCTTTAGACGTCGTGGTGATCCATGAAGATCACGTTCATCGCCGCGCCGGCAAGTTGACCTCAGGCCTGATTCTTTGTCGCTTTCCGCGAAGGCGGCCTTTGCCTCTTCTATATCGCCCCGAAGACCGAGTGTCTCACCAATCTGCGGGGATCGTTCCGTCCGCCCTTGCATATCCTATGCGCGGGATCCATCACGCCAGACTGTGTCGTTGGTGGGAGTTCCCAGGCAAGCCCAAACTCGAGGAGTTCTTTTGTGAAACGGATATTGCGCGCCGCTGCGCTGGCGGCAACGACCGCAATCGCGGTTCCGATCGTCGCTCGCTCGGCTCCGGATGACGCAAAGCAAGAAGCGCAGGTGGCGCAAGCGGACGAGCAATCGGGCGAGGAGCACGGCGGCGGGCCCGGGCATTGGATGCGCGGTGAGGGCGGCCCGGGCATGCATGGTTGGCGGGGCATGATGATGCACCGAATGATGATGCACCGCGACCCGACGGAGCGGTGTGAGGAGCGGCTGGCCTGGCGTGCCGCGATGCGTGCCTACACCGAGGCGAAGCTCGACTTGACCCCCGAGCAGCGCCCGCTATGGGACAGAGTTGAGAGCATTGCCCAGACCGAGCAGCAAAAGGAGCGCCAGCTCTGCGCGGCGTTGAAGCCGGGCGGCGATACAACCATGCTCGACCGGCTCGACCGGATGCAGCAATTCTTGTCGACGCGGCTCGAGGCATTGCAGGCGGCGAAACCAGCAGTCCAGGCGCTCTACCAGGCGCTGACCCCGGAGCAGCGGGCGATCTTCGATCATCCTTTCCGCCGCTAACGGTCACCGCAGCGCCTCAATGCGACATCAGCACGGGCACTTTCGGCGCCAGGCAATTCGCCGCAGCGTGCGGTCCCGCACGTTGGCCATGCGCATCCCCGTGATCTCGAAGCTCGATGCCGACGGGACTACCCGTTCAGTCGAGCATGATCCGCACGCCGGTGGCGCCGTTGAGCAGGCGTTTCAGATGAAAGCTGACCAGCTGGTCGCCGCCGCATAAACCAAGCAAAGCGGCAAATGCCGGCAGTGCGCTCGGGTCCCCCGCTTCGAGCTTGCGGAAGGCATCGAGGTAGGCCCGGGTGGCCGGAGCCTCATACTCGTCAGGGGAGAGCGGCTCGAACGCGCGCAAGGGTTCGGTTCGCCCGCGCAATAGCAGATCGCCGACCGGCCTGCCCGTAAAACCGGGGACGCGAGCCGCCACGCTCTCGCCGACGCAGATTCGGGTCCCAAGCTGCTTGTTCGCCGCTTCGAGCCGCGCCGCCGTATTTACCGTGTCGCCATAGGCGGTATAGTCGAAGTAGCGGCCGCCGCCGAAATTTCCGACAATTGCGGGGCCTGAATTGAGCCCGAGACGTGTCGCACCGGGTACAACCCCTTTTTGCTGCCAGCGCTTGGCGAAGGATTGGGAGCGGGCATCCAGTTCCAGCGCGCACTCGACCGCGCGGGAGGCATGGTCCGGCTGCTCGGCCGGCGCGCCGAACAGCACGTGCAGCGCATCGCCGACAATCTTTACGACGGTTCCGCCGTGCGCGAACACAGCGTCGGTCATCTCGCCGAGATAATCGTTGAGCAGCGGCGCGATGACCTCCGGCTCGAGCGTCTCGACGAGCGTCGTAAACCCGGCCATGTCCGTGAAGAGCGATGTGATCTCGCGCCGCTGGCCGCCAAGATCGACCGCCTCGGGATCGCTCGCCAGCCGCTCGGCCAGATTGGGGGAGAAATAGCGGGACAACAGCGCATGCGCGCGTTCAGCGGTAATCTGCCGGCGCCGCGCCTCGCGCAACGTTTCGATGTGGCGCAAGGTCTTGTTGATCGTCGTCTCGAGGTCGGCGAAATCGATCGGTTTGGTCAGGAAATCGAAGGCTCCGCGGTTCATCGCGGTGCGGATGTTGGCCATGTCACCGTAGGCGGACACGATGACGGTGGAGAGCGGGTCATCGCCTTCCTGGATTTTTTGCAAAAGGGTCAGCCCGTCCATACGCGGCATGTTGATGTCGCTCACCACCATGTCGACAGCGCCGCCATTGCCCAGCATTTCGAGGGCCTCGGCGCCGTCGCGGGCGAACAGAAAGCGGACTTGACCGTCCCGGATCTGGCGCCGGAACTTCTGCTGGACGAGGGTTTCTAGATCGGGCTCGTCATCGACCAGCAGGATCGTCGAGGTCATTCCTCCCCCCTCGCTCCTTCGTGACAACATCGAGCGGCTCGTCGATGATGCCCTTGCCGAGACCGATTTGCGCGTCCTGACATCCTGTCCACCGCCTCGCCTGCCGAGCACCTCTCGATGTCGATGATAGCAGACGATGCGGCGACAAAGAGGCCTGGATCGACGGCGCGAAGGGAGTTGGTATCGTCTATGGCGACGGACACGCCCTATATTCTGGCGATCGACCAGGGCACCACCAGCACCCGGGCAATTCTGTTCGATGGCGCGGGGCGGCCGCGGAGCACCGCGCAAATCGAACTAACCCAGCATTATCCGCAGCCCGGCTGGGTCGAGCACGACCCGGAGGAGATCTGGCGGAGTGTCGTCGCGACCTGCCGTGAAGCGGCCGCCGCCGCGGACGGACCGATCGCCGCAATCGGCATCGCCAACCAGCGCGAGACGACCGTGCTGTGGGAGCGCGCGACTGGGGCGGCGGTCCATAACGCGATTGTCTGGCAAGACCGCCGGACCGCCGAGCTGTGCGAGCGCTGGCGCGGGGAGGGTCTCGGCGAAACCGTCGCGCAGCGCACCGGGCTGGAGATCGACCCGTATTTTTCCGCGTCCAAGATCGCCTGGCTGCTCGGCAATCTGCCGGGATTGCGCGAGCGCGCCCGAGCGGGCGAGATCGCCTTCGGCACGATTGATAGCTATCTGCTGTGGCGGCTTTCGGGCGGTCGGCGGCACTTGACCGACGTGACGAACGCATCCCGGACGATGATTTTCGACATTCGGCGTTTGAGTTGGGACGACGATCTCCTCGAAGATTTTGGAATCCCGCCGGCGGTGTTGCCCGAGGTGCTGGATACCGCCGCCGATTTCGGCGCCGCCATCCCGGAGCTGCTGGGAGACGCGGTACCGATCGCGGGGGTCGCCGGGGACCAGCAGGCGGCGCTGATCGGCCAGGCCTGCTTTCGCCCGGGGATGGTTAAATCGACTTACGGCACCGGCGCATTTGCGCTGCTCAACACCGGGCGCGAACCGGCGAATTCCCGCCATCGGCTCCTGACGACGATCGCCTACCGGCTCGCCGGCGAGACCGCCTATGCTCTCGAGGGCAGCATCTTCATCGCCGGGGCGGCGGTCAAATGGTTGCGCGACCGCCTCGGCGCGATCGGGACGGCGGCAGAGGCGGAGCGGCTCGCCGCGCGCGCCGACCCGCAGCAGCGGCTCTACCTCGTGCCCGGCTTTGCCGGGCTCGGAGCTCCCTACTGGTCTCCGCGAGCGCGGGGGGCGCTGATCGGGCTGACCGCGGAGTGCGGTCTTCCGGAGGTCGCGCGCGCCACGCTCGAAGCCGTCGGCTACCAGACGCGCGATCTCGTCGAAGCGATGACGGCGGATGCCGGAGTTGCCGTGGCGAGCCTGCGCGTCGATGGCGGCATGGCGGTAAGCGATTGGACGATGCAATTCATCGCCGACATCCTGCCGGCGATCGTCGAGCGGCCGCATTCGGTCGAGACCACCGCATGGGGCGCCGCTTATGTTGCGGGCCTCGCGCGCGGCCTCTATCCCGAGCCGCAGGCGCTGGTTGGCGCATGGCGCCCCGAACGCCGCTTTGCGCCACAAATGCCCGCAAGCGAGCGGGAGGAGCGCTACGCCGGCTGGCAGCGCGCGGTCGCCGGCGTTCTGACTGCCGTTCCGTGAACCTCCTCTCGCCGCTCCCGGACGCGCGGGCAGCCGAACAGGTCGCGACACTGCCGACCCGGCCGGGTTTGCGGGTCGAGCGGATCGTCTCGCTGGGCCAAGCGAGCGCGCCGGGTTTCTGGTACGACCAAGCCGCCGGCGCCGCAAGCACCTCCAGTCCTACCTCGATGAGTTTGTCTTCCGCTTCAACCGTCGCCGCACTCGGCATGCCGCTTTCCGATCCCTGCTCGACATCGGCGCCGGCCACCACCCCTCAGCTACAAAATGTTGATCTCACCGGAAGCAAAAGCATAAGCCTTTGGTTCGCAACCGATTCACCACTGTGGTTTCCGAAACAACATTGGCGGACAGCCGCGGCGCGCCAGCAGGATGGCTGCTGGAGCGTCAGTCTCCGATCTGGGCATCCCTAGACGCTACTAACGTCCGCTTCCGGTCGCAGTTTGATGCTCTCGCGTCTAGCGCGTTCATATTTGCAAGCACGGTCAAGCCATTTGCGGGCCGCGATTGCATCATCGCGCCCGAGCGCGGCTAGTGCCGGCCCGATAAGATGCCGGAGGCGCGGATCAACTGTTCGCGCCAGAGCATTAGCAACAAAGTCAGTCGCTTTGTCGGGGAGTGTGGAGACAAGAGCCCTTGCTGTCCGTAACGCAAATTCGAGTTCAGTCACACGCGGAGCCCAACCGCATATTAACCATACGAGAACGCTGGTCCAGTTCCTAGGTTCCAAGCAACCCGCAGTCGCCGGACCTATTCACCCGAAAGGGGTAGATTCTTGATGATCGTCAGCAAGGACCGCCTGGCGCTGACGGCTGAGCGACTAGGCGTTCCCACCAATCACGAGGAACGGCGCGCCGCACCGAGCTGCCAACTGGCGGGATCGGGCTCCCTAGCCGCTGCTATCGCCCGCTTGCGGTCGACGGCGGTGCTCCAGGTTCCAAGATCGGTGGGCGGATCAGAAATAGCTGGGTGCCGGGCGGTGGGCTTGACCCGCTGACGCCCAATTCGATGCGCCGCGGCGATACGAGCTGCGGCACCGTTCTAGCCGGTGGTGGCGGTTGGGCATCCTCTCCGACCGAGGGAGGCGGGTACTGGAGTGCGCCTTCGAGTTCGGCGGATCGGGCCTCCACACTAACCAGCACGGCAAAAGCGAGCGCCGCAGCCGACAAGTGACGACAGCTCAGCTTGTGCATCACGGGTCCCTCCGAGAGGTGGAACCCCCAGTCCATACCTGGGGGTTCGACCAGATCCCTATTGGGACAACCGGAGCATCTTTGTCCGGTCTAAATGCGGGCGATTACTCCAGCCCGGCACCTACCCTGTAAACGGTACAATAGGGTTTGCGCTCATCTGCTGAGGCTCAAAACCGATTTTTGTCACAAGGGAAAGTTCCACGCCTGGTGGGGTGCTTGGCCTAACCCACCGAACACTGCCGGGCTGCTGTTCCGATAGGGAGCACCGGTTTTGGCTGACAGCCGGTGATGGGAGACACAAAAGGATCGGTCGATTGCGCCCATCAATTTCGACGTCCTTTGCTCAGCAGCGAGGAACGCCCGAGCTTGCAGGCACATCCCTCCGCAGCCGCCACCCGACCCTGCGGCACCGCGGCCTTACACGAGGCCCCGCTGCGACGGCCAGATGAGCCCGCGAACCTGAGGCGGGTCCCGTGATGGCGGAAGATTTTGCTTCCGGTCCGCGGGAGACGCGGCGAGGATTTCGACGAGAACGGAGTCAGGCAGTCGGCGGAAAGAATACCAAGGTGCGCACCTCGATGCTTTCCCGCGGCGGCGCGCCGGGAGTCAGCGGGTTGTCGAAGGACGTGTGGAACGACAGCCGGGCGCGGCCGTCATTGGCGCTGTCGTGCACGCGGATGAACAACACCTCGTCGGGCCGCATGTCCGAGAAATAGTACCAGCGATGCGCAGGATTGTAGGCGACCCGCGAGGTCTCGCCCCGCACATGGGCGTAGACGAGGTCGCTGGCGATCAAATCGTCGTCGGTGAAGCTGCGCGCATCGCACAGCGCCAACGGCGAATCCTGCACCGGCCCCCGGATCGGGCGCCAAACATTGACGATGCCGAACCGGTGCTTCAAGAGCTCTTCCGCGTCGGCGCCGAGATGGTCGCGCACTCGGCGCGGCGCCGAGTTCACCGTATGGTCGTTGTGCACCTGGCGCGAAGGCACGGGGAGGCCCTCCCGGGTGGCGTTACGCACGTTGTGGTCAAAGACGGAGACGCGGCTGGCGCCCAGCTTGTCGCGCACCAGACGTTCGACTTCCGGATAGTAGACGCGCTTGATCTCCTCGGGCGAATAGAAATCGGCGACCGCGGTCGGCGCCTTGACCAGGGCGAAGCCGTTGCGGTCGAGCGTGAACTGCGCCTCACGGCCGCGCGCGTCCTCGATTGTGACCTCGTGCGGGTCGTCGATGCCATTCCAGCGCGGCACGCCGGGCGGCGGCTCGATGCGATAGCTCGCCGGCTTTTCGGTGCCGCGTTGCAGGTAATGGAGCGTCGAGGTGAGGGTTTTGGGGGCTACGGCGACATCGAGCGGCATGATTGGACTCCTTCGATGTTGAACTCGTTTTGCGGCCGGACTTCAGCCTTGCGCGTCCAGATTTCGAGCGCGTCACTACTCCACGTCCTCGGGTGGGTGTCAACGCCTGCGCCATTTCCGGCGCTTACAGCGGCACCATTCCCATCCAGAACATGGTCTTGTCGCCGACATCGACATCGTACGTGCGCACGAAGATCAGCTTGCCGTCATCGCCCATCCGAAACACCGACAGGCCGGCGGGGACTGTCTTAATCGCATCACCGTCCCGTGCATTTACCGGCAGATTGTGTTGGGCGACCAGCAGGCGTCCGCTCGGGTCGATATGAAATGTACGCGGGTGTATCTTTTGCGTCTCGATGTGCTGGATCGGCGTCGGCTCGCCAGTGGATTGATCGATCGAATAGACGACGATGCTGTTTTCACCGCCTTTGAAGACTGGCTTACCCTGAAACTCCGTCGTCGCCTCGGCGCGATTTGCTCCGTACACAAAACGGCCATTGGGATGTACGTGGACGGTGCCGGCCGCCTGTCGTGCTCTGATATTGTTGGGCTCGGCCAAGGTTTCCGCGCGGTATGCAATGTCCGGGTTGATCCTGCCGTCATCCATCCGGAACAAGTACATCTTGTTCTGCGTCTCGATCGACACGTACATCCACGGCTTGCTCGGGTGAAAATCGAGATGCCGCGGGCCAAACTCTTTACCTCCGTTGGGTGCGATGGACCCTTCATTGGTCAGCACGCCGTCCTTGTATTCGAAGACTTTCAGCGCGCCCGGGTCTTCCGGCTTGGTGGGAGTGGCTTCGTTGCCGCGAGTCACGAGTATCGCCAGTCGATTGTCGGGTGTCACGCGGACCTGATGGGCGAAGATGCCGGCGTCGATCGGCCCCGGCTGCTTTACTTCTTCACCCGGCGTAAAATCCTTATTGATTCGGTAGACCCGCACCGCGCTCGGATTGTTGAACGCTACGAGAATATATTCCGACGGAATGTCGGTACTGATGTGGATGGGGCGCGCCGGCAACCGTATCGGCGCACCGTGCGGCGTGAGTGCGCCACTCGCTGGGTCGATGCTAAACGCGGTGACGTGATGCTCGGTACCTGCCGTGCCATAACCTGGAGCGCTGCTGCTGGTCGCAATATATAGGTAGCGTCTCGATACATGCGGCCAGGCATATTGCACGCCGGCAGGCAAGGCGACCGTCGCTTGCTCGATCAGTTCCGCGCCGGCGACATCGACATCGTAATGCGTGAGGTCGGCGCCGACGTTGGCATATAGCGCGACCTTATTGGACGCCTGCTGGGCCGAAGACAATCCGGGCATGGCTACGCTGCCTGCGGCAATTGACAAGAACGTTCTGCGGGTGAACATGGCACTCCTCCCGGAGGTCAATCAACGTCATGGACTGGGCAAGCGGCACTTATCGGCATAGGCGATCTGGGAGCGATTGTGCGTTTGACCGAGGCGCTGCCGCAACGAGATTCGATCATGCCCGACCCCCCGTTTGGCGGTCAAAACGGATGACATGAAGATCGCGACCTTCAACGTAAACGGCATCAACGGCCGCCTTCCGGTGCTATTGCGCTGGCTCGCCGAAGCCAAGCCGGACGTCGTCTGCCTGCAGGAGCTCAAAGCGCCAGACGAGAAATTCCCGGAGCCGGCGATCCGGGAGGCCGGTTATTGCGCCGTCTGGCACGGCCAGAAGAGCTGGAACGGTGTCTCTGTCGACCGGGAGGTGCGCGGTTGGGAAAAGGCCAGCGATCACGCGGGACCTTGTGGCGGAGGCGGCAGCCGATGCCTTCAACCCAGGGACTCTGTGTCGGTCATCCGAACGACGCCTTCGGCTTGGATCGCTGCATGTGGGGCACCGACTGGACGCGCGCGGTCGCGTTGTTGAACTACGAGGAGGGGGTCGAGGCGTTTCGCGTCACCGACCGCCTGTCCGACAGCGACCGGGCCGTGCTCATGGGCGAGACGCTGCAGCG
>Ga0209380_10002173_pt1 | contig 12697 bp, 10 predicted proteins | sample HubBroMetageWFT6_FD_188347 | JGI IMG/M metagenome (GOLD analysis project Ga0209380, IMG submission 188347) | Warmed and freeze-thawed soil microbial communities from the Hubbard Brook experimental Forest, New Hampshire - Hubbard Brook CCASE Soil... | ecosystem: Environmental > Terrestrial >...
CAGATTGTACTCTCTGATCTCGCGGGAAAAATCGTGGACGGAACCCTTCGTCCGTCGTCGGACCTGCCCACGCATCTGGAGTTGTACAAACATTTCTCCGGCATCGGCGGCGTGGCCCATACCCATTCAGAATTTGCCACGGCATGGGCGCAGGCTGAGACCCCGATTCCCTGCTTCGGGACGACGCACGCCGATTCTTTCCACGGCCCGATTCCAGTCACTGGGCGGCTGAGCCCGGTCGAAATTGCCGGCGACTATGAAAAGGAAACCGGCACGGTGATCTGCCGGACGTTTTCGAAAATTGATCCCCAGGCGGTTCCAGGCGTTCTCGTCGCCGGGCACGCCCCCTTTTGTTGGGGTGCGAATGCCGCCGAGGCGGCTCACCACGCGGCGATTCTCGAATATGTGGCGCGCATGGCGTACTACACTTTGTCGATCAATGCTGAATCCCGGCCACTCGCGCGCGAATTGCACGACAAGCATTTCCTGCGCAAGCACGGCCAGAATGCCTACTACGGACAGGTAAAAACGCAATGAGTCCTGCTCTGCTGGTGCTGAGCTCCGCCTCCACGCTGGTGCATCTGTCGCCAGTCGACCTGGTCATCATCGTTTTCTATTTCGCGCTGGTGCTAGCCATCGGCCTGTACCTCAAGGGACAAGCCAATACCGGGGAAGATTTCTTCATGGCAGGCCGGGAAATGACGGCCTGGGTAGCAGGTCTCGCGTTCCTGTCGGCGAACCTGGGGTCGCTCGAACTGATGGGTTGGGCGGGCAACTCGTATAAGTACGGGATCCTCGCGGCTCACTGGTATTGGATCGGCGCTATTCCCGCGATGCTGTTTCTGGCGCTGGTGATGATGCCCTTTTACTACATCTCGAAGACGCACTCGGTGCCGGGGTATTTGAAACTGCGTTTCGGCGAACCCGCCCGCGCACTGTCGGCGATTTCCTTCGCTTTCATGACCGTGCTGATGAGCGGCGTCAACATGTTCGCCATGGCCAAGGTCATGCAGATCGTGCTGGGATGGGACATCAATTTCAGCATCTGGGTTTCGTCGCTCACGGTTGCGGTTTACGTGACCCTGGGCGGTTTGCGTTCGGCGATCTTCAATGAAGTTTTGCAGTTTTTTCTCATCTGGGCGGGCGCGCTGCTGATTCCGATCCTTGGGCTTTACGAAGCTGGGGGTTGGAGCCACCTCAAGGTGCTGATTACGCAGCGGGCGTCGGAACAGTATGTCCATCTTTGGGCTGGGTTAGGCTCGTTCAGCACCAATCCCATGGGCATTCACTGGACCGGCATCGTGTTTGGACTGGGCGCCGTAATCTCGATGGGCTACTGGACCACAGACTTCCTGGTGGTGCAGCGCATTCTGGCCGCGAAAGACATGCGCAGCGCGGAAATGGCGCCGATCATCGGGGCCGGATTCAAAATGCTGGTGCCGATCATTGTCATCCTCCCGGGATTGTTGGGCCTGGGTCTGCTGCCGATGAAGCTGGTTCCGGAGTCGGTGGCCACGATAACTCACGGCTATAGCTACAACGACGTTCTTCCTCTCATGCTGGCTCGCTATTGCGGGCCTGGACTGCTCGGCCTCGGAATCACCGCGCTCATTGCGGGCTTCATGTCAGGAATGGCGGGGAATGTGAGCGCATTCACGACTGTCTGGACTTATGACATTTACCGTCCGCTGATCAACAGCAAAGGCAGCGACCATCACTACGTGAACATGGGTCGCTGGACCACGATCATCGGCGTGCTCATCAGTGTGGGTACCGCGTATCTGGTGATGCGATCGGCCAGCATCATGGATTACGTGCAGGCGTTGTTCAGCTTCTTTATTGCGCCTTTGTTCGGCACGGTCCTACTCGGAATGTTGTGGAAGCGGGCGACCGGCGCGGGCGGATTCTGGGGATTGTTGTGTGGGACGGTCTCCTCGGTCAGCATGTGGGCGTGGGTGAAAGTCGATCCGACGGCGCTGCGTTATGTGGCTCTCTCGCCCGATGCGAAAGCCCTCGCTCAGGATATGTATCAGGCGCTGTGGTCGTTCATCGTTTGCGTGGTGGTCACCGTTATCGTGAGTCTGGCGACGAAACCCTTGCCTGATAGCGCATTGGCTGGTTTGGTCTACGGGCAGACCCAGATTCCTCCGATCGCGAACGTCCCTCTCTATCAGAAGCCTCTTTTTTGGGCGGTTGTGGTGGCAGCGGTGTTTGTGATCCTCAATATTATTTTCTGGTAGGCGACTTTCTATGACAACAGACGCGAAAGCGGCGAGTTCGGTTTCGATCTGGTTTTTCATCGGTCTGTCACTGCTGGTGAATGGGCTGCTCATTCTGGGCGCGGGCGTGTACGAAATCGCGCACCCGCCTCCGGTCGACCAGCAGGTGGTGCTCTTTCAATACCATGCCAGCGTGTGGTGGGGAGCCCTGCTGGTGCTGCTGGGCGGTTTCTACTGCTGGCATTTCGCCCCGAAGCACGGAAGCGGAGCGGGTATGTAGGCGCAAAGGCAGGCCGCTAGCTCGACGCGGCCATGAAGGAACGTCTACAGCCAGAACCATGGTGGCCCCGGGCAGATTCGAACTGCCGACCTCCGGTTTAGGAAACCGCTGCTCTATCCAGCTGAGCTACGGGGCCACGTGATCGGGCGTCCGACTTCGGCTTTCAGGCTTTGGTTTAAATTCTGATGCCTCGGCCGCAGACTCGAATCCCTCTTCCCGAACGACTTCAGTTTACAATGGCCGGGTTCGACAGGGCCAACCTGCCAATCGGCCTATTTTCACTTGGAGCACCAATTCGGAGTTTTCGAAGTGGCCACAACCACGCCGATCGATCGCGAGAATGACCTTGGGTTCGCCGAGAGGGCGGCTGGGCCTTGCGTGTTTGTGTTGTTTGGCGCGGCTGGGGATTTGACCAAGCGCAAGCTGATGCCTGCGCTGTTCAACCTGGGCAAAGCCAAGCTGCTGCCCGAAAACTTTGCGGTGATGGGGGTTTCGGTCGACGACCTGAACCTGGAGGATTTTCGCCGCCAGGTGACGAGCTTTCTGCCCACGGGACCTGAGTCAGCGGAGGCCCTGGAATGGCTCCGGAAGCGCCTGTTCTACGAACGCGGCGACTTCGCCGATGCCAATACATTCACGAAGCTTCAGGAGCGGCTGGCCGCGCTCGACAGCGAGCAGCATACCGGAGGCAATTACCTTTTCTACCTGGCGACCGCGCCCAAATTCTTCGCGCAAATTGTGCAGCAGCTAGGAACATCGGCGTTGTCACGGCAGGAGAATGGGCGCTGGCGGCGCGTGGTCATCGAAAAGCCTTTTGGACACGATCTGGATTCCGCGCAGGCGCTGAACCGCGATATCAAGAAAGTGTTGCAGGAAAACCAGATCTTCCGCATCGATCACTACCTCGGCAAAGAAACGGTGCAGAACATCATGGTCTTCCGTTTCGATAACGCCATTTTCGAGCCTATCTGGAACCGGCGCTACATTGACCACGTGCAAATCACGAATGCCGAGACGGTGGGTGTGGAGCTGCGTGGCGGCTATTTCGATACGGCGGGAACGTTGCGCGATATGGTCCCGAACCATGTGATGCAGTTGCTCAGCTTGACCGCCATGGAATCGCCCGTATCGTTTCAGGCGGACGCGGTGCGCAACGAGCAGGCCAAAGTCTTGCACTCGATTCAGCCGCTGAGTTCCGACGATGTTTTGCAGCGCAGCGTGCGCGGGCAGTATGGAGAAGGCACGATTGCAGGAGAAAAAGTACCTGGCTATCGTAAGGAACCGGGGGTGGCTGCGGAATCGCGCACCGAGACGTTCGCGGCGTTGAAACTCAACATCGACAACTGGCGCTGGGCGGGAGTCCCTTTCTATCTGCGGACGGGCAAGCGACTGGCGCAGCGCCACACGGAGATCGCGATCCAATTCAAGCGCACGCCCTTCGAGCTGTTCCGCAAAGCTCCGCTGCACGAGCATACCAACACGCTGGTCATTCAGATCCAGCCGGTGGAAGGAATCTCGCTGAGCTTTGGCGCCAAGATTCCTGGTCCGCTGCTGCGGGTTGGGTCGGTGGACATGAGCTTTGAATACTCCAAGTATTTCGGCGCCGACGCCTACACCGGCTATGAGGTTTTGTTGTATGACTGCATGATCGGAGATGCCACTCTGTTCCAGCGCGCCGATATGGTCGAAGCGGGATGGACGGTTGTGGATCCGGTGTTGGATGTGTGGCGAGCGCTGCCCCCGCGCAAGTTTCCCAATTACGCGTCAGGCAGCTGGGGGCCGGCGGACGCCGATCAGCTGCTGGAACTCGATGGCCGCCAGTGGAGGAGAATTGAACCATGATTCTGACTAAACAATGATTCTGGCAGGGGAGATCGGCGCAACGCGCACGCGGCTGGCCGCTTTCGAAACCGAAGGCAATCGTCTGCAAAGCGTGGTGGAGAGAAACTACCCGAGCCACCAGCACGACGGGTTATCCGGCATTCTTGCCGACTTCATCAAGACCGAAGGCATTCCCGTTCACAGTGCATGCCTGGGCGTGGCCGGGCCGGTGCGAGCAGGACGCAGCAAAATTTCCAATCTGCCGTGGATCATCGATGCGCGGGAGGTTGCCAAGCAGCTCCGGCTGAATTCGGTTGGACTGCTCAACGATCTGGAAGCTTACGCGTATGGAATCGATGGCCTGGAATCGAAAGACTTCATCACGCTGAGCGAAGGTTCGGAAGAGGCTGAAGGTAATCGCGCCGTGGTCTCAGCCAAGACTGGGTTGGGGATGGCGGGCCTCTACTGGGATGGTTTCCGGCATCATCCTTTTGCCTGCGAAGGCGGGCACGCCGACTTCGCTCCCCGCAACGATCTGCAAATGGAATTGCTGGCTTACCTGCAGAAGAAATACGGCCGCATTAGCTGTGAGCGAATTCTCTCCGGGCCGGGAATCAAGAATATTTACGATTTTCTACGAGATGCGCACCAGGCAGAAGAACCGGAATGGCTGCGGGAGCAGATGACTACCGCGCCTGATCCTCCAGCGCTGATCTCGAGGACGGCATTGGAGGGCAAGGCCGCGATCTGCGATCAGGCCTTGTCGATTTTCGTCAGCGTCTTCGGCGCGGAGACTGGAAACTGCGCCTTGAATTTTATGTCCACGGGAGGAATCTTTATCGGAGGGAGCATCGCGGCCAAGATCGTGCCCAAGATGAAAGATCCAGTGTTCATGGAATCCTTTCTGGATAAGGGACGCATGGAGACGATCCTGAAAGATATGCCGGTCAAGATCGTAGCCAACGACGACTCCGGCCTCATCGGGGCGGCGCGCTACACGCTGGTGCAGAAGGCGTTTCGGACGGCGAGCTGACAGCCGCAAACAATTGAAGCCCTCAACCCCTTAGGGTCGAACCCGGGCAGTCGCGCCCTCGAAGTGCGCCTCGATTTCCTCGAGCGTCTTCCCTTTCGTCTCCGGCAAGAACACCGCGGCCGTGATGAAGTAAATCACGGTGCCGGCGGCGAAGCCAAAAAACATGACCCCGTAGCCGTATTTGCCGACGGTGGGCAGGAAGATGGCTGCGATGGTGGTGGCGACGGCCTGGTTTAGCAACAGCGCGATGCTCATGCCGTTGGAGCGGATGCGCGTGGGCATCAGTTCCGAGAGTGCCAGCCACACGCAAACCCCCGGGCCGACGGCATAAAACACCATAAAAATGTATAGCGTAATTGCTACCAGCCAGCCGTTGGTGGAGTCCGGCACAGGGTTGATCAGTGCCTTTTCAATCGTGAGGGGAGCGATTCGCGCCGCCTCGAGGTTCGCGAACGGGTTCGAAAAAAACGCAATGATTTTGTTGGCTGGCACACAGGCGTCGCGTTTGATTTCGATCGGCTTGGTCGCGGCATCGTTCGAGCGGACAACCTGGCTGGTCGCGCGGAAATCTCCATAGGAATAAATCACGACGAGAGAAGTTGGACGGCCCAACGCTGCGTTGCCGCTTTCTTTCAGCAGCTGGTTCGCGAGTTCTTCACCGTATTTCAGCGTCAGGGTCTGATCGGGCGTCACCATGGCCTGCACTGCCGCGCGCGAGTCCACGCGATGCTTTTCATTCCCGCGGAAAAGAAAGCCGGTGCAGGTGAGTGAGACGATGATGCCAGCCGTTCCGAGGGAGAGAAGAAACTTGCGTCCCTTGCGGTCTACCAGGGCCACGCCGCCGAGAGTTACGAGGAAGTTGACGGCCTGAAAAATAACGTATCCCCAATGCGCCGCGAGATCAGAGAGGCCGGCCTGCAAAAGAATATTGGCGTTGTAGCCGATGATCGAGTTGATTCCAGTGGCCTGATTGCAGGCGAGAATGACGCAGGCAAGAATAAATGGGATGATGTACTTGCGGCGAAGCAGCGACTCCTTGACTTGCGATCCTGAAGTCTTGGATGCCCAGGCAGCAGCGGCCGCTTGCTCCATCTCTTTGATTTCGAGATCGGCTTGTTCGCTGGTTCGCGAGCGCAGAAGAGCCGCGTAAGCAGCATCCCGCTTGCCGCGGCGAAAGAGCCAGCGCGGGGATTCGGCCACCATGAAGCTGCCGATCACGAACAAAATGCCGGGCGGAAGCGACACCCAGAAAATGCTGCGCCACGCCGTACCTTTGAAGGCGAGCAATTTGGCGGGATCGCCCAGGCTCGCCACGTGATCGACACGATAGCTGAAGAAGATTCCGACCAGCGCCGCCGTAAGCAACCCCAAAGTCAGCAACCACTGGAAAATTCCCGTGCCTTTGCCGCGATCCTCGGCGCTAAGGCATTCGGCGAGATAGAGCGGTACAACCACTCCGATCAAGCCGGCGCTGACGCCTTGCAGCAGACGGCCAAACACCAACGGCCCATATCCGTAAGCAAGGGCGATCATCGGAATGCTGACCACGAACATCACGCCGCTCAGCCCCATGAGCAGACGGCGCCCCATCCAGTCGGCCAGCGCACCGGCGAACAAAGTGGAAATCACGCTGCCGAGCAGCACGGCGGCGACCACGCTCGAAAGCTGGCCCGCATTCAACCCGGAAGTGGCTTCCAGATAAGGCAGGGCGCCGGCGATGATGCCGACGTCAACTCCGTAGAGCAAGCCTCCCAGCCCCGCTACCAGCAGGAGAAAGCGGTTGTAACCAGCCTTTTCGTCGGTCGCCAAGCGAGCAGTCCTTTCGGGGATTGCAGAATGCGAAGATTTAATCTCCACGAGGATACATTACAAACCTCGCAACGCAGAATGTTTACTACGCCGGTTTGATCGAAGCGGGCCAAATGATTTACTCTCAGCCGCGATGAGCAGAACTCCGAAAAACCCTCGTGACAAGGCGGACAAGCCTTCACCCTCCCGTTCATTTTCCCACCTCATGCGGCGGGAAATTTACGAGCAGCCGCAGGCCATCGCAAAGACGGTCGCGAAACATCTGAAGAATGACATTATTTTCCCCGGAGAACTGCAGCCGATCGAGAGCGCGCTTCTGACCTTCGAAAAACTGATCATCGCGGCCAGTGGATCCAGTCGCCACGCCGGGCTGGCGGGCGAGATCATGATCGAGGACCTCTCTGGCGTGGCCGTCGACGTGGAATACGCCAGCGAATACTGCTACCGCTCGACCCATGCGGCGGTGGATCCGATTGTGATGGTGATCACGCAGTCGGGGGAAACCGCGGACACGATTGCCGCGCAGCGCGAGGCGCTGACCCGTGGCGTGAAGACGATCGCGATTTCAAATGTGGACAAGACCACCATCGTCCGCGAGGCGGGAGCGGCTTTAATCAGCGGAGCTGGGCCCGAACTGGCGGTTCCAGCCACCAAGAGCTTCACCACGCAACTGACCATCCTGTATCTGATGGCGCTCTTCCTGGCGCGCAAGCGGGGACGGATGACTTCGGAAGTGACGCGGTCTTATCTGCAACGGCTGTTGCGGCTGCCCGAGACCATCGAAGCGAATCTGGCAACATGGGATGATCTGGCGGAGCAGTTCGCCGGCAAACATTTTCACGCGGAAAAATTCCTCTATCTGGGACGAGGCGTGCATTACGCGATCGCGCGCGAGGGTGCGCTCAAACTGAAAGAAATTTCCTACGCGCATGCCGAGGGATATCCCGCGGGCGAGCTGAAGCACGGACCCAACGCCCTGGTCGACGAGAATCTGCCGGTGGTGGTGCTGGCCACCTGCGATCATCGCGATCCGGATTCCCTGTTACGTTATCGGCGAACCCTCGACGTAATGAAGGAAGTAAAATCGCGGCGCGGGCCTCTGGTCACGGTGGCGACCGAGGGCGACGAGGAAGTGAAAACGATCGCAGATTCCGTGTTCTACGTTCCGGCCGCGCCGGAACTGCTGCTGCCAATCGTGGAAGTGATTCCTCTGCAGCTTTTCGCCTATCACGTAGCCGTCGGCAAGGGATATGACGTGGACCGTCCGCGAAACTTGGTGAAGGCGGTGGTCATCGAGTAGCGCTCGCAGCCGCTCAGGCCCGGGCGAAGTCGATGAAGCCGTGCTGCACGTCGGTGCGGACAAGCTTGACGCGCAGTTTGTCGCCAACGTCCAACCCCTTCTGTCCCTGTGCCAGCAGCCCCTCTACGTGAGGCTTCTGCACGAGGACAAAGGTCCCCTTTGGCGTGGCCCCGGTGACGATGGCGTCAAAGATCTCTCCGATTCTGTGCTGCATGGCGATGGCAGCCAGCCGCTTGCCCATTTCCCGTTCGACTTTCTTGGCGGCATTTTCTTTGAGCGTGCAGTTGGCCGCAATGGCGGTGAGTTCGTCATCCGTATAAGGATTTTTCTGGCCCGTCAGCATGGCCTTGATCAGCCTTTGCGTCACGACGTCCGGAAAGCGGCGGTTGGGGGCGGTGGAGTGTGTGTAGTCCCGCACGGCGAGCCCGAAATGTCCGGGGGCGGTGTCACCTGCGCGTTCCAGAACATACTCGCCGGGGCCAATCAGCTTGATCACCGCTAACGAGAGATCTCCGAAATGGACGGGGTCGGCAGTTTTTTGCTGGATCAGAAAATCGTTCAAGGCTTTCGAATCCGGGTCCTCCGGAAGTTTCGTACCCTTCGTCGCAGCCAGTTGCACGATGCGGTCCCAGCGTTCCGGCGTCCTCACGATGCGGCGCAACGAAGAAACCTTTTCCAGCATCCTGGCTACCACGCCGTTGGCCGCGATCATGAAATCTTCGATCAGCTCGGTGGCGGAGTTTTTTTCCTGATGGACCACGTCGACTACTTGATCATTCAACATGAGCGGACGCACTTCGTCGGTCTGCAGGCTGAGTGCTCCCTGCTCGAAGCGCTGCTTCTTCAACTGCTGTGCAACCTCATCCTGGAGTTTAAGTTGTGTCTGCAAGTCGCTTGAGACAGCTACCTTGGCGGGAGCCGGCGACTTCCCTTCCAGCCACGCGCCCAGCGAGTTGTACTGCAGTTGCGCCTTGTTGCGCACGATCGCGCGATAGAGCTGGCCGCCAGTTACCCCGCCCGCGGCGGCGACTATGAACTCGCAAACCATGCTGAGACGATCCTGATTTTCGAGCAAAGACGTCAGCCCGGTGGACAATTCTTCCGGAAGCATCGGGAAGTTGCGCACGCCGGCATAGACGGTAGTGGTTTCTCGCGAAGCGTGCTGATCGATGGGCGTTTGTTTGGGTGCGAAGGCGTCGACGTCGGCAATGCCGACCATCACCTTGACGTCGCCGTTAGGCATGCGCTCGGCGACTTCGATCTGATCAAGATCGCGGGAAGTGTCATTGTCGATGGAAGACCACAGGAGCGATCGAAGGTCGCGCACATTCTTATCGGCGGCCACCGCCGGCGGGTGCGCCCGCAATTGGGCCAGTTGCGCGGCCACTTCCGGGGGAAAATCCGGCTGGAAGCCGTGCGCGACCATAATCTGTTTCGCGGTCGCTTGCAGGTCGATATGAGAAGGGCTGGAGGCGTTCATGAACTCCCCGTAAAAGCTATGAAGTCCACCTAGGCTAACACGGGGAGTGGCCGCGTAGCCTAGCCGCGAAACAAGCAGTGAGCAGTCCTGCCGAGCGTTCTCGCTTAGCTGGCCGCGTGCAACCGCTTGACGTCTTCATTGCTGAAGGTGCGCCGCGCGGGAAGCTTGTGATTTTTCCAGTAAGCGGCAGCCTCGGCGACCGTAACCCCGTGACCGCGTACGCGCAAAGCTTGAGCATCGACCAACTCCGTCACGCCACTCTCTACGATGCTGGATGGAAGCGCCGCCAGCGCTTCCGGCGCTCCTTCAGGAAAGCTAATCTCTACCACGGCGGTTGAAGCTCCGTAATGGTTATCGGCGCCGTAATAGATGGGAATGAGATCGGCCTGGTGCTCGACCTGCGGATTCGTGGTAAACGGAACCTCGGTCGCGGCTTCCGGAACGCTGATGCTGGACGGTTCCACCGGAGGCAACGGCGCGTCGAGTGACAGTGTTGGCGTGGCGATGGAGTGAGCCAGAAGCGGCGAACCGGTGAGCAAATACTGCGGCCCAGCGGAGAAGTTGGTGTCCTGGGCGACAGAGGAGCCAATCAGAAACAGCAGAAAGCAACAAGGGAGAACGAGAATGCGCATGGGACCTCCGTGGCGCGCTGACCCAATTATGGCGCAATTGGACCGGAATTTCCAGCAGCAATCACGCCGATTCCGGCTCCAGTCGCGGGTTTCAGGCAGGCTTCAGCCGATAGGAGGCGCCGCCGCCATTTTCTTGCGCTCGCGGTGGTTGTAGCGAAGAAGATAGTACATGTAGATCACGACGGCGATATTGCCCAGGAAGAGCACGACGCGAAGCACGGTGATGCCCCGGGAAAGCTCGCGAATTTCGAGTGGGAGAAATACCGTCCCGGCGACAAAGGCGATCCACTCGGCCCAGGCGCGCTGCCGCCACAGGCCATAGGCTTCAATCAAGCGCAAGCCGCCGTAGGTAAAGGCAACGCTGGCGGCGGTCCAGAGGCGTTTGTCGGTGGCGCTATCGGCGAAATCCAGAAAAAGCTGGGCATAGCGGCGGTCGGGATTGATGTGAAACAGAGCCAGAAGACTCTCCGCAAGCAGCCAGGCGTCCTTGTGGACCAGCAGCAGGGCGGAGAGACCCATCGCCATCACGAAAACGCCCTTGCCAAACTCGAACATCGCAACAAAGCGCAGCAGCGGCTTCTGGGCACGGATCGGAAGTCGCGGCACCCCGGTGATCGGCTTACCTTCGGACGGGCGTAGGTTGGGAGAGGAATTCGTCAAGGCGGAGTATCACCTCAGATCAAGTCGGGGTTTTGCGCCGGGCGCAGAAAGGGCAAGCATTTCACTTTCTTTTTTGACGAACCGCCGAGCGCAATTCCTCCACGATCTCATGCGAAGCGCGAATCGCGGCGGCGTGCTGGTTCACGTTAAAGGAAATAGCGCCCACGCGGGCATGCCCGCCGCCTCCGTAGCGCTCACAGATCCGGGCCAGGTTCACTTCCGGCGGTTGCGGCGCCCAGGGATTCGATCCTACGGAAACCTTCACCCGAAAGCTGCTCTTGCTCAGGCCCACGCTGTAAATGGATTCGGGATGAAGATAATAGGGAACGAATTTATTGTAGCCTTCGAGATCGTGATCCGTGATGTCGAAAAATATGGTGGCATCTTTGCATTCCGTGCGTTGCTTGAGAATGCCGATGGAAATTTCGTGGCGCCTGAGCAGCGGCGGCAGCAGCGGCGCAACGAAGGGCTCTTCGAGAATTTCGGCCAGCGGCTTCACGGCCAGCAGCGGAATCAGGTTGGGAACAAAGCCATGATCGGGCGCGGACTCGATGACCATGGTCAACTTCATGGCGGGCGCCTCCATCTCGACCGCCGTTTTGGCATCCGGATAGAGCGCCCCGTCGATGATGTCGGTCCAATGCACCAGATCGGCGACCGGGGCAGGATCGAATCCGAAACGCTGCTGCGCGATCATGGCGATAAAGCTGGTGCAGGACTTGAAATCAGGATCATAAAACTTGCGATTGCTTTGATCCTGCTCGAAGTGTGCGGCGTCGGCCGGGGACAAGAAGGCGCTCTCGTGATGATCGAACCACCATGTGATCTTGGGCGAACTGGAGTACTTGAAATCGACGATGGCGTTCTCGTCGCCATCGAAATCGGATTCGTCGAACAATGCTCCAGCGCGATGGACGAGACCGGAGAAGGTAAACTCGGCGTCGCCGCGGATGCGCTCGCGGTAGAAGCGGGAGAACAGCGCGGCGGAGGAAGCTCCGTCAAAACATTTGTCGTGATAGAAAACCCGAACTCGCAATGAATGCCTCTCACTCAAGATTCCCGCCGGGAAAGCTGCGCTCCGACGCTTACCTCGCTTGGGGTAAAAGCTAATAGGAATGACAGCTTGGAAGGAGAAAGTCAAGGGCGCGGGTTTCGATCTTGGTTGCGATCCTGGCCCCACACGCCCAATTCAGGAAGTCACTGCTCCAGCCCCAACCAGAGAATACAACACGCCGGGGCTGCAAACGAACCTCACCTACATTGCGTTGGCCTGTTTCTCGGCAAGGTCACCAATCACCGGGAGCTTGTACGTCTGACCGCTATTTGCCTTGATCGCGAGCACGACGGCCACGAGGATCGTTCCCAGGAACACCAACATGTGGAGCGGAAACGTAAGAAAGATCATGAAAGGCACGACCGTGATAATGGAAAGAGCAATGTGGAGGGCAAACACAGCCACAAAG
>Ga0209380_10002174_pt1 | contig 12695 bp, 10 predicted proteins | sample HubBroMetageWFT6_FD_188347 | JGI IMG/M metagenome (GOLD analysis project Ga0209380, IMG submission 188347) | Warmed and freeze-thawed soil microbial communities from the Hubbard Brook experimental Forest, New Hampshire - Hubbard Brook CCASE Soil... | ecosystem: Environmental > Terrestrial >...
AGGGCTCAAAGAACCAACAGGAATGCAGTCATCGATCTGAATCTCAGCTTTCAAGGCTTCACGCTTGAAAAACAGGGGGTAGTTCAGACGTTCCCTAGCTAATTACCAATTACTGACTCACGTTCACTCCTATGATCCGACTAAAGAACCTCGAACGTAGTTACAAGACAGCAGCGGGCGAGACCTGGGTGCTTCGCCGCATCGACCTCACTATTCCCGAAGGCGAGTTTCTCACTGTCATGGGGCCGTCGGGAGCGGGCAAGTCTTCGTTGCTGAATGCGCTGGCGCTGCTTGACGACCAGTGGGCGGGCGAGTACTGGTTTCGCGAACAGCCTGTCCAGTTGATGAAGCGCAAGGACCGCAGCGAGCTGGCCAAGCGCAATATCGGAATGGTCTTCCAGAGCTATCACCTGCTCGACGACCTTACTGTGCAGGAAAACATCGATCTTCCCCTGACCTACAAAGACATCCCGCGGAGCGAGCGCCAGGCGATGGTGGCCGACACGCTCGACCGCTTTCAGATCGTGGCCAAGAAAGATTTGTATCCGAGCCAGTTGTCGGGCGGACAGCAACAGCTCGTGGGGATTGCCCGCGCGGTCATTCACAAGCCCGCGTTGTTGTTGGCCGATGAGCCCACAGGAAACCTGCACTCCAGCCAGGCGAAGGAGATCATGGAACTCTTCAGCGAGCTCAATCGCCAGGGCACGACAATTGTGCAGGTCACGCACTCTGACGTGAATGCGTCCTATGGAAGCCGCACGATCCATCTCAGCGATGGCTGGATGGTCAGCGACACCAGCGATCCAAATCTGGCTTCCACCGGTCAGGCGGTTCGCTCATGACCGAGCGCTGTTCGCGGTCTCCAGTGCTCGTGACGATTTTGTGCTCGCTGCTGGTCAGTGCCCAGGCACAGCAGACGGCCCCGGCCCCAGCTCCAGCTCAAGCGACGACCGCGAATGCTCCGGTGCAGACGCATATCCAGACGCCGCCACAGCTAGCCATGCCGCATTCGTGGGAGCCGTTTGGCGCATACCTTCCGAGCACGGTGCCCGAACCCACGTTGACGAACTCGAAGCGGCTGGATCAGCTCATTCGCGACGGCAAGCTGTACATCTCGCTGACCGACGCGATTTCGCTGGCCATCGAGAACAATCTTGACGTGGCCATCGCGCGCTACAACCTGCCCATCGCCGACACCGACATTCTTCGCACCAAGGCAGGCGGATCGTTTCGCGGCGTTAACACCGGCGTGGTGCAGGGAACGCCTGGCGGAGGCGTCGGAGGCTTCGGTACGGGTGCTCCGGGCGCAGGCGCTGGCGGCACCACTGGTGGCGCGGGCGGTGCGGGTGCTGGGGCGGCCGGTTTGGTGCAGTCGACATTGGGTATTGGTGCCCCGGTGCAGTCGTACGATCCGGCCATCACCGGCAACATGGGCATCGAGCACCTGACGCAGCCACTTGCGAACTTGCAGATTTACGGCGTGCCGTCGTTGCAGCAGAACACCGGCATATTCAATCTTTCCTACCAGCAGGCGTTTGCTACTGGAACTAGTATCAGTTTTGAAACCCAAAACAATCGCCAGACGACAAACAGCATTTTTAGCAACCTCAGTCCGTCGCTTGGGTCGTACTATCGCGTGACCGTTCAGCAGCAGTTGTTGGCCGGCGCGGGACTTGGCCCGAACCTGCGTTTCCTGCGCATTGCCAGGAACAACAAGAAAATCTCAGACATCGCCTTCAAGGACCAGATAGTCGCCACTATCACACAGATCTCCAATATGTACTGGGACCTGGTGAGTGCGTACGAGGGGGAACGCGTGACCGAGCAGTCTTATTCGTTCGCCCAGCAAAGTCTCTCGAACGCACAAAAGCAGTTGCAGCTTGAGGCGGTGCCGGCGATGGACGTGTTGCGCGCTGAAGCCGAAGTATCGCGTCGCGACCAGGACCTGCTGATCGCCAAGACAACTCTGCAACTGCAGGAATCACTGATGAAGAACGCGATCACCAAGAACCTTGACGATCCCGTGCTGGAATCGATGCCGGTGATTCCTACTGACCGCTCCGAGCCAGCAGACGTACAGACTGACAAGGCGCTGCAGGAGCTGATCACTGAAGCGCTGACGGGCCGGGCTGACCTGGCCGAGTCAGACATCGATCTGGTGAACCGGCAGATCAGCCGTCAGGCCGCGAAGAACGCGCTGTTACCCCAGTTGTCGCTGGTCGGATTCTATGGCGGTACAGGTCTGGCGGGTGAGTTGAATCCTGCCTACTACACGACGAACATGTCTACCTTGCCCACCAATTTTTGGGGCGCCTTCGACAACTCGTTCAATGGTACCTCTCCGGACTACTTCGTCGGATTGAACCTTAATATTCCGATTCGGAACCGCGTGGCCAAGGCCGATCAGTACCGATCCGAGCTGGAATATCGCCAGGCAGAACTTCGCCAGCAGCAACTCAAGAAGCAGATTCGTATCGAAGTGCGCAACGCGCAGTATGCGCTGGAGCAGAGCCGCGCGCGCGTGCAGGCGGCGCGCAAGGCCCGCGATTTAGCGCAGAAAACTTTCACCATCATGCAGAAGGAACAAGACCTGGGCGCGGGATCGAGCTTCCAGACGCTGACCGCGCAGCGCGATCTCGCCGTAGCCGAGCTCGACCTGGTGAACGCCAACACCGCCTACCAGAAGTCGAAAGTCGAACTGCAGCGCGCCACCGGCACTACTCTGGCGGATAATGGAATTCAAGTTCAGGACGCGGTCGATGGCGTCGCGCCCCAGGGAGTGAACGTTGGCCAGGGCCCAAACACAAAGTAACCGCGCCGAGCTGAGTGACGCCGGCAGCGACACGCGAGAAACTGTGCGCGCGGGACGCATCCTCGCGGCCGACGATCAGTCCCATATACTCGAGGCCATCGAACTGCTGCTTCGCCCCGAGGGATTTGTAGTTGATACCGCGAAATCTCCGGGAGCCGTGCGCGAGTCGCTGGCCTGCGAGTTTTACGATGCGGTGCTCATCGACCTGAACTACACCCGCGATACCACTTCCGGACAGGAAGGTCTCGATCTGCTGTCGCAAATTGTCGCCTTCGACAGCAGCATTCCGGTCATCGTCATGACCGCGTGGGGCAACGTCGGACTGGCCGTCGAGGCCATGCGTCGCGGCGCCCGCGATTTCATTCAGAAGCCGTGGGAAAACGAGCGGCTGCTAGCCATCATTCGCACCCAGGTGGAATTGCATCGCGCACTGCAGCGCACCCAGCATCTGGAGGCCGAAGCGCGGTTGCTGCGCGCGGAGGGTGCTCCCGACTTCATTGCTTCTGCCCCTTCGATGCAGCCCGTCCTGCAGACTATGTCTCGTATCGGCCCCTCCGATGCCAACGTGCTGGTCACGGGAGAGCACGGCACGGGCAAGGAAGTCGTCGCGCGGACTTTGCACATTCTGTCGCCGCGGGCTTCCATGCCGCTGGTGGCCGTCAATACCGGCGCGCTTCCTGAGGGCACCTTTGAGAGCGAGCTGTTCGGACATGTGAAGGGCGCGTTCACCGATGCCCGCACCGATCGCATCGGACGCTTCGAATTGGCCGACAACGGTTCTATCTTTCTCGACGAGATCGGCAATGTCCCCATGCGTCAGCAGGCAAAGCTGCTGCGTGTGCTGGAGACCGGCGAGATCGAGCGCGTCGGATCGTCACGCACCAAGCGTGTGAATGTGCGGGTGATTTCCGCCACCAACTCCGACCTCACCTCGGCGATTGCCGCCGGCCTGTTCCGCGAAGACCTGCTGTTCCGGTTGAACACTGTGGAGATCCACCTGCCCGCATTGCGCGAACGTCGCGAAGACATTCCTGCGCTGGCGGCTCACTTCCTGGCGCGCTATGCCGCGCGCTATCGCGTGCAAGTCCGCGGATTCGCGCCTGCCGCGATGCAGACCATGATGCAGTATGCGTGGCCCGGCAACGTGCGCGAACTGGAGCACACGCTGGAGCGCGCCGTGTTGATGGCGCATAGCGATGAGCTTCAAGTGTCTGATCTCGGCTTGAACTTGCAGCGGTTGCAGGGGCAGAACCTGGAAGAACTGAGCATCGAAGAGGTCGAGAGTATCCTCGTGCGCAAAGCCTTGCAGCGCTTCCACGGCAACGTGAGCCAGGCCGCCGAGGCCCTCGGGTTGAGCCGCGGCGCACTCTACCGCCGCATGGAGCGCTATGGACTCTAGCTCGGGCAGCGGTTACCGCCAACGCGATCACCATGCTACCGAGCAGTTCAAACCTTACCGGCTAATCTTCGAACGACGCATCGCAATCTTTGCCGTTCTTGCCGCTCTTCCCGGCGTTGTCATCGCCACCATTCTCATCTGGACGCAGCCCTGGGTCCGCGACGCGAAAGTCGCGCTTACCATCCTCGAGTTTTTTCTGTGGTTCGTTCTCACTTTGGCGCTGCTGGAACAGATTGTTCGTCCCTTGCAAACGCTGTCTAATGTGGTGAGCGCGCTGCGCGAGGAGGACTACTCGTTTCGCGCCCGCGGAGCCAACCCCAATGACGCCTTGGGTGAGCTGTCGCTCGAGATCAACACGCTCGCGGATATTCTTACCGAGCAACGCATCCAGACGATTGAGACGACGGCGCTGCTGCGCCGCGTGGTTGACGAGATCGATGTGCCGATCTTCACCTTCGATCCCGAACAATCGCTGCGGCTGGTGAACGCCGCCGGCGAGCGCCTGTTGCAGCAGTCGGCGGCGCGAATGCTCGGCAAGACAGCAAGCGAGTTGGGGCTCGACCCTTGCTTCGAGGCGCGCAACGCGACCCTGGTGGCGTTGCCGTACTCCACACCCAACGCGCGCTGGATGGTGCGCAAGCGTTCGTTTCGCCAGAACGGCGTTCCTCACACCCTGATCGTGCTGTCTGACGTCAGCCGGGCGCTGCGCGACGAGGAGCGTAGCGCATGGCAGCGCCTGATCCGTGTGTTGGGGCACGAACTCAACAACTCGCTGGCACCGATCATGTCGATCGCCGGCAGCCTGGCGACCCGGCTTCCACAACTCGACTTGCCCGAGGTAACTAAGAGCGATTTTCAGCGCGGACTTGAGATCATCGAGTCACGTACCGCATCGTTGCACCGCTTTCTGCAGTCGTATCGGCGGCTGGCGCAGATGCCGTCACCGAAGTTACAACCAGCGGAATTGCGTCCCCTGGCGGAGCGCGTAGCAATCCTGGAGACCCGGTTGCCGGTTCGCGTCGCGCAAGGGCCTGAATTGGTCTTGATGATCGATCCGGACCTGATCGAGCAGATGCTCATCAACCTGGTGCGTAATGCCGTCGACTCGGCGCTGGAACAGGCGCAATCGACCGCGGCCGCAAGCGCCGTTTCGCCGGGAGCGGATCCAGAGGTTGTGGTGCGCTGGCAGCAGAACGACACCAGCGTTCTGCTCATCGTGGAAGACAACGGCATTGGGTTGCTCAACCCAAGCAATGCGTTTGTGCCGTTCTATACCACCAAGCAAGGAGGCTCGGGCATCGGTTTAGTTCTTTCGCAACAGATCGCTGAGGCCCACGGTGGCTCCATTGAACTGGCCAACCGCAAAGACATTCACGGTTGCATTGTGACGGTGCAGTTGCCGCACCGGAGTTGAGGGGCGGCGTCACACGGTCTTAATCCCCTCCTGCAATCGACTCCCGCACTTTCTCCAAACCCTCAATCAACGACTCCAGCTCATCATCACCCAGTAAGGCGAACTGCTGCGCCTGCAACTCCCGCAACGGTTGCTCGACTTCGTGCAACAACCGCAGGCCACGCTGGGTGACGGTGACGGTCACCACGCGGCGGTCTTCGATTCCGCGCCGCCGGACCAGCAGGCCAAGCTTTTCCATGCGCGTGAGGAGGCGAGTCACGTCGGGCTCGGCTGTGATCATGCGTTCGGCGATACCACTGCAGTGAAGGCCTCGCGCTCCCGCGCCACGCAGGATTCGCAGCACGTTGTACTGGGCGGAGCTGATCCCATGCCGTTTCAGCACCGACTCCACGCCACGCTTCAGCACGTCGGCGGTGCGTAGTATGTTGAGCGCCGCTTCCTGTTGCCGGCTGGTGAATGGCCTGGTCTGCTTGATCTCTTCCAACATCCTGTTCGGCATGGGGACCCCTACTGCAACGGCGGCGATGGTTACTTGCTGAGTGCACGATCGATCGACAGCGCGCCCGAACCCTTGATCATCACGACAAGCAGGAGAGCGATCGCCAACAGGTGATATTCAACCCCTTCACCCTTTTGCTGGCCCGTCCAGTTGGCGAAGAAACCGTTGTGGATGTGGACAGCGAAGATCGCGACCAGCATGTTCATCATGATGCCGAACGCGGCGACGCGGCCCAGCAGTCCGACGAGCAGTCCTAGCCCGCCGAAGAACTCAGCACAGATGGCGAGGAACGCCAATGGCGCGGGAATGTGCATTGCCTGCGTGAAGAAGCCCATAGTGCCGGAGAAGCCGTAACCGCCGAACCAGCCCAGCATCTTCTGCGCGCCGTGGGCGAAGAACACCACGCCTAGCACCAGGCGCACCATCGTGTAGGTGTAGTCATCGGAAGTTGAAATCAGTTTGCGAAACATGAGTTGCTCCTTTCAGCCATCGGTTGCTAAATTACCTGTTATGACAGATGTTGTTACAACACATAAGTTGCGAAGAAATTCGAGAGAGAGGGCGGCCGAGTGGCCAACGCCAGCAAATCTTCGATCAACCGGTTTTGAATGTGATACTTAACGGCATTACGTCAACAACGTGAGAACCGTCGACAGTTATGCGCCCGAGTTTGTTGCGAAGCCGTGTAGCGTCAAGAAATTGTTCACCTGATCGAAGAATTGCTGGGGTTTCTCCAAATACATCAAGTGGCCTGCGTCGGGCATTACGTATCGCGCCGCACCTTGAATCGAAACGACCAGCGCTCCCGCGACCGCCTGGTTGTCTGCAATGTCACCGGATCCCATTAGGATCAGCGCCGGTACGCGGAGTTCCTTTACGTGCGGGAAGATCGAGGGTTCCGGCAAGGGCATATCGTTGTGCGTTAAATCCTGAGGTGCAGCCGTGAGGATTTCGCGCAGTTTCTTCTGCGCTGCAGCGTGGCCCGGAACAATGAGGTACTGATCCTTAACGAATGCTTCCCTTAAGTCTTCCACCTTCTTCGACTGCTGATTGCTGTATTCGCGCATCAGGAAGTGTTCGGAGTAGGCGAAGCCTGTGGCTCCTGGGCCAACGACAACTAACTGGCTGACGAACCCCGGATAGCGAAGCGCGAATTCCATCGCCACCTGCCCGCCGTGAGAACTCGCCACCAGCGCGGCTTGTTTGATCTTTCGACTGCTAATCAAGGCGGCGAGATCGTCGGCTTCGTAGTATGGGGACTTTGTTTCGGGAGAACGGCCATATCCGCGTCGATCGTATCGAATGGTGTGAAAACGCTTGCAGAAGAGAGGCCACACATCGTCCCAGACAGCGGAATCCGCCACCCCATCGTGTATCAGGATCACAGCTTCGGGTCCTGTACCGCATTCTTCAAAATAAAGCTGCCCGCCGTTAACCTGTACGAAAGCCCCGGGCACAGCCGTTGTTCCAGCGTTCTGGGCGCAACTCATTGACGCGAGGCCAATGAGAACCAACAGAAAGGCGCACATACTTCTCACGTGGGCTACTCCTATCCGGATCGCGCAACCGAAGTGACAGAACTTGTCCGCAGATCCGTGGCTGCTTCTCTTTGGAGAATTAACCCGACCCTACGGTTTTTCTCCCGCCTTGAATTCCGCCCAGGGATTGCCCTTCATGTCCTGCAGCACGGGCCGCTCCCACTCGAACTCGGGATGCGCTTTCAGGAACGGCTCAGCCAGAAAGTCTTCGCCGCAGGGATACCCGGCGCGCGCCCGCAGCGTCATGCGGTTGGCCAAGCTGCTATCGGCCGCCTGCGCCGTTACCGCGCCGTCGGGATTGTATGGAGGATTTCCCCACTCAGGCACGCCACGCGGCGAGTTTGCGACGTGGCTGCACAGTGCGCGCTCATCGCGGTCCTCTTTCTTCTCGTAGGTGTCCCAGTGATCGGCCAGAAGGCTCTGTGCCATTGCGACGTCGATCTGTCCTTTGTTCGTTTTCATCAACTGCTCCCAGCGCACATGTCGCGCATTCATTGAGCTGCCCATGTTTTTGGGATTGAAATCCGTCTCCTTCTTAATAAACTCCGGGTCGCTGGGAAAATTCGAGCCCACGAAATATCCATCGGTCGTCCGCCACACGCGATGCATCTTCAGTCCGAGTTCGAAGCGCGCGACTTCGCCGGTCTTGTTGTCAGCGAGCAGCCAGTCGTTGGCATAGCCGCCGTTGTTGCCGTCGAGCATGATCTGCACATACTGATCGATCGAGCTGGAGTACTGCAGCGCCTTGCGCGCCCGCACGAACTCAGGCACGCCGTTGGAATCGAAGAGCGAGAAGCCCGTGATGGTGGTTTCGGTTACCATCAGCCCCGCGGAGTTGATGCCGAAATCGTCATCGCTCACGATGATGCCGGGGAAGCCGTCCTGAATCATGTGATAGCCGCGGGTGGGGACGATGTCGAAGATGATGGTCCAGCGAGTGCCGGTCGCGATGTCGGTCCAGTTGCTGTGCGCGATTACCGGCTTATGGTCTTTTGTCATCGATCCGGTGGCGACGAAGGCGCTGCAATTGCCCGGAGCTGTCAACTTGGGAGCGCCAGCGCGCTTCTCCTGTCGATCGAGCGTCGGCACGTAATAGTCCGGAACCTCCTCCATGGCGTTCAGCGCAACCACATCCCAAACGTCCATCGAAACGCCGTGGTCTTTCAAGCCGTCGGCGATGCCCTGTAACTCCTGCTGATATTCGGCGTCGATGTGCGGCCACAGAATAGTCTGCGCCACATTGCGGAAGAAGTCCCAATCGCGCTTGGTGCGCCGCGTGTCTTTGAACTTCACCACGTTGAATGCGTCCGCGATCTCAGGCGCCAGCAGATAGCCGTGTTGATAGCCAATGTCGGCCGGTGATCCCTCCAGGTGGACGTAGATCCATTTGCTGCGTTCGAAGCGATAGGCCGGCTTCAGGCGCGCGGAGTCGCCTTGACCATCGGCCTGATTAGCGGCAGCGAACAACGTCACACCGCTTAGGGCGGCGAACACCAGCGCGAACGCAATCCTCAAGCTGCGGAACTTCAACATTCCCTTTTCCCCAATCGTCACGAAGTAACGTAATGGATAGGAGCTTATCTGGTTGCGGGACATGACTCAACTACGGCAGGAATCCCCGTCGAATCTCAGTTACCCCGACGGATTCTGGAGGATAATCTCTCGCGATGCCTTTGCGCCTGCTCCCGTTCGCCGCGCTCATCGACCGGCTTGCGCACCTCTATGGTGAGCCCGCACCGCCAGCCGTGACCGAGCCGTTCGCAATGATTCTGTGGGAGAACATCGCCTATCTCGCCAGCGATACGAAGCGCGCCGAGGCGTTCGCCGAATTGCAAACGAAAGTTGGCTTGACTCCTGCCGCGATCCGCAAGGCCAATGACAGCACGCTGCTCGCCATCGCCAGCAAAGGCATCGTGGCGGACAACACGGTCGCGAAGTTGCGTAAAGCTGCGGATATCGCGCGCGATGATTTTGGAGATGACCTCTCGCCGGTGCTGGATAAGCCCCTGGCTGCCGCGAAAAAAGATCTCAGGAAATTTCCTGCGATCGGTGAGCCTGCCGCCGAGAAAATCCTTCTCTTCAATCAGCGCTATCCCATTCTCGCGCTGGAATCCAACGGCCTGCGCGTGTTGGTTCGTCTGGGTTACGCACCAGAGCACCGCAATTACGCGACGGTGTACAAAGGTGCGCAGCGGGCCCTTGAGCCGCAACTGCCTGCGAATTGCGAGGCACTCATTCGCGCCCACCAGCTTTTACGCCAGCATGGACAGGAGCTATGCAAGCGCAATTCGCCGGCGTGTGGCAGATGTCCGCTGAGGCTTGGTTGCGCCTTCTTCCGCGAGTTCACCGTGTCTAACCGTGTCTAAGAAGTGAATCTTGAAAGAGCGCGGCTCATTGCGCCGCAGTAGTAGAAGGATCGTCGTGACGAATGTCCTTTGCGTTTTTCGAGTTCCGCTGAGACGAACTACTTCTGCGGGCTGACCCGGAGTTCCATGAATTTCCGTGGCGGTTGTGAGTCAATCGTTATTTCGGTAAGTTCCGTCCAGTCGCCCTTTTCGTTAATTCGCAATGCGGAACTCGCTTTGATTTCTCCCAGCGCGAAGCCCCACGTGATCCCCCTGACATCGTCGGCAAGCTTCACGTCGGTCTCCAAGTATCGCCCGTCGTTGAACGCGCGCATGCGGTACACTCCAGCTTCGTCGTCATAAGAGATCATTCCCAGCGCTTGGAGCGCAAGCTTTCCGTCGGACTTACTGCGCCCGATTCCCTCGATCATCAGGACTAATCCATCCAGCTTGTATTGAGCTTCTTCTGTCTGCGCCAACTCCACAGGCTCGCCTGGTCTACGCAGAATGCGAGCCTCGCCAGACCACTTTCCAACCAAGAAGCTGAGCTTCTTCATGGCACCACGCTGTAGTTCAGTATCCGGTACTCGTGGTTGCTGAGCCATGCCTGTGACCAAGAATGCTGCGCAAACAATAAGCAGCCTTAGCATATCGAGAAGCCCCTCCCGTTGGACATGGGATATTGTAGGACGATCCGAAGCGCCAATCTCGTTGCGTTGTCGCCCTTTGTTCTAAAACAGAAAATCAAAATCCAGCAGGTATTTGCGGTTGTAGTTCCCGAAGAAGTTTCCGTACTGCGGGTCCGCAATGTTGGAGTGCACCTGCAGCGGATTGTAATGGTTGGTCAAGTTCTGCACCGTCACCGTCAGCCGCACCGCGTGGACCTCTCTCACTTTGAAATCCTTGGCCACGGCGAGGTCTGCCGAGAAGTAGCGCGGGAAACGATACTGCGGCCCTGTTGTCTCGACCCACTGTTGCAGCGCGTCGGTTGGTTGATAGGGGAAGCCGTTGCGCAGCTCCAGGTGCGGATTGACCATGAACTTGTACGGAAGAGAGTACGTGCCCCACAGCAGGAAGCGGTTGGGAATTTCACTCGGCAAGGCGGACACCAGTCCGCTGCGCACTACCGGGTAGGGGAAATTTCCGAGATACGAACTGGCGCTGCTGACGTTACCGTAGGCGTATTGCCGGACGTATGAGAAATAGAACTGGCGATTGCCGTTCGCGCCGATCCGGGAGGTGAATTCCGCCTGGCGCGTCTGGGCCGAGCCTCCCGAGCCCAGCACCAGAGCGTGACGATTATTGATCACCTCCGGCTGCAGCGTGATCATTCCGTCTTCCCAGCTCTGCAGATACTTGATGCGCACTGTCAGCATGTGGCTGATCTCGCGCTCCGCTTCCAGGTTCCACGCCATGCTGTACGGCGCGAAGTTGCCAGTCTTGTCCTTGCGGTCGATGAACGGAAACCTGGACTGCACGGCCTGGTCGGTCAGGTTGATGTAATGGATTGGCGGACCGACTGGCAATCCGTCTGGGCCGTACGTGGTGATTCTTTGCGAGGGATAGCTGTTGAAGGCGTAGATGTCGAGCGGGACGGAATCGTAGAAGATGCCCATGCCGCCGCGGATGGTCGTCTTGCCGCTGCTGCCTGGGGACCACACGAAACCGCCGCGCGGCGCGGTTCGCATAGTGCCAGTGATGGACTGGGCTTCGTATCGCACGCCTGCATCCAAGGCCAGGTGGGGGTTGATCGCCCAGTGGTCTTGCACAAAAAACGCCGGCTCGACGTCAGACAGATCGAATGGGCTGCCGCCGGTGAAATCGATACGCTGCAGAGGCTGACCATTGCTGTTCCGGAGCCACACGGAGCGCGCATAGAACTGGCCCTGATTTTCGCTGTGCCCTACCACCGAGCCGATTTGGATTGTGTGCTCGCCCAGAAAGTGTAGCGGCTTCACCGTGTAGTTCTCAATCCACTCGTAGCGACTGGAATTGCGTGACTCCTGGCTGAAATAATTGCCGGAATTTCCCGTCGGCTGCAGGACCATGGTCTGCGAATACGCCTGCGGCCTCACGTCGCTGCTTACGCTGGTTTCCGCCAGGGTGCTCTGCAACATGCCTCCGCCCAGCGACCAGCGATGAAGAATCGTCGCCGTGGATTCGTGAAAGTCCGCATTCGGTGTGACTGGCTGTGGGTCGAAGTAATTCAGCCCCACGTATTCCAGGGTATGGGGCGCGAAGTGCAGGCTGGCGGTCAGCGTCTGCTTGGATGAGATGATCCAATCCATCTGGGTGAACGAGTTGATGGCCTGCGAGTTGTACTGGTTCTCGGGATAGGGCAGCGTGCGCACGGAGTTCTTGTTGAGCAGGTACTCCGCGCCTTCGAGGAAGTAAAGCTTGTTGGCCACAATCGGGCCGCCGACGTTGAACCGCGGTGTCGCACTCTTCACGCCGTCCAGATGCCCGCTGCGGATGCGCCATTCCGGCAACGGATCGTTCAAGCTGTACTCCCACTTGTCACCGCCGCGGCGCGTCTCGGCCGTCACCACGCCAGCGGTGAATCGCCCGTACTGCGCCAGGTAAGGCATGACCGAGACTTCAACGGTCTGTACGCTGTCGATAGGAACGCTGAGTCCAAAGTTACCGGTCGCCGGATCGGTCACCTGATAAGGCGGGGTCTGCGTCATA
>Ga0209380_10002175_pt1 | contig 12693 bp, 11 predicted proteins | sample HubBroMetageWFT6_FD_188347 | JGI IMG/M metagenome (GOLD analysis project Ga0209380, IMG submission 188347) | Warmed and freeze-thawed soil microbial communities from the Hubbard Brook experimental Forest, New Hampshire - Hubbard Brook CCASE Soil... | ecosystem: Environmental > Terrestrial >...
ATTGGCTGCTCTTTTCGATGCGAATCGACACATGGCTTCCTACGCGAACGAACCCGGACAGCGTCTTGAGAGAATTGCCGTGGAGAAGGGCGAGTTGTTCGCATCGAATCCCGCTATTTCACCGTTTGGACTCTTTTATCAAACGATGGGAAGAGATCGCTACGTTTTGAGTTGGATGCATGGCGATCGCATCGAGAAGATTTCCTTCCAGGGGCAAATGTTCAACCCTTTCGCGTCGGATGATGGCCGTATTCGATTTGAGCTGGTGGCGAATGGCCAATCGAGGATGATGGAGTTTAATCCATTGAATCATGAGGTAGCGCAGCTCCCTTCTGATGCCCCCGCAGAAATGGAAGGCGACGCGAAGGTTTCGCCGGATGGAAAATGGGAAGCGTTCGCAGCAGAGCTTGGCGGATCGAAGCAGATTTGGGTTCGGGATCTTGCGACAGGGAAGGCGGAGCCATTGACGGGGGGAAGATGCAACAGCATCGCTCCTGCATGGGAAATGGACTCCGGCAGCATCCTATTTGCGAGTGACTGCGGACGGGCTTACGGACTGCCCGCTCTCTACCGCGCCAAAATTCCCACGAAGTAATCCTAATTTCCTCTCGGCCGCAGCGAGAGACTCACGAACTCGCAGCATAGCCGCTGTCGAAAATAGTCTGCACGGCTTCATAGCGGCTTTCCACGTTGAGTTGCCGCATCATGCGATGCACGTGGTTCTTTACCGTGAATTCGGAAAGATGCAAGTTTCGAGCTATCTCTTTGTTGGTAAGGCCTCTCGCGAGAAATGAGGCAAGCTGCTGCTGCCGCCTGCTCAGGCCGAGTTTTTCGCAGACACGCAGGTTGAGCATCAGCGACCCTTCCTCGGCAACGCGCGAGACGAATTGGAACAGCACGAGGGATAACTGCGAGGGACATACCGCTTCTCCTTTGGCGACCCTACGTACGGCAGTAACAATGTCCTGCGCGCTAGCGTCATCCAGGAGGTATCCGCGGACACCTGCTCGCACGGCCTGCAAGAAACTCTCCGGGTCATCTCCCATGCCAAAAAGAACGATCTTCAAGTGTGGAGTGCGGGCGAGCGCTTCAGGAATCAAGTTTGGCGAAGCCATCGTTGCCGTGACATGGTGGACAAGCAGGATGTCACACTCCAGCTCGGCTACTTGTTTTTGTGCGTCCACGGTATAGCGATCCACGCCGGCCACGGAAAGATCCGGTTGCTTTCCGAGGATGGCGGCGAGCGCTTCGCGAAGCAAGCGATTTTCGACGAGCAAAAAAATGCTCGGAGTACATGTCGTGCTAGGTTCGCTCGTGCATTTCATATGGAGAAAATCCGCATCATTGGGTTCAGGACCACCAAATTCTCCTGCGGACTAGAGAAACGATTCTCCAGCCCCACCGTTGCTACCGTACGGCCAAATCGAAATCGATTCAATACGTGGAATGTCATTAGAATGTAACCTTTCTGTGTGGCCGGGCGAGCAAAGCGCCTGGATCGAGGCCCCCAGAAAGGTGGGCCAAGGCCTTCCGGGGAGGGAAGCCAGTGGCGCGCAGCGTGCCAGGTGAGTTTCCTGAAGGGGCAATGCCATGTCAGGACGAGGCAATGTGAAGTCTCTGGAAAACAAGGTGTCAGAAACCATCGAGCGAACCGATCATCTGGTGGAGTTGGTACCGGTGGATGGCCTCACTTGGCGGCCGGAGCTGCCCCATAGGCAGCCGGCAGCAAGCGATCTGGGGCATCTTCTGGGGCATCTCCTGGATTGTCTGGCGGGCTTTTGCGCCGCGTTCTACGCCGCGCACCCTTCCGAGCTTTCCGACTTTGCGTCCCTTCGGTTGCTGCCAGTGAATCACGCTTGTCTCCCGAAAGAGGCAAGAAAGCAGATGAAGATATACGCAGATCACATCCACCGCGGATTCCAGCAAAGCACGGACAGGGACTTGGCCCGCAGAATACCCACCGTATTTGTCCCTGAGGGCGAGACGCTGCTGAGCCTGCTTCTGGGCAATCTAGAACACTTGATCAATCACAAGTACCAGCTCTTTTTTTATCTGAGACTGGCAGGCCTGGCGGTCTCGAGCAAGGACATCTATGCCTGGCGAGGGGTTCCCCCCAAAGCGTGACTCTTCACCGGATCGTAGATGGCACGCCCGGAGTAACCGGACGCAGGGAACGAGGAAGAACGACCAACACGGTCGTTCCGGCTCTAGAGGTGCTCTCGATCGATGTGGATCCGCCGTGGTCATTGATAATTTTGCTCACGATCGCCAGGCCGAGGCCCGTGCCGTTGGGTTTGCCGTAGCTGACGAAAGGATCGAACAAGGAGCTTCGGATTTCCTCAGGGATGCCGGCGCCATTGTCGGCTATCCGAATCTCAAAAAGCTCCCCTTTCGCGCGGACATCGATAGCGACTTTACTATCTCCATTCGCTGTTGCTTCGCATCCGTTTATGAGCAAATTAATGAAAGCGCGTTCGAGTTTCTTGCCGTCAAACATGCCATGCGCTTCCTGATCCAAGGCCAGGGTGATTTTCGAGCTACGAAATTCCGGCCTGACGCGAACTGCGTCAATCGCATGGCGAAGGATCTGATCCAGCCCGGCAGGCTCGCGCGACAGCGAGCTGCCTTGACGCGCCAATTCGCGCATCGAATCGATTAGGTCGGTCATCTGATTCGAGGCGGTCATGATCTCCTGATAGATCTCCTTTCTGTTCGGATTCATGCCTTGGGCTTCGTACAGAAACTCTGCATTGGCAACCACAGTAGCGAGATAGTGACGCAGGTCGTGAGAGATGGAGCTGGCTGCTCTGCCGAGAGCAGCGATGCGCTCGGCTTCGATACGCTGGTTTTGCGAACTCAGAAGCTCCTGGCGCATCTTCGCAAATGCTTCGCTGAGATCAACCACTTCGCTGCTGCCTTTTGGAACAATGGAGTACGTAAAGTCACCGGCAGCCAGCGCGCGGACACCGGCCACGAGATTTTCGAGAGGCCGCGTGATGGTGCGAGAGACGAAACTAAAGAGAAGCGCGCCGACAATTACCGCCGATATACCCACCAAATAGATGGTGTGATTCAGGTGGGCGATAAAACTGTCGACGGGGAGCAGAGGCATCAATACGAAGCAGCGTACCGGGGAAGGGAGCGCGCCATGCAGCAACACGGAGGAGAATGCGTAAGCGCTTCCGCCAAGAGAGATTTCGCGAGGATTCAGGTTGGCCGAAAAATCGTCCGCCGCGATGACGCGGTGCAACTCTGCTTCCTCGCGCGGGGAGAGAGTAGAAGCAATGACGTTATCGCCGGTAGCGAGGGCAATTTGATAGCCCGCCACCACGGCCAGTTGCTTGGCAACGGTGGAATCGATCTGGTAACCAACTGCCAGCAATCCAAGCTGCTCTGAAGTACTGCCGGATCCAGCAGTGATGGGGCGTACGAATACCCAATATAGACGTCCATCGTCATACCACCACGATGCGTCCTCTCCTTGTTCTACTGACCTGCGCAGATCGTGTTTCGCATTCGCGGCAGACCAGCCCGGCTTGCTCAGATGCAGCGCCTCTACTTCACCGTCGTGCCTGGCGAGGACGAACAGGTCGCTGCCGGCGAGTTTCCAAAATGGTGCCGAGCCGTCCTGGATGGTGAGCGCGTCCTCGGTGGTCATTAAGGCTTTTAGCGTGGGGAGATCCGCAAGCATTGCTGCTGTGCGGGAAAGCTGAAATTCTCTCTGCCGCTGGACAGTTTCAAATGCCCGAACGGAGGCTTCCGTTCCGTCCCGTACCTGCCGGTCGGTTTCAACGCCAACGGTGCGGCGAATTATGAACAGCAGCGAGCCCGCCAAACACGAAATGATTAGCAGAGTTGCGATGAACAGCTGTGTACGAAGGCGAAGATGAGTCATTTGGGTTTCAGAAGACTCTCTAGGATTTGTTAACAGCGGGATTGCCAATCACAAACTTATAGCCAGCCCCGTGAATCGTCAGGAAAAAGCATGGATTGGCGGGGTCCGGTTCAAGTCTTTGCCGAAGACGGAGAATGTGGTTGTCGACGGTGCGAGTGGAGGGGTAGTTTTGGTATCCCCAGACTTCATTGAGAAGTTCATCGCGCGAAAGAACTCGGCCGGGCGAAGAGGCGAAGAACTTCAGGAGTTTGAATTCCTGGGCCGTCAGTGACAACGGTTTGCCGGCCCGGGTTGCTTCCATGCTCGTAAAATCGATATGTGCGTCACCGAACTCGAGGACCTGGTGGCTTACCGTCTTGGGAACTACGTTCGATACCAGATTGGTCTTCGCCGTACTGCGGCGCATCGCACGGCGGACTCTGGCCAGCAATTCTCTGGGGCTGAAAGGCTTGGTGACGTAGTCGTCGGCGCCCAGCTCCAACAGCAGCACTTTATCTTCCACTTCCGAATTCGCGCTCAACACCACAATCGGCACTGAAGCGGCCATTGATTTGAAAGCGCGGCAGAGTTCCCTGCCGGACATGCCTGGGAGTTTCAGGTCGAGTACGACCGCGTTAGGCGGCTGCGCACGAAAGCTCTCGAGGCCAGCCGGGCCGTCCGAGGCGATTTTGACGATCAATGAATCCGCCTCAAAGAGGCGTTGCAGCGTCCGCTGCATTGGGCGGCTGTCTTCAACCACTAGAATGGTTTCCATAATCTAATCCTTAGTTTGTCAAAGTGGAGCTGGCAGGAGATGTCTCTGTCGCTTGCAGGAAGCGGCGGAGACTCACCGGAGTCAGCCCACGTGCAGATTTGTTTGGAATTAACAGCAAATCAATACACCGTTTTCACCGCGTCTGGATCGTATCTCTCTCCGTACTTGTTCTTGTGCTCTGAATCCATTGGCTTAGTCACGGGAATGGAGATAGCCAGAAAGGGCGGGTTGCCGCTGTCTACCACAACCATTCGTTCCAGCCCCTGCAGCGTCTCGGCGGCCGCAGATTCATACCACACATGAAGCATATACTTGCCGGGAGGAATACCGGCAATGGAGTAATGTCCTGCTTTGTCCGATGTGGCGAAGTACTCCGAACCGACGGCAAGAATTACGCCGGTCATTTCCGGGTGAATGTTGCAGAACAAATAGGACGGACCGGGCCGGTCGAAGCGAATGGATTTCTGGGCTCCCGCCTGGTATAGACCGAGATCGAATCGTTTTCCTTGATAAAGAGAGAAGACGTTGTGAAACCATGGATCCAAATTAGGGAAATCCACCGTGCTTCCGACGGGCACCACGAGGAGACTAGGTTCAAACCGTTTGTTGTGCTGTACCACTCGAAAGTGCTGCTGTTTCTCGGCAGTAGCGTGCGCAAGATGCACGGCGTCCAGCGGTGACAACCACACGACGACACGCGAGGCATCCTTCACCCGCTGGGCGCTGTTAGACAAGATCAGCGCTACCTCCCCCATAAGAGTCGCGGTGATCGGCGGTGCGACATTCGGAGCTTGCGTAGAGGCCACCGGCGCCAAAACCGCCAGACCTATCACCACCATCGCAATGGAAAGTTTTTTCATGGCACTTCAGAACAGAAACCCAATGGCAAGGCCAACCTGCTGGGCGATGCTCGGCAAACCGTTGACGTCATAGGTGCGCAGGCGACGATATTCGGCTGAAAATAACAGGTCGGAACGTGGCTTGAAAATGTAATTCGTAAACAGCATTTCGTTACGCGCCGGGACCGTAAGCAGGAAAGCATCTAGCAAGCTAGCCTCACGCAATTGCCCGGAATTGCGATCTCCTGTGCCGGCCGCCACATTGAATTCGCTGCGCGCGTCCAGCCTTATTTTTAGTTGCGACCAGCCGCCAATGGCGCCCAGATTTGCGACAATCGGAGCGGTAAACATCGAGTAGTACATGGGACTCTGGGGAGTCGCAGGGCTGAATGCCAAACCTCCGAGCCCGTCAATACCTCTTCCCGTAAAAAACTGGCCGCTGAGCTCGGTGCGCGGGAGCAGAGGGAACTTCCAATCGACCGTGCCAGCCCATCCCGCAATGTTGTAGCCACCATAATATTGCTGTGGAGAGTAAAGTGCACCCACTCCAATGACTGCCGGCCGATCCTCAGATTTCGTTCCTGCCGACAGCCGCAGCGCATAGGTTGGCTGCCGCGAGCTCTCGGCTGCGTTGGGCGTCCGCACATTTGCAGTGGGCGTGTAGCTCGAAGCGGGCGCCACATCCAAAAGGCCTGCTTGGATCTTGAACGGTCGAAGAGCGCCGTCGAAACGCTGCTCCATCCAGATGGTGGGCGTCCAGCTCCACAAGTTGCCAGCGGAGGCCATCCCCGGCTCGGCGACGGACATGTAGGTCGTCGGGGAGTTTGGAGAAAGGAACGGATAATCGAGGCCAGCAACAAGCGAGGTGTTCTTCCAATCCATCCGCATCCGGGCCAGGCGCAAGCGGGCAACACCGGAGCTGGCCCCTTCATAACCGCCGGGCAAGCCACCGAAGAAGTCCATTTGCAGGTCGCCCGAGGTTCTGGCACCGAGAAGGTCTGGACCGATACCGGTGAGACCCACAATGGATTGTCTGAGGGATGCGCTCAAACTGCCCGAAGAAGAGCCCGGTGAACCTGGAACGGCCACATCGGGCAAGTCGAGATTGTTCACCTGGCCGCCTGTCGAGGAAACATTGAGCAAAACGAGTCCGGATAACTTCAGACGATACTTCGCCCCGCTTTCCACCTTGACCTGCCGTTGTTCTTCGATCCGCGCATTCAAGATATCCCAATCATCTTGGGAGATGTTCGCTTGTCCCTGACCCTCACCGGGTGTCGGGTTCGTCATCTTCGGGGATTCCGCCACCACGGCTTTCTCTTCGGCCGCTGCGGCGGGCCGAAGCCCGTTGACTTTGCTGATCACTTCCTCGAGTGTCGTCCGTAGCTGTTTTATCTCCGTCCGCGATTCCGCCAGCTCGGATCGGGTTTGTTCGAGAGATTCCGTGAGAGAACGAATCTCCGCATCCAAATCCTGGGGGCTAGCCGGGGTGGTAGAGGGAGACCCCGTTTGCGCAAAAGCAGCCGGACTCGACAGAAGTGTGATGCACACCAGTCTCCTGACCATTCCCAAGGCGCGGTCCATGAAAAAGCGCATGCAATCTACCTCCTTCGCCGCCCTAGCGGCGGCTTGATTGCAGCGAATGCCCTCTCTGAGTATTCGCACAATTCCCCCCATTTCAATCCGCTAGGATAGCTCTACGTTGTGATGGCACCGAGCGCAATGCGCGTCTCCAGCGAATTGTCCCCATGGCCAAGGAAGCCATTTCGCGGACGTGGAAAATTATCCGGCCGAGAGCATAAACGCATCGGCTGACCCTGGCTTTGACGCTTACCTTTAGACTTAGATGAATCCCTGAACCTAAGGAAGACTGCAAATGCGTAGGAAATATTCGGCTCTTGAGGTATTTTCGCCATAAATTTGGGTCGCTGACGAAATCGCGGTGGACAAAAAGTGTCAACTTCTTGCCCGGCAGGTCGGAAATCGCCCACATCACGCCGAACTGTCGAACCCAGGTCTCGGCTCTTCTAGGGAGAGGGGCTAAGCACCATTCTTCCAAGATGGGGGGAAGGCGACGGGGAAAAATCTGGTTTGTAAGGCGGAGAATGAGACCCAAGGCTCTTCGGAGCTTTACGTCTCCGCTAGCACGGTCCAGTACCGAGTGCCAAAAAGCCGCATCCTGTTCGTGCGTCCCGAGGAAATAGTCAAGTTCAAAGAGCCAGGACAGCCGAATCCAAGAAGCCAGCAAGTGCTGGAAAGCGTGGAATACCTGCAACAGAAACATATCGTCTCGCGCGAGTGCGGGGAAAGGCACGCCCAGCATGCTCTTCGGCTGCAGGCGATCGAGGCAGTCGATTGGCGCGCCGATGGATACGCAGTGTGCTTCGTGCCAGAGCACGGTGTGGAGGTCTACCTGCCGATGCCGAGGCACGTCGTAGATGTTGTCGTACCGAGAAGGGATATGAAGAAGTGGTGTCCCGAAGGTCATTCCCCCGCTGTCACCCGACTCTTGGAGTTCGTAACCGCAGGACACCAGTGCTCGGGCCGCGTCCTTGGCACACTCCGGAGCGATCAGAAAGTCGAAATCCGTTTGGTGTCGCAAGGAAGGATCGGGGCAGTATTCGGGGACCAGGGTGAATCCCTTCATAGCGGAGTAGCGCACACCGTGATTGCTGAAGGATCTGTTTAAATTACTGAATTCGCTCAGCATCCGATGCATGCGGAGGCGATTTTGCTGGGTGCGTTGCTGCAATGCTTGGCGCAAGTCTTGGCTTAGGAGATCGAGCGCTTTTTCGCGCTGAAGCCGGTGAAAGAAATACAACGCCAGGCCGCTCTGATCGAGCCAAAGGAGCAGCTTTTTGGTCGCGGTTCTATCGCCATTGCGTAATACTTCCATAGGCGCGAGATCAGATTTGGGCTTAAGCGCCGAGAGGATAGCTCGTTTGAGGAATGCTTCACGCATTGGCGCCTACGACCTTGCCCATGGCAAACCGCGTTAGTCCGCTGAGAACGGGGAAAACATAGTTCTGGTAGTCCTGCGGGTCCACTTCGCCGCCAATGAAGGCCAGTAATTCCTTTCGCTCGAGGTCCATGCCAGCAAGACAAGCTGGGCCCATATTTGCGACGAGTAAGCCTCCAGCCATCAGGATAGTCGCTCTGGCGGGCTTTCCACGGACATCTGCGTCTCGAAGCAGTTTCCAGTGAAACGCTGGCGAGATGGCTGAGGTGGTTTCGGAGTTGAAATAACCCAGCGGCAAAAGAAGACTGGAATCGTTCGTTTCGACGAAAATGATTTCTTCTTCGAACCTTAGCAATGCCTTCAGCGGGGACGGCATGAACCGTCGCAAGACATCGAGAGGGTGGCTGTATGGAGTGTGATCGTAGAGCGGCACGTTAGGCTCCGTTGCAGAAGTGGTCGATGGCTTCGGCCGTCCTCTGGGGTAACTCGCCCGAACGGACTCGGAAGCAATTGCCGCTCGTCACCATCCGGATGATTTCTGAACGTGTCGCGGCCGCTCCGGGAAGCTCTTCCGGCAGGAGTTCGGCGCTGCGTTCGTAAAATGCCCTTGCATCCTCAGGATCGTAAGGAATGAAGTCGCATCCTGGCCTGTTGTCGCGCTCGAGGAATATCAGCCAGTGCGGACGTGAAATGGATTTTACTTGGGAACGAAAAACCTTCGTGGCATCCACCTCGAAGGCTAATTCTCCATTGAGAGATTGTTTCGGTGTGAAGGCCTTCAATTCGGCAAAATGTTCGACGGCGTCGGGAAGAAGCTTCACCGGCACGGACAGCCCGGAAGCAATCAAGCTGTCCGTGTTCCCGTCTCGAGAAACGTATGTCCAATCGTCGGACACCAGGGAAAATTCCCTCTGAGCCAGAGCCACAGACAGCGTCGACTTTCCTGCGCCAGACAGACCCGCGATCAGCAGCCCCTTGCCATCTCGATCGAGACACGCGCTGTGAAGCGGCACCACTCCCACGGTCGTGCCCATCACGCCAACCATGATGGGGAGCAATCGGGTATTCCAAAAGGACGAGTCGCTAGCTGTCGCTGCTGAGATGGTGCCGACCACGCGCCTTCGCAACAAATCGAAAGCGAATACTTCCTCGATTCCGAAAGTGGCGAAGACCAAGTGGCGAAGACCTCTAAAGTGAGCCTTGGCCGACGGGTCGCGGTTGATCGACGAATCCACCAGAACATCCAGGTTGACCGGCTGTCCTGTTGGATATGGATAGCGCACGGTAGAAAACCAGTGCGAGACACAGGAAAGAATCTCTTTCGAGTTCGTGGAGAGCAGGCACCGCACTCCCGCAAGGGAGAGTTCCGCATGGAGGGGCAATACGTCGGGGCCAAATTTGTGAAATCTTGTCACCACGGGATTCACTGTAGCGCGAAATGGAAGCATTGCATCCGTTCGAGGGAAGAAATGACCTGTCCGTGACAAACCCGTGACAAAAGCGCTTGTCCCAAGCCGTAAGTTGGGCGTGTTAGAGAGTGCGAAAGAAAAGCATGTCCAAGAAAGTAGTTTTCTTCTTCCCGTCATTTGCGAGCACGGAGGCGACCGCGCCACTGGGCATTCTTGCCGTCGCAACGCCCCTTTTGCGCGCTGGTTACTCCGTAAGGCTCATCGACTCCACGATTACACCAAACTTCAAGAAGCGCGTTCTCGAGGAAGTGAAGGACGCTCTGTGCCTGGCAATCTCTTTAGTTACCGGCCCGATGATCCGCGAAACGGTGGACATCGCGCGGGCCGTGAAGGCCTGGAATCCGGATTTTCCGATTATTCTCGGTGGCTGGCATCCTTCGCTTCTCCCGAAGCAGACGCTTGAAGCTGATTTCATAGACGTGGTAGTTCGCGGTCAAGGTGAAGACGCGCTTCTGGAAGTCGTGCAGCATCTGGAGAGCCACTCGGCGATCGATTTGATACCTGGGATCGGATTTAAGCGCGATCGCAAATTGATCTTAACTACGGAACGCCCGCTGAAGCCGATTGCGGATCTCCCGCCGAAGGCCTATCACATCGCTGACTTCGATGCCTACCAGCGCAGTTGCGGGCGCCGCTGGGCCATGTACATCTCCAGCCTGGCCTGCCCCTTCAACTGCTCGTATTGCACGAACGCCGGAGTTTATGGACGAAAGTGGAACGCGCTGTCCCCCGAACAGTTCGTGGAAGAAACCGTGGATCTAACGCGCCGCTACCAGCTGGAAATGCTTTGGATTGTCGATGACAACTTTCTAGTCGATCTCGACCGCGCGCGGCTGATTGCTGAAGGGCTGGTTCGAGCCAATGCGAATTTTAGTTGGAGCATTCAAGCGACCACCAATCTCACATCGCGCCTTAGCATCGAGGATCTGAAATTGCTTCGCCGCAGCGGCCTTCAGCAGGTTTGCCAGGGCGTTGATTCTGCGTCTCCCAAGATTCTCAAGCTAATGAATAAGACTTTTCAGAATTTCGAAGATATTTATGAGAGCGCGGCGCGATGCTTACAGGCCGGCATCCGCCCCTCATTCAATATTATCTTCGCGTATCCCGGAGAAGGCACGAAGGAGCGCCGCCAAACGATTGATTTCATGATGGACGTGTGCCGGCGATTTCCGGGGGCGGAGTTTTGGACCAATATTTTCACGCCTTATCCGGGCTCGCCGATCATGGCGCAAGTCGAAGAACTCGGCATTCAAGTTCCAGCCTCGCTCGAAGGATGGGCTGACTTTTTCCCACGCTACACTGTGCTTCCCTGGCTTAAGGGAAAGGAACATCGCCGCCTGCAAGTCATGCGGGATTATTTAAGAATTGCCTTCAACAGGATTCCCATAGCGGCTGACACACGCAGCCGCTCGACGCGGCTGATTCAGAAAGCATTTTCCTTCCCCGCTCGGTGGAGGCTGGACCGCGATATTTATGCGTTGCCCGTCGAGCTATGGGTCAACGACAAACTCAAGCGCAAGACGGCAGCCTTAAAGCCGGCCGTTGATGCGAAGCGTTTGGAGCCAACGATGAGCGAGGCATCATGCTGATCGAGGGTAATCGAGCGCGCTTCTGTACGCGGGAAGTCTCTCATGGCTGACGTTCTCCTGGCACATTCCTATCACCTGCCATACGACCGGAAGCAGGTAAGGAAAATGCAGCCCTATCCCCCGCTTGGAACTCTGTATGCGGCCGGGGTGCTGCGCCAAGAGGGAATTTCAGTAGCCGTTTTCGATGCCATGTTGGAAGAGCCTGGTCCTGGGTTTCAGGAGGCGCTTCGAGTTCACCGCCCCAAGATCGTTGCCATTTTTGAGGATGATTTCAATTTTCTTACCAAGATGTGTTTGACGCGGATGCGCGAGGTGGCTTGGCAAATGATCGCTGAGGCACGGAGCGCCGGAGCGCGGGTTGTCGTTCATGGATCGGATGCGACCGACCACGCCTTGGAATACCTTCGACAGGGCTGCGAGGTTATCGTCACCGGCGAAGCAGAACACGCGCTGCTCGACATCGTAGAGGCAATGAGCAGCGGTGGCGATCCATCGCGTCTGCCCGGAGTCGTCTGGCTGAAACGAGCGCTTGGGAAGGAAACGCTGGGTAGACAACCGCGCCTCTCTCCTCGCAAATTCGAGGGCTTTCCGTTGCCTGCTCGTGATCTGATCAACGTAGAAAGATACCGAGAAGCTTGGCTTGCGGCGCACGGCAGATTTTCCATGAATTTGATTGCCAGCCGCGGTTGTCCTTTTCAGTGCAATTGGTGCGCTAAACCGATCTTCGGCGACAGTTATCACTTGAGGCCGGCAGGCGAAGTAGCTCAGGAAATGCTGGTTCTGAAGAATGTGTACGGCGCTGACCACTTGTGGTTCGCAGACGATATTTTTGCGCTCAATCGCCACTGGGTCCGTGAATTTCGAAACGCCGTCGAAGAACTCCGTTGCGCGGTTCCTTTCAAAATTCAGGCCCGCGCCGACCTTTTGACCAAGGAGACGGTGGAAGCATTGCGCCGGGCGGGATGTGCGGAAGTATGGATGGGTGTTGAATCCGGTTCCCAAAAAATTCTTGACGCGATGGAAAAAGGCCTGCGGGTCGAAGAAGTCATTGCCGCACGCGAGAATTTGAAGCGGGAAGGAATCCGCGCCTGTTATTTCTTGCAGTTTGGATATCCCGGAGAATCCTGGCAAGACATTGAGAAGACCGTTTCGCTGGTGCGCGGGACTCATCCCGATGATATCGGAATT
>Ga0209380_10002176_pt1 | contig 12692 bp, 10 predicted proteins | sample HubBroMetageWFT6_FD_188347 | JGI IMG/M metagenome (GOLD analysis project Ga0209380, IMG submission 188347) | Warmed and freeze-thawed soil microbial communities from the Hubbard Brook experimental Forest, New Hampshire - Hubbard Brook CCASE Soil... | ecosystem: Environmental > Terrestrial >...
CGGTTGTCGTCCCGCGGGAGCACCGGGGACGCCAGCACGCCGCCGTCGTGCTCGGCGGGCTCTCGGGCCTGCGCGCGCTGAAGTTCGCCGTGACCGTGGGCGGCGGCGAGCCCGGCCACGGCGCGATCGGGTGCGCCGACCTCCTTCGCTCCCCTGGCGGCCCGTACCGCAAGCCCAGCCCTGACCCGGATGACCGTGCGGTGCTCATGTACACGTCGGGTACCACCGCTGACCCCAAGGGCGTACAGCACTCGCACCGGACCCTGCTCGCCGAGGCGACGTCCAGGGTCTATACCCACGTCGGTCCCCGGGCCAGGAATCTCGGGCTCTTCCCGCCCGGTCACGTGGCGGGGCTGCTCAACCTGCTGCGCATACTCCTGCTCGGCACGCCCACGGTGATCATGCAGGCCTGGGATGCCGCGCTCGCGGCCCGCCGGGATCAGCTCGTACCGGTCCGGCTGGACCCCAGGCTGCTGCGCTACCAGGACCCCAAGCGCCGCAAGCGGGCCCGCATTGGAGGCGCAATTTATCTGGGACTGGCGCTGGCGGCGAGCCCTTTCCTGCTGCGCTCAAGGTTGCCTCAGGAGCGATGGCTGGTGATGGCGCTGCTGGTGGGCGCAGTGTCGGCGCTCGAGTTCCTGTTGAACAGCCGCGTCTTCAACGAAGAAGCCCTGGCGCGCCAAAACCGCTATTTCGGTGGCGTGTATGCTGCCGTTGCGATTGCCGTAGCCTTGTTGCTGCTGACCCGATGACCCGACGCCGCTGGATTGCCGATGAAGTCACCGATGGCCGCGCCGCATTAACGGGCGATCATGCGGCGCATCTCTCGCGCACTTTGAGGGCACGCGTGGGGCAAGAGTTCGAAGTGGTGTGCGGCGAGGTAGTGCGACGCGGGACCGTGGCGAGTGTCACGGAACAGCGCGTGGAGTTTGTGCTTGCGGAAGAAATCGCGGCCGGCGTGGCGGCTCCCATCACACTGTTACTGGCGGTGTTCAAGTTCGACCGCATGGAGTGGGCGATCGAGAAGTGCACCGAGTTGAACGTGACGTCGATCGTGCCGGTAATTGCCCGACGGACGGAAAAGCATCTTGCCCTGGCCGCGGAGAAGCGAGTGGAACGCTGGCGGCGCGTCGCGCGTGAAGCGTCGGAGCAGTCACGGCGGGTAGCGCCTCCTGAGATAGGTGATCCGGTCAAGTTTTCTGCGGCACTCGATTTACCTGCGGAGTTGCGCATCGTACTGGCTGAGTCGGAGCGCGAAGTGCAACTCAGCGAAATTCTGGGTGCACGGGCGGAAGCGCGATCGTTGGCGATGGCAATCGGACCTGAAGGTGGCTGGGCGCCCGAGGAATTGCAACTTTTCGACAAGTCGGGCTGGATCGCCGCTTCGCTGGGCAAAACCATTCTGCGAGCGGAAACTGCGGCTATCACAGCGTTGGCGATAGCGCGGGCAGAGATAGGCTAGTCATTGAACAAGCGTCCCGTCTATGTAACGGTTCTCGGCTACGTACTCATTGCGGCTGGCGCCATTGGTATCGCGTACCACTTCACCGAGTTCAAGACCACGCCTCCGAGCGAGTATCTACTGGTTCTCGGGGTGCGGCTCATCGCGATCGTTGGCGGAGTGTTCCTGCTGCGTGGCAAGGACTGGGCGCGTTGGCTGGCGATCGCCTGGATTGCCTTTCACCTGGTGATCAGCATCTTTCACACCAAGGAGGGGATACTCGTACATGCGGTCGTGCTCGTAGTGTTTTGCATCCTGCTGTTTCTCCCGGCGGCGAACCGATACTTCCGGGCCCGCGCCTGAGGCGAGATTCCGGTCCGGTTTTTCCTCAACTTCCGCGAGCTTTGCACATGAATCCGGGTCATTAGGCTTGTCTCAGGTTAGCCGGTGGCGGATAATGTAGTTTCGCTTTTTCTTCGATAGCGATCAAGGGAAAGAACATGGCGTGGCAACCCCGCGAATTCAGACTTACTTCCGAACAATCACGAGCGGTCGAACATGTTGACGGGCCGATCCTCGCGGTTGCGGGAGCGGGTACGGGCAAGACTACGGTGCTGGCCTGCCGCGCAGTGCGGCTGATCGAAGACAAGCTCGCCAATCCCAGGGAAATTCTCGCCGTGACGTACACGCGTAATTCCGCGCGCGACCTGCTGAAGCGCATTGCGCGCCTGTGGAAGGGATCGGACGATCTCGCAACTGTGGCGCAGGTTGCGGATTCCGGACTGAAGATTGGGACGTTCCACTCGTATTGCTACGCGCTGCTCAACCAGGCCGGTCAGCGCTTCGAACTGATCGATGACACCGACCTGTATGTACTTCTGCGTCGCCGCATTCAAGACCTGAAGCTGCATTACTTCATCAAGGCGTCCACTCCTGGCGAGTTCCTCCAGGGACTGACTGGCTTCTTCAAGCAGTGCCACGACGAGTTGCGCACGCCCGATGACTACGATGCCTACGTCGCGAAGTTGGAGAGCAGGCGAATCCCTTTGCCTCGGGTGAGCCGCTCCAAGGATGCCAGTTTGATGTCGGACGAGGAAGTCCTGGGACGCTGCCACGAGATCGCACGCGTCTTTCGGTATGTTGAGGACCTTCTAGCTTCGGAAAACCTCGGCACCTACGGCCATGTGATCACGCGGGCCGTCACACTGTTGGGCGATCCAAACAATGCCGCCGAGTTGCAGCGTGCGCGCTCAGGTGCGAAGTTCGTGCTGATCGATGAGTTCCAGGATTCCAACATCGCGCAAATCGAGTTGGCGCGGTTGCTCGCGGGCGACCAGGCCAACGTGTTTGCTGTCGGCGATCCTGACCAGGCAATCTATCGTTTCCGCGGGGCAACTGCCGGGGCCTTCGACCACTTCCTCAAGACTTTTGGCACGGGCCGCGTCGAACGCGTGACCATGAGCGAGAACCGGCGCTCGACGGAAGTGATTCTGAAGTCCGCGTATTCCGTGATCTCACGCAATCCGGAGATTACCAGTATCGAACTGCCGGGCGGGGAACGTTGGCAGCGCGCGCCTTTGTCGCGGGCCCGCGCTCGGAAGGATCCTGTTCCAGCCATTCCGCTGCGGGTAAGTGCCTATCAGGACAGCTTCGCTGAAGCTGCATTCGTGGCCCAGGAGATTTGTCGCCTGCATGATTCCGGACGGCGATGGCGAGACATTGCCGTGCTCTATCGCAGCCACTTGAACCGGGAAGCACTGGTCGAGCAGCTTTTGCAAATGGACGTTCCTTTCACGGTAGAAGGCATCGACCTGCTGGAGGCCGCGGACGTGCGCGACCTGCTGTCGGCCCTGCGTGCCATCGAAGGCGGTGATCCGGTGGGGCTCTTGCGGGTAGCGTCGCTACCGAAATTCGGCGTGGATGGAAAGGTCATCCGCGACGCGCTCGCAGTGGAGGACAAAGGGGCCGATCTCGAGGCGGTGCTCGACAAGGTTGCCGGCGGCTCCGAGGTGATCACCCTGCTGGCCGAAGCCCGCCATGACGTGCAACGTTTGCAGAGCAAGGTGCTGGCCGCGTGTGGTCTTGCTCAAAAGCATTTCGGCATTGCAGCATCGGCGGAAACCGAAGCATTCACTGAATTCGTGCAGAACTGGAGCCGTAAGCCGCGCCAAGTTTCAGGCGATGGAACCTTACGGGAGTTCCTTGAGTACCTCGATCACTTTATCGACATCGGAGGCAGGATTGTCGATCCCGAAGCGGATGAAGAAGGCACGCCAGCCACCTTGCAGATGGAAATCGGTAATGCTCCGCAGGCGGAGCGTACCGAGGATGCCGTTCGGCTGCTGACTGTACATGCCGCAAAAGGGCTGGAGTTCCCTGTGGTGTTCGTACTTCGAGTTGGCCCGGGATCGTTTCCCAATAAATATCACGAAGAACTGGTCGAGTTTCCTGCCGAGCTTCGCGATCCCGACACGATGCCTGAAGGCGATCTTAAGGATTTGAATGCGCAGGAAGAACGCCGGCTGTTCTACGTAGCTCTCACTCGCGCTGAGGACCAACTCATCCTCAGCGGCAAGAAGGGAACCGGCAAGAAGGATGTCACCCCGTCGGGCTATCTGCGCGAACTCGTAACGGCAGGCGCGACATCGCTCAAGGGATGTGTTGAGTTCGAATTGGTCCCGGGTGGCTTGCGGGTTCCCACGATCCAAGCCGGTGCGCAGCCGATGTCGCGGATCGCTGAGTGGGTGCAACTTCCCCCACTGCCGCAGACGGCCAAGCGCACGTTAAGCGCGAGCGCCATCGATCGTTATGAACGTTGTCCGCTGAGCTACAAGCTCAGCCTGGAGTGGAACCTCCCCGAAGAAGCCGGCGCGAACATGCAATTCGGATCGGCCATGCATCTGGCCCTGAAGGTGTATTTCGATGCTGAGCGCATGGGGCGCCCCACGCCCGTCGATGATGTGGTGAGCTACTTCCTCGATGAGTTCGGCAAAGCGAAGATCGAGGACCCAGTGCAGCGCGAGCTATACGAGCGAGACGGTGCGCGGCAGTTGCGGGCCTTCCTGGAATCGTCTGCTGCCATGCCGCACGGAACCGTGGCCCTGGTGGAGCATCGCTTCACTTGCGAGATCGGTGGAGTGAGGGTGAAGGGAATCGTTGACCGTGTGGACGAAGACATTTTCGGATACGTGATCACCGACTACAAGACCGGCAAACCGAAGGCACAAAAATTGGCCGACGAGAGCTTGCAACTGTCTGTTTATGCGATTGCCCTCGGCGCGGACAGGCCGGTGAAGTCACTGATCCTCCAGAACCTGGAAAACAACAGCGCGGTCGAGACCGCCCGCTCACCCGAAGAATTGCGGAAGACGGAACTCAAGATCGTTCAGGTCGCGGCCGGCATCGCAGAGGGAAAGTTTGCACCCAAGGTCGGGCGGCATTGCAGTTGGTGCGCCTATCGCATGATCTGTCCGGAAAAGGAAGTGAGTACACTCACGCCGGTCAGTGAAACTGTTAAGAGCAATTGACAGATTCGCCGCCGATTCGGGCAGGGCGTCCACTTTGACGGCTCATTTTGACGTCAGGTGATGGATCCGGTTTCAGCCGCAGAGGCAATTGCAAACTGAAGTTTTGCGGCAAAAGGTAAGGGGACGCTTGCGCGTCCCCGTGGTGTACGGTCTGAAGAAAAAAGTTACCGTTTCTTCTTCGCGGCCTTCTTCGCCGGTTTCTTTGCAGCCTTTTTCTTAGTAGCCATGTTGTCTATTCTCCCTTTCCATCTGAGATGGATGATTGCGACATAACATCATCGCAATTTGTTCTTTGTATAGAGTTATCGAAAAAAATAGTCAAGAAAAAAAAGCGCATCACGTTGAGCCTTTCGGTGTCGCGTTCTTCGCATCGCAACGCTGCACAATCGCGATCATTCGGGTTTGCTTCGCCGCACTTGCCGCCGAAGTTTTCGCATCTGCATCAGACCCGCATGAATATTGGCGATTATCGCCTACCGATTTTTAAGCGCGGGAACGTCGTGTGACGTCGGTCCTTCTTCATGAAAGCCGAAGAGCGTTTCTTGACGGACCGGCGGCCTGAAAATATTTTTTGCGCGACATCGCAATTTTGTCTCAATGAAGACGATTCGAGTGCCATGAGTGACGTGCGGGCGACCTCGATGTCGTCGGATGGGAGTTCGCCGCTGGAGTTGGCGTTCGCAAAGAATGTTTTATCGCAACATGTGGAGCACCGCACCGCTGATGGCGTCGTGCCACGCGTGGGCGATCATTCCGGGACGTAGACTCTTGCGCCACCATGCCAGCAGTCCGAACATGAGGCCGTAAATCCCGACGAGCAACATGCGCGGACCGCCCTCGTATCCGTGGGATGCCCCGAAGACAACGGCCGATAGCAGGATGCCCGCCAGCATCGATCCGGTGAACGCAGCGAACTGACGTTGCAGGTACCCGCGGAAGATGATTTCCTCGCAGATGCCGGCTGTTGTGCTGAGACAGAACCACACCAGCAGTTCCAGGGTTGTGCCGGGAATGAGAAATCCGAGTTGCTGGCGCATGCTGTCGAATTTACCGGCTTGGTCGAGACGCATCAGTTTCGCGCCCGCACCCAGCACCGCGATGGCCATCAGCCAAAACCCTGCGGCGATCGTCAGGTCAATGAGGACGTCTTCGGCGTTGGCCCAACGGCCTCCGATCAACTCACGCAACTTCAGCCGCTTGCGAACGCCGAGATATACGAATCCGGCGAGCACCCACTCCCACGCCATGGTCCACAGGTATTGCGGCAGCTTGCTATGAGCTGAAAGCGGATGCACTCCGTGCGAGCCTCCCAGCGACGCGCCGATGAGCACAAACAGAACGACAGCCGTATGCCAAAGCGGCGCGAGCAGTTGGCGTTCGCCGGGGGCGGGGTGGGGCGTGTCGATGTTCGGTGTTAAGTTCGGCGTTGAGTCGGAGGGCAAGGTGGCTCCATCTTATAATGGTGAGTTTGCCATTCAGCTTTGGAAGGACTTGCGAACATGGCTTTCATGGAAGATGTGGTCGTTGTGTCGGCGGTGCGTACGCCGGTAGGGAAGTTTCAAGGGTCGCTCTCGGACTTGAGCGCTACGGAGTTAGGCTCGATCGTTGTGCGGGAAGCGGTGAAGCGGGCCGGCATCGATCCTGCCAGCGTCTCGGAATGCATCATGGGCAACGTGGTAAGCGCCGGGTTGGGACAGAATCCAGCGCGCCAGGCCGCACTCGGCGGAGGGTTAGCGTCGTCTATCGCTGCCATGACCATCAACAAGGTGTGCGGCTCGGGTCTGAAAGCGGTTGCCCTGGGACAGCAGGCGATCCAGACAGGGAACTCTGACATTGTGGTAGCCGGCGGCATGGAGAGCATGACCAATGCGCCGTATCTGCTGCCGCAGGCGCGCAAGGGCTACAGGCTGGGAGACGGGAAGATCATCGATTCGATGGTGAACGACGGACTCTGGGACAAATACAACGACTATCACATGGGCAATACCGGAGAAAACGTGGCCGAGAAATACGGCATCACGCGCGAAGAGCAGGATGAGTTCGCATTGAACTCCCATCGCAAGGCCATCGCCGCCATTAAGGAATGCCGCTTCAAGGACCAGATTGTGCCGGTCGAGTTGCCGTCGAAGAAGAAGGGCGCGCCGGCGCAGTTCTTCACCATCGACGAATCTCCGCGCGAAGACACCACCATCGAGGCGCTGCGCTCGCTGAAGGCGGCGTTCAAGAAAGACGGCACGGTGACGGCGGGCAACGCGCCGGGAGTCAATGACGGTGCGTCGGCCGTGGTGTTGATGTCGGCGGCGAAAGCGAAGGAATTGGGACTGAAACCGATGGCGCGCATCGTGGCCCAGGCCGCTAGCGGTCTTGATCCGGCATGGGTAATGATGGCGCCGGTTGATGCCATCCGCCAACTGTGGAAGAAGACAGGCTGGAAGAACGAGGACGTTGACCTCTACGAGATCAACGAAGCCTTTTCGGTCGCTGCTATCGCGGTGACACGGGAGTTGGGGATCGACATGAACAAGGTCAATGTGAACGGTGGCGCGGTAGCGCTGGGACACGCCATCGGGTCCAGTGGCTCGCGCATTCTCACGACACTGCTGTACGAGATGGCTCGCCGCGACGTTCACAAGGGAATCGCCGCACTGTGCCTCGGCGGCGGGAATGCGGTAGGGTTGGCGGTGGAGCGGTAGTGCTGTATAGAGCTGGGCCCTTCGACTCCAGCGCCGCGACATCGGCAGCGCCCCCGCTCAGGATCGAACCGCGAACGACCCGCGGTGTCATTTACAAATCGTAACAAGGAAAAGGGGAGCAATTGTGCTCCCCTTTTCGTATCAATCAGTGGAGGATTCGCGAAGGTGCGCCGCGGTGCGGCATCGTCGCATCGAATGAGATACACATGAATTCCTCAGCCGCGTTTAAAACACCCCAGGCGGTACGCGTGGAGAATGTCACGCGCCACTATCCTATGGGCGAAGGCCTGATCCGCGCAGTTGATGGCATCTCGCTCGCCATCGAGCCGGGAGAGTTTGTTGCTTTGCTCGGGCAGTCGGGATCGGGGAAATCGACGCTACTCAATTTGCTCGCCGGGCTCGATCGTCCGACCTCGGGGTCGGTTGTGGTGCATGGCCGCGATCTGGCGAAGATGTCGTCGGAGGAATTGGCACGCTACCGACGCAACGATGTCGGCATGGTCTTTCAGGCGTTTCATCTCATCCCGTCGATGACCATCACAGAAAATGTCGAGCTTCCCATGCGCTTTGCCGAAGTCGAGCGGACGGAGCGGGCGCAGCGCAGTCGTGAATCGTTGGAGCGGGTTGGACTGGGCAAGCGCATGGAGCATCGTCCGTCGCAGCTTTCCGGCGGCGAACAGCAGCGAGTGTCGCTAGCGCGCGCGCTGGCCAACCGGCCGGCACTTCTGCTGGCCGACGAACCTACCGGCAACCTCGACAGTCGCACCGGCGAGGACATCCTGAATTTGATTCGCGATATCAGCCTGTCGCTGGGCATGACCGTGGTGATGGTGACGCATGAGCGCGCGTTGGCCGAGCGGTTCGCGCAGAGGCTGGTCTTCCTGGCGGATGGCAAGCTGGTGAGCGAGGAGGTGCGGGCGTGACGGGGTACGATCTGCTTGAACTCGCGGTGCGCAATCTGCGCCAGTCGAAACTGCGTAATGGCCTAACTACGGTCGGCATTTCCGTGGGAGTGGCGTCGCTGGTGGCGATGCTGTCATTGGGAGTTGGCCTGCAACAGTTGGCAACCCGCCGTCTCGCGGGATCGGGAATGTTTGACACTGTCTTTGTGACCTCGCGGCAGGACTTCCGCGGATTCGACAAGGAGGATGACCAGAAGGCGCCGCAGCCTGAAAAGTCGCCGGTGCTCGATGAGGCTGCGCGCGTGAAGATGTCGCAGCTCAAGAACGTCACCGAGGTCGAGCCTGAGATTCGGGTGATGGGTGAAATTGTTTCGGGCGGTGAGACTCATTTCGGATTTGTGACTGGCCTGCCGATGTCGGCGCGCGAAAATGAAGCCTTCGATACCCTGACGGGCAAGTTCTTCTCCAGCGACAACGCTGACGAAGCGATCCTGTTGCAGGACTTCGCTAAGGAGTTGAACCCTAAGAATCCGTCGGAGCTGATCGGTCGGGAAATCAGTTTGCGTTACGGTGAGCGGCAGGCGTTGTCGCAGGATTCGGGCGACCGTCCGCAAGCCCTAGGCGGCGAGACTAACTCCTCGGGTGGAGCTGCCAATGGCGATGATTTCGGCTTTTCGGTAGTCCGTAGGGTGCAAAAGCTGCGCGTGGTCGGGCTTGTCGACTCCGAGCCTTACGGCGGCATGCGAACCGTATCGCGCGGACGCATCTTTTTGCCGGTGGGTACGACCGAGCGCCTGAACATGGCGCAGTTCACCGACATGCGCAGCTCTCTGCGCGGCGCCAGCGGCAAGACCTATATGACGCTGACGGTGCGCGTAAAAGATCCGGCCAAAGTCTCTGCCGTGCAGGACGCCATTAACCAGATGGGCTACCGTACCTTCTCAGTGTTGGATGCGACCAAGAGCCTGCGACGCTTCTTCACTGTGCTCGACTTGTTTCTCGGGATCTTTGGGTCGCTGGCGTTGGCGGTAGCGACGTTGGCCATTATCAATACGCTGGTCATGGCAGTGCTCGAGCGCCGACGGGAAATCGGAGTGATGAAGGCGATCGGCGCCAGTGACAGCGATGTGAAGAAGCTGTTCTTCACCGAGGCGGGCGCCATGGGATTCTTTGGCGGGTTACTGGGAATTGCGCTGGGCTTCGCCATTGGGAAGGCCATCAACATCGGCACCGGAATCTACTTAAAGCAGCACCAACTGCCGCCTGAACCCGTATGGATTATGCCGGTCTGGCTGATCGGTGCGGCGATCGCGTTCTCAATCGTGGTCAGTTTGTTGGCGGGTTTATATCCGGCGAGCCGGGCGGCCAAACTCGATCCGGTGCAGACGCTGAAGTACGAATAGCCAATGAGACCCAGGCCAATCCGCAACTCATACATTCTTCGAATTGGCATTTGCCTGCTCGCGCTCGCGCTGACGCCGGCGGCGTACGCCGAAGGCCGGGCGGAATGTTCGGTCGTTAATTCGGCGATTCTCGCGCGTTCGGTGCGTTACTGCGCGTACCTGCCCGACAGTTTTGATGGTGACAAGAGCCGTCGTTATCCGGTGCTGTATTACCTGCATGGCCTGGGAGATAACGAACAGTCGTTGCTGAATCTGGGCGGATGGGACTTGATTGAAGAGCTGCGCCGCCAAGGTAAGATTGGCGAGTTTGTGTTGCTGGCACCCAGCGGCGGCCACACGTTTTTCCTGAACTCCGTCGATGGCAAACTGCGCTACGAGGACTTTCTTACCAAGGAGTTCATGCCCCAGATGGAGAAGAAGTACCGGGTCGAAGGCGGGCGCGCAACGCGCGGCATCACCGGCGTTTCCATGGGCGGCTTCGGTGCGCTGCATCTGGCGTTCAAATATCCGCAGCAGTTCGCGGCGGTCAGTGCGCAGATGCCGGCGCTGCTCCCGGAGATACCTGCGAACTTTGCTGCGGGAGGACCAGGTTCGCCGGGGTCCGTGATGGGCGACATATTCGGCAATCCGGTGAATCGCACCTATTTCGAGCGCAACAACGTTTTCTACTACGCGAAGAACGATCCCGCCGCGGAACTCAAGCGAATGAAGATCTATTTCGATGTGGGCAACAACGATGATTACGGCTTTGAGCAGGGAGGCCAGAAGCTACACCAACTGCTCGATTCGCGCGGCGTCCCGAACGAGTTTCACATCTATCCCGGGCGGCACGATCCCCAGTTCGTGATGCGGCACTTTGGCGAAGTCATGCAATTCCAATGGAAGTCGATCGGTAAGTAGCGGCGCGGGGTGATCCGTGGGAACAGCGCGAAGGTGTCACTTCTGAAGGTAAACTACGACCTCACCGCAGTAGCACCGCAACGGTGCTAATTGCAGAATCTGATGATCCAGCGCTTTCATTGCGCGCCAAAAAGGGCGAAGCGCTAGCGGTGCGTTCCAGTCCGTGGGAGGCAGTTTCGCCAGCCGCTTTAACATGTAAAGCAAGTGACGCTTTTCGAGCTGCACATGGCTAAATTCTTGGCAGAACCTGCGAATCTCGTGGTGAGTTAGGGCTGTGTCCCCCGCGTCTGAATGCGCCGTGGTGAATCTCCGCGCGAAATTGATGAGGGGGTTGTCCCAGAGTGTCTCGTGGAAGACCGCTCTCGCGCGTGGCTTCAGGATGCGAAGCAGATGCGAATCAGTCCCTGGGTATTTGATCACGTGATGCAAAACTCCGAAGCCGATGACCAGGTCGAAGAATTCATCCGGATAAGTCAGGTCTGATGCGTCCATTTGCGCGAAGTCGGCGGCCAAACCATAACGTTGAGCAGCCCTATTCGCGGTCCCAACCGCGGGGAGAGAGAGATCAAAACCCCACACCTGTGCACCTTTCAGGCTTAGATACAATCCCAGACCGCCGTAACCGCAACCGTAGTCCAACACACGAAGTCCGCTGACGTCTCCCACGGCATCGATGGCTTCTCGTCGCGCATCTCCCCACCAACTCCACCCGCCATCGCAGAAACAAGAGATCTGGCCCTTCACGAATATTCGTTCGAAGTCTTCGAGAGTCTCTGGATATGCATATTCAGCATGCATTTCGTAATGCGAATCATGCCACGTGCGCTCGGTCTGCTTAATACGTTCGACCGTGTTTTCATCCGGCGCCAATTTCATAGTTTCAATTCTGCACTACCCTAGTTCGGAGCTGCCACACTTCAGGTCCCCACTGCTGATGGAGGACCCGCCACAAGTAACGTCCAACGGTTAGTACGCGTCTACCGCGCCAGGGGTTGCGGTTATACGGTCCACGGCGGCCGCCAGTCCGTAGTAGAAAAAGAGAATCATCGCCAGAGGTTCTTCGCCGAGATTGTAATGAACGAAAGAAGAAAAGGTGAATGCGGCGAAACTGGCAAGCACTCCAACTACAACCCCGCTGGCGAACCGACTCTGATCGCGCAGGCGGCGAATGAGGCGGAAAAGAAACACGACGTAGGCGACACAGAACCACAACCACGCCAAGAGTGCCGGGATGCCGCGCTCCACGGCAATCTGCAGAAACGTGGAATGGAAGTGCGACAACACGTTGTACTGAATGAATCCCCGGATGTTCCATTCGCGGTAGTGCACGCGCACGGTTTCCATACCCACACCGAACCAGGGATGTTCTCGGACCAGACGGATCCCGTCCTCCCACATCAAAACCCGAAAGTGAGTTCCGATGTCATTGCGGTCCACCCATTGGATACGCCGGGTATGCTGAATCCAAAGGACCGCACCGGCCAGGATGGCGAGGAGCACGGAGTCCCATGGATCTTGATCGATCCGCTCCTCCAGCTCCGAGCGGACGGCGATCGTCCCGTTCATCGTCGCGGGGTGGATCGTGCACAGGTAGTGGATCACGCCGGGCTTGGTCATCTTGAATTCGACGACCTTGCCTTCGCCGAAGTTCTTCGACGCGAATTTGATCGGCCCGCTCTTGCTCGTCACGTTGTGTTCGACCGGGTCGTAGTTCGTCCACTTGATCGTGCTGCCCACCTTGACGCGGATCGTGTCGGGGTCGATCGCGATGTTGCGGTACGCCACCGGCACCACGCCGCTCTGCACCGGCGCCGAGGACGACGGCG
>Ga0209380_10002177_pt1 | contig 12690 bp, 6 predicted proteins | sample HubBroMetageWFT6_FD_188347 | JGI IMG/M metagenome (GOLD analysis project Ga0209380, IMG submission 188347) | Warmed and freeze-thawed soil microbial communities from the Hubbard Brook experimental Forest, New Hampshire - Hubbard Brook CCASE Soil... | ecosystem: Environmental > Terrestrial > Soil...
GCCGGTGGCGTTGCTCGATTCGCTGATGTTGGCCGCCTAGACGCGTGAAGATCGCGACTTTCAATGTCAACGGCGTCAATGGCCGGCTTTCGGTCCTGCTGCGCTGGCTAGCCATGACCGAGCCCGACGTGGTCTGCTTGCAAGAGTTGAAGGCCCCGGACGATAAATTTCCGGAGCCTGCTCTCCGGCAAGCTGGCTATCGCGCTATCTGGCACGGCCAGAAGAGCTTCAACGGTGTCGCGATCCTTGCTCGCAGAGGACAACCAATCGAAACCCGGCGCGGTTTACCGGGCGAGCCGGACGATACCCATAGCCGCTACATTGAGGCGGCGGTTGATGGCGTTCTGATCGGTTGTATCTATCTGCCCAACGGCAATCCGGCACCCGGCACGAAGTTCGATTACAAGCTGCGCTGGTTCGCGCGGCTCGCAGCGCACGCCGCCGACTTGCTGGCGACGGGGATGCCGGTCGTATTGGCAGGCGATTTCAACGTGATGCAAACGGACCTCGATGTGTACAAGCCAGAGCGCTGGGTAGACGACGCTCTGTTTCGGCCTGAAGTCCGCGAAGCCTTCCATCGGCTCGTTGCACAAGGATGGACCGACGCTTTGCGCGCAGTGCACCCGGGCGAGCGTATCTACACCTTCTGGGACTACTTCCGGAACGCTTGGATTCGGAATGCCGGCCTGCGGATCGACCATCTGCTGCTCAGCCCGCCAATGGCGGACCGTCTCGTCTCGGCGGATGTGGACCGGGAGGTGCGCGGCTGGGAAAGGGCCAGCGACCATGCGCCCGTCTGGGTCGAGCTCGCCGAACGCCGGCCCAGGCAAAAAGACCGAAATCCAGGCGGTAACAAATGACTGAGCCAACCGACCCGAGCGATGATCCCTTCAATCTCCGACGCTTCGTGTTGGCACAGGTGCCGGTGTTCGACGCCGTCCTCGACGAGCTCAAGGCCGGCCGAAAGCGAAGTCACTGGATGTGGTTCGTCTTTCCGCAGCTGCGCGGCCTCGGGGTGTCGTCGTTAGCCGAGTTTTACGGCATTGGCTCGCTCGAAGAGGCCCGCGCGTATCTCGCTCACCCGGTTCTGGGGCCGAGGCTCGTCCTCTGCACAGAGGCTGTGCTGGCGATCAGGGGCAAGTCTCTCCACGACATCTTCGGCGCTCCAGACGACATGAAGTTCCCGTCGTCGATGACCCTCTTCACGCTGGCGTCGGACGATCCCGGTAATGTGTTCAAGCAGGCGCTGGAAGCCTATTGCGACGGGAATCTGGACGAGAGGACGCTGACACTTCTGGAGGCTGGGCCAAGATATGGATGACAGGTAGCAGCAAATCACGGCATCAGTCGCACATTGGCCCGCGCGCTGCGACCTTCGGCGTCGATGACCGTGAGACGAGCGAAACCGAGACCGGAAGGAAGCCAATACAGAGTGCGGCGCTGTGGGGCCGGCGGCAACGGCCGGCCATCAACAAGCCAGCGCAATGGACCATGCCCACTAGCGGCCTCTAGCGGTATTTCCTGTCCGTCCCAGGCGACGACCGAGCCGTCTGGCGGGTAAAGGATCTTCGGCCCGCCGACATCGGCACTGAGACTACCATCGAACGGGCCGGCATCGAGCCGACGCAGTCCTGGCGGCAGATCGCGCCGCGCGGCGACGAGCGCCCCTTCGGGTGCGGGTCCGGGCGCGGCACCAACCGTTGGCGATCCGAGCAGGTCGGCGATCTTGAATAAAAGAGGCGCAGCGGTCAGGCGACCGCTACGGCCCGGCATCGGTGTGCCATCGGGCCGCCCCGCCCAGACGCCGATAGTAAGCTCGCGGTCGTATCCGATCGCCCAGGCATCACGGAAGCCGTAGGAAGTTCCGGTCTTGAAGGCAAGCGGCCGGCCGTGCCGAGTCTCGACTGGCAGTATCCCGGGTGGTACCGGAGCCGCAGCGAGGATCCCGTTAACGTACCAGGCGGCCACGGGCCCGAATAGGGGTGCTGTTGCACCCGGCGGGTCGGTCGGCCGGTAACGTAAGGGTAAAAGCGTGCCGCCGTTCGGCAGTGCGGCATACAGCGTAGCCAAATCGGTCAAACTAATCCCGACGCCGCCCAGAGCAATTGCCAAGCCGGGTTGCGGATCGGCTTGTGGCAAATGGAGGCGAATGCCGGCCGCGGTCAGTCCGCTGACGAAGCGGCCCGGGCCGAGATGCTCCAGCACATCGACGGCTGGCACATTGAGCGAGTATTGCAATGCCTCGCGGGCGCTGACCTCGCCCTGGAAATGCCCGTCGAAGTCGCTCGGCGCGTAGTCGCCGAAATAGCGCCGGCGATCGTCGAGCATGGTCTCAGGATGGATGATCAGCCGGTCGAAGGCCATCGCGTAAATGAACGGCTTCAGGGCTGAACCTGGCGAGCGAACTGCACGGGTCATGTCAAGCGTGCCTCGACGAGCGGATGCGGCAAATACCGCATTGCCGACATGGGCAAGAACTCGGCGCTCGCGATTTTCAATGACGATCGCGGCGAGCGTCGCGTGCGCGTCCAGCGCGGTCACCTCGTGCGAGAGCAATGCCTCGACTTGCCGCTGCAACAGCGGGTCGATGGTCGTGCGCTGTAGAACAACTTCCGGCTCGGCCTCGCGCAAAGCTCGGGCCAAGTGCGGCGCATGGAATGGCAACGCCAACCGAACCGGCGGAACTGACTCGCTCTCCGCCTCGACGGCGGTCTGCATCGAGATAACGTTCTGCGCCGCCATCCGGCGGAGCACTGCGTTCCGCGCCGCCTGCGCGGCTTCGGGATGACGATCCGGACGCAGGTGCTCGGGCGAGCGCGGGATCGCGACCAGCAGCGCTGCTTCAGCCGCGGACAGCCGTGCGGGCTCCTTGCCGAAATAGGCAAGGCTTGCGGCCCGAACGCCTTCGAGATTGCCGCCGAACGGCGCCAACGTCAGATAGAGGCCAAGGATCTCGTCACTGCCGAGGCGGCGCTGCAAGGCGAGTGCTTCGCCCATTTCGGCCAGCTTCGCGGTGAATGTGCGCGGGCGCCGCTTCAGCAGCCGAACCGCCTGCATCGTTAGGGTCGATGCGCCCGAGACGACGCGCCCCTCGGTCGCAAGCTGGCCGAGAGCACGCAGCGCTGCAAGCGGATCGACCCCGGGATGAGCGCCGAAGCGCTGGTCCTCAGCGGCAATCAGCATGCGACGGTAAAGCGGATCGACGCTGTCGGCGCCAACCGGCAGGCGCCATTTCCCGTCGGCAGTCAGAAACCCCCGCAGGATCGAACCGTCGCGCGCCAGAATCAGGACCGATAAGCTGCGGCTCCGGTCGAGCGCGGGTGGGGCGAGAGCGAGATACAGAGCGCCAAGAGCTGCAATCGCAGCAGCAAAGCCTCGAAGCGGGTTGCGCCGAAGCAAAGTCACTTTTGCAGGACCACGAGCTTCCCTATGCCAGTACGGCCGGTGGTTTCCGGGTCGTACATATCCTCGACGACAAGTGCCGGGTACTTGAACTCGCCCGGCGTCACCGCGCGAACGACATAGGCCAGCGTGAAATCCTTTACCCCTTCGCCCAGATCCAGCGCAGCGATGTAGCGGTCATCGCGCGCCTCGGTAGACGCGGTCTCCGTCGTGTCCTTAAGCCACGAATAGTTCGCCAGCGACTGTCCTCCGGCCGCAGTTGTGGTCTCGATCTCGAATCCGGCGGGCAGCAGATCGATAACGAGAGTGCGCGCCATACGGGCCGAGTCCGAGCGGCTGCCTTTTAGCGTCACGACAAAGACATCGCTCTGCCTCGCTTTAGTTAGATCGGCCGGCGTGCCATCACGATTGTATACCGAGCGGCTCACCGCATATCCCTTACTTTCGGCCGGCAAATCGGCCTTGACTACGCCAGTGATCGACACCGTTCGCCATATCGGCGTCGTCCCCTTGTTCGTGGCGGTGAGCGAGGCTGCACCGCTGCCGAGTGAGCGCCGCAAATACAACGGCTCGCTGCCGGATTTCGGCGCGGCATTGTCGGTCGCCACCGTCATCGTGCCGCCGGTTGCCCGAACAGCGGCCTCCGCCGCCATCAGCAACCAGGCTTGCTCCTGCGTGCTCGTACGGTTGGCGCGAGCGAAGAGCTCCGCCACCCGATCCATCACTGTCGTCAGACGCGGCTGCGCGGCGGGATGGCCGGCGGCAAAGGCCAGCACCGCGGCGCTGTCGCGCAGATCGCTGCCATAATCGACATATCGCAGCCCGGGGGGGCGTTTTGGCGCCGGCCCGAGCGCCGCGCCATACGCCGCCGCGGCTCTCGTCGTGTCGCCAGATTGGGCTAGCGCCGCACCGAGCTGAGCCTGTGCCAGCTGGGTCGGTAGCGCCGCCATTTGCGTATCGCTGAAGTAGCGTAACGCCGCGAGGTCGTCCGCCTTGGCCCGCGTCAGAACGTAGTGCGCATACGCCATGGCGGGCAGCTCCTCGGACTTGGTGTGGTCCTGGCGGACATAGTCGTGCAACCAGCCGAGCGCAGCCCTGATCGCGAAATCGGGTACGTTCTTGCCGTGCTCTTTGGCGCGGATCAGGAAGTCGGTGGCATAGGCATCGAGCCAAGGAACGGTGTCGTCCGTATCGTTCCACACACCGAAGCTACCGTCCGAGCGCTGCAATTCGACGACGTGGCCGATCGCGCGGTCGATCGTTTCGACGGGCGCAAACCCCGGATCGCTGCGCCATAACCCGGCGACGGCGTCGACGAAGAGCAGCGGCAAGGCGCGACTTGTCGTCTGCTCCAGACACCCATAGGCATAGCGGTCGAGCGCACGCAATAGGCCGGGCACATCCCAATCCGGCCTCGGACTGACCGTCAGAAGCGCTTCCGCCGTCCCAGGCAAAAACTCACTGGCGGCGCTGTCGTCGAGGGTGACTGACTTCCCCGGCTCGAGGCGCCCGACAAAGCGGCGCAGCTGGTAAGATTGTGCCGGACGCACGCCGATCGTGAAATCGCGGGTAATGCGAAGACCGTCAGGTCCGGTGAGTTCGAGCTGCAGCGCTACGTTGCCGATCGTTGTCGCTGACAGCGGGAACCCGTCGGCGAAGCCTTGGCCCGCGGTGAGGGTGATCGAGCGCTCGACGGGAGTAGCAAATTCGCCGGCGCCGGTCGCCGCTAGTTTGAGGCGATAGTCGCCGGGCGCGCCTTCGACATTATTGATGACGACGCCGACCCGCGCGGTGTCGCCCGGCGCGAGAAAGCGCGGCAGCGATACCATGGTCACGACCGGGTCGCGGACGATCGTCGCTGCGCTGGCGGAGCCGAGCTTGTGTGCGGCGAAGGCCATTCCCATCAACCGAAGCTGTCCCTGGAAATCGGGAACGTCGAAGTGCACCGTTGCCGCGCCGTCGGTATCGAGGTGGACCAGGCCGGAAAACAGCGCCACAACACGGCTGCTCTTATCGGGGAGACCGGCAACCGAGCGCCTTGCGAACTGATCACCGCCGCTGCGCAAAACGCCGACGCCGTTGGCGCGCGGGTCGATCAGACGACCGTAAATGTCGCGCAGTTCGACTCCCAGCTGGCGTTTGCCATAAAAGTATTTTTCTGGTTCTGGGCTGTCGAACTCGGTCAGCTTCAGCACTGCCTCGTCGACCGCGGCGAGCGTTACATAGGCTTCCTCGCCTGCGGTGAGCCCGGTCACCTTGACCGGGATGTCGATCGGTCCGCGTGGCCGCACCACGTTCGGCGCCGCTAGCGTCATAGCCAGTGTGCGCGGGCTCGCATCGATGCCGAGCCAGGCGGTGCCGACGGCCCGCCCCGGACCGCGCTGCTGTGGACCGGAGAGTGCCGAGGGGCGATAGGCGCTGACCAGCGCATAAACCCCGGCGCCCCAATCCGCTTCGACCGGGATCTCGATTGTGGCACCGTTGGTCGGCAGGTCGAAGGAGCGCATCGCCAATATGCGATCGGAAGCGATCGCCAGCTGGGCTTGGCCGGCGAACGGCGCCTTGACGAACAACTTGGCTGTTTCACCCGCCTGGTAGGTGGTCTTGTCGAGGGTTGCTTCGAGTTTGTCGGGGACATCCGGAAGCTCGGCTTCGACCCACCAGCCGACGTGGAAACGCACGCTTGACTGCGCCCCGCTGGCGCCATCGGTGACTTCCCAGCGATAGCGCCCGGCAGGCAAGGTGCGCGTGAGCGATGCTGGCGTGTCGCTGGGGAGGTCGAGCGTGCCGGTCTCGATTGGCTGGTCGCGCACTTGGCTGCGGTGCCGCCAGCTGCCATTGACCGAGTACCAGTCGTATTGCCAACTTTCGCGGAGCAATTCCCAGCGCAGCCCCTTTGCATCGACGCGCCGGCCGTCCGGATCGACAGCGATGATCTCAACTTGAGCAGCCTGGCCTTCCGGCACCGCCTCGTCGCCAGCTGTCGACCGCAAACCAATCGCCACCGGGCGCTGGCGTATCGGCCTGGTGACCATTTCACTTACCGCGCGCCCGCTCGGCTCGACGACGCTGACGCGTATCGTCGCGGCAAGCGGTTTTGTCAGATCCGGGATATCGGTCAGATTGACAGAGGCCGTCGCCTTGCCCTCGGCATCGGTCGCGGGCGCCTCGACATCCTGGCGTCGGCCGGCAAATTCTTCCTCTATTAGACCGAAGCGGAACTCAGCCTCGCTTGGAAACGGCTTCTCGTCGACCGCGATCGTCGCCTCAGCCTCGACCGCAAGGCCCGCACCCGGCGCCCCATAATAGTAGCGCGCATTGATCGCGACGGGGAAAGCCTCGCCTGGGACGAGCGGTTGGTTCGCCGCAGACAATTCGACTTTGAGCTGAGGCGGGACGAAATCTTCGACGCGGAATTCAGCTGCTCCGATCGGCGGCGCCTTTGGGTCAACCTTTACTTCCGCTCGCCACGATCCGATGCGCGCATCGCGAGCCAGGGAAAAGGTCACGTCATGGGCGCCGAGGTGGTCGCCGGTCAATTGGCGTCGCTCAACCTCGACGCCATCCGGCCGAATGAGCCGGAGCGTCACCGGCAAACTAGAGATCGCCTCTGCCTTGTCGTCGCGCACCAAGACGACGAGGTGTACGCTCTCGCCCGGCCGGTAGATGCCGCGATCGGTGTGGAGATACGCGTCGACCGGACCCGGCTGCGGCCGGCCGCTGATCCCACGATCGCTGAGATCGAAAGCCCCGCGTCCGACGTCCAGAAAGTTGAAATCTCCGTCGCGTCCGTAGGCCATCACGGCAAAGGGCTCGTCGCCGCCCCTGCCATGGACGAGGCCGCTGGGAATGCGGGCCATGCCGTCAGCATCGCTCGTCGCGGTCGCCAACTCGGTGTTGTTATGGGCGTAGAGGCGCACCGTCACGCCGGAGGCTGGTTTCGCATCGGCCAGCGAATGCACCGCGACCACCATGCCGTCCGCGCCGGTATAGGCGGTCAGACCGAGATTGGAGACAAGTACCCAATTCGTCGCCACATCGCCGGCTTCGTCGGCCCGGCGATCGGGTCGCTCGACGGCGGCGAGATAAACGCCGGGCGCGTTGTCGCGCAGCACGTCCTTGAGCGGGATCGCGGTCACGACGGCACGGTTGCGCTCGCCCGATATCGTCATCTCGCCTTGCCACACGAGCTTTCCGGTGCGGTTCACGACCTCGTCCACATCCTCGGCGCCGAACCGCATGGTCAGCTTGTCACTGTCGATGCTCGGCACGAGGTTGCGCTCGTTGACCCGCAGCAGCTTCACCTTCACCCGGTCCAGGTTGATCGTCGTGACCGGCAACCCGGCACTCCCTTCGCGCGGCAGCACGTAACCAGTGCCCGAGAAGCTGATCGCCGGTTTCCGGTCCGGTACAACGACCCGGGTTGCGAACGTCTCGATGGTCTTTTCGCCGGACTCAGCGGGGAACCCGGTTAAAAGCTGGAGGTCATAGTTCCCTCCGTGCTTCAGCCCGTTGACGCACAGAGTGTCGCCGCGCACGGTCACGACACCGTCAAAATTCGGCTCGCTGCGCACGAAGGCGCCGTAAGAAAGATCGCCCTTCGTCGCGATCTTCTCATTGAAACGAAGGCAGACCCGTGGCGCATCGGATTCAGCTTCGATCTGCACCTTCGCCACCCGGAAGGCGACGAGCCGCTTCAATTGCTCGACCCGCTCGGCCACCGTGATCGATTTCGTGAAGGCCAGGCCGGACTGGAAGGCGGCGAGCGCTTCCTTCTGCTTGTCATGGCGATCGTAATCGCGCCCGATCAGGAACAGCGCGCCGCCGCGCTCGACCGGCTCGGTCGATCTGAGATAGGCGTTGTAGGCGCTTCCCTGCACATGATCGTCGTCCGCCGCAGCCTGGTTCTGAGCTAGCCGCAGCCAGATCAGCCCATCGTCCGCACCAAAGGAAATCGCACGACTCAGATCTTCGATCGCTTGTGCATAGCGCTTGGCCCGGTATTCCTCGTCGGCGTCCTTGCGCAATCGCGGTATCAGCCCGGGTTGGCGCTTGTTGGCGGGAACGCTGTCGAGCAATTCCTGCCGATAGGCCGCCGCCGCCTCGGCGAGTTCCTTGGACTGGTACTCCTGCGCCGATGCCGGGACCGCGAGCAGCGCGAGAATCAATAACGAAAGAGCGCGAAACATGCTTATGAACTCCGGCGCGATTTGCGATCGAGCCTACCACCTCCACCAACCAGGGGGGAGTTACCTCCTCCATGCGGACGCGGACGCGAGCGTGACCGGCGACATCCTCGTCTTAGTCGGCTGTGTAGCCGTTGCTTGCGCTCTTCTTTACTGTCGTTCTCTTGGGCAAAGAGCTGAGTTGGCGCCTTGTTGCTATCGGAGGAGTGATTATCGAAGCTGGTCGATGGTCCTGGCGTCGTCGGGCGACGGCGCGACGCGATCCGCAGGATCTTTGGGCAAAGAGCACGGGGCGATCCAAGCTATCGCCCGTTGCGTTTTTTAGCCTTCCTCGCGGCCTTACGAGCTTTCCTGGTGTTCAGCGACTCGGCCTCAAGCGCCCTCTCTCTCGCCGCTCGTGCTTCAGCTGCGGTCTGATGGGCGGCAAGCTCGGCTTGGCGCGCCGCTTCGCGGGCCGCGCGTTCAGCCGCTTCCTGGTCTGCCTTCTCTGCCGCTTCCCGAGCCCTTCGCGCCTCCTCGGCAGCCTTGCGCTCCGCGACGCGGATCTCCCGAGCGGCGGCAACGGCTCGCCTCGCCGCTTGGCGCTCGGCGAATGCCGGATCGTTCACCCTGGCGCGATGCCGCTCCAATGCTTCTCTCTTCGCGGCGGCGGCGGCCTTCTGTCGATCGGCTAAGCTTGGTTGTCCCGAGCTATTCATGTTGAACCCAGATCTCCACTTTCATCATCATTGCCGCGGGGTCAGAGCCGCGGCGGTTTGCGGATAGCCGAGACTGCAGCGCTCATCAAGAGGAGAGCGAGATCGAGCGCGTCATCGTCGCGGTGATCGAACGGCACGCGAAGGATACCTGCTTCCCCAATCGACTCCCGCGTCGCCGAGCCGGGGTGTACAAATTCCTCGAACGTGCAGGCATGGGTTATACTGGCGACAAAGGGCAATTTGGAAGGACAGCCATGGCAACGCGTACGCGCTCGCGCATGATAGCGGCTGCCGGACTTGCCATAACCGGCTTCCTCGCCGTCTTCGCCGAACCTGCCGACGCACAGCAAACTTCCGCGGAACGCGTACGAATTGACCAGCACGCGATCGGCGGGGTCGTTACTGGCGCGCAAGGGCCAGAGGCCGGGGTCTGGGTGATTGCCGAGACCAACTCGCTGCCGACCAAATTCGTCAAGATCGTGGTTACCGACGATCGGGGCCGCTACGTCATCCCCGACCTGCCGGCGGCCACATACGATGTCTGGGTTCGCGGCTACGGGCTCGTCGACTCGCCAAAGGTGCAAGGCGCGCCGGGCAAGATGGTCGATCTGAAGGCCATTTCGGCGCCTGACCAAAAGGCCGCCGCTCACTACTACCCTGCGCTCTATTGGTACGCGATGCTGGCCGTGCCGCCAGCAAGCGATTTTCCCGGTACGGGGACGAAGGGCAACGGCATGCCCGAAACCTTGAAGAGCCAGGGTCAGTGGCTCGACATCGTCAAGACGGACGGTTGCTTTACCTGCCACGCGCTTGGCGACGAGGCGACCCGCACGATCCCGAGGGAGCTCGGCAAATTCGAGAGTTCGGCCGAAGCATGGGAGGCGCGCATCCAGTCCGGCCAGGCGAGCAGCAACATGGTCAGTAATATCGGCCGACTCGATACGCAGCGTGCGCTCAAGCTATTCGCGGACTGGACCGACCGCATCGCTGCCGGCGCCGTTCCTCGACCCGCACCGCAACGGCCGCAGGGCGTAGAGCGCAATGTCGTCGTGACGCTCTGGGACTGGGCGGATTCCAAGACCTACATGCACGACTCGATCAGCACCGATAAGCGCGACCCGACGGTCAATGCCAATGGCCTGATCTACGGCGCGACCGAGGAAAGCACGCAAAACCTACCGGTGCTCGACCCGGTGAAAAACATCGCCACCACGATTCATATCCCGGTGCGTGACCCGGACACGCCGAGCGCGGCGGACCTGCCCGTTCTGCATCCATCGGCTTATTGGGGCGAGGAGAAGATCTGGAACAGCCAAGCCAGCGTGCACAACCCGATGTTCGACCGCGAGGGCCGCGTCTGGTTTACAGCGCGTATCCGCGGCGAGGACAACCCGGCCTTCTGCAAGAAGGGCTCAGACCACCCCTCGGCCAAGGCGTTCCCGGTCGAGAAATCGACCCGCCAGCTGGCAATGTACGATCCTAAAACCCAGAAATTCACCCTGATCGACACTTGCTTTTCGACCCACCACCTGCAATTCGCCCCCGACGGCGACAACACCCTTTGGACGAGCGCCGGCGGGCCGCAGAATCCGGTGGTCGGTTGGCTGAATACCAAGAAATTTCTGGCGACCGGGGATGCCGCCTCATCGCAGGGCTGGACCGCGCTGGTGGTTGATACCAACGGCAACGGCAAACGCGACGACGATGTCGAACCGAACCAGCCGATCGACCCGCAGAAGGACAAGCGCATTGTCGCTGGGCTCTACGGCATCTCGGTCAGCCCTGCCGATGGATCGATCTGGGGCACGACGTTGGGTTTTCCTGGTGCGGTGGTGCATCTCGTCGCTGGCGCCAACCCGCCTGAGACGGCGCTCACCGAGTACTTCGAGGTCCCGTGGGATGACCCGAAGGCGTCGGTGCACGGGTACTCGCCGCGCGGCATGGACATCGACAAGAACGGTGTCGTCTGGATGCCGCTGGCAAGCGGTCATTTCGCCAGTTTCGACCGCAGGAAATGTGAGGGACCGCTGAATGGGCCGCAGGCCACGGGCAAGCAGTGCCCGGAGGGTTGGACGCTTTATCCGTTTCCCGGGCCGAAGCTGCAGAACGACGCCGGGACAGGCAGCGCCGAGGCGAGCTACTACGCCTGGGTCGACCAGTTCAATATCCTTGGCCTCGGCGCCGATGTGCCGATCGCCACCGGGAATGGCGCGGAGGGCCTTTTAGCCCTGGTTGATGGCAAGTTCGTCACCTTGCGGGTGCCATATCCGCTTGGCTTCTATATCAAGGGGATGGACGGTCGCATCGACGACGCCAATGCCGGCTGGAAGGGCCGCGGGATCTGGACGACCGACGGTACCCGCACCCCATTCCATATGGAAGGTGGCAAGGGAACCAAACCAAAGGTCATCCGCTTCCAGCTTCGGCCCGATCCACTGGCACTTTGAAACAACTGGCTCACAACAAAGCGCACTGGCTCGCTGGCCGAGTACCCTTACGGCCAGCAGTGCGTCGCCCGAGAGCCATGAACCGCCGGTACCGCCAGCATAATCCTTGGACTGCGGCTGCAGCATTTCGCTTTGCGGCGGCCGCAAGAGCGGCTGTCGCCGATCCACAACAGCAGCCTCTAGATCTTTGCCCGTAGCTGGAACAGCAATGTGTTTGAATTGACCGACGTACATTCGTGCCGATGCACCATCAGCGCGCGAGGTGAATACAAATCAATCGCAGCCGTCTGAACGCGCCCTATCACCGGCGATATAACCCGTAAACGGCCGTGGACACCCGCTCATAGCGGCCGTTCGCTGCGTGCGGACATTGACCGCCTTCTCAATCAGAATGGCTTGCCTGAGCCTCCGTGGGGACGACCGCGAGTTCGATACCGAGGCGACCGGCCGGCGCCTCCAGGGTAAGTATCTTTCCCGCACGGCGGATCATCAAGGCGCGTCTCGCACCGAGCGTCGCATCCGTGATGAGCGCGACAGTTTGATCAACCGACGTCAGTTTCTGACCGCCGTAGCTGAGAAGGCGGTCTCCGACCTCCAACCCTAACTGCTCAGCGGGGGAAGCGCCGTTGACGCGAAGGACGATGACTTCAGCCGCAACTTCGTGTTCTTCCGCGTCCAGATAGATGGTGCGAACTAAGCGATTACGTTCGTCGTACTCGAACTTGAGGCGCCAAGGAATGCCGCGAAGGAGAACCAGCTTTCCATCAACTCCGAAATCCACCAATTCAACGAGGTTGCCGCGGTCATCGTAAGCACGCCTGACCCTCGCGTATCCGTCCTTATGGAAAGCCGGTTTGCCGGCAATGCCGAAGAAGGCTTGTTCGGTCAGATTGCCGCGCGTGTCGTAAGTCTGTTTGATCTCGGCGTAGCCATTGGTCACGGCGATGCGATTGCCCA
>Ga0209380_10002180_pt1 | contig 12682 bp, 10 predicted proteins | sample HubBroMetageWFT6_FD_188347 | JGI IMG/M metagenome (GOLD analysis project Ga0209380, IMG submission 188347) | Warmed and freeze-thawed soil microbial communities from the Hubbard Brook experimental Forest, New Hampshire - Hubbard Brook CCASE Soil... | ecosystem: Environmental > Terrestrial >...
GAAGAAGGCCTCCAGACAGGATGCTTCTGCGATGAGGGGCAGCGTTGCTCCGAAGACTGTAGACGAGTACCTCGCGGGCATTCCGGAACCGGCTCAGAGCACATTGAAGCACATTCGCAGGGTGATTCGGTCGGCAGTGCCGGCGGAGACGACTGAGGTTGTCAGCTACGGGATCCCGATGTTTAAGTACAGCGGAATGCCGGTGGGATACGCGGCGTTCAAGAAGCATTGCAGCCTCTTCCCGACGGGGTCTGGTGTGATCGAGAAGTTCGCGAAGGAACTCGAAGGCTTTCCTACTTCGAGGGGGACGATTCGGTTTCCGTCCGATAAGCCTTTGCCCGACTCGCTGCTGAAGAAAATTGTGAAGACCCGTGTCGCGGAAAACAAAGAATGGGACTGAGCTAATCGGGCAGAATCATTGTGGGGCATTGATATACTGATAGGGGTTCTCATCGCTTCCGGCGAAAGCAAGGTGCCTCGCCTGGCTTGGAATGACGCGCGAATCATTTACACCAATGAAACCTACTTTCACCATCGGGATTGAAGAGGAGTATCAGACGATTGATCCGGAGACACGGGATCTGCGGTCGCACATCCATGCCGAAATCCTGGAGAAGGGCCAGCTCATCCTGCAGGAACGCGTAAAGGCGGAGATGCATCAGTCGGTGGTGGAGGTTGGCACCGGGGTTTGTAAGAACATTAAGGAAGCCAAGGCGGAAGTCAAGATGCTGCGGCGCGATATTGTCCGGCTGGCCAAAGAGAACGGTTTGCGGCTGGCATCGGTCGCGACGCATCCGTTTTCAGACTGGCGGACCCAGGAGATCAATCCCGACGATCGCTACAAAAATATTGTCGAAGACATGCAGTTGGTGGCGCGGGCGAATCTGATTTTCGGTTTGCATGTTCACATCGGAATTGAGGATCGGGAGACGGCGATCCACATGATGAATCACTCCCGGTATTTCCTGCCCCACCTGCTCGCGCTGTCGACGAATTCACCGTTCTGGCTGGGGATGAATACAGGATTGAAATCCTACCGGTGCAAGGTTTTTGACAAGTTCCCACGGACTAATATTCCGGATTATTTTCCGAGCTGGGGCGAGTACGAAAACTTTATCAAGCTGTTGATCAAGACCAATTGCATCGATAATGCCAAGAAAATCTGGTGGGACATTCGTCCGCATCCGTTCTTTAACACCATTGAATTCCGGGTGTGCGATATTCCGATGCGCGCCGATGAGACCATCGCGCTGGCGGCGCTGATTCAGGCTACGGTAGCCAAACTGTATAAGCTGCACACCGCGAATCAGGGATTTCGCCTCTATCGGCGGGCGCTGATCATGGAGAACAAGTGGCGGGCGTCGCGCTACGGCATGGACGGAAAGCTCATCGATTTCGGCAAGCAGATAGAAGTTCCGGCCCGGGAATTGATTCGCGAGTATCTGGAATTTGTTGATGATGTCGTCGATGAACTGGATTCGCGCGAGGAACTGAACTACATCCACACCATGCTGGACGAAGGCAGCGGAGCGGACCGGCAGCTGCGCGTGTACCGGGAAACTGGAGATTTGAAAAAAGTTGTCGATTACATTATTGAAGAGACGGAGCTCGGTTTAACCGACACTGAGCCGGCGTCCGCGAGAAAAGTAGGGTAATGACTCTTCCCATAGATCAACTTAAAAGTCCAACTCAGTCGCCACAAACGCGACTTGGATGGGGCAAGCGCTCTCAAGATCCCATGGTCTGGGACCCTGAATACGCCGTGGGGGCGCGCAATGCGGTGAGGGTTTGCCTGCGCGTACAGCCGGAGGAAAAGGTTTGCCTGATCACCGACGAGGTCACGTTGGAGATAGCGGCGGCCCTCGTAGCTGAATTGGAGGCGCTCGGTTCGCCGCATCGGGTGTGGGTTCTGGAAGATCTGGCGGAGCGACCCTTGAAGGATTTGCCGCCAGAGATTATCGAGGATCTGGAGACCAGCCAGGTTTCAATTTTTGCCGTGTGGGCTCAGCGGGACGAACTGCGCTCACGTATGCAGATGACTGACGTGGTGAATCGGAAGAAAATCCGGCACGCCCACATGGTGAACATCAACCGGCAGATCATGCTGGAAGGGATGCGGGCGGATTTTCAAAAGGTGGACCGGTTGAGCGCAAAAGTGGTGGCGATGGTGCGCAAGGCGAGGCGGGTGCGGGCCACAACTGCAGCGGGGACGAACCTTACCGCGGATCTGAATCCCAACTACCACTGGCTTAAGACGAGCGGGATTATTTCTCCAGAAAAATGGGGAAATCTGCCAGGGGGAGAAATCTTTACGACTCCCGGCGAGGTGAATGGGACCTTCGTGATTGACGGTGTGGTTGGAGACTATCTGTGCACGAAATTCGGCAACCTGCAAGCCACCCCGCTAACCATTCAGATCAAGGGAAACCGGCTCACCGAGGCGCACTCAGAGAATCGCGAGCTGGAAGACGATTTCTGGAAATATACTCACACCGATGAGAACAGCGATCGTGTGGGGGAGTTTGCCATTGGCACGAACATTGATCTGAAAGATGTGATTGGGCAAATTTTGCAGGACGAAAAGTATCCCGGCGTGCACATTGCCTTTGGAAATCCCTACGGAGCGCATACCGGAGCAGAGTGGGATTCGTCGACACATATTGACGTGGTAGGGCGGAAATTCAATATCTGGGTGGACGACGAGCAGATCATGCAGAATGGCAAGTTTTTGCTGGAAGCCTAGGCGGCGCACGACGAAAAGTGATGGTTGAAGAATCCGAAGTGAGGTTGCTCAAAAGGGCGTACCAAGCGTTTAACGCCCGTGATATCGATGCTGCTTTAGCCACGATGCAGCCAGACGTCCTGTGGCCGAATGGAATGGAAGGCGGCACGGTTCATGGCCGCGTTGGTGTCCGCGAATATTGGACGCGGCAGTGGGGCATGCTCGATCCGCGCGTTGAGCCCGTGAAATTCCACTGTGATGCAGCGGGTAGGGTGGTTGTAGAGGTACACCAAATAGTCCTTGATCGCTCGGGGAAAACATTGCTGGATCGGACGGTGGAGCACGTATATGTGATCGAGGGTGGGCTCATTCGCAGCATGGAGATCCGTGAGTAAACACCTGCGCCCAGTCGCTTCCAGCCATGATTCCCACCCTTCGACAACAATTCAACGCCAGTTTCACTCCCGAAAAATATCAGACATTCTTGCGGCGGATTGATGATATTTGCGGGACGCATGTGCAATTCCGGCTGTCGGAGACGCCCTGCTTTTTCCCCGAGACGCTGTTGCAGCGGATGGTCGAGGCCGGGAAGGTTCTGATTCGCCAGCTGGTGGAGAGTCCGGATTATCTGGCGAGGTCCAATCGATCGATTCCGGAGGAGTTTAGGGTTCCGAACGAACCGGCGCATCCAATGTTCGTGCAAGTGGATTTTGGATTGGTGCGCGATGCCGGCGGAGAGCTGCAGCCGAAACTGGTGGAGTTGCAGGCCTTCCCCTCCCTCTATGCGTATCAGGTTACGCTCGCGCAAAGCGGTATCGACGTCTACGGACTGAACCAGCGAGATTCGGGTTCCGAGTTGAAATATTTCTTGAGTGGGCTTGACGAGAAATCTTATCGCGAACTTTTGCGGTCAGCGATTGTCGGCCATCATGATCCCGAGAACGTGATCCTGATGGAGGTTCATCCACAAGCGCAGAAAACGTTGCCGGATTTTCTGCTGACGGAGAAGATGCTTGGAGTCAGGACCGTCGACATCGAGGCGATCAAGAAGCAAGGGTCGCAGCTTTACTACGAGCGGAACGGGGGACGGGTTCCGATCCGGCGAATTTATAACCGCGCGATTGTGGACGAATTGCAGCGCAAGAACGTGAGCCTGGGCTTCGACTGGAGAGACGATCTTGATGTCGAGTGGGCGGGTCATCCGAACTGGTATTTCCGCATCAGCAAGTTTTCGATTCCCTATCTACGGCATGAGTCGGTGCCGAAGACTTGGTTCCTTGATCAGTTGGATCGGGTTCCCGACGACTTGCAGAACTATGCTTTGAAGCCTCTCTATTCTTTCGCCGGGCTGGGCGTGGTGATCGCGCCGAAGAAAGAAGATATCGAAGCCATTCCGGCGGAGAAGCGGGCGGAATATATTCTGCAGGAGAGGCTGCACTTTGAACCCATAATTGAAACTCCGTTTGGCGCAACGAAAGCGGAGGTGCGGGTGATGTATGTATGGCTGGGAGAGTTACGGGCGGTGCTAACAATCATCCGGATGGGGCGCGGCCTCATGATGGGGGTCGACCACAACCGGAATATGGAGTGGGTGGGAGCGTCGGCGGGGTTATATTTAAGCGAGTAGACGAGGTGGTGATAGAACGTTTGGTGGCCTATGGCACCTACGCGGCGGCCAGTTGCATAGGTCTTCGCGCAGCAAGCGCGCTCAGGATGACAGCGTGGGGTTTTTTAGCCAATTCTCTTGACGACGTTGGTCTCCAGTTCCCGGCCGTTGGTGCGGCGAAGGAAAAGTCTGTCGCCTTCGAGTCGAATTGGGACGCGATCTCCCGCTTTCCATTCGCCGGGGGTGTAACCGTCGGCGGCAGCGAGGTTATATTCCCCGGTGTAGACCACGCCATCCAGATTAATCACAACCGCGGGGCGAGGGAGGTGAGGAGCGGTTTCACGCAGAATTTCGGCCTCGGCCTGTTGCCAGTTTTCGATGTCTTGACCTTCCAGGGCACCGCCCTGCCAGTACAACTCCTTGGCGCGGCTTCGGATGGCATTCTGCAGCTCAAAAGAAGGATTTTTGGATTCTTGCGCCATAAGAACTGCTCACCTTGATTGTGCTCGCTGGACTCATAATACTCGCCATCGACACAGGTACGCACGAAGCCGGCGTACAAAAGGCCGCAGTGGTTGTCACTTTGGGAAATGAAAGCAGCGGGGGGATCCGTGCAGGAATTCCATTTTTGCTGCATCTAACTGTAGAGAAAGGCTTCAGTTGACCGGGGTCACCGGCGAGGCCTAACATTACCGCCGTCGGGAGTGTCGTCTTTTCATGATTGGCCAGACCGTATCCCACTACCGCATCCTGGGAAAGCTTGGGGGCGGTGGCATGGGTGTGGTATACGAGGCTGAAGACCTGAAGCTGGGGCGGCACGTTGCGCTGAAGTTCATTCCAGAAAATCTTACTGGCGACCCCAAATCGCTCGAGCGATTCGAACGGGAAGCAAGAGCAGCGTCGCTTTTGAACCATCCCAACATCTGCACTATCCACGGTATCGAAGACAGCAACGGGCATCCCTTCATCGTGATGGAGAAACTGGAGGGCGAGAGCCTCAAGCAGTGCATTTCCGGACACCCGATGGAAACGGAGAAGCTGCTGGATATCAGTATCCAGGTGGCGGACGCCCTGGCGGCGTCGCATGCCAAGGGAATCGTGCATCGGGATATAAAACCGGCGAATATTTTTTTGACTCCCGGCGGCCAGGTAAAGGTATTGGATTTTGGGCTGGCCAAGCTGGTGCACACCGTGGGGACCGACAGCGACGAAGCGGCGGAGAACTCGTTGACGGCGATGGGAGTGATTCCGGGGACGGCAGTTTACATGTCGCCGGAGCAGGCGCGGAGCGAGGAAATCGATTTCCGCAGCGACCTGTTTTCGTTCGGCGTGGTGATGTATGAGATGTCAACGGGAAAGAAGCCTTTCACCGGCAAAAACTCACTGATGACGCTGGATGCAGTCTTGCACGAGAAGCCGGTTCCGCCGGGAGAATTGAATCCCAAAGTGCCGGTGGAACTGGAAGGCATCATCGGCAAGGCGATGGAGAAGGACCGCAAGGACCGCTACCAGAGCGCGACGCAGATGAAGGCGGATCTGCAGCAGCTGAAGCGGGAGAGCGAATCGGGACAGGTGCGGAGCGGACTGCACACCGCCAGGCTCAGGGTAGCGAGCAAGACGTTCGGCCGACCCGGCAGCCGATGGCAGTTCTGGTTGCTGGTGGGAAGTCTGGCTATGCTGGCGACGGTATTGGCGGCAGTTGGGGCGTACTGGTTAAAGCACCGCGAAGTATCAAGTGCGCAGCAGCGCAATGCCATTGCCGTACTACCCCTGCAAAATATGAACGGCGACGTCAGCGTCGATTACCTGCGCTTCGCCCTGGCGGACGAATTAACCAGCGTGTTGAGTTACTCGCGATCGCTGGAAGTGCGGCCTTCGTCAGTAACCCGAAGATATGTGGAGTTCGATCTGGATCCCCACAAAGTGGGGCTGCAACTGCACGTGGGCAGGCTGCTGACGGGGCACTTTATGCGGCAGGGTGAGCGATTGACCGTGACCCTGGAGGCAATTGATGTGTCCACTGACCGGCTGCTGTGGCAAGGGAGCGCATCGGCATCGGTGAACGATCTGATTTCTCTGCAATCGCAATTGAGCACGCAAGTCCAGCAGGGCTTACTGCCTGCGCTGGGTGTGGCGGGGGGAGCTCTGAACACGGCGTCGCGTCCCGAGAGTCAGGAAGCGTACGACCTCTATCTCCACAGCCTCGCGCTGCCTCACGATCCCGGTCCAAACAAAGATGCAATCGCGGTGCTGGAGCACGTGGTGGGAGAAGACCGAAACTATGCGCCGGCATGGGAGGCTCTGGGTCAGCGGTATTACTTTGATTCAACTTACGGCGGAGGCGGGGAGGCAATGTTCCAGCGCTCGAATGCAGCGTATGAACGGGCGCTCTCTCTGGATCCAAATCGCGTCCAAGCCGCCAGCAATTTGATCGTTAATCGGGTGGAACGCGGCGAGCTTGGCCGCGCCTATGACGCAGCCACCGATCTGGTGCGGCGAAGGGCACAGAGCGCCGACGCACACTTCGCATTGAGCTATGTACTGCGCTATGCGGGGATGCAGGAAAAGGCGGTACAGGAATGCAACGCGGCACGGTCACTCGATCCCGGGAACTTCAGTTTCCGATCATGCGCTTGGGCGTTTATGGAACTCGGCCAGACTGATCGCGCTATGGATTTCGTACATCTTGACGCCGGCTCTGAATGGGCCGCCTGGGCAACGCCGTATGTTTATCTGACCGCGGGGAATGCGACGCAGGCGCGGGAGGCGGTTAAGAGTGTGGCGAAGGCTCCCTTCTATCACCGGGATTTGCTGGTCGCATGCACGCAAGCGCAGCGCCCGGCCGACATGGATAGGATCGTGCGGGAGTCGGAATCGTCGGTGATGACAGAACCCGATCCCGAGGCTTGGTATCACGTGGGAGCTCTAATGGCATATTGCGGCCAGAAAGATGCAGCACTGCGCTTGCTGAAAGCGGCGGTGCAGCAGAACTATTGCGGGTATTCGGCCCTGCTGGGAGATCCGCTATTGAAAGACTTGAGGAAGGAATCGTCCTTCAATGAGGTGCTGACGGCGGCCAGCACTTGCCAGGAGACGCTGAAAGAAGGGCGAGGGCAGTAGGGTAGTTCTAAGATCTCAGTTTCCGCTGCCCCCTTTTGCTCGCGGCCTGCGTCTAATGTTCAGGGTACATATGGGGAAAGAATTTGCGTCCGAGCGGGGGTAGGCCCCATCCTTGTAGGGTGAAATATTTGCAACCTAGCCACCTCGCGAGCCGCCAGGAGCGGCCCTTCTTGCATGTTGTAAAAGCTGCATCCGTCCCTCCTTCATTCTTATTGATTCTTGTGGCGTTTCCCGCCCTGCTCCGCGCCGCTCCACAGCGGAGTGGAGAAGGCCAGCGGCCTGCGGTGACGGCTGTCTCAGCTGCTGAAAATCCTCGAACCTCAGTAACGGACTTTCCTCAGCTGCCGTATCAGGGAACTCCTCCTGAGATTCCACAGGATGAAGGCGATCTCGGCTTGCGACTGATGCTGCGTCGGCTGAGCACAACCGCGCGTCTGATGCAGACGGTGGCGCATCCCGATGATGAAGATGGCGGAATGCTGACGCTCGAATCGCGTGGCCGTGGTGCCAGTGTGCTCCTGATGACGCTGAATCGCGGCGAGGGGGGGCAGAATAAAGTCGGCAGTAATTTGTCGGACGTGCTGGGCGTTCTTAGGACTCTGGAATTGCTGGCGGCGGACGAGTATTACGGAGTGCAGGAGCGGTTTTCGCGCGTAGCCGATTTCGGATTCTCGAAGAGTGCGGAGGAAACGTTCGCCAAGTGGGGCGGGCACGATGTCGCGCTGGGGGACATGGTGCGAGTGATTCGCACATTTCGTCCGGATGTGCTGGTAGCCCGATTTTCCGGAACAGATCGCGATGGACATGGACATCACCAGGCTTCGAGCATCCTGACCCAGGAGGCGTTCCGCGCCGCTGCCGACCCGAAGCGCTTTCCCGAGCAGATCGCACAGGGACTGCTGCCGTGGCAGGCGAAGAAGCTCTACATCGGCAATGTGTGCGGGTTTGGGGCGACCACCTGCCCCGACACGAACTGGACGCTGAAGCTGAATACCGGTGAGCCCAGTGCGGATCTGGGCGGCTCCTATGTGCAATTTGCAATGCAAGGATTGCGGCATCAGCTTTCGCAAGGATCCGCGAATTGGACTGTCGATCCAGGAGACAGGTTCACGTTCTACAAGCTGGCGGACTCGGTAGAGCCCGCGAAGCTGGACAAAGATGGGCATGAAAAAGATTTTTTCGATGGAATCGACACTTCCTTGCCGGGACTGGCGGCGCGATTGGGGACCGAAGAATCGAAGGTTCCGCAGCTGCGGCACGATTTGACGGAGATTGCAAACCAGGTTGCCCAAGCCAGCACGTATGCGAAGAAAGACGACGGGTCGGCCGCGGCAGCGCCTCTCATCGGAGTGGTTGCTGAGTTCAAGCGGCTTAACGCCGAGGTCAGCAAATCCGGCCTCAGTGCGGCTGCAAAGTCGGACATGGTTTCTCGCCTGGAAGAAAAAAGCGAGCAGGCGCAAACCGCGCTTAACGAAGCTCTGCATACAACGTTCGAGGCCACGACGGTTTCGCGCGTTGATGTGAATGGTGCGCCGGTAAAGGAAGTCGTGAGAAAAGAGGCGGACGCGATTACCACTGTTTCGCCTGGGCAGGAGTTTCTGGTGGCTGCGGATTTCCACAATGGCTCGAAACAGCCACTGGTTATCGATGGACTGAAGCTGGAAGTGCCAGAGGGATGGGCGACGACTTCCAGCAAAACGAAACGGTTTTCCGTCGAGCCTGAGCAAAACGCGCGAGTGGTTTTTCGCCTGCGGGTGCCCAACGACGCCCAGTACACTCGGCCCTATTGGCATCGCGATGATCCGGAGACGGAAAGCGTGAATCACGTCGACGACGAGAAATATGCGACTTTGCCGTTTCCGCCTCCCGTATTGCGAGCCCGGGCGCAGTATGTGGTTAACGATGGGGGGAAGACGGTGGAGAACGATATAACCACAACCGTGGTTACCCGGTTTGTGGACGACGCCGGACAGGAACGAGCCCGTCCGGTGGCTGTCGTCCCGGCGTTTTCAGTCGCGCTGGAACCTGGAACGCATGTCATCTCAACTCACAACGGCGCGAGTTCCACCGTAACCGTGGGCGTGACCAGTAATCTTGCTCGTGACATGGCGGGAGTACTGCGACTGGAGTTGCCACAAGGTTGGCGGTCGGAGCCAGCGCAATTGGATGTGAAGTTTACGCGACGCGGGGAGAAGCAGGATTTTCAATTCAAGGTCTTCCCTGCCGGCTTGCAGGAGGGGCGTGCGAAGGTTCGGGCCCTGCTGGAGGCGGACGGCAAGAAGTTCAGCGAAGGCTATACTCTGGTGACTCGCGAGGATCTGGGCAGCTTTTACTACTATCAACCGGCTTTACAGCGCGTAAGTATTGTGGACGTACAGGTGCCGCATGATTTGAAGATTGGCTACATCATGGGCGCGGGCGACGACATTCCCACTGTGTTGGCGCAGGTAGGAATGGATGTGACTCTGCTTTCTCCGGAGAAGCTCGCGAGCGAAGAGTTGCAGCGCTACGGCACGATCGTATTGGGAATTCGCGCCTACGACACGCAAAAAGATGTGGCCGCAAACAATAAGAAGCTTCTCGATTTTGTTGCCGCAGGCGGAACACTGGTCGTGCAGTACAACAGCGGGGTGGCGGATTTTAACAGTGGACATTTCACGCCGTATTCCGCGGAGCTGAGTCGCGCGCGAGTTTCGGTGGAGGAAGCGCCGGTCGATATTCTGGCTCCCGTCGATGAAATATTTCATTATCCGAACACCATCACGGCCCGCGATTTTGACGGTTGGGTACAGGAGCGCGGGCTTTACTTCATGGACAAATGGGACGAGCATTTCAAGGCGCTGCTAGCCTGTCATGATCCGGGCGAGCAGTCCCAAAAGGGAGGATTGCTGCGGGCTCAGTACGGCAAGGGAACTTATATCTACGCGGGATACGCGTTCTTTCGCCAGTTGCCGGCAGGAGTGCCGGGAGCGGTGCGGCTTTACGTGAATTTGTTGAGCGCGGGGCATGGCAAGTAGTGATCGGCGCTTCGTTTGCTGGTGTGTGATCCGACCGACGCATGGATTCTCCTGCAAAGTTAAATTCGAGTTCGCCTGGCCTGATCCGTGGAATGGGCCTTGGGAGCGCGACCGCGCTCAACATGATCGACATGATCGGCGTGGGCCCGTTCATCACCATGCCGCTGGTGTTGGGAGCGATGGGCGGCCCGCAGGCCATGCTGGGATGGGTTGCGGGCGCGCTGTTAGCGGTGTGCGACGGTCTGGGTTCTGCAGAATTGGGCGCGGCGCTACCGGGGTCGGGCGGACCCTACCGCTACCTAAATGAGATTTATGGGCCGCGGAAATGGGGGCGGCTCATTTCCTTTCTGTTCATCTGGCAACTTTCCTTCAGCGCGCCGCTTTCGATTGCCACCGGGTGCATCGGACTGGCAGGCTACGCCGCCTATTACTGGCCGAGCCTGGAGACGGTTTACGCCGCCCACACTGCGGCTTTGCCCATCCCATGGGCAGGGCCACTTCAGGTGAGTTGGGTTGTTACTCCGGGCACTGCACTTGCCGTCGTCATCTGCTCTTTCACCGTCTTGTTGCTGTATCGGCGCATCACAGTGATCGGACGCCTTTCGAAAATACTGTGGCTAGGCGTGATGGCAACGATTGGGTGGGTCATCTTCGCCGGATTGACGCACTTCAACGCCGCTCGCGCCTTTGATTTTCCTCCCGGCGCGTTCACCCTCTCACGCGGTTTCTTCACCGGCTTGGGCGGAGCCCTTCTGGTAGCCACTTATGATTACTGGGGTTACTACAATGTTTGCTACCTAGGTGATGAAATAAAAGATCCGACGCGGAATATTCCGCGGGCTCTGCTGCTTTCCATTCTGCTGGTGGCATGTCTATATCTAATGATGAACTTGTGTATTCTGGCCGTGATTCCCTGGCGAGATATGCTCCGGGCAGGCCAGACGAACAGCGGACTGTATGTTGTGTCGTTGTTCATGCAGAGGATTTATGGCATGTGGGCGGCGCGATTGGTCACCGGAATGGTAATCGTGACCGCATTTGCGTCTGTCTTCTCCCTGACGTTGGGGTATTCGCGCGTGCCGTATGCGGCCGCCCTGGACGGGAACTATTTCCGGGCATTTGCCAAAGTGCATCCGGTGTACCGCTTCCCGCATGTTTCGTTGCTGGCACTGGGAGTCGTTGCGGCAGCGTTCTGCTTTTTACGACTCAAGGATGCGATCGCGGCTCTGGTCGTCATTCGCATCATCCTGCAATTTCTGGTGCAGGCGATTGGATTGATCGTCTTCCGAATTACGCGGCCGGAGATCGCGCGCCCATTTCGCATGTGGCTGTATCCGGTGCCAGCGTTGGTGGCGATCGCGGGATTTGTTTTTATTCTATTCAATCGCGAAAACTGGCAGAAGGAAATACGGTATGCGGCGGTTATATTGCTGGTTGGCCTCCTGATATACATGATTCGCGCTTGGAGGGGCTCGCAGTGGCCGTTTGGGCCGGCGGGTTCTGAAGGAAGTTCATAGTTTTCAACACAGAGGAAAACAGAGGAAGGCGGGGACATCAAAATGGGGAAGGCACTGACGAACCGTAAGCTTGGTTATCTTGGAGTTTGCGTGATGGCGTTCGTGGGCGTATGTACGGCTCAGAATGCCAAGCAGAATACCAAGAAGAAAGATGAGCATCGGACGGTCACACAGGTGCTCGACCGCTCCGTCACGAATACCGAGCATGAGTTCACTTCCGCGGCGGAGGCCATGCCGGAAGATAAGTTCGAATTCGCGCCCACGAATGGTGAGTTCAAAGGGGTGCGCAGCTTCGGCGAACAAATAAAACACGTGGCCGCGGTGAACTATATTTTTGGGGCGGCAATACTGAGCGAAAAAGTTCCAGTGGATGTCGGCGACGAATCCGGACCTGCATCGGTGAAGACCAAGGCGGAGATCCTTAGCTACTTGAAAGACTCATTTGCCTATGTTCACAAGGCTATTGAGACTGTTAACGAGAAGAATCTGGTCGATCCACTACGGAGTCCGTTTGGAGAAGGATCAGTGACGCGGCTGGGCCTGGCGACCAGCGTTGCAGCTCATGGTTTCGACCACTACGGGCAGATGGTGGAATATCTGCGCATGAACGGAATCGTACCTCCAGCCAGCCGGTAGGGATTCTTTTAAGCATTCAGCTACGACGAGGCGCATCGTCCTCGGGCGCAGCGATGAGGTTGGA
>Ga0209380_10002181_pt1 | contig 12680 bp, 11 predicted proteins | sample HubBroMetageWFT6_FD_188347 | JGI IMG/M metagenome (GOLD analysis project Ga0209380, IMG submission 188347) | Warmed and freeze-thawed soil microbial communities from the Hubbard Brook experimental Forest, New Hampshire - Hubbard Brook CCASE Soil... | ecosystem: Environmental > Terrestrial >...
GCAGCAACCTTATGACGTCGAAGTAGGCGCGGGGACGATGGCGCCGGAAACTTTTCTCCGCGTGCTCGGGCCCAAGCCCTACAAAGTCGCGTATGTGCAGCCCTCGCGGCGCCCGGCGGACGGGCGGTATGGTGAGAATCCCAACCGGCTGTTCAAGCACATGCAGTTGCAGGTGATCCTGAAGCCTCCGCCGGAAAACGTGCAGGAGTTGTATCTGGCGTCGCTGGGCGCGCTCGGCATTGACCTGCGTCAGCACGACATCAAATTCGAAGAAGACAACTGGGAAGCGCCCACGCTCAGCGCGTGGGGCGTGGGCTGGCAGGTGATGCTCGACGGACTCGAGATCACGCAGTTCACATATTTTCAGCAGTGCGGCGGCGTGGATTTGTTTCCGATTTCGGCAGAGCTCACGTATGGCTTGGAGCGCATCGGCGCGTTCCTGCAGGACGTGGATTCGATTTACGACATCGTGTGGGCGCGCGATCCGGAGACGGGCGCGGTGGTGAAGTATGGCGACGTGCGCCTGGCGGACGAACTGCAATTCTCAGTGTACAACTTCGAAATGGCGGACGTGGCGAAGGCCTGGAAGCATTTCGAGCTGTGCGAGGCGGAGTGCAAGGGGCTGCTGGAGAAGTATGCGGCACTGGCGAAAGATCACGCCGAGGGCGACCGGATCGTGCGCGCGAAGGTGCGGTTTCCCCTTCTCAGTGCGTACGATCTTTGTTTGAAGTGCTCCCACATGTTCAACATTCTCGACGCGCGCGGCGCGATTTCGGTAACCGAGCGCGTAGGCGTGATCGCGCGCGTTCGGGCTCTGGCGGTGGGAATCGCGAAAGCTTGGGTGGATCAGCAGAAGAGCGAGGCAGCGGCTGAGAAGTCTGACGAGCCTGAACCTGTCAGTGAGAAAAAAGCTAAGGACGAGAAATTGGCGCCCGCGACGGTTTGAATTTGCGAGTTCCGTCATCCTGAGCGGTAGGATCCTTCGACTCGCGGAACGATTCGCTTTGCGAATCATTCCGCTCAGGATGACATTGTAGAGCGTGATTGCGGTCACAACACCGCAAGTTCAGAGTTGCGATAATAGAGACTTCTTGCATGGCAGATTTTCTACTTGAGATCGGATGCGAAGAGATTCCGGCGCGGATGATTGACGCGGCCTCGCGGGAATTGCGCGAGCGCGTCGGCGAATTGCTCCGGCGCGAGCGGCTGGCGGCGGGTGAAGTCGCGCATTTTGATTCGCCACGGCGGTTGGCGGTGCTTGCATTCGGAATTTCTGCGGCCCAGGCCGACGTCACCGAGCAAGTCACCGGACCTTCGGTGAACGTGGCTTATAAGGATGGGCAGCCCACGCCCGCGGCGCAGGCTTTCGCGAAGAAATCTGGAGTGGACGTCGCGCAGCTGGAAAAAGTCAGCACGCCCAAGGGCGAGTACGTGACCGCCAAAGTCACGAGGAAAGGCCGCACGGCGGCCGAGATTCTCGCGGAGAATCTGCCGAAGGAAATTTCCACTATCTACTGGTCGAAAAGTATGTATTGGCGCAAGACGAACGAGCGGTTTGTGCGTCCGGTGCGCTGGCTGGTGGCGATGCTTGATGGGGAGACGATTCCGCTGGAAGTCGACGGAGTCCGCGCGGGGAAAGTTTCTCGCGGGCACAGGATTCTCTCCGACAACAGCGTAACGATTGCGCGCGCAGGATCCTCCTACGTTGATTCGCTGCGGGCGGCGAAGGTTCTGGGACGCGGAGAGCGCGAGCATCAGATTCGCAAGGCACTCGACGCGGCGACGCGAACTGTTCCCGGTGCACGCTGGCGCGAAGACAAAGCGCTGCTCGATACCGTGGTGAACCTGACGGAATTTCCGTCCGTGATCCTGGGAAGTTTCGACCCACAGTTTCTGGTGCTACCGGCGGAAGTGCTGGTCACGGTGATGCGCGATCACCAGAAATATTTTGCGGTCGAAGATGCCGAGGGCAAACTTCTGCCGCATTTCCTTGCCGTGCTTAATACGGATAGCGATCCCCAGGGACTGATTCGGCACGGGAATGAACGCGTGCTGCGGGCGCGTTTCAACGACGCGCGTTTTTTCTGGGAGACGGACCAGAAAAAGTCGCTGCTGGAGCGTCTGGAGCTGCTCAAGCACGTAACGTTTCAGAAAGATCTGGGCAGCTATTACGACAAGACGCTGCGCGTGCAGCGGCTATGCAGCTGGCTGAGCGAGATCCTCAAACAGAGCGGAATGGCGGTGCGTCCGGGGGTGATTCACAAAGCGGTTTGCCTGGCGAAGACTGACCTGACCACCGAACTGGTGAAGGAATTCACCGAACTGCAAGGCATTGTCGGCGGTCTGTATGCGCGGGCGCAGCAACTGGACGCGAGCTTGCCGGAGTCGACGCGCCTGGCCATTGCCGACGCGGTTTATGATCACTACAAGCCCGAGTCCACTGAAGACGAGGTTCCGCGATCGATCGAAGGGGCTGTGCTTTCTGTTGGCGACAAGGCGGATACGCTTGCCGGAATGTTTGCGCTGGGCCTGGTGCCGAGCGGGTCGAAGGATCCGTTTGCGCTGCGGCGGCAGGCGAATGCCATCGTGAAGGTGATTGCAGAGAAAAAATTGCCGCTGCGCCTGACGGCGATGATGCGGGATGCACGGACCGGGTATGCGAAGTCCGAGGCGGAGAAAAAGTTCGTCGACGAGGCAACATTCGACGAGTCGGCGAGAGCATTCTTCCGCGAACGACTGGAGTTTTATTTGAAGGATGTGCGCGGGTATGCCTATGACGTCGTGAAAGCCGTGCTGGGGGCCGATGCCGAGGATGTGGTGGACGCGCTGGCGCGTGCCGAGGCCGTAAAGCAGGTTTTGCACATGCCGGAGTTTCAGGCGATTGGGGCGGCCTGCAAACGAATGCGGAACATTTTGAAGCAAGCGGATGAGAAGGGAATCACGATGGCAGCGAAGTTCCAGCCTCTGCCCGATTCCGCTCAGGAAGAGAAAGCCCTGGCTGCTTATGTCGAGGTCAACGGGCCCAAAGTTGGCGCGCTGCAGAAAGACGCGAAGTACCATGATGCGCTTCTCCTGCTTTCTACCGCGCGGGGACCTGTGGATGCTTTCTTCGACAAAGTAATGGTGATGGTAGACGATGAGCGCGTGCGGGCGAACCGGTTCGCGCTGCTGCGAACTTTACTGAAGGAGTTTTCCACGATCGCCGATTTTTCTGAGATCGTGACGGAAGGGAAGGCGTAGGTATTTCAGCCTTCTCTCTGGGACTTGCGTTGCTTCGCGGCATGACCCGTGCTGAGGCGCCGGGCGATTATCGCGAGGCCCCCTTCGGCTGCGCTCAGGGCAGGCTCTTCGGGGTTGCGGAATTTAGAAAGATGCATTGCCGGCGAGACGCCGGCGCTACGAAAATTCAGACAAAGGACTCATAGTCATGGCGACGATTACTCTCCCGGAAGCTCCAGCGCAGACTGGCAAGCAGGAAACCAGGCAAGAAGCGAAACAGGACGCGAAGAAGTCGGCCACGAAGTATGTTTATTTTTTTGGCGGCGGCAAGGCTGACGGCGACGGCAAGATGAAGGACGTGCTGGGCGGCAAGGGCGCCGGCCTGGCCGAGATGACCAATGCTGGGCTGCCGGTGCCTCCGGGGTTCACGATTCAGACGGAGGCATGCCGCGAGTATATGCGCAGCGGCGGCGTGTCCAAAGACGTTGACCGGCAAATGGAAGATGCGCTGGCGAAACTCGAAGCGCTGCAGGGGCAGAAGCTGGGTGCGGGCGAGAATCCGTTGCTGGTGAGCGTGCGCTCGGGCGCGAAATTTTCCATGCCGGGCATGATGGATACGATTCTCAATCTTGGACTGAACGACAAGAGCGTGGAGTCGCTGGCAAGACTTACCAACAATCCGCGCTTCGCGGCGGATTCCTACCGGCGGCTGATTCAGATGTTCGGCAACGTCGTGCTCGACATCGAGAAGTCGGCGTTCGATGAAGTGTTCGATCACAAGAAGAAGGAGAAGAAGGCGAAGCTCGATACCGATCTCGATGCGAAGGCGTTGCAGGAAGTGATCGCAGAATATAAGAAGGTCGTGAAGAAGCACGCCAAGCGCGACTTTCCGCAGGATCCGCAGGCGCAGCTCGTAATGGCTCGGGACGCGGTGTTTCGCTCGTGGCAGAACGACCGCGCCAAAACCTATCGCCGCATTAACAACATCGACGACATGCTCGGGACTGCAGTCAATGTGCAAGCGATGGTTTTCGGAAATCTCGGTGACACGAGCGGCACGGGCGTGGGCTTCACGCGCAACCCCGCGATAGGAACGAAAGAATTTTATGGCGAGTTTCTTCTGAACGCGCAGGGTGAGGACGTGGTTTCAGGTGTGCGAACGCCTGTGCCCATCCTCGAGCTGCACAAGATCATGCCCGATGTTTACAACCAGCTGCGCGACACCACGACGCGGCTGGAAAAACATTACAAAGACATGCAGGATTTCGAGTTCACCATCCAGGACGGCAAGCTCTACATGTTGCAGACGCGCAACGGCAAGCGTACCGGGTTGGCGGCTGTGCGAGTGGCGCTCCAGATGGTGGAAGAGGGGTTGATCACGAAAGAAGAAGCGATTTTCCGAGTCGAGCCGAACCAGCTCTATGATTTTCTGGTGCCGCGCCTCGACGAGAAGAGTGTGAAGGTGGAAGTGCTGGCGACGGGATTACCGGCGTCTCCCGGTGCGGCCGTGGGGCAGATCGTTTTCACCGCCGATGAAGCGGTCAAGATGGCGGGACACGATACCGAGAAGAAGCCTGTGATTCTGGTTCGCGCGGAGACGACCCCGGAAGATATTCATGGCATGGAAGTGGCGAAAGGTATTCTCACCTCCCGTGGCGGCATGACGAGTCACGCCGCAGTGGTGACGCGCGGCATGGGCAAGTGCTGCGTGGCTGGGGCGGGCGACATCGCGGTGGATGAAAAGAAAGGGGAAATGCGGGTGAAGGGCCAAGTCTTCAAAGAGGGAGACTGGATTTCGCTCGACGGAACCACTGGCCGCGTGATCAAAGGCAAGCTGAATACGATTCCTCCGAAGGCGGATGATCCCGAACTGTTGAAGCTGATGGGTTGGGCAGAACCCTTCCGCAAGCTGAGAGTGCGCGCCAATGCCGACATTCCGCGCGATGCAATTCAGGCGCGGGCCTTCGGAGCGGAGGGCATCGGCCTTTGCCGTACGGAACACATGTTCTTCGGCGAAGAAAAGATTCCGCACATGCGGGCTATGATTCTTGCGGACAATGAAAAAGACCGCCGGGCTGCGCTGAAAAAACTGCTGCCGATGCAGCGCGCCGACTTCGCGGGAGTCTTCAAGGCGATGGACGGCTTGCCGGTGACGATCCGCACGCTCGACCCGCCGCTACATGAGTTTTTGCCGCGGCGCGAGGACTTGATGGTGGATATCGCGATGCTTCCTTCCTCCGACGCCAAGCGCAAAAAGGAATTGGTCCGAGCGTATCGCGACTACGGCGTGAAAGCGGCAAGCGACCTGAAAAAAGTGTTGCCTACGCTGCTGGCGCGGGTGGAACAGTTGCACGAGTTCAATCCCATGCTCGGGCATCGCGGATGCCGGCTTGGCATTACGTATCCGGAAATCACGGAGATGCAGGCACGCGCGATTTTCGAAGCTGCGGTCGACGTCACAAGAAAGGGTGTGAAGGTGCTGCCCGAAGTGATGATTCCGCTGGTGGCCATGGTGAAGGAAATGGGGAATCAGGCGGCAATCGTGCGGCGCGTGGCCGGTGAAGTGTTCAAAGAGAAGGGAATGAAGATCGACTACCTGGTCGGCACAATGATCGAGTTGCCGCGCGCAGCGCTCGTGGCCGACGAAATCGCGAAGGAGGCTGAATTCTTTTCCTTTGGCACCAACGATCTCACGCAGACCACGTTCGGTTTTTCGCGCGACGATGTGAATAAAGTGCTTCCGACGTACCTGGCGGAAGGCATTCTGAAGCAGGATCCGTTCGCCGCGCTCGACCGCGAAGGCGTGGGACAGCTGGTAAAGATGGCCACGGAACGCGGTCGCAAGACCCGGCCAACGCTGAAGGTTGGAATCTGCGGCGAACACGGCGGAGAACCGTCGTCGGTAGAATTCTGCCATCAGGTAGGGCTGAACTACGTTTCCTGTTCACCGTTCCGTGTGCTGACCGCGCGGTTGGCGGCGGCACAAGCGGCAGCCGCCGAGACGCTCAAGGTCGAGGGCGGGAGAACGAAATAGCGTCTTGAACCAAGCAGAATCTTGGCTACTGAGGACGCAGGGAATCACAGAGGCAATCGGCGCTGTGATCTTCTGCGTCCTTTTTCTGTTTATTGCACGTTCTGCAGGCGGGCGATTAACTTCTGCGCCAGATTCTCTTCTGATTCTGACCAGAGCAGCCGCGCGGTGGCGCGCGTGTTCTTTTCCGCCTTCATCGTGAACTCAACTAGTTTGCTGACGTTGGCGCGAACCTTCACCTGGGTTTCCTCGATGAGTGCAAGGTTCTCTTGCAGGAAGGGAGTGTCCAGCCCAAAATCCACCTGGACGTGGCCAGTCTGTTCGTAGGTGCCGTCGTCAAATTCTTCGCCCTGCGCGATGAATTTCACGGGCGCCGGAACCATGCTCCACTCACTTCCAGCCTCGTCAGGTGTCCAAAGATCCCAATGCGCGTCGAGGATGTAGGCGTAATCGTCATGCACCAGGTCGGCGGCGAGCGTGACCGCTTCTTCGGGGCCGATGCCGGGCGTAAAGCGGCGTTCGAGCACGGTGGCTTCGCTCCACGAAACCGGCTGCACGGCGGCGTAGGTGATTCCCGGGCGCAGCGCGGAAAAAGGAAACTGCTGCAGCACGGCGAGAATATGCGGCAGCATCGCCGGACCAGAAAAATCAGGGAACCAAAGACTCAGGTACAAAGGGTCAGACATACGCGTCAGAAATGTGAGCCGGGCAAGTTGCCACAAACGACTGCAGGCCCCCAAAAAGGGCCGGAAGTGGACTTGCCGACTTCATTGTAATGCCTGGGCGAGAAGATGGAAGCCGCGAGCGGCGGAGAGATGATCTGTGTCGCGGAAGTCGCGTTTGAAAGACGGTTACGGCGAGATCGGCTTCGCCATGCTCGAGGCATCGCGAAATACGAATCGCGAGTCTGAGCGAACGATATGCAGGGTATGCAGGTCGGAGTTTTGACACTCTCGGAGAATCGCTGTTAAGATCACGGTTGGCATCAAGCTCTTAGGATCTAGGAGTTCCGCGGCAGCGCCCCGCCCTATTAATCGTCCCCGTCGTCTAGCCCGGCCTAGGACATCGCCCTTTCACGGCGGTAACACGGGTTCAAATCCCGTCGGGGACGCCAACCTTATCAACCACTTGCAGATCCCCTCCAGAATTTTGTACGTCCCTTAACGTCCGATAAGCCTCGGTGCTTGGTTTTTCTTCGTTTTTGTCCAGCAACAAGCTCACAACTCGACTCTTCGCATCTCGCTTGGTTTGGGTGATCGCTTGCGCGTAAATGTTCAGAGTGACCGAGATGTTTGCATGCCGCATTAGCTCTTGCACAACCTTCACGTCTTCGCCGTTCCCTTTGAGGAGTGTCGCGTACGTGTTGGCGGAACGTGTGCCAACCGAAATGGCCTACGATTCCTATTTTCTTGGCCGCCGGTTCCAAGTGCGCCTTGTAGAGCGACCCTGGCCAGTACGGGCAATTTGCCTTTGCTGTGGGGGCTGGCGAATACCCAACCCAGTCCTCGTCGATTGGGTATGGACTCTGCGGCCGCCAGTTCCACAAAACTTTGGACAGTCGCAAATCGAGTGGAACCGGCTTGCGAGAGGCCTCGGTCGGAGGACCATATCCGGATGACCGAGGGCGTGGAATGCCGTAAGGATGCTGACGTGATCGACGAAACGCTTGCGGCTTACAAGCCGATCGACGCAGTTATGGCGGCACAGGCCGATCTGGTAGAAGTCGTGCATACTCTGCGTCAGGTGGTTTGCGTGAAAGGATGAACATGCCTAAAACGGAAGTCGTGAAGGCAGAGACGATGGTTCGGATTGACGGGTCTTTCGGTGAAGGCGGCGGGCAGGTTCTGCGCAGTTCACTCAGTCGTCGCTTGTAACCGGAAGGTCTTTCCGAATCGAGAACATTCGCGCAAATCGCGGCTGGACGCGATTGTAGTGACGCGGTTGTAGTGTCGCGGTTGTAGTTGCGCTTGTAGCGATTAATTGTCATTATGGTTGCAGTTGTAGCGAATGATTGGTGTGATTGAGGAGGTTGGGATGTCTACATTTCCAGTTTCGATTGCCGAGTCCGAAGAGGAACAAGTCCGGGAGCTAGCGCAAATGATGATCCGACAAAGAGCCGCATTGGTCGGCCCCGACGACCAGCGGCACGAAATTCCGGATTCCGTCTACCGCCTCCTGCTTAGCGTTCTGAAAATCATGCAAGAAGGTAAAGCAGTGTCAATCGTCCCGCAGATGCAAGAGCTCACCACACAGCGCGCTGCGAATCTCTTGGGAGTTTCACGCCAGTTTTTTGTCCGACTCCTCGATGATGAAAAACTCCCTTTCCATCGGACGGGGACCCACCGGAGGGTATATTTGAAAGACGTTCTTGAATTCAGGAAGCGGCGAGATCAGCAGAGAAAAGGATCCATTGAGAGAATCGCCAAAGAAGAAGTTGCCCACGGAACGTACGACGATTTTCCCTTGCCCAAATAAGGGCGCCCAGTTCGACCGATGACAGCGGACTTTCCTGTTGTTCTCGATGCTTGCGTGCTCGTGCCAGCCTCCTTGCGCGACACGCTCCTCCGTTGCGCCGAGAGGCGAATGTATCTCCGGCGTTGGTCGAACGAGATTCTGGACGAACTCCGGCGCACACTACTCGAAAAGCTTGGTCGTTCAAATGAGCAAGTGGAACACCTACTGGCAGAGCTCAACCTGCACTTCTCCGATTCCAAAGTCGAGGGCACGAGCGCCTCGTTGCGCTGATGACCAATGGTCCAGGAGATCGTCACGTCGTCGCAGCTGCGGTGAAATGCGGAGCCGAGGCCATCGTCACGTTCAATCTGAGGCTTTTCCCTGAAGCCGCGCTCGACACGTGGAATATCGAAGCTCAGCATCCGGATGAGTTTCTCAGCCACCTCTATCACTTGAACTCTGACCTTATGGTTCATATCTTGCGGGAACAGGCAGGATTCATTGGCAAGACGCTGCCCGAACTCCTTGCGACACTAAAGCAGGGAGTACCGAATTTCGTGTAGCTGATTGCTGATTCAGTTGGGCTGACGACCGTCTGAGAGCAAAGAGCAATTGACATACTTAGGCAATATGAGTAACAAGATACGCAATATGCGTAAATCTTCCATGCTGACTGCGTTGTTCCCGCAGATACAGCAATGTGTGCTCGCGGCTACGCTGGGCCAGCCAAACAAGGTGGTACCTTTCAGAACTCGCCGAGCTAGCGGAATTGGCCGCTATCTCGAATCTTTTTGGCTGCCTCCTCCAGAAAGTCGTCAACATGCTGGTGGGGCTGGGGCTGCAGCCCGGTCTTTGCTTTTATCCTGTCCGCTATTTGAACTGCGGTGTTCACTCTGACGTACTTGTCGAGGTCCCATCGCCGGTGCAGGTAGGTTTCAATGAGGATGAGTTCCTCGGGCGAGACCTGTGTCAGGCCCGGAGCGGCCGACGCTCCTTGGTCCGAGGTATTCCATGAAGGCCGTACATCCTCGGTGGGCTTCTCGTGCACGACCACGGTACCCGCGACGAAATCTCCCAGCCTTCGGCTGTGCTGGTTACACATCATGCAGACCACGCCCACGCCGTAGATGCCCGGCAGCCCGTCGACTGCGCGCATCAGGTTCCGTCCGATTGCGTCAAAAGCGTTAATTGGCCTGCCTGATTCTTTAATAACACGGATGCCGGCATAGCGTTTTCCCGGCGTTTGTCCCGACCAGATCGACTCGAAGAAAGCAAAATAGCCCCAGTAAATCGCGAACAGAATGAAGATTGCTAAGGCCGGCCCCACCAACTTCGGAAGAAACATGAATACGGAGGATCCTAGGGGCAGTGTGAATATAAAGATAAACGCAGTGATGAGATAAAACACACTTTGAATTAGAGTATCAATTGCCAAGGCGAGGAACCGGCTTCCGATTCCGGCCAGCGGCAACTCCAGGGCGATTTGCTCCGGAGTATCAATTCTGAGTTGGTCGATCGAGTCCACGATGATTTCCACTCGCTGGTTGGAGAAGCGCAAGCCATACTGGAGCAAGCTGGAATCGCTGCTGAACCATAGCGCACAAGACGGCCTCAAGTCCCTCACCCGCTCGGAATTGCAGGAACTAAGCCTTCTTTACCGACAGACGGCGGCGGATCTTGCCGCCATTCGCGAAGATCGCGGTTCTGTGCACTTCACCCGCTACGTCAACCAGTTACTCGTCCGCGCCCACAATACCATCTATTCGGGTCGCAGGGCGAGTACTTACGCGATGTTTTCGTTTTTCTGGAGCACCTTCCCGGCGACCTTCCGGCGAAATCTGAAGCATTGCCTGTTGTCGGTCCTTATCTTTCTAGTCGCGGGTGGGGTAGGGGCCATCCTGACGTATCAGAATCCCGACTTCAAAGTGAAGATTCTGGGGCCTCAGATGGTGGAGACGATCGACCGCCATGAAATGTGGACGCACTCGATCGTCGGCATCAAGCCACTGGCCTCCAGCGCCATCATGACCAACAATATGAGTGTTGGCTTCACCACTTTTGCGCTTGGAATCACGGCAGGTTTGGGCACGATCTACATGATGGTGTTTAACGGCCTGCTGATTGGAGTTATTGGCATGGCTTGTGCGCTGTCGGGGATGAGCTTGCAGCTTTGGAGCTTTGTGGCGCCGCACGGAGTTCTCGAACTACCTGCAATCTTTATTGCGGGCGGCGCGGGTCTGCGGATCGCTCAGGGCCTGTTGTTTCCAGGGGTATTGCCCCGGCGAGAATCACTGACACGAGCGGGGTTGGAAGCCGTGCAACTGGTTCTGGGCACAATTCCCATCCTCATAGTTGCGGGCTTGATCGAGGCATTCGTCTCGCCGACGGGGTTGCCCATTCCGTTGAAGTTCTCCATGGCGGGAGCGTTGTTTGTGCTTCTGGCGGCTTACTTGTTCGGACTTTCACGCGAACCCAAGCCAGCTCACAGTTGATTTCGTTCCTTGATCTGTAGATACGAGTTCACGAGCGCTGGAGAAATTGCTCCGGAATCCACTTCCAGCGCAAGCGCTCCCCGTTCTCGCAAACGAGCCATCAGCAGTTCTCGGCGGTGAACCATCTCCTGCGCAGCGGCCACCTGATACATTTCAGTTTCGCTTTGAGGCCTCTTTGCTGCCAACTCGCCTAAGTCCGGTTGACCGATGACCACAAAGAGAACTAGATGTTTCGGCATCATCATCGCCGCCGCTTCGATGACTTCGGGAGTCATCGCGGTCTCGGCGAGATCGGTGAGCCATACGATGAGGCTGCGCCGTTTCTGGTCCGTCAAAAGACGCCCGGCCATGTGAAGGTGGTCGGCCTCAGAAACTTCTTCGTGTACCAGAGCAAGTTGTTCGATGAGTTGACGCAAGTGCGCGCTGCCTTTAGCGGCAGGAAGCTGCTGACGAATCAACCGCCCATAAGCGACGAGTCCCACTCGGTCTCCCGAATACAATGCCACCTGGGCCAGACTCAGCGCGGAATTCACCGCATGGTCGAGCTTGCTGAAGCCTCCCACGCGCGCCCGCATCAAGCGTCCGGAGTCGATGACGATCCACACCGTCTGGCTGCGCTCAATCTGATAAACGCGGGTGACCAACTTTCCGCGCCGTGCCGCCGCGGTCCAGCAAATGTCACGATACTCGTCCCCTTGTCGATATTCGCGCAAGCTTTCAAACTCGCGGCCGATCCCGCGCATTCGGGAGCGGCGTTTTTCGACGGCAATCTGGCGGCTTCGAAGCAGAAAAATGGAGTGGCGTTTCGCGTCCTCTAGATTAGGATAAATTCGTACGGTCTGAGATACGGAAGCTCGAACCCATCTCTCCGCGATGCGGAGGACGCTTTGATAACGCACATAACAATCACCCAGCTTCACATCTCCCCGTTGTACGGGGCAGATTCGATACCTCCCCGTCGCATCGGTTCCGGCGGCTGTTTTGATCGTGAGAGTAGGAGGCTCATTCCTCAATTGCACAGGAACAGAGTCGACTATCGTCGCCCGAATACTCTTGTCAGAGGAATTGATAAGGGTGAGATCAAGATCCGATGGATTCGACAGCGCAACCGCCGAGCGCCACGTACGTCTCACCGTGAGCTTCGATGGATTCGGCAGTTGCGCAAGATCGCCGAGCCAAGCCAGAATCACGAAACCATCCCAAGCAAGCAAGGCGTAGACAAATCGTAGATCGACGAATGCCGGAATAATCCATAACAGTCCCAGTAGAAGTAGCATGAAAAATCGGTCGCCGAACGCGACACCGAAGCGTTTATGGGAAAGTGTGGTCGCCTCGACCTCCGCTGGGACCAACGTGCTCAAGTTGCTCACTTCGGAACCTCGACCGCATGCAACACGTCGCCCAGCACCTGGTCCGGCGTAATGCCCTCCAGATCCGCCTCGGGCTTCATGATAATTCGATGACGGAGCACCGGTCTCGAAGCG
>Ga0209380_10002188_pt1 | contig 12664 bp, 13 predicted proteins | sample HubBroMetageWFT6_FD_188347 | JGI IMG/M metagenome (GOLD analysis project Ga0209380, IMG submission 188347) | Warmed and freeze-thawed soil microbial communities from the Hubbard Brook experimental Forest, New Hampshire - Hubbard Brook CCASE Soil... | ecosystem: Environmental > Terrestrial >...
AAAGCTCGAAGACTTCCATCCGCTCGACGACAACCGCGTCCGCATGTATGCCTGCGGCCCGACTGTCTACGACTACGGCCACGTCGGCAACTTCCGCACCTTTATCGCCGTCGATCTTCTCTATCGCTTCCTTCGGCAGAGCGGATACGACGTGCGCTACGTGATGAACATCACCGACGTTGACGACAAGATCATTCGCAACTCCGCGCGCGACGGCGTGTCGGTGCAGCAGTACACCGCAAAGTATGTGCAGGCTTTTCTCGAGGATTCGGCTACCTTAAGTATTGAAAAGCCAATTTTCGTGCGCGCCACCGAGCACATCAACGCCATGGCTGAATTCATTGCCGAGCTGGTGAAGAAAGGCTTCGCCTATCGCACCGAAGATGGCTCTTACTACTTCCGCATCGCGAAATTTCCCGACTATGGCAAGCTTTCAAAAAAAGATTTCGCCGGCATGACCGACGGCGCTCGCGTTGACGTCGACGAATACGAAAAAGACAGCGCCCGCGACTTCGCCCTCTGGAAGGCTCCGAAGCCGGGGGAAGGGTCGTGGGAAACATCGATTGGCCCCGGACGTCCCGGTTGGCACATCGAGTGCTCGGTGATGTCGATGGAGGAACTCGGGCCGAGCTTCGATCTGCACGCCGGCGGCGAGGACCTGATCTTTCCCCATCACGAAAATGAAATTGCACAATCGGAATCGGCTACTGGAAAACAGCTTGCCCGCCACTGGTTCCATGCGCGCTTTCTGCTCGTCGAGGGCCAGAAGATGTCGAAGAGTCTGGGGAACTTTTTTACGATTCGAGACCTTGTGCTGCGCGGCCACAAGCCATCGTCGATTCGCTGGTTGCTGACGCAGGTGCCCTATCGCAATCAGCTCAACTTTACTTTCGATGGCCTAAAGTCCGCGGCGAGTTCGGTTGAGAAATTGCGGAATTTCCGCTTTCGCCTCACCAGCACACAATTTCCCCCCGGATCTACGCCGCAAATGTCGCAACTGGCGCAGGAAACCATCGACAAGATGAAGAGCGCTCTCGACGACGATCTAAATACCGCCGAAGCGCAAGCCGCCATGTTCGACATGTTGCGCAAAGTCAATACCGCGCTCGATGCCGCGGCGGCTGACCAGAACAACTTTCGCCAGGACGACGTGAAACCGCTGCTTGGAGCGCTGGCCAAGTTCGACGAGATATTCGGGGTGCTGAAAGATGACGATCAGCCTAAGATGAAAGCAATTCTCGACTGGGCCCGCGCAGAGGGCCGCGAAAAAGAAATTAGCCCCGAGTTGCTGAACATCGCCGGCTCAGCGCAACTCGCCGACGAAGAAGTCAACCAGAAGCTTGCCGAAATGGAAGCCGCTCGAAAGACGCGAAATTTCAAAGCCTCCGACGCGTTGCGAGGAGAATTGACAGCCGCCGGTATCATTGTCGAGAACACAAAAGAAGGAGTGCGTTGGCGTAGAAAGTAGGGATATGGAGTGACAGGCTCTAAAGATCATTTCTAGAAACCCATGCCGGCCCTCGACGACTATCTTCGCGAAGCTGAAATCGCCCACGGCCATCTCTGCGCCGGCCAAGTGCTGGGCGTCCGCTTGGCCATGTTAGGACTCGAGAAGCTAGGCATCGAAGACGCGCGTGGAAAAGATCGCAAGCGCCTCGTCACCTTCGTAGAAATCGATCGCTGCGCCACCGACGCCATCGCCGTTGTCACCGGATGCCGCCTCGGCAAGCGCGCCCTGAAATTTCGCGACTGGGGAAAAATGGCAGCAACCTTCGTCGATCTGGGGATAAAAGACGTGAGCGCCGGCAAAGCCATCCGCATCGCCGCGAAAGAATCGTCCAAGGCGCTGGCGCGCTCCATGCATCCCGAAATCGAGAGCAAGAACCAGCAGCAGATGCTCGCCTATCGCGAGATGGCGGAAGACGACCTATTCGCCAAGCAATGGGTGAAGGTCGAGTTGCCAGCCGAAGAATTCCCCGGATACAAGGGCGATCGCATCGTCTGTGCCGAGTGCGGCGAAGGAATCAATTTCCGTCGCGAAGTTCGGCGCGCTGGACGCGTGCTCTGCAAGGCGTGCGCGGGCGACTGTTATTACGAGATGCTGTAGCGCCCCCGTCCTGGCGTCCTTCGAATGACTAGCGACGATTGACCAAGGGCTACCTCGTCTGCTCATACGCATGCGCAACTCGCAACAACGTAGCCTCATCAAAATGGCGCGCAAACAACTGTAACCCAATGGGCAGCTTCTCATGATTGTCGCCGCACGGAATCGAAATTCCAGGAATGCCAGCCAAGTTGGCAGTTACCGTGTAGATATCGGCCAGATACATGGCCAGCGGATCGTTGACCTTCTCCCCTAACTTGAACGCTGGAGTCGGACAAGTAGGCGCAGCGATCACATCCACCTTCTTGAATGCCTCATCGAAGTCGCGGGTCAGCAGCGTGCGCACTTTTTGCGCTTTGAGATAGTAAGCGTCGTAATAACCAGCGCTCAGCGCGTAGGTGCCAAGCATGATGCGGCGCTTGACCTCCATGCCAAATCCGCCGTCGCGCGTCTTACGATACATTTCGGAAAGCGTGTTCGCCTTGGCTCGGAAGCCATATCTCACCCCGTCAAAGCGGGCCAGGTTCGCCGACGCTTCCGCCGTGGCCACAATGTAATACGCCGGAATCGCATATTCGGTGTGCGGCAAACTGATGGGCACAACCTCGCATCCGAGCTCAGCCAGTTTCTGAATCGCTGCTTCCACCACCGCGCGCACTTCGGGATCGAGCCCCGCGCCGAAGTACTCTTTCGCCACGCCAACTTTCAACGGCTGAGCTGAACCGCGAACCGGCTTCTCCAGTTCTGCCACATAATCTGGCACGGGCAGCTCGGCGGAAGTCGAATCCATCGGATCGCGCCCGGCAATTGTGCGCAGCACCAGCGCAGCATCTTTCACCGTCTTCGCAAATGGCCCGATGTGATCGAGCGACGATGCGAACGCAATCAGCCCGTAGCGCGATACGCGCCCATAGGTCGGCTTTAATCCAACCACGCCGCAAAACGACGCAGGCTGACGAATCGATCCGCCGGTGTCGGAGCCGAGCGCCGCTACGGCCATCTCCGCCGCGACTGCGGCCGCCGATCCGCCAGACGAGCCTCCGGGCACACGGCTTTTGTCGCGCGGATTGCGCACGACGTGATATGCCGAGTTCTCCGTTGACGAGCCCATGGCAAACTCATCGCAGTTAAGCTTGCCCAGAATCACCGCACCCGCCGCTTCCAGGCGAGCGACCGCCGTGCAATCATAAGGCGGGATAAAATCGTCGAGAATTTTCGAGCCTGCTGTCGTCCGCACGCCGCTCGTCATCATGACGTCTTTGATCGCAAGCGGAACTCCCGCCAGCGGCGGCAAAGGCTTGCCCTCCGCAGCCATCGCGTCGATGCGCCCGGCCTGCGCCAACGCGCGCTCCTCGCACAGAGTCAGGAACGCGCCGATCTCGAGGTCTTCTTTTTTAATGCGAGAGTAGAAATCGTGCGCTAAAGTGGCGGCAGTCGTTTTGCGTTCCGCGATCGCACCGCGAATGTCGTCGATCGTTGCCACGGCCATCTATCTCTCAATCACCTTGGGAACTTCGAAAAATGTCCCGTCCGTGTCGGGAGCATTATCCAAGGCGACCTGATGCGGCAGGGATTTGCGCAAGCCGTCCTTCACGTCCTCGCGAATCGCGTAGGCGAAGCGCTCGCTTCCGTGGCGCGACTCGTCCACGCCGTAGCGATCTGAAACCTGGGCCATGGGCGCGACGTTCCCAGTGTCGAGTTCGCCGAGACGTTCGATGTATTCCAGGATGGAGTTCAAATCGCGCAGCATCCGAGCGCGCTCCTCCCCTGTGAGATCGAGGTTGGCGAGGTCGGCCACGTAGGCTACGTCTTTATCGGTGACTTTCACGCCTTGTCTTTCATGCTGCAATCGTTACCCTTTAACGACGAACTCAATGCGCTTCACCGCAACCGCCGAATATTTGTTGATCAAGGCTACGTAGCGCGGAGCCAGATTGGCAAGTTCGCGCCGCCAACCGGCATCGGAGACTTCTACTTGCAGAATGCCATCGGAAAAGCTGAGCGCGCGCGTCCGATCGGCGACCGCGCTGCCGCAAGCGACTGGCCACGCCAGCAACGCACTCTGATCCGCCGGCGCACGGTGAAGAGATTTGGCGACAATGTTTTCCAGTCCGGCGGAAGCGCGGTTCAAGTCAGACCTCAAAGTTCCTGAGCGGAGAACGAAACCGATTGTAGCATCGGAAATGCTGTCGCTTTATGATGCAGCGGCGGCCGCTGCAGCCGCGGCTTTGGCGCGTTTCCTGGCAATCTTGCGCAGGTGTGACGCGGAGTACAAACTTTTCCGGCAGCGCGGCGCACCGCATAAACAGGGAGCATCGTCCTCGCCATCGTACAAGTTATAGTCGTAGGTCAATTCTTCGCCGGCGGCAATGTCGCGGAGCGCGATGATCCACATCTTGCCGCGAATCTGATCGGTTTCGCAATTCGGCTCGCAGGAGTGATTGACGAACGCAGCAACGCCGTAACCGTCGATGATGCGCTTGCCGCCATCCAAGCCGAACAGGTAGGTGTTGGGGAAATCGTCGTAGAGATCGTCGGCCTGTTCGTAGGAGAGATGCTCGCCGACGTAGTCGATGATCAGCCTGCCTTTGCGGATCGGCTTCGTGGTATAGCACCCGTGGGAGTGAATGCGAGATTGGCGGATGATTAGCGTCATTAGGGTCTGCGATCAACGCGGTGCGGTTCAATATTCTCCAGCCATAATCTTTAACACATCGGGATGGGGGTGCGGCAAGAAGAAGCGATCTCGCTCCGCCTGCTATCATTCTCCTGTCTAAACTCTCGAGGACGATCTCAAGGCAAATTCGATTAGCCAGCGAGGAGGAACATCGACCATGGCTCAACAGCATCCGCCACGCTTTCTTAAGATGGTTAATGATGCCAAGCAGCGCGTTCGGGAGACAAACGTCGATGAGGTTAAGGCTCGGCTCGATCGCGGAGAAAAATTTGCGCTGATCGATGTGCGCGAAGATCGCGAATACGATGCCGAGCACTTGCCCGGCGCCGTGCATCTCGGCAAAGGCATCATCGAGCGCGATGTTGAGGGTAAGTATCCCGACCTGAACGCCGAACTGGTGCTGTATTGCGGGGGCGGATTCCGCTCCGCGCTGGCCGCCGATAACCTGCAAAAAATGGGTTATACCAACGTGATTTCCATGGACGGCGGAATTCGCGATTGGCGCCAGAAGGGCTATCCGCTGGAGAAAGGGCGATGAAAGCGCCTTTTGGGCAACCGCGGATTGCATACCTCTTGCTTCTCTGAAAAAATACGGTGAAGATACCGTGGAGTCCCACCCATGTCTCAAATCGGAAGCTTTGCGCTCATGCTCGCGCTCGGCCTGAGTGCGTACTCTTTCGTGGCGGGCTTCTTGGCGTTATTCAGTCGAAGCGCGGCTTCAGCCCGCCTCGGTGAGACGGCGCGGCGCGCCGGAATCGCCACTTTCGCCGCAGTGCTGCTGGCGGGTATTGTGCTCGTGCTCGCCGCCTTCAATGACGACTTCTCCATCGCCTACATTTTCCACCACAGCAATCGCGACTTGCCCGCCGCGTATAAATTCGCGGTGCTCTGGTCGGGGCAGGAGGGCTCGTTGCTCTTCTGGTCGCTGCTCTTGGCCGGATACGGATTCGTTCTCCGCCTGCGCTATAAGACCGACCAGCGACTGTTTGCTTATGCTTCGGTGATCATCGCGTCGGTGCAGGTTTTCTTTTTGCTGATTCTAAATTTCGCCGCCCACCCTTTCGCCATCATGGAGGGAGGCCTTCCCCCCGACGGTACCGGGCTGAATCCTTTGCTGCAATATCCCGAGATGGTGATTCATCCTCCCATGCTTTATCTCGGATACGTTGGTTTCACCGTGCCCTTCGCGTTTGCGCTCGGCGCGCTGATCATGAAGTATCCCGGCGAGAAATGGATTCACATTACGCGCCGTTGGACGATGGTCACGTGGTGCTTCCTCACCATCGGCGTCTTTCTCGGCGCGCACTGGGCGTATGCTGTGCTGGGATGGGGCGGCTACTGGGGATGGGATCCCGTGGAAAATGCCTCACTGATGCCTTGGCTCACAGGCACAGCATTTCTGCATTCGGTGATGATGCAGGAAAAACGAGGCATGCTGAAAGTGTGGAACATGTCGCTGATCTTCGCGACATTCCTGCTCTCAATGCTCGGGACATTTCTTACGCGTTCGGGCGTGATTAGTTCGGTGCATGCCTTCGCGCAATCCTCGATCGGCACGTGGTTCCTCGTCTTCATTGGACTGACGCTAGCCGTGTGCACCTTCTTTCTGGTCGCTAACCGTGATCACCTCAAGAGCGAGCATAAGTTGGAGTCGCTGGTTTCGCGTGAGTCGAGTTTCCTGTTTAACAATCTTTTGCTGCTGGTAGTCTGCTTCACGATCCTTTGGGGAACGTTCTTCCCGATACTGTCGGAATTTGTTCAGGGGCACAAAGTCACGGTGGGCCCGCCGTTTTTCAATCGTGTGGCGATCCCGGTTGCTTTGCTGCTGCTCCTACTCACCGCGGTAGGACCGCTGCTCGCCTGGCGTAAGACTTCCATCGAAAGTCTCAAGCGAAATTTTCTTTTCCCTGCCATCGGCTCGGTTGCCGTCGGCGGCATGATGATTCTGTTCGGCGTCCGTCCCTGGGAAGATCCCTCCTATTTCTACGCGACCATGGCCGCTATCCTCTCGGCCTTGGTAATCTTCACCGTAATTTCTGAATTCCTTCGCGGGGGCCGCGTCATCGCCGGCAAGAGTGGGCAGAATTTGTTCGCGGCGATGATTCAGCTCTATCACCGCAACACGCGCCGGTACGGCGGCTACATCGTCCACTTCGGCGTCGCGCTCGTCATCATCGGAATCCTCGGCACGCCCTTCAATAAAGAAGTGGAAAAGGAAATGGGCTTCGGCGACAAAATCAACATTGGCCCCTACACGCTCGTTTGTCAGTCCTACACGCAGGACGATAATCCCAACTACGGCAATGAGTGGGCGATCATCAACGTCTTCCGCGACGGCAAGCAGATTACCACCATGTATCCCGAGCGCCGCTTCTACAAAGCCAGCGGGCAGCCGCAGACTCTGCCGCGCATCTATCCCAGCTTCCGCGAAGACCTCTTTTTAGTGACCGACGTCTATCTCGTCTATGAAGGCAAGAACGAAACCACCGGTCGTCCGATCATCAAAGCGCACCTAAATCCGCTGGTGCCCTGGATCTGGATTGGCCTGATCGTCATGGTCTTTGGGACAATTACCGCGCTCGTGCCGAACGCCGTGCCGGTGCGGGTGACGGCGGCCACGCCCGCTCGCGAACCCGCGCAGGTGGGAGCTGGTGATTGAGATGAAAATGTCGAATCTACGAATGGGTTGTCATCCTGAGCGAAGCAAAGGACCTGCTTTTCGCCGGGATGTCCGGTGCTCCCCGCGCCGCTGGCTAGAGGCGGCCGTTCTCGCGCTGGCGGTGATTGTCTTCATGGGCGCCGGCGACGACAGCGCCCGCTTCAAAGACCTAGGCCATCGCATGATGTGCGCCTGCGGATGCGGCCAGATTCTGCTGGAGTGCAATCACGTCGGCTGCACCTACTCCGACAAAATGCGCAACGAACTTCTGACTGCGCTCGACAAAGGCAACAGCAATAACGACGACCTGATCCTGCAAGGCTTCGTCCAGGAATACGGACCCACCGTCATCGCCGCACCCACTGCCGCCGGCTTCGATCGCGTGGCCTGGATCATGCCCTTCCTGGTCTTAGCGCTCGGAATCGCCTTCGCCGTCCATATCGTGCGTTCGTGGAAGAATCGCCCCGAGCCGGCTCTCGCCGATGGCATCGTCATCCCAAGCGGAAGCGAGCTAGAGGAGTTTCGCCGAAAAGCTCGCAAGGAGACCGATTTATGATGGTCACGTGTGGAGCGGGCGCCCCCGCCCGCAAAAAGCCGCGATTGGAAGAAGTTCCCGGCAGGGAGACAGACTGATGATTCTCTACGTCTGCGCCGCCTTTACCGCCGCCTGTCTCTACTACGTTTTCTTCTTTCCCGGCGAAGTCTATGCCGGGGAAGAGAAGACGCGCCTCGGCTATCTCCGCGAGCGCAAGGAAGCTGTCTATGAAAACTTGCGCGATCTTAATTTCGAATACAAAGCCGGCAAAGTCCCCGACGCGGATTATCAATCCATGCGGGCCTCGCTCGAAGAGGAAGCGGCGGCAATCATGGCAGAGGTGGTGCGCCTGGAGCAGGCTGCGGGGCTGGTGGTCTAATCTCGAAGCCCTATCCACCGGCTAGTTTGGGCGTGGTCGAGTAGACTGTAGCGGATAGGAGCCGTACCGTATACGGATTCCATCCAGCTCTTGCGCCGAACGCCATTCGGCGATGTACTCCGCCGTTCAATTGATGAAGAGCACCGGACGCTATTCTCCTTATCTGGCTACCGAGGCGATCGCCCGATTCTGGGGGAGGTGGGTGACAATACGTTGAGGTTACAAAAGCGGCGTTACAGGCGGAACGACTTCACCGGACACTTCTACGCACGATTTGAGCCGGAGTCGGGGGGCACAGGAATCGATGGCTACTTCGATGCTCCGCGCCGGGCGAGATACTTCATGCGAATCTGGCTTGGTATGGCCGTTCTGCTTGGAGCGCCGATTTTTGTAGAGACGGTGATGGACATTACAGACTGGAAGCCATCACATGAGCGGCGACGGATGGGTCGGACTTCTGGTGCCACCCGGTCTAGTGTTTTTCGGAACCGTCGCACCCAGGCTTGGCCGGTTGCTCGGCAAAAAAGACGAGAAGTTTATCCTGGAACATGTGCAGACCACGCTTGCTGCGCGCGTCGAAGAATAAAACGGGTCGATGGGATATTTGTGGTTCTGGATTGGCGATCACAAGGCCTATGAAGCGCTGATTTCGTAGCGTAGCGTCGCCTCTCGCCAGAGCATCGCGGCAGCAAAGGAGCTTTTTTGATTAGAGCATCAAAATCCACCCTACTCACGGCTATCAGCGCGCTTTTCATCCTCGCGCTCACCCTCACCTCGGCCGCCCAAACCCTAACTGGCACCGTAACCAACGGCACCACCAACAAGGCCGCCGCCGGAGACCAAGTCCTACTCATCGACTTCACCAGCGGCATGAACGTGGCCGCTACCACCAAGGCCGACAGCGCTGGCAAATTCAGCTTCCAACTCACCGGAGCCCCCGCTCCTCACCTCATCCGCGCCATCCATCAGGGAGTCACCTATCATCAGATGGCGCCTCCTGGCGTCAACACGGCCGACGTGAACGTTTACGACGTCGCGACCAAGGTCGCCGGCCTTAGCGTGACCGCCGACGTGATTCGCTTTCAGGCTGACAGTGGAACCATGCAGGGTGTGCGCCTCTTGGTCGTGAACAACACGTCGTCTCCGCCCGAGACGCAGATGAATGATCACAATTTCGAGTTCTATCTTCCTCCTGGCGCCAAGGTCGAACAACTGCAAGCGCGCGCGCCGAATGGCCAGCCAATCAGCGCCGACGCCGTGCCCCAGACGGAGAAGAATCGCTATGCGGTCAACTTCCCGCTGCGTCCGGGAGAAACGCAGTTTCAGGTTGAGTTCACACTGCCTTACTCGGGCGAGATTAAGATCGATCCCAAGCCGCTCTATCCCGCCGAGCATCTCGTCATCGTTCTTCCCAAGACGATGCAATTCACGGCCGCGAATCCGCCGAGCTATGAATCGATGCACGATCCGAGCCAGGGCGACAGCGCCGTGGAAGTTGCGCGCGAAGCGAAACCCGGACAGCGTCTTGGCTTCACGCTTCGCGGCCAGGGAGTGATCACCGAGTCGCCCGGAGAAACCGCTTCGAACGCTGCGCAGCAGCAGGATCAGCAACAAGCGGAGTCGCAGCCGCAAACCCCATCCGCGGGCCGCGACAATCGCCCGGGCGGCGGATTGGGCGTGCCGATCGATGCTCCCGACGCGCTGCAAAGGTATCGCTGGCCCATTCTCTTCGGATTCGCCGTGCTGCTCGCCGTTGGAGGGTGGGTGGTGACAAAGCGGCAACCCGCGACCGCAGCAGCGGGAGCGACGTCTGGTCCGAAGGTTTCCGCGGCAACCGGCGATCACGCCGCAAGCGTGCGTTCATCATCGCCATCGTCATCAACCGCGGTGACATCCTCGAATCCAGTGGTGGCCGCGCCGCCCGCAAAATCATCATTGCTGCTCGAAGCGCTGAAAGAAGAACTGTTTCAACTCGAGGTAGAAAGAAGACAAGGCAAGATCACGCCGGCGGAATACGAAAAAGCCAGAGCCGCTCTCGACCAGACACTCGACCGCGCCCTAAAGCGGCAGCAGGGATAGGGATAAAAGATTGAGGATGCCCGCAATCACTCCGCGCAGACGCACGCGTCTGTCCAGCTGAGCGAAGCTCGGCAACCGCCCGACAGCCGGAGCCGGCTGAGAGCCTAAAGACTAGCCTCCAGCATCTAATCGTTGTGACTAGGGAATCTGCGTCAAGCAACCCGAGACGCTTATGAGCAACGTATTCAAAACTACTCTGCTGCTCACTGTCATGACGCTGCTGTTCATGCTGGTGGGCCGCGCTTTGGGCGGGCAGAACGGAATGTTTATGGCGCTGGCTTTCGCGGCGGTCATGAATTTTGTCGCCTATTTTTTCTCCGACAAGATCGCGCTTGCGACCTATCGTGCGCAGCCCATCAGCCGCGAAGAACTACCGCGCGTCTACAACATCGTCGAGCGTCTGTCGCAAAAAGTCGGCCTGCCGATGCCCAAGGTTTACCTCATCCCGACCGATTCGCCGAATGCCTTCGCCACCGGACGCAATCCAAATCACGCGTCGGTCGCGGTAACGCAGGGCATTCTCGGCTTGCTCAACGACGAGGAGCTCGAAGGTGTGATCGCCCATGAACTTGGTCACGTCCGCAACCGTGACATTTTGATCAGCTCTATCGCGGCCACTTTGGCCGGCGCCATTACCTGGCTCGCGTCAATCGCCAAGTGGGGAATGATTTTCGGCGGCATGCGCGGCGAGCGCGAAGACCGAGGCGAAGGCGGCGGCGGCATCGCGGCGATTGCCATGATCTTCCTCGCGCCATTGGCGGCCATGCTGATCCAACTCGCGGTGTCGCGCTCTCGAGAATACGGCGCTGACGACACGGGAGCCCATTGGACTGGCAATCCATATGCGTTGGCCAGCGCTCTGGCGAAAATCGAAAGCGACTCGCACCGCTTGCCTCTGGTAGCGAGCCCATCCACCGCGCATCTTTTCATCATCGCCCCGTTCCTGGGTGGAATGAGCTTCGGCAACCTGTTCTCGACTCATCCGCCGACCGCGAAAAGAATCGAGCGGTTGACAGGACGCCCGGCGGAGTTCTACCAATAATCACTTGGCGACGGATAAGGCAGGTTGGCGGCGATCTGATCGAAATCGACGGAATGCCCGTGACTTCGCCACATTCGAGTTCTTCCTCGACTCTGCTAGCTACAGCACTTCCACCCCAGCGGCATCGCCTCCTTCGTCGAGCAGCAGTCATCCGCACCGCTATTCCGCGGCGAGAAAGGGTTTCGTGTTGTGCAAGATTGCCCCCTTGACTTGAGCGCCGGACGCTCGCAATATTCTAGGAGGCAGATCCCATTAGGGAGCAGTCTTGGGAGACGCATTATGTCAAACGCAAGGTTCGGAAAGATCCTGACAGTGTGGGCCACGCTCGCCGCGGCGTTTCTGGTGGTTTCGGCGTCGGCTGAATCCAAAGTGCGCTTCATCCGCTTGAGCGAAGTGCAGGGCCTTGTGCAGCTCGACCGCAACGCCGGCGACGGTTTCGATAAAGCCTTTCTCAACTTGCCCGTGATCGAAGGCTCCAGACTTAGGACGGGTAGGAATGGTCACGCGGAAGTGGAATTCGAAGATGGTAGCGAGCTCCGTCTCACCCCCAACAGCGAAGTGGACTTCACTCATCTCGCGCTTGAAGACGATGGCCAGATGATCAGCGCCGTGCAACTTGTCTCCGGCACCGTCTACGCGAATCTTCGTCCGAAAAAGTCTGGGGAGAAAGCGGGCGACCAGTTCGCTCTGAATTTTGCTCACGAATCCGTGACCGTGGCCGGGGCGGCGCATTTTCGCGTGGAACTGGACGGCGCCAGCAAGGCGACTCTGGCCGTATTCAAAGGCAAAGTGAGCGCGACCTCGCCGTCCGGAGGCAACTGCTCGTTGTGCTTGACCAGGGCCGACTGCGCGCCCGCGGTCGAGCGGCCGTCCTCCCACGCGCAGCCGTCCATGACGCGGCGGAACTCCGCCACATCCGCCTTGCTCAATATCTCTGGAATGCAGATCAACATCGCGATCGGCGATCAGAATCTTGCCGAGATCACCAGTGACGCGGAGCGCCCCGGCGCTTCCAGAACGAATGGCGCCGAACTCTGGTACAAGGCGTCGTAATAGAGCTTGTTGAAGATGTTGTTGACGAACAGCTTGACCCTCCAGTTGTTGTTGATCCTGGCTTCGGTGAACGCATCGAAGCGCCAATAGCTCGGAAGCGACGTGCCTTCATTGGCGGCAAGCAAGGTGCCGCCAT
>Ga0209380_10002190_pt1 | contig 12656 bp, 10 predicted proteins | sample HubBroMetageWFT6_FD_188347 | JGI IMG/M metagenome (GOLD analysis project Ga0209380, IMG submission 188347) | Warmed and freeze-thawed soil microbial communities from the Hubbard Brook experimental Forest, New Hampshire - Hubbard Brook CCASE Soil... | ecosystem: Environmental > Terrestrial >...
TAATGATCCCGCAGAATGCACACCAGGATCGTGTGACGAATTGGGTCTTAACTCGGCCCTTTCCCTTTGCGCCAATATCAGCCATCCTAGATGTACTGGAGAACCGCATGGCTGAGGGCACGAATGACTGGATAACCACTGTACGTCAGCATCCCGAACGCTCAGTACCGCAGCGGGCGCAGGAGTTCCTCGCGCAAGGCCAGGTCGCGCACGTCGGCTTCGAGCAGGACGGCCGTCCCTACGTCATCCCGATGCTGTATCACTATTCGCCCGAGCAGCCTGATCGGCTCTACCTTCACAGCGGACTTGCCAGCCGCACGTTGCGGCAACTGGCCTCGGGGATCCCGGTCTGTGTCACGGTCACGCAACTCGACGGCCTGGTGTACTCGCGCGACGCTAAGTATCACTCAGCGAATTATCGTTGTGTGATGTGCTTTGGCCGCGGCCGCATCTTCGAGGATGAAGACGCCAAGCGCGCGATGTTCGAGGCAATGACCTCGCGCTACTTCCCCGGACGTACCGCCGGACGCGACTACACGCCCGCGCCGTCATCGCATCTGGCCTCAACAGCAGTAGTGGAAGTAACGATAGAAGAGATCAGCGCTAAGAGGCGTGAAGGTGGACCGAAAGGCCCGCAGGATACACAGGACGATGCGCCCGGCACTTGCGGCATAGCTGAGGTATAACTACTCCGTCTCCATCACGAGGTACGACAGACCGCCCTCACGCTCGATTTGCAGCACTATGGCGTCGCCTGCCTGGACTGATCGCAGCGCTTGTTTCAGCCCGGCGATATCCGTTACCGACGTGGTGTTTACCGCGTGGATCACATCTCCGGGTTCCGGCCCCTCGCCCAGCAGCGTACTGGCTGGTGTGCGCGCAGCCACAATCACTCCGGAAGGAACTCGCAGGTCGGGCAACGCTTTCCTCAAGTCATCATTAATGGTGATGCCAACAATGCCCAACCGGTTGACCACATTCGCCGGTCCGGTCACCATGTCGGCGAAGCGCTGCGGATCGTCCGGTCGCTCCGTCACCGTCACATTGACCGTAACTTCCTTGCCGTCACGCAACACCCCGATAGGGGCCGTCTGACCAATTTTGTAAGAAAACAGTTGATTGGCAAACTCCTTCACATCGCCAACGGGCTTGCCGCCGATGGTGACAATCACCTCGCCCACTTTCAGGCCGGCTTTTTCAGCGGACGAATCGGGCGAAACATCTTCCAGCAAGACCCCGTGGTCTCGCGGCAGCTTCAATCCTTCCGACAGGTCAGGTGTAATCGTGCGAAGATATACGCCGATCTGTCCGCGATGTACGTGCCCTTCGGTCTTGATCTGGTCATAAATGTTGCGCACCACGTTGCTGGGAATGGCGAAGCCCAGCCCCTCGCTACCGCCAGACTCTGACAGGATGAACGTATCGATGCCCACCACGTGGCCGTCCACATCGACCAGGGGACCTCCACTGTTGCCGGGATTAATGGGCGCGTCGGTCTGCACATACGTCGTGGGATTGTCTTCGCTCACTTGGCGCGCCGTGGCGCTAACCACGCCCATGGTGACGGAGTTCTCCAGACCTTGGGGGCTGCCAAAGGCGAACACTACCTGCCCCTGTTTGAGTTCGTCGGAGTTGGCGAGCTCCAGCGCAGGTAAGTCCTTGGCATCGATCTTCAGTACCGCCAAGTCCGATTGCCGGTCGAGTCCCACGATCTTGGCGCTCACCGGCCCGTGCGGTTTCGAGCCGTCGGATCCGGGTTGCTCGAGTCCTGGAAGCCGCACGCGAATCTTCCGCGCACCTTGCACCACGTGCGCGTTGGTCACAATGTATCCGTCGGCGGACAGAATCACCCCCGAGCCGATAGCCTCCTGCGGCTCAAACAAAGCAGTGTTGCTCGCATCTTTTCCGGAACTAAAGCCATAGCCGGTAGCGACGACTTGCACCACGGACTTAGTCACAGCAGCGCTCAGCACCTGAATCGATTGGCTGAAAACATGTAAGGGATCGGTGCGTAACCCTGCGGCCGTTGCGGGCGCGGCGGCTGGTTTCTCAGTCTGCGCGAGGACGGCCCTGGGAATCAGCGCAAGCACTGTTAGCAGGACTACGAGGGAAAGAAAACGGGATGAAATCAGCTTCATTGTTAAAGGATTCTCACTCGGACGGTCCGTTTAGACATTACAGCAGAAAAGTGGGCCAATCAGTATTGGCGGATATGCTTTGGATGATAGCAAGTGCAGCCGCGGCTCACGATTACGGCGCGTTGTCTTAGTCACACATTGAGTATTCGTGTTTGAGGGGGCGTGGGTTCCATGAACATCGCGATCGCTAGTGCCCCGCAAACAAATCCGCTACCTGATCGGCCAGCTCGCCCGGCCGCAGATCATCGCGATTGCACAGAATGATGATGGTCAAACCATCATCCGTGAAACGCTCGATGAATGTGCGAAAACCTGTCCTTGTACCCGAATGCCACATGCGCTTGCGACCACCGTTGTAGGGATCGAGAAACCATCCGAATCCGTACTCGGTCCGCGCCCCATCATCAGTCTTCGCGCCACCAGGAACTTTCACTGGCGTAAACGCCGGCAGCATTTCCGCCGCGCTCAGCAGCGTGTGCTCGCGCAGCGCGCGGTCCCACTTGGCGAGGTCTTCGACATTGGAGTAGATTCCGCCATCACCCAGCACCGCGGACGTCGAACTCTGGTCGGCCTCGATCCAATTGCCATCTTTCTTCGTGTAGCCAAGGGCGCGATGCGGGACTTCGTTCTTCCCCTTCTCGTATGCCAGCGTGTTCTTCATCCCCAGCGGAGTGAAAATGCGCTGGCGCAGAAACTCGCCAAACGGCTTGCCCGAAATCTTCTCGACGATCATCGCCAGCATGGCATAGCCGGTGTTGCTATAGCGCCACTGGCTTCCCGGAGGAAAGTCGGTGCCACTCTGCCGCTCCATCAGCGCCAAAATCTGCGCGTCCTTAATTTGCGGAACCTTGCGGTCGTCCACGCCCGGAAACTGCGCCGCGTACAGATCTTCGTAGTCTTTCAATCCTGAAGTATGCGTCAGCAGCATGCGTACCGTGATCGCGCTGCCGTAAGCGGGAAAGCCCGGAAAAATCTTCGTCAGGGTGTCGTCGTAGCTTAGCTTACCGTCGTGCACCAGCAGCATGATGCACGTGGCGGTGAACTGTTTGGTAAACGACGCCAGGCGGAAGTCGGTCTCAGTTGTGATCACTGCGCGGGTCTCGAGGTTGGCCAGTCCATAGCCCTGCTGGAACACCACCCTGCCATTCTTCAGCACGATCACCGCAAGGCCGGGCGATCCCGGCGTAACCAGCGGACGAAAGATTGCGTCAATTTGTTGGGAAGTGGGATTCTCCGCGAGCATTGGAGGCACGACCAGCAAGTTTGCCGCGAGCAGCAGACCGGCGACCGCCATCATCTTGAGCAATGAGTTTCCTCGCGCGTGTCGGATACTTTACGAGTAGCGGTCGGCGACGGCCGCGGGTGTAGCCGCTTCGGTTTCGGCCAGGGTACGAGCGATGGTCGCCGCGCTGGGCCGTACCAGCACCATGCGTCCGCCTGGTTCGAGGCGGTACCAGTCGCCACGCCATTCGATCTCGCGGCCGGAATAGCTGGCGCACCAGAAGACGAAGCCCATCAACGCGCGCACCGGATAGAGCCAGGCCAGCCGCAACACTTGGGGATCGCGCACCACGCCCCATCCGGCAACCACCGCCATCACCACCCGGTTGAGATAGGCAGCAGCGAACAGTCCAATCCCCAGAGTCCAATGATGCAGAGCGCCTGCCGCCACCAGTGCCAGCACGCCGAACGGCATGGAGAAAGTCAGCACCGTTCCAGCGTGGCCGGCGCGGCGCGAGAAGCGCGTGCTCTTCATCCAGCGGATCTGGTGTCGCATCGAGCATTCGAATCTGCGATTAATGACCACGTGGTCGATCACGTGCTGCGACATCACCACCTGCCGGCCGCTATCGGAGACCTCGCGGCCCAGCACATAATCGTCGGCGCAGTAGTCTGCCAGCGGCTCGAACCCACCAACGGCGTCCAGCGCATCGCGCCGTACCGCCATGGTCGGCCCCAGAGCGAACTTCATGCCCTCGATCAGGTTCGCCACGATCGCGCCCGAAGTCATCTCCACACTCATGCCCAGGGCTTCCAGTTGCGACCAAAAACCTCCGGTAGGCACGCCGCGATACAGGCACGTCACCAGGCCGTTTTCCGGTTGCAGCAGCGGTCGTACCACCTCGGCGATGTAGTTGGGTGTGACCTTCACATCACTGTCGCTGATGATGAGGTAGTCATGCGCGGCGTGTGTGTACATCTGTACCAGCGAGCACACTTTGGCGTTGGGATGGCGCGGCTCGCCAGTGGTCACGATCTTGACTGGCACCAACGGGTATTTGCGGCTGATGCGCCGAACGACTTCCAACGCGGGGTCGTCGTCGCGCCGTGCGCCGAAGATGATCTCGAAACTTGGATACTGCTGCCGGAAGAAGCTCTCGAGGTGGACCTCGAGGTTAGGTTCCATGCCACACAGCGGCTTCAGCAGCGTGACCGATGGCAACTCCGCCGAATCGGGAAGCCGTTGTGCCCCGCCGCGGCGAAAGCGGGCGCTGGCGATCAACACCAGCAGCAAATACCCGGTACTCGTCACCAACCCCGCTGCTCCGACCAGCAGCACGAGCCGCCAAAACATCATCGCCATCTCCCGAAGGGCGCACCTTCGTACTGAGTCGCTGCCCCAGGCGAAAACTCCAGCATTGCCAGAGGCTAGGCCAAGGGCGATCATTCCGTACAGAGCCGAGGCGAACCACCGCACGGCTAAGATCGCTCCCCGTGCTGGAACCCAACCCTGTGGCTATACTGGTACCGACATTATAAGGGAGTCCCCATGCCAGTAATCCAGCAAAACTCAGCCATTGAAAGCGAAGAAATCTCCATCCATCCCCCAAAAAGGCTATTGTTTGGGCCCGGGCCCACGCAGGTACATCCGCGGGTGTATCAGGCAATGGCCCAGCCCATCGTTGGACATCTTGATCCTTACTTCTTCGAGGTCAGCCACGACAACCAGCGTATGTTGCGCAACGTCTTCGGCACCGAAAACGAGTGGACGTTCGTCATCTCCGCCACCGGCAGCGGTGGCATGGAAGCCGCCATCAGCAATTTCTGCGAGCCCGGCATGAAGGTCGCCGTCTTCGCTAACGGCTTCTTCTGCGATCGCATGACCGACATGGCCAAGCGCAACGGAGCCGACGTCGTCCGCTTCGAGAAGCCCTGGGGCGGAGCCTTCGGCGACAGCGAGGCTGCCGAGTTCATCCACCGCGAGAAGCCCAAGGTCGTAATGTACGTGACTGCCGAAACGTCGACCGGAGTCTTTCAGCGCGGCGAAGCCATCTGCACGGCCGCGCACGAAGTCGGAGCCCTGGTCATTGCCGACTGCGTGACCTCGCTGGGAGCCATGCCCGTCAACGTGGACAAGACGGGCATTGACATCGCCTACAGTTGCACCCAGAAAGGCCTGAGCTGCCCTCCAGGCCTTTCACCCATTACCGTCTCGCCGCGTGCGGCCGAGTGGCTGCAGGCGCGCAAGACGACCAATCGCTCTTGGTACTTCGACATCAAGCTCATCTCCGACTATCTGTTCGTCTCGCATCGCTATCATCACACCGCCTCGGCAACGCTGTTCTACGCGCTGCACGAGGGACTCACTCTCATTGAAGAAGAAGGCCTCGCGCACCGCTGCGAGCGCCATCGTCAGGCGCATCTGGAATTCGTCAAGGGTATCGGCGAGATGGGACTCGAGATGCTCGTACCTGCCGAGTACCGCATCTGGAACCTCAACACGCCGCAGGTGCCCGAAGGTGTGGACGACGCCAAAGTGCGTGCCACGTTGCTCAAAGACCACGGCATCGAGATCGCCGGAGGCTTCGGTCCGCTTGCTGGAAAGGTCTTCCGAATCGGGCTGATGGGCCCTCTGGCCACCAGCGACCACGTGCAGGACTTCCTGGCGAAATTCGGCGCTGCGTTGCGCGCCGGGGGATATAAGGGCTAGGACGGAATTATCACCACAAGGACACCGAGGCACAGACAACACAAGAATTGCGGAAATTAATTCCTCTGTGACTCCGTGCCTCTGTGGTTCATCTAATTGTTGGGGAACCACGAAATGCCGCAGATCGCTGAAACTCGCGTCGCCGTCGCCGTCTCCGCTCCCATGTTGGTCTACGACGGCTCGTGCGGATTCTGCAGCCGGTCCGTGCAATTCATCCTGCGCCATGAGCGCCGGCATGACCTGTTATTCGTCCCCCGCGACTCGCCGCTCGGCAAAGAGTTACGCCGCCAGTTCCATCTCGAAGTTGTCGAATCGATGCTGTGGGTTGACGGGGACAAGGTTGCGAGTGAGTCAAACGCAGTCCTGCACGCAGCGCGTTATTTGGGAGGATTCTTCTCGGCCCTCGCCGCAATCGCCTCGCTGATCCCCGCCTCGATCCGCAATTGGGGATATCGCTTCATCGCGCGCAATCGCCGGCGGCTTTCTGCTTCGGCCCCAAGTTGCCTGCTCCCGACTGCTGAACAGCGCACTCGGTTCCGGGGATAATCGTCCCCCTGTTGGTCAATCGTGCCTTCTGAAACATAATCGTAATTTAGACCGCTATTGTCACCCTGCGTTCATGCGTGTGAAACGATTGCGAAGTCCCGCAACCTGCTCAAATTCTCGCACCAGCTCGGCGCAGTCGCAGCATTACTAGTCGCTGCAGCTTCTGTGATAAATCCAGCACACTTTTCATCATTTATTGACCCCAACGCAACGCAGATTCGCCTACGCTGTTCAACAATCAGGCTCCGACGGAAGCTGAATCGATCCGAATATCTTCCCTCGGCGCTGGGGTGATTCCCCACCAACGAGTCCGCTTCGTCCTGAGAAACTCTCCTCCGATCGGTCGGTGCTAGCCGGACATCAAGCCACTCTCCCGGCATTTCTGGTCAGGGCCCCAGCTCGTTCAATCGATAGACGAAAGAACCCAACAACCCGACCGACCCCTCAGGGTCCTCATCCTTTTACCGAAGAGGAACTTCGATGAAACCTTTGAAGAAATCGGCAGGAAACTTCCTGCAGAACGCACGCGTCATCCTTGCGTTGATTGCAATGACGCAGAGTTTCTTTGGCCCCGTGGTGCAGAGTGCCAAAGCCGAAGACGAACCGACGAGGGATGCCGCTGCGGCCCTCCCCACCGCCACCCCCATCAAGCACGTCATCGTGATCGTCGGTGAAAACCGGTCGTTCGACCACCTTTTTGCCACCTATCAACCAATCAACGGCAACACCGTGAATAACCTCCTCTCAGAGGGGATCATCAAGGCCGACGGCACGCCCGGTCCCAACTACTCGAAGGCAGTCCAGTATTCCGCCGACATCACTGGTAGCGCCGTCTTCCAGCTCGCCCCCACGAGTGGAAAAGCGCCGTACACATTCGAGCCAGCTCCGCTGAACGGTGGCCCTACCGACGTCTGCATCAACAACGGCATGTGCAACATGGGCGATGCCCGGTCGTCGGAAGACGGGTTGTCGAGCAAGCCAATCAACTACTATCAATTCCTGTTGACCGGAGGCACCGGGTTGACCGGTCACATTCCCGACAGCCGGATCACAGGCGTTTCCCAAACGTCGCCCTACTCCACGCTGCAGCCGGGACCTTTCCAGGTCACCAACCACACGACGTTTCTCGATGAGTCGTACGCCAACAGCCCGGTGCATCGCCTCTTCCAGATGTGGCAGCAGGAAGACTGCGATGTCAGTCATGCGACCGCATCGAATCCCAGCGGCTGCCTGGCCGACTACTTTACGTGGACGGAAGTGACCGTGGGCTCAAACAACAACGGGAAGGCCCAGCCCTCGAACTTCAGTACGGATTACGCTCCCGGCAAGGTCACCACCAACGAGGGTGCTACGTCCATGGAGTTTTACAACATGCAGCAGGGCGACGCACGGTACACCAAGTATCTCGCCGACCACTATGCCATGAGCGACAACTATCACCAGCCGGCCATGGGTGGAACCGGGCTTGACAGCATCATCCTGTTTTTTGGCGATGCTATCTTTTTCAGCGACGAGAACGGAAACCCGCTCACTCCTCCGCACAACCAGCTGACCTGGGCCGGCGGTCCGGTCGATGAGATCGAGAACCCCAACCCGCAGCCTGGAACCAACAATTTCTGGATCCAGGACGGTTACGGCGGTTTCGGCAACTACGGCACGTCCGTCGGAGTCTACGGCGGTGGCAGCTATGTCAACTGCTCCGATCCGACGCAGCCCGGGGTCAGCCAGATCCACACCTATCTGGCGTCGCTGAATCCTCCCATTAATCCGAACTGCGCTCCGAACGCTTACTACCTGGTGAACAATTACAACCCGGGCTACTTCGGCGACGGCAGCAACGCCTACACCGACACCAACCCGAACAACACTCCCTTCACGATTCCGGGCACGACCCAGGCGAGCATCGGCGATGTTCTGCTGGCCAACAAGATCTCCTGGAAGAGCTACAACGATCAGTGGGACCGGTATCTGAAGGACAAGTATCAGCTCAACTATGGAAAGGTTGGTGCGCTTAGCGACCAGTACTGCAATATCTGCAACGGGTTTCAATATCAGAAGCAGATCATGACCAATGCCGCGGTGCGCACGGCGCACATCACGGACACCGATGACCTTTACAAGGACATTCAGAACGGCAAGTTGCCCGCGGTGTCGTTCGTGAAGCCCAGCGGATGGGTCGATGGCCACCCGGCCTCGTCCAAGTGGGACCTCTATGAAGGCTTCGTGACGAAGATTGTGGATGCTGTGAAAGCGAAGCCGAATCTGTGGAAGGACACCGCGATCATTGTCACCACCGATGAAGGCGGCGGCTACTACGACTCGGGCTATGTGCAGCCGCTCGATTTCTTCGGCGACGGTACGCGCATTCCCCTGATTGTAGTATCGGCGTACACCGACCCGGGCCACATCTCCCACACTTATACCGACCACGTTTCGATCCTGAAGTTCATCGAACATAACTGGGGGCTGCCGACCATCAGCGGACGCAGCCGCGACAATTTGCCTAACCCGACATCGACGATGGCTGTGGCTAACCCCTACGTCCCAACCAACAGCCCTGCAATTGGAGATCTGTTCGATCTGTTTGACTTCAACAAAAGGCCGTAACCAACACTGTCCGCCCCCCACCACCCAAGCGTCTTTCGCCTGGGTGGTTTTTTCGGCGCCAGTGGGCCTCCATCGCCTTCGCCGCTCCCTATGCCGCGCACTTCAAAAAAATGAATGAGATGCGAATAATTTGAGCCTAAGTTTATGAAAACAAAGGCAGACCTCCAGGAGAAAATCGGCTGGTAAATTTTGCGAGGTTCCTCAGAAATACAGTGAATTCAAGTGCCAGAGGGGCCGATTTCGGGCATCCAAAACAGCAGGAGGTACGTATGAAGCAGATGTTGTTCGGGCTAGCGCTGCTCTTGGCAACCTCAGCCCTGGCTCAGTATCCAGGACAGCAACCGCCGCAAAGTACTCCACCCACGTTTCCGCAGGGACAGCAGGCTCGGCCGGAACAGATGCCGCCAGATCGGATGGCGCCCGACCAAGAGGGTCCGCCACAGAGGATGTCCACTGCAGAAGTACAGCAGCAAATTCAACAGGGCTTGAGTTCTCAACCCTCCCTTCGCGACGCCAAAATCGAGGTGCGTGTCACCGAGGCGTCGGTCTTTCTAACCGGGACGGTTGAGAGTGAAGCTCAGCATGAACTTGCCCTTCGTGTCGCGGGATCCTATGCGGGCGACCGACAGCTGGTAGACAAGATCAAAGTGAGGCAGCAAACGTAGAAGTAACCTGTGACATCGGTTATTTGGTCCGGTATGCATCCACCAGTGCGGCCAACACCAGGCCTGGAGTCGGCATCTTCGCACTTGCGGGATGGTCGTTGACGTACTTGACCACCAGCTTTGCCACCTGCCCCACGGTGACGTCGGGAGCGTCAAAGAACGGCGTCTTGCTGTTGGCGTTGTAGGCCTGCAGGCCGTCAACGACGCCGGTCATCCAGACGTTGCACACTGCTGCGTAAGAGCTGGCCTGCCCCTGCGCGGTCGCCCCGCAAATGCGCACGTAGTCAGTTCCGGAATTGCGCAACTCCACGCCGGTGCTGGATTGGGCGAACGTCACAGCCGGCAGGCAGAAGAGAATAATGAGAAGTGCCGATTTCATGAGGAAGAGTGTAATTGCACAGCCCAACTGTTCCAAGCGCGAGTGCTAAACACTCTGCGGACTTTCTCCGCGCCTCTGTGTCTCTGTCGTGAACTAGTCGTCACGGTAGCCGTGGGGATGCGACTTGTGCCAGCCCCAGGCGCTCGCGAGGATGCTCTGCACGTCGGAATATTGCGGGTTCCAGCCCAACAGGCTGCGGGCTTTCTCTGAGCTTGCGATGAGCACAGCGGGGTCTCCGGCGCGGCGTGGACGCTCCACGACAGGAATGGCGTGCCCGGTGACCCTACGTGCTAGGTCGATGATCTGGCGCACACTGAATCCTTCCCCGCTACCCAAATTGCAGATCAACGTCTCATGAGTTTCTAAACGCTGCAACGCGAGGAGATGCGCGACCGCTAGGTCATCCACGTGGATGTAGTCGCGCACGCACGTGCCGTCTTTCGTGGGATAGTCAGAGCCGAAAATCGAGATGGCGTCGCGCTGTCCGAGTGGCACTTGCAACACCAGCGGAATCAGGTGGCTCTCGCTGCGGTGCGCCTCCCCTCGCGCCGGCGTGGCGCCAGCGGCGTTGAAGTAGCGCAAGCTGGCATAGCGAAAACCGTGAGCGCGATGAAACCACACCAGCATCTGCTCGACGATAAGCTTCGACTCGCCATAGGCGTTGGTGGGTGCGAGCGGATGGTCCTCGGGAATCGGCACGGTCTGCGGCTCGCCATAGACGGCCGCCGTGGACGAGAAAACGAAGCGCGAAACCTTGTGCTTGAGCATCACCCGCAACAGCGTGAGTGTGCGCAGCGAGTTGTTGTCGAAATACTGCTCGGGAACCTTGACCGACTCGCCGGCCTCGATCAGCGCGGCGAAGTGCATCACGGCATCGAAGCCACGAGCGGCAAAGAGCGCATCGAGTGCGGATTCGTCCGCGGTGTCAGCCTGGATAAATTCGGCTTGCGGAGGCACGGCCTCGCGCCATCCCATGATGAGGTTGTCGAGCACGGTGGCCGTATGTCCAGCGCGCAGAAGATGGTCGGCCACAACACTGCCGATGTAGCCCGCTCCGCCAGTGACGAGGACGCGCATGTGGCTCCCGCGAAGAAATGACAGCCTTCAATGTTGTAGCGTGATGCGGCAGAAGGCGCAAATCGGAGTCGGCGTTAGCACGGGCCTCAGTCCGTGCGCGGCAAATCAAGTCGACCAGCTACTTGGTAATTACGCCACAGGCGATGCGGTCTCCAGAGTTGCCCGCAGGATCGGTCTTCATATCGTCTGGCCCGGCGTGAATCATCAGCGAAGTGCCGCCGTTCGCGAAGAGCGAGTTGGCTTCGCTGCCTGTGCCCAGTACGACGTCCGCATCCTTGATCGTGGCCTTGGCGGCGCCATTGGGCTTCACCATGAAGTTGGCCATGTCGCCGTTGTGGTGGCCGTTGGGATTCAGGAAACCGTGCTGTTTCTGGTCAGGGTTAAAGTGCGGGCCGGCAGACTTGAAGTCGGGAGGATCGCACTTCGCGTTCTGATGAAAGTGCAACGCGTGTTCGCCTGCAGGCAGATTCTTCACGTCGAGTTTGACTTCCACCCCTTTGCCTGATGGCTTGATGGTGGCCGTGCCGACGTCGGTTCCCTTGGCGTCCTTCAACGTGACGACTTGTTTCTTGATTGGCTTCACGGGCTTGCTCGACTGTGCAAATCCGGTGAGGCCGACCGCGCCGAGGATGGCTACGAGGAAGAGTGAACGTTCCAAAGTTCGCTTCATATCTGCAGAGTTTTATCACAAACTGGGATAGCTTGGGGTTCGGGCAGGCGTCCGAATCGGAAAAAAGGCGTCCAAGTTTTGGACATTTTCCCGTGCGAATTCTAGAAATTGGACGGGTTTGGTTGGCAGTGTCGAAATGGGAATACCCCGCACTCGCAGAGAACTAAGGGGTTGCCTGATGTAGCTGGGTTCGGCGCTGGACGTGCTAATCAGGTTGAGTAGCGCTTAAGGGCCATCGTGGCTGGCTTTTAAGTGCTACGTGCATCGGCGAATAGAACTACTGAACGGCAGGCAGTGGTTCGCAAACCAAAACCAGCGAAATGGGACTGGCAATGGCGAAGCCGCATTCGGAGGCCGCCCCATCATCGGAGCCAAATCATGGAAGCAGCGATAGAGCGACTCTGGTTGGTGGCATACACGCGAGCGCGGCACGAGTGCGCGGTGGCACGCCAGCTGGAAAGCAAGGATGTCGCGTTCCTGCTGCCGCAATTCGCGCGAACGTCGCGCTGGAGCGATCGCACCCAGCGGGTCATGGCGCCATTGTTTCCTGGCTATCTGGGAGTGATGCGGCGGCGGTTGGCGCTGGTGATTCGCGATGTCAGCGAGGCAATCAGAACGCGCGAGTTGCTAAAGGAGCGCGAAG
>Ga0209380_10002191_pt1 | contig 12649 bp, 15 predicted proteins | sample HubBroMetageWFT6_FD_188347 | JGI IMG/M metagenome (GOLD analysis project Ga0209380, IMG submission 188347) | Warmed and freeze-thawed soil microbial communities from the Hubbard Brook experimental Forest, New Hampshire - Hubbard Brook CCASE Soil... | ecosystem: Environmental > Terrestrial >...
CTGGGCCCTTCGCCGACCCGTCCACCAGGGGGGCCGTGAAAGTAACCGGCTTCCACTTCGCCGCATTAGCAGCCTCCTCCGATCCCATCACCGGACAATCTCTCGGAGTTCCGAGCGCGATATTGCTGCCACGGGTGTAGGCCAGCGATGAAGATAGCGTGAGCTGGTATTGACCCTCGGCCTTGGGCTGAACTATGACCGCCACGACTGGGGTGGTGTCTACCATCACAACGGTCGCACTCTCCTTCCCATCTTTCCCATCCTCGGATTTTGGCCCCTTCTGCCAGTAGGTAAGCCGGTATTGCCGGCTGCCCTGCAGTTCATTGTCCAGGAAATTGAAGAATACGTTGACGGAGCCATCTTTCTGTTCGACGGTGCAGGACTGTCCGGGGCGTGGTGGCAGGGAGCTGTCGCATAGGGCCGCAAGCGCGCTCACCGAACCGTTCAATTCATCCCTGGTGCAGGCGTATGTCGGCTCAACTTTGTCCTGCGCTACGCAAGGAGTTATGTCCTCCAGCACGAATCGGGTCACCGGATCAGGTTTACCGCTCTTGCCGACACCGAGCACCAGGAGCAACCGGTGGTTGTCGTAGATCTTGTAATTGGTACTGGACCCTCCCGTCGCTGCGTCCGCACGGCAACGCTCCGGCCAACACAAGAGGCTCATCCAGACCACCGCAACGGCGATCCTCACGCACGAGGTCATCTTCTTTTGCACGTTCGTTGGCTCCTGTCAGCCCACTATCAAGCGTTGACCGCTGCCGGAATCCAGCCGGCCACGATTTGCACCGTCGTTGTTGCCGTCAGTTTGTTTGGATCAAAGGATTTGCCATAAGCTTTCCGAATCACGTTCGAAAGGGACACCTGTTCGTTGAACGTAAAGTCGCTCTGGTGCAGCTTCACCCACACAGCCTTCAGCGTCCATGAAGGATCGATAAACACGGAAGCGCTCAGCTTCATCCAATCCAGGCACATTTCGTCGGCCAGGAACCGCGGTTCCTGATAGGCCGCGGCCATGGGGGCGAGCGCCATGGAGAGAGTCTTTAGCTGGCTCACGACGTGTATTGTGATCCAATGCTTGGGCAGATTCCTCCACATTACATACTGCTTGGGATCCCAGCCGCAGCCGTCAGCGGGGCCGTCCGGAACAGGCATGTAGACCGTTTGCGGTGGGTTCACGGCAGAGCAGTTGCTATCTTCCTGAATGCCAAATATCAGTGCGAGCTGGAGGTCCTCGGCCGTTCCTTGCGGATGGACCAGTCCTGTCTGAGCGGGTGAGATCGTGACGTCGTCGATCAGTCGACCGTAGACGGTGAAGGTGGAGCCGGAGATGATTTGGTGGGCCTCGCCGATCGTAATCTGGTGATCATCGGTAGGAACGAAGCGTTTGGAGGCGGAGGACGCCTTTTTTGGAGTGTTCATGGTGACTCTCCTTGTGGAGTTAGCACAACCCTACCGCAAAGATCGTAAAACGCAAGAAGTCACACAATTCAGCTTCTGGCTTGTCGCGAATTCAGGACAGCGTTGGGGAGAGTCACTGAGCAAAGCTCGCTTGAGCGTGGTGATGACTCGCGCATCCGACTTTTTGAATGGTTCCGTCCACCTGCCCTCAAGATGGCCTGCTCCCAGCGCAGAACTGTACACCTCCTGCCACGCCGACGTTCTTCCCACTTTCCTTCTCTCCGAACTACGCTACGCGCACCAGGCCCGGCAAAGTCACCGACCGCCAGGCTTCCTTTAGGGCTTCAGTTTCTGAATACTGCAATCACAAAAATACCCGAGAAGGAGAGCACCCCAGTTGGAGTCGATATCGAGTTTTACTTTGACTCCCGCCAATGCTGCGAGAAAAAAGAAAACAGCCATAGACAGGTACGGGCGAGCAAACAGGCCAGACCATTCGAAGAAATGGGACTAGTCTCTTTGGGCCTACCGGTGGTGGGGTCGCTCGTTGTCTCACACCCGGCATCAGCCGCGCTGGACAGATGATAAAGAACGCCGATTCGAGGTAGGGCCAGAAGCTGGCACGGTTCCGTCAGGACGGGCTCAACCGGTCGGCGGCCTGGCGTTGTCTTCTCCAGCGCGATGTGCGTTTCGGTCTTCGTGATAGTAGGCGATGTATTCTTGGATTGGAGGCTGGATCGGGAAAAGTAGAAACAATGCTCGCGTCCCATCCAACCCCGAAAGATACCCTCCCGATAACGTGGAGGCTATTCCCATGACCTACAGCATTTACTGTATGGGGCAGGATTGGCTCGGAAAGTTAGCATAACTGGCTGCGCTTCCGACTCTTTCGACGGCCAAGGGAAAATGAGACTCAGAAGCCGCCTTTTGTTCGTGGGGCAGTCTTGGACATTGCATTGCTTTTTGTATCCATCGACATGAGGACTAAAGCATGCGCGTTCTGATAGTCGATGACCATGAAGTCGTTCGGCGTGGCGTGCGATCCCTTCTCGACCCGCATTGCGATGTCTGTGGCGAAGCTGTTGACGGGCGAGATGCGGTAGAAAAAGCCCGCGAGTTAAAACCCGATGTCATCGTAATGGACCTAAGCATGCCCAATCTAAACGGATTAGAAGCTACTCCACTGATCCGTGGCGTCTTACCGCATTGCGAAGTACTCATTCTCAGTCAACACAACTCTCCCGAAATGGTTCGTCAGGCGTTCAAAGCGGGCGCTCGTGGATACGTGGTGAAGGCTTCAATTGGTAGAGATTTGCTAGCTGCCTTAGAGAAGGTCAGTCGCCACGAATCTTTTTTTGATCCGACAATTCCGGGTGTGGCCCATCGCCCGGGACAGCTTGACGCGCAGGAGGTTTTGCAACGAAGTCTGGCCTTGGAAAAAGCCCTTCGCGAGACCGAAGAACTCTATCGCTCTACCCTCGAATTGGCGGCCGTCGGGGTTGCCCATGTGAGTCCCGAGGGGCGGTGGTTGCGAGTTAACAAAAAACTTTGTGAGATCGTCGGTTACAGCGAAGCCGAACTACTGAACCTCACCTTTCAAGATATTGCCCATCCTGATGATCTCGCCGCCGATCTTGCCGAAGTTGAAAGGATGAAGGCGGGCGCTTCGGACAGGTATTCCGTCGAGAGACGCTATGTCAGAAAAGACAGATCAACGATCTGGGTCAGCCTGACGGTTTCTGGAGTTCGGGATACCAGCGGCAGGTTAAAGCATTTCATATCGGTGGTGGAGGACATTACAGATCGCAAACGGATGGAAGAGGAGCGCCGGGAACAGGAAGAACATACCCGGTTCAGTCTTGAAGCGGCGAATGTCGGTACTTGGGATTGGGAAGTGTCGACGGGGCGAGTTCGCTGGTCGCGCAACATGGAATCGGTTCATGGTCAGGCACCCGGTTCATTCGGGGAGTCCTTCGATAGCTTTCTGCAAGGCGTGTTCGTAGAGGATCGCGAGCATGTCATGGAACAGATAAACCTCGCGCTCTCTGGTAAAGGGAAATATAACGTTGAATACCGACAGCACCGCTCGGATGGAAGTTTAGGCTGGATGGAGGGTCAGGGACGAGTGGTCTTCGACGCCGACGGGAAGCCAGTTAAATTGTTTGGCATCTGTGCCAACATTACAGAACGCCGAAACGCGCAAAACGCAACGGCTCTGCTAGCTTCGATTGTGGCTTCCTCTGATGACGCTGTTATTAGTAAGACCCTTGGCGGCATGATCACGAGTTGGAATAGGAGCGCGGAACGTTTATTCGGCTACCCATCTCTGGAAGCTATCGGTCAGCACATTACGCTGATCGTTCCACCGGATCGTCATTCGGAAGAATCAGACATTCTGTTGCGCCTGAGTCGAGGCGAAAAGATAGATCACTTTGAGACCCAGCGCCAACGAAAAGATGGCAGTTTGGTCGAGGTCTCGATCACGGTTTCGCCAGTGAAAGACTCTGAAGGTCGCATTATCGGCGCTTCGAACGTCGCACAGGAAATTGCTGAACGCAAACGGGCGGAGCAAGCCCTGATGGAACAAGCTCGGTTGCTCGATTTGAGCAACGACGCTATCTTCGTTCGCGACTCAGCGGATAAAGTCACATATTGGAACAAGGCTGCCTGTGAACTGTATGGCTATACACGGGAAGAAGCACTGGGTAATGTGACCCATGAGCTTTTGCACACCCAATTCCCCGCGCCGCTGGAAAGCGTTAATGAACAACTGCACCGGCACGGCCGCTGGACAGGTGAACTTGTTCATAAAACGAAGCTGGGCACGGAAATCGTAGTCATTAGCCGATGGGCGCTTGATCGGAACGCCTATGGGAGGCCGTGGTCTATTCTCGAAACGAACAATGACATCACGCAACAAAAGCTGACGGAAAAAGCGTTGCGCGAAAGCGAAAAACGGTTTCGTGCAATCATTGAGACCACCCCTGAATGCGTCAAGCTTGTTGATCGGGACGGTACTCTACTTCACATAAATTCGCCCGGTCTGAAGATGGTTGGTGCTGATTGCGCCGAGGCAGTTGTTGGCAAGAACGTTTATGACCTCATTGCACCGGAGGATAGGAACAAATTTCAGGCGTTTAACGAACGCATCTGCCGAGGAGAAAAAGGCTCTCTGGAGTTCGACATTGTGGGATTGGAGGGCATTCGGCGGCACATGGAAACACATGCTGCTCCTCTTCGTAACCCAGATGGTAGTGTCGTGCAACTTGGCGTTACACGAGACATTTCTGAACGGAAGCTGGCGCACGATGCTTTGCTGCAAAGCGAACAGCGACTTCGAAAACTCTCGGAGAAGCTTGATGCCGAGGTACGAGCACGCACGAAGGAACTGGAGGACAGGAATGCCGACGTGCTGAGGCAGTCGGAGCAGGTTCGAGACCTCTCGTGGCGGTTGTTGCACACGCAGGATGAGGAGCGTCGGCATATCGCGCGGGAGCTGCATGATAGCGCCGGACAGTTAGTTGCCGCCTTGCAGATGAATCTAGTTCCTTTGGAATCAGAGGCTCAAAAGGTGAGTCCGAAATTGGCCGACTCTATCAAGCAGACCCTCGATCTAGTGGGACAGCTATCGAAAGAGTTACGCACCGTGTCTTATTTGCTTCATCCTCCGTTGCTCGATGAAGCGGGGCTGGCATCAGCTATTCGATGGTACGTGGAAGGATTCAGCGAACGCAGCCACATCGACGTTCAGGTTGAACTATCGCCTGACCTCGGGCGGTTGAGTCGCGAGATGGAGATTACGATTTTCCGAATCATTCAGGAATGTCTTACGAACATCCATCGGCATGCCAACTGCGAACGCGCAAACATTCGAGTCAGCCGCTCCGCTGAACTGGTCAGATTGGAAGTTCAGGACGACGGTAAAGGGACCAAGGGTTCGAACAACGGTCGGAACGAGTCAAAGCCCCTGAGAGAAGGCGTCGGAATTCAGGGGATGCGGCAACGAGTTAAACAGTTGCGCGGGAACTTCGAGATTCAGTTGACTGAAAACGGCACGCTCGTAACCGCCCTTTTTCCGTTACATGTTCCCAAGCAGAATGATTCTCGGACTATTCCCGACTCCAGTAGTGCTCGCGCACTCTATGATCAAATGCCGTCTCACTCGGCACCCTCCGGGACTGACTGATCGTATTTTTGAGCATTCTCGGGGACACAAAACCACGCCTAAATCTTCGCTTCCTTTTGGAGGTCGGATCGCCAGTTGGGCGGACTCGGCTGGGAACAACAACGCACTGAGATTTGTATGGCTGATGCACCGCCAATCAAAGTGGACGCAGTGAAAAGACGAATGGACGCGGGAGAAGACTTCACGTTCGTCGGCGTTCGAAAGTTCGAAACCCTCAGGCTTGGGGGAAATCGGACGCAATGCTCCCGAAAGCCATCCGAGTGCCGCTCGACAAGCTCGACGAGAACCTGTCGAGAATTAAACAGATAGTTGCGTACTGCACCTGACCGAACGAAGGGTCTAGTCTAGCGCCAGTTTGGCGCAGAAACTTCTGAAACTCGGGCACAAGGATGTGGGGGCACTTCAAGGCGGATTCGGTGCTTGGCAGAACGCCGGGTCCAGTTTCACTGGGTTCCCAACTCAGGTTGGATTACCTTTCATGAGTCCCATTTTAGGTCTCTGCCCGAACCTTTTGTGCCGTTCAGTGGCGAAGCAGGTTTTGACGGAACCGCTCAACGCCCAGCGGCAGGATTGCCATTGCGGACCACACAGTCCGCAAGGCCGAGCAACGCAGGAGGTGCTCACTTTGGCTTCACGAAGCGCAATCCATGCCCGCGCCCGGCGTTTCCTCAAGCGTCACCACCCGAACAGGCGAACGGGAGTAAAATGTGAGCACATTCCCTGCGGTGGGAGGGCCATGGCCACTCGAACTGCCTTCCTTATGATGCGGTCGCTGCCCATCTTTCCGATCTTGCTGTCCGTGATATGTCTTCTCGCCGCCGCAGAAGCGCAACACGGAGGCGGGGGAGGCCACTCCGGAGGCGGCCACTCGGGAGGCGGCCACTTCGGTGGCGGGCATTCTTCCGGTAGGCACTCCGGGGGAAGCCACGCGGGCAGGCATTTCGGCTGGCTTCACGTTGGGTCCGGAAAGCACTCTGGCCCGCATGCGAAATTCGAAGCGTCCTCTCCTTCGACTTCGCCCCATCCGCCGTCTCACCTGCCCACGCCGGGCCTCATGCCATTCAGACCGCGGATTTCGCCAACGCTTCTTTGGTCTCCGTCGCTATTCCCACCCCACCCCGGCGGCCGAGTTTCTTTCGTTTCTTCTCATGTGCGCCCCCATCAACACAAGTTCCTCCGCAACCGCTTCCCGCGTTTTGCTTCGTCCGGATGCTTCTTCAACGGCGCGACCGAGGTCTGCTTCTTCGAACCATTTTTGCCGCTGCTTTCCTTCTCCGGTGACTTCGATCTTTTTGATTCAGGCTTCGATTTGGGGGGGGACTCACTTGACCTCAGCGACGGATCTCAAGAACTCACGCAATCGGAAATGTCCGCGATCCCGCCCACTGTCAATCCATCGGATGACGATGCAGCACACGGGAATTCCACATTGCGTCCCGGAGCCAGACTCGGGGCAGCAACCGAAGACGGAATCGTTGGCAAGGGAGTCTTCCTGCTGGTGCTGAAAAATGGCGCGAGCCATGCCGTAACCGACTACTGGGTCGTTGACGGCTATCTCGAATACATCAGCCCCGACGGCACGCGCAGCCACATTCCGCTCGAAGCTCTCGACCTGCAAAATACGATGATCCGCAACGCTCCCAGTGGCCTTCCGTTTGTCCTCCGTTCCACGCCCGCATGGAATCGTTAGCATCGCCCCACAAGCTCAAGCCGACCTTGGAGCGATGTCGCTTATCCGTCTGTTCCCGGCAATCCCTTGCGGTTTTGATCATCTGACCTCATGCAAGACCCCGTGAAGGATCGAATCCAAGAGATTCGCGACGAAATAGCGCAAATCAGCGCGGCTAACCGAGCGTACATGCTGAGCTGTCGCACCCAGTGCGCTCTTCAAAATGGGTTTCGAGTCTTAATGTGAACGTTGATTAGCAGTTTCCCGGCAGCGTGCCGGATTCCGCCTGTTTTGGCGGTGGCGGTCTCAGCAACGTCGACCAGGGCTGCCACCGGTGAGGGAGCAGATCCGTCGGTTAATTCGGCGCACGAAGGCGGAAAATCCCACTTGGGGCGAGCCCCGCATGAGCCATCGTTGCCCCCAAAGAGTGGGAACACGATCTCGTGTTTCTTGTAGTCTTGCGTCACCAGCACGATGCTTGAGCGCGCGCCGATTCGCTCGCAGACCGCAGCTGTCGCAAACCGATTCGCGAACTCGTCGGCGGCTCAATTGACCCACTCATCCTCTTCGTCTTCTTCGTCTAAAGGTCCCGCCGCCTCCGCCAGGGCGTCGTTGACAGCCTCAGCGATTTCTTCGTCGTCGGATTCTGAGAGGTCGACGAGGATTTTCGCCGCCTCCGCGGGACGGATGCTGGCGAGGGCGCCGATAGCAGCAAGCAGCAGTGGCTTTGGAGTGTGAGCGTCATTGACGAGTTCGACGATGTCAGGCCAGGCCGCATCCAGTTCCCAGTTCCCGGCCGCATTTACCGCCTGGTAGTGAATCTCAGGATCGTCGCTTTTCAGGGCCTGCAGTATCTGACTGTCAAAGCCGCGAACCCAGCGCATCGAAAACACGGCCGTCAGCATCCACTCTTTGTCTCCGCTGGAATAGGCAGAGCTGATCGCATCCTCGTGCCAGGCATTGGCGGCCCGTACCGATGCTTCCAAACACCGCCGGCGCACTTCTTTGGGAGTGCTGTGATCGCGGTAGACCTTCTCGAGCCTGTCCTGGATGTCATGGAACGTTTGCTCAGTAATGGGTACATCGTCCGGATCCTCGAATCCATCCGTGTCCGCATGTTCCAGGACCGGCCCAAGGGAAATTGCCGCCTGAGCGCGCAGTTGCTCTGGTTCGGCGCTACATACCACCGCCAATAAGGTATCGGCTAGATCGTCGTTGATCACGGTAAAATCACCAGCCAATTCGGCGGCGACCAGTCGGTCAGATTCACTCGCTCGTTGATCAACCAGAATCTTGTGAAACATCCTTGCGGCATCTTCTGGCCAGTCCCAGGGAGGAATGTCGAGCAGAGTCTTAAGGTCCATTACGTTTTCCAGAATTGCATTTAGTCACTCGATTGCGACCGGCGGCGCAGCCAACCGCTGGACCAACCATGGTACCGCAGGCACAACGGCGTTATCCACCACCCTTTCTCCCCCGCGCTAGCCGACAAATCAAAGAGGATTGTTTCATTTCCGATGAGCAATTGCGTACCGCGGTGTTTGTCGTCGTGCCTCGCGATATGCTGATTCAGACTCTGCAGGGGATAGGCGAACTGGTGCGGCCGGCCGATCAGGTGTTCTACCAGGAACTGCAGAAGCAGCATCGGTTTTTGCCAGTCTTCCTTCAACACATTCCCCTCGCGACGGTACCCGCCGGCGCCGACCTGCTCGAAGCTCTCGAGCACTTGCGATATCCCCCTCCAACGACGAGGACTTTACTATGCGAAATATTCAGAGTCGCGAGAAAGGAATCTGCACGAAAGAGTCTGTACTTGGAGAGGTGGTCAAGTAGCCCTCCACAAGCTGTGTCAGAGCCTGTTCTCTCTAAGCCCCAACTGTTTCACGAGGCGATCGTTAACGTAAACCGCGTCAACGGGACCCGTGTTGCCAGCACCTTTGTCCTCCCCTGTGGCCACCGCCTTGGCTGACTCCTATCCGTCTTTGCGAGTGAACGAAGGCGCAATTCGAGCGCCTTGCGGTCAGGAACCGACAAGTGTTGAACAAACAACTTCCGGAACCGCGTCGTTAGGAGTCCATCAAAGGGGGTAACTTCAGAAGTTCCCCGTCCTCCACCCGGAATACGGCGAGAGTCGGCTATAAACAAAGTGAAGGCATTGGAATCTCCATGCACAGTGCCCGGCGACTAACATATTCATCGGGTAGGTTCGAGCGGATTGGACAACCCTTCGACGATATCCCGGACGGGCTTGCCTTTCCAGAAGCGACTCCAGTTGTCGATCGAAGTGAACGTGCGGCTCTTCATGCGGTCGATGTAGAGCGTCCCTCGCAGATGATCAATCTCGTGCTGGAGTATCCGAGCGTACCATCCAAAAGCTTCGACAGATTGTGGTTCTCCATATTCATCTAAATATGCGACGCGAACCCTGCGGGCTCTCGGCACGACGGCCGAAAATCCAGACAAGCTGAGACAACCTTCATAGAAATCGGCTCTGTCGACTCCGAGGACAGTGAGCTCAGGATTGATAATGACGTGGAATGGCACCGCCTGGCGTTCCTTTTCAGAGAGCTCCTGTGCAGGCAAGTTACTGAACAGCTCTTCGCGATCTTCAATCACCGCGAGTTGCAGCGGCATACCCACCTGCGGCGCCGCGAGCCCGACACCCGGAGCGTCCCGCATCGTTTCGCGCATGTCCCGGATCAGTCGCTGTATTTCCTCGTTAATGATCTCCTCGCGCGTTAGCCGGCTTGCCGGGGCTCGCAAGGCAGGTTCACCTGATTGAACAATTTTCAGCAGCATGCTCTTCCATTCTCCTATACGTAGGATATGAACGCCCCAGCCCCGGATAGTCGGGTGCACGGAAGTTGTCCCACACGGCGTTCTGGGACATGTCGCGAGCGTCAAGTTGCGTTGGCGGCTTATCATCCATCGGCCTATCCTCAGTTCAAATGGGCGGATCCCTGTTGGTATCCTACAGTGCAAATAGTGATGACCGCGGAGACTTGATCTATGCCGATGCCTACCGGCCAAAATTCATCCGCATACCGATCACCGCCCCATACATTCGCTGGGTCATCCAGCGCCACTTCTAGTAGCCAGAACTTCTCAATCGGGATGCAACTCACTACCTGCGCAGTGACGCTGATTCCCGCCGGAAGATCCTCCAACCGGACTGGGCCCCCAAATTCCAGTGGACGATGGAACGGCGCGGCACACCCCTGTGGATTCACGAGGAGCGTCAGAGATGGCTCGGAAAACGGGTGCGCCGGATCCAGGCCGGAGAGGGTGAAGGGAATCTCGCAACTGATTCGAGTACCACTCCGAAGCGTCCTTGGGTTGGGAAACGAGCTCAACTTCAAGTTTAACAATTCATGACGGCAGGTCAAGGCGTGAACGGGGCCTTCAGGGTCCGGCCATGCCGGACCTGAAACTCGTTTCAATCACCACTGCAAGTTCTTACCCGCGAACACGGCTGCGTCCAGCGCGGCAGCAGCGTTCTCTCCCAGCTTTCTGGAGTCTTATTTCAAAATCAACAAAGAGGAAAGCAGTATGTCAGAAACAAGTACGCTCATCGGCTATAGCGGCCGGACGATTGGCCGCGAAGAACTAACTCTGGTGCGGACACCGCCGGCAACGGAAACACACCGTCCGATCCCACACCACGAGATCGTATAGGCCTTGGTCGAGACTCTCGGGTTTCGGCACATCGGAGTCGTCCACGACGAGTACGCAGTGCCGCCGGATGCATGAAGGCCTTTGGGGTTCTCGACCTCGAAACCGAGATGGAAGGATGCCGTTTTTCCATCGGCCTCCGTAATTCCCATGACAAGAGCATGCGTCTGGCGATGACCTGCGGCTATCGCGTGTTCGTGTGCTCGAACATTAGGGGATTAAAAACTATTTTCCTGAATCCAACTACATGTATATGCATCCATTGCTGATATAAATAAACCCGCCATGTTCGCTCTTTCCTGCATGTGTGCGAGTTTTCGTCGCGCCTCCCGCGTGCTTACCCAGCACTACGACACGGCCCTTCGGCCACTCGGCCTTAGGGCAACGCAATTCACCCTCGTGCAAGCGTTATCCCTCGCCGGAGAAGGTTCCCAGAGAACGCTCGGAGAGATTCTGGCCATCGATAGCACCACGCTCACCCGTACGCTCGCGATCATGGGGCGCCGAGGCTGGATCGCCAGCCGGTCCGGCAAGGACCGCCGGGAACGGTGGCTGTCGCTGAGTGAGATAGGCAGTGCCGAATTCAAGCGCGCGCGTCCCCACTGGGAAAAAGTGCAGGGGTTGCGTACGCGGCTTGGGAACAAGCGCTGGAACGAACTTTTGAACCTAACCAACCAAGTGACCGCAGTGGTCACAGCATAAGGAGATTCGCCATGTCCAAATACGCCAAACTGAGCGCCGGGCTTTTAGCAGCCTGGTTAGTCTTTTCCCTGTTCTCTTCCGCATTGCACTTCTACAGCAACGCTCCCAACACACCGCCGATCGCGCTCGGCCTCGCCGTGGTCACGCCCATCGTGCTGTTCCTGGTTTGGTTTGCATCCTCGCCGGAATTCCGGCAGTTCATTCTGTCGCTGAGCCCGCGCTCCCTCACGCTGGTGCAAAGCATGCGCATCGCCGGCTTTGTGTTCCTCGTCCTCGGCACCTATAAGATTCTGCCCGCCTTCTTCGCCTTGTCCGCCGGATGGGGCGACATCGCCATCGGCGCGACAGCACCGTTCGCGGCGCTCTGGCTGGCCAACCCTGCGCATCGCAAAGGCTTCATCTTCTGGCAGGTCCTGGGAATAACCGACCTCGTCAATGCCCTGGCCCTGGGCACGCTCGCCGGGGTCATCGATCCGCACGGAATCCCCACTGGAGCGATGACCGTCCTTCCCATGAGCTACATTTCCACGTTCGCCGTGCCGCTGTTTCTGATCCTGCACATCATCTGTATCGCGCAGGCGCGCCGCTGGCCGGCGACACGTTTTGCTACAACGGGCAATAGATTCCAAACACCGATGCACCAAGGGCAAGAATGATCGATGGAGCCGTGGTAGTGATGAGATAGCGACCGGAGATCATGATGGCACAGGCACTTCTCCTTCCTGATCTCCGTCCGATAGCGTTCGCGTGGTCAAACATGATGTACTTCACGCTCTGAAGAAACAGATTCGCTCGCAAAGGAGCCTTAGTATTCGTCGTTATGGGCGTGTGGTCGGCAACCTTACCTCAGGATTACTTCAGAGTTGCGGTTATCCGGGAATAGTCGCAGTGTCGGGAAAAGTCCGCATGTCGAGCTGCAAGCCATGAATCCGCAAATTGTCAGCGTGCGCCTCTCGCTCGCTCTTGAAAGGTGAGCATACGGGCGCATTTACGCCGAAGTGGCTAGCAATGCTAGGCAC
>Ga0209380_10002193_pt1 | contig 12641 bp, 11 predicted proteins | sample HubBroMetageWFT6_FD_188347 | JGI IMG/M metagenome (GOLD analysis project Ga0209380, IMG submission 188347) | Warmed and freeze-thawed soil microbial communities from the Hubbard Brook experimental Forest, New Hampshire - Hubbard Brook CCASE Soil... | ecosystem: Environmental > Terrestrial >...
GGGGGCGGCAGACTTAGCTGTTGTTTTTCTTCGGTGATGACACTGGTTCGGATCGTGCGTTCCTGAAAAAGCAGCCCGCGGGAGCCGGGGCTGTCGGCGGCTGCCACGTCCGGGACGCTACCTAAGTTCTCTGAAGCAATGACCTGCACCGGCGTAACAAACTGATACCCACGCCCCGGCAGAGTGACGATGTAGCTGTTGTCGCCCGGCTTTTCCTCCAGCGCCCGCCGCAGCGCGGAGATGCTTTGCGCCAGGCTGTTCTCGTCCACAAAAGTATCGGACCAGACGTTTTTTAGCAGTTCGTCGCGGGTGACCACCTTTCCCGGGTTCTGCACCAGGTACAGCAGCACATCGAAAGCCCGGCGGTTGAGCGTGACGATCTTCTCTTCCCGCCGCAGGGTACGTGCCAAGGCATCAATCTGAAATTCTCCGAACTTAAATATCCCCTCTGTTCGCATTGACATAGAGGCGCTTCAGAATTTGTCAGAACCTGTCAGAACTGGTCACTGGCCTTTTCTGTGCGACTTGCCGCAATATTCGCGGCCAGTGAGCAGCGAACGCACGAACCGACTGTACCAATGGCTGAGCCGGCGGGCAAGTTTCTTCCGCTCAGACACGTCCGGCCGCGGCACAAGCCGCACCGTCCGCACGGAAGTGACCGTCGAACGGCAAGGCATGACCCTGCTGGTGGGAGGCGCAGCGGCCGACTTCAACAACTGCCCTCTCTGCGGACAGAAGCTAGCCCCAGTGCAGGCGGAGCAGGCAAGACTTCGTCTTCAAAAGGGTTCGCCTTTGCAGGGGGACTTACCGGTGGATGGAACTTCCTTATGAGTTCAGGGGTTCGAGACGATTCGAATTTTCAAGAAGCAATTTTCAAGAAGCAATGAGGAGAGTTTTATGACGAGGCAAACTTTGAGGCATTTCGCACTAGCGCTGAGTCTGTCCGAACTGGCGCTGATTCCGTCCGTTAGTTTGGCGCAGGCTGGACTCGCCTCCAAGCTTCCAGGAAGCAGTCCGGCATTCGAGGTGGAGCAGGAAGCGACGAAACCGCCGACTTATACCGTCCTCTACACGTTTACCGGGGGAGCGGACGGAGCAGTTCCCTACAGCGCCAGCCTGATTCGAGACGGGGCGGGCAACATCTACGGCACCACGAACAGCGGCGGCAACGACTCAAGCTGCAGCACCCTCGGTGTCCCCGGTTGCGGAGCGGTGTTCAAGCTGGACGGAACTGGCAATGAGACTGTGCTCTACACCTTCACTGGGGGAACGGACGGAGCGTCTCCCCAGGCTGGTCTGATCAATGACGCGAAGGGCAACCTCTATGGCACCACATCGAGCGGCGGCAGTGGCAGCCTCCCTGCCGGAACCGTCTTCAAGCTGGACAACAACGGCCAGGAGACAGTGCTCCATAGCTTCTGCTCCTCTGCAGACTGTGCGGACGGCAATACTCCCTACGCAGGTGTGATCCGTCACGGGGGCAACCTCTATGGCACTACTCTTGGCGGCGGCGAGTTCTGTATCGAATACGGCGGCTGCGGTGTGGTGTTCAAGGTGGACTCGACCGGCAAAGAGACCGTGCTGTACAACTTCTGCCCGAATGGTTACGGCAACTGCACGGACGGAGCGTCTCCCCAGGCTGGTCTGATCCATGACGCTGCGGGCAACCTCTACGGCACCACTTTCTATGGCGGCGGAGCCTCCAACAGCGGAGTGGTGTTCAAGCTGAGCCCGGCCGGTGTGGAGACCGTGCTCCACAGCTTTGCCGGCGGCGCAGACGGAGCAAGCCCCTTCGCAGGTCTAATCCGGGACGAGGATGGCAACCTTTACGGCACCACCTCCGCAGGAGGGACTTCCGGTCAGGGAATCGTGTTCAAGGTAGATCCGGCGGGCACAGAGACTGTCCTCTACAGCTTCACCGGCGGCAGGGACGGCGGATATCCCTTAGGCGGCCTGGTCCGGGACGAAAAGGGTAACCTCTACGGCACCACTTTTTTCGGTGGCCTCGCTTCACCCCCTTGCTATTCCTTCTGTGGCGTTGTCTTCAAATTGAACACCGCCGGTAGGGAATCCGTGCTCTACAGCTTTACGGGGGGCGCGGACGGGGTGAATCCCGGTGCGAGCTTGATGCTGAGCAAGGCGGGCAACCTTTACGGCACTACTGGATACGGGGGTGACTCCGGCCAGTCATGCGCAACCGGATTCGGCTGCGGTGTGGTGTTCAAGATCACGCATTGATAACGGTCGAACGGCAAGGCATGACCCTGCCGCGGCTCCCAAGCCATGTCCTAGTGGCTTCTAAATCTTTATCTAGAGGAGAAATTCCATGAAACGCTTTCTCGGGTCTATGCTTTTGATGTTGGGATTAGTGGTCGTGGCAGTTGTCCTGGCGTCTCTTTCGAGCCATCCGGCCACCGCTGCGAATAATACTCCGGCGCTTCCCCCGATTGCCGTTTCGGTCTCGAACACGCCGAACGTCAATGCAAACATAACCAACGCGTCGTTGCCGGTTACAGGCAACGTCAGCGCCGCCGTCACCGGCACGGTCAACGCAAATATCACCAACGCAACCATCCCTGTAAGTGGCACGTTGAGCGCCACTCTCGCACCCGGTGCAAGCGTCACCGTCGCCAACTCGTCACTGACCGTCACTACGCCCCCAGGCACCACTCACGTGGGCCAAGACGTCAACAATCTCGTCACCCTGTGGGCAGGATACGCGCCCAGTGCAAACTACCCCAGTTCAACTTGCACGACCGGCTTAGAGCAGATCCTCCCCTCAGGTTCCCCTTCCCAATCGTGTTATGCGGTGCCGGCGGGAATGCTCCTCGTTGTTACGGATGTCCTGTTCTCCACTTATTCCTCGTCGGGTTTCAGCGGCCCCGGGGACGCCGGTCTCGTTCTGGACGGAGGGTACCATTACTACGCTCAGAAAGCATATGACAGCAATGGTTTTGTCACATTACATGACTACTTCACCACGGGCATGGTCTTTGACCATTCACCCACCGTCCAAGTCGATCTCTCGGGACAACTTGTTTTCTTCAACTTGACGCTACAGGGCTACCTAGTTTCGAGCAAGTAGCGGGGCTGTTGGGATAGCTCCGGCTTGTCCGGGTGCGGCGGGTTCTGCTCCAGCTTCTGAAATACAGAGCAACACCCGTCGCGACCCACGCTGCCAATCGCTGAGCGCATTGCCGAATGCACCGCCGGAAGCAGAGTTCGCAAAATTTCCACTGGAGGACGCCATGAACAGATTAAGGAATCTAGTTTCGTCTACAGCACTGATCTTCGCCTTCGTCTTCGGAGTGAGTATCGCCCACGCACAAATCACCCCGAGCGCGGACGCTTACTCCAACACCGCTTCTCCCACAACAAACTTCGGAACCGCTGCCACCCTCGACGTCAAGAGCGCCTCGCAGACGGCCTATATCCAGTTTGATCTGTCGGCAATTCCCTCCGGCTACACGGGCGCCAACGTCGCCCAGGCCAGCCTGAAACTCTACGTCAATGCGGTAACTACAGCGGGGAGTTTCAACATTGACTACGTGGATGGCGCGTGGACGGAAAAAACCATCACGGCCGATCTGTCGCCCGCGCTGGGCACGACGATCGTGAGCGACGTGTCGCTGGCCAAGACGCAGGCAGGCGACTACATCGTGATCAACATCACTTCAGCGGTGGAAGCGTGGCTCAACAAGACCCAAGCCAACGATGGCATTGCCCTGGTTGCGAACAGCCCGCTGAATTGCAGCTTTGACAGCAAGGAGAATACGGGAACCAGCCATCCGCCTGAGTTGGACATTGTGTTCCTGGGCAGCGGAGCGGAGGGCCCGGCTGGCCCGCAAGGTCCCGAGGGTCCGCAAGGCCCGCAAGGTGTTTCCGGTCCAATGGGCCCGCTAGGCCCGCAAGGCCCAGAGGGTCCGGCCGGCATCAACAATCGCGGGACGTGGGTTTCAACCACGGCCTATCAGATCAACGATTCCATCAGCTATCAGGGTTCGTCCTGGATCGCGCTAATCGCCAACACCGATTCGGCCCCCGCCAACAGCAATCCCAACTGGCAATTGCTGGCCGCGAAAGGCCTCAACAACCAGGGCAGCTGGGTTTCCTCGGTGAACTACCAGGTTGACGACGCAGTGACAGACGGCGGGCAGTTCTGGATGGCAGTCGCTCCCAGTCTGGATTCTGAACCGTCGATTCTCAATCCTAATTGGCAACTCATCGCGGCGAGCGGCGCTGCCGGTCCAGCCGGACCCGCGGGTCCGCAAGGCGCGGTGGGTCCAACCGGATCCACGGGACCACAAGGACCGCAGGGTGCAACCGGTTCGACGGGTATCGCAGGGCCACAAGGCCCGACCGGTTTGACGGGAGCCACAGGACCACAAGGACCACAGGGTCCAATCGGTGCCGTGGGTCTCACGGGCGCGCAGGGGCCGCAAGGTCTGCAAGGTCCGGCGGGGACAAACGGCACCGGATTCAACTTCCGCAATGCCTTCGATCCGACTGCCGCCTACGCCGTGAATGACGTTGTCACCTACAACGGTTCGACCTATGTGGGGATTGCGGCCAATGGTCCGAGTTCTCAGACTCCGGATCAAAACCCCAGCGCGTGGAGCGTTATGGCGCAACAAGGCGCGACCGGACTGACAGGAGCGCAGGGCGCGCAGGGCGCAACCGGACCACAGGGTCCGATCGGTTTGACGGGAGCCACAGGGGCTCAGGGCGCAACCGGTGCGGCTGGTCCCATGGGACCGATCGGTCTAACGGGAGCGACCGGGTCGACCGGTCCACAAGGCGCAACTGGGCTTACCGGACCGGCTGGACCGGGGGGAATCAGCGGCCTTCAGCTCTACTCAGTGTCCGGCACGATTCAGTTTGTTGTTCCAGCGAACGTCACTCACATGATCGTGGAACTTGTCGGGGGAGGCGGCGCTGGCGGCGGCGGCTACTACTTCTTCCCCAATTCCTTGAGCGGCGGCGGTGGTGGCAGCGGCGCTTATACCAAGGCTTTTATCAGCGTCACACCCGGCGCGACCTACAACATCAATGTTGGGGCTGGCGGCGTTGGAAGCTCGGGTGGCAACGGTGGGGCCGGGGGCATATCGAGCATCACCGATAGCGGTAACAACACCCTGGCCTATGCCAACGGCGGTAGTGGCGGATTCTCGGGGAACACCGGCGGAGACGGTGGCGGCGGCGGCACAAACGCGGGGAACACGGCAGTCATCGCCACGCCCGGAAATACCGGGGGTAACGCCACTAACGCTCCTGGAGTTGGCGCCGCTGGAATCACACTGGTTCCGAACGGGCAACCGATCGGGTTTGGTGGTAATGGAGCCTCCGGTGTGTCGGGCACAGGCCCGCAGCCGGCGGGCGCTAACGGCGGGGCTGGCTGGGTGTTAGTTACGTTCTAAGCCAGCAACCTGATTGCTCGTGGGAAATGCGTATCACCAGAAAGTTGGGGAAGATTTCAAATTTCACAAACTAAGAATTAAGAACAAGGAGCGTTTTATGAATAACTTCACGCGGTGATGCTCTCAACAATATTGCTGCTGTTCACCAGCGGAATGGCGCAGGCCCGGGATGCGGCCAGCGGCCTTCCCTCGATTGCAAGAGCCCAGGGATTGAACACGGGCTGGGCGAAACCCCGCTTCGATCTGTTCTGGTGGGTATTGAGGACTGTCTCAGGCGTGCCATGAGGCGCTTCGGTTCGGAGAACTCGATGCCGACGGCCTGAGCGCGACCCCGAGAACGAGTATTCAACATGAGGAGAAGAAGATGAAATCCAAGATTCTAAGGTGCATTACCGCAATGACCTTGTCGACCGTGCTGGCGATCTCAGTCCGGTCGTCCGCGCAGGAGCAACAACAAGACGACCATGGCTATGGACACGAGCCCAAACTCATTGAGTTCGATGCCCCACGGGCTGCCAAAGTATCTTCGACAGTGTGCGCGCCCTTTTGTGGCACTTACGCGTTGGACATCAATCTGGAGGGGACAACCGCAGGGTATTACGTTGACGAAGAAGGTGTTTATCATGGCTTTGTGCGCTCGAGCTTGGGGGAAATCACGTCCTTCGATCCAACTGGTTCGGTTTTTACCTTCGTTTGCGAGGAAACGTGCCTCAACCTGGAGGGCACAATCACCGGATACTATTCCGATGCGAGTGGCGTTATTCACGGCTTCGTGGGTGAGCCGGGAGGGGATATTACGACGCTCGACGCGCCCGGCGCCTCCGGATTCACCGGCGGCGCGAGCATCAACCCGGAGGGCACGATCACGGGATACTTCCTAGACTCGAGCAGTGTGGCTCACGGCTTCGTGCGCACTCGCGGCGGTGACTTCAAGACGTTCGATGTTCCGGCCGATACTGGCGCCGTGCAAACCGCTGCTTTCTCGATCAATCTGCTCGGGGCGGTCACTGGGGAGTTGTCGACGCGAGCAATGTGATGCACGGCTTCTCCCGTTCTCCTAGCGGCACTTTTGCTACATTCGACGCTCCGGGCGCGGGCACGGCCGCCGGCCAAGGTACGCGGCCATCGACCAACAACCAGGAAGGCACTGTCACCGGTTGGTGGGTTGACGGAAACAACCTGAATCATGGCTTTGTGTGGATCCCGGGCGACGCGTGTTCGCGCTAGGAGAACGCGAGCCAACGTCGGTAAAGGATCGGAAGGGGATAGGCACTGGCCAGCAGCAGGTCCCGAGGTCCGATGCCGCTGAACGAAGTGCAGCGCCCGCAGGCCCAGATCCGAGAACTGCAAGAGTGGCTCGACAAGATTGGATCGGCGTCGGCGCAAACAGGGGCTGGCGCTCCATCAAAGTAAGCACGCAGCCAGGAAACGGGCGACTCCCAGGCGGCCCAGGCCACAAATTTCGATGATTCACGAACGCAAACGGAGAATCTCTATAAAACAGCTTCGCGTAGAGATGCTTTCACTCTTAACGGCATTGCTGTACGCCGAGCGGACAGCCCAGAAGCGCCGCCCCCTCGATCTGTAGTGATTTTCTCGGGGCGTTTTCTTCACCAGTCCAGCGAGGAGGTTTTGTTAGAGGCTCTAAGAAACCCGAACTAGATCAATTGAGGGCTGTGGGCTACTTTCATTGGGAGGGCGGAAAGACAAGGAGCCTACTGTTTACCTCCGTCATTTGGGCGATTGGGCTGTTCTGGCTGGAAGGATCACCCTCGCCCCTCGCCGGCTTGCCGCCGTACCCTCATCGCAGAGTTGCAGCGCGCATGGCAACTCTGCGACGAACTTCGCGCCCTGACTGAACACATGCAACGACACGCGACAGAATTATCAGAAATTACCCGCTACTGTGCTAGCGCCAGCAGAAATGCTTGCTGTCCATCTCCACCGATTCGGTGATTTAACTCGACCTTCCCGTGAGAAAGACGAATACATCGGAAACCAAAGGAGCCCATGATTTGCAGTTCTGGTAGTAGTTGCAGTTCTGGTAGAAGTTGTTAGTAGTTCGGTCAATCTAGCAGACTATTGGTATCTGCTTCCTGATCTCGTTTAGACGCCTTGTGCTCAAAAAGCGTCAGCGCTACATGCCTCCCTGCAGCACGCCGAATGCCAGGATATTCTCCCTAGCAGTCCCATTTGTGATGCAGCCCGCGCAGCGAGAGCAAATCCAATCAAACGCTTACCTCGCGTTTCGGGTCCTGCATTTCGGATACACTTGGCGCAACACTCGATGTCTCCAGCAGAAGTCTTCTAACGAAAGCCTCGATGCCCTCGGGATCTGAAGCGGACGGACATTTCTGCCTTTGGGAGACCTGAACCGCACTTGAGAAAGAATCCATCATTTGACCGATCATGCCTGAACTCCTGCTCGGTGAAGCCAACTGTTGTCGTATCTCCGACAAAGTGGCATCCAGCATTACCAAATCGGCATCCGGATCGAGAATTTGGACTTTCCTCTGCCAGTCTGCCGCACAAACCATCGCACAAACCTCATTTCTCGACTCGGTAGAATCGACCAAGATAGCAGCAATGGAAACGCTCTTGTCACTGCAGAGCACATCGGGTACGTAGTACAAAAGACAATAGTCAATATCACGAGATGCAGTCATGCTAATCGCCGCCTTCCAGAGTTATTATCCACAAATGGCATTTACTAAATACAGCCTTTAGTGTATTCCATTCTTTGTTCTCATCCCGAATTCCCTTTTTGGGAAAACATGCCGCACGATGAGTGACGCCCGGGGTAGTTTTGGCACCAGCGTAGTGTTTTCCACAGGGCGATTGTGACATCGCCCACAGACTTGAATTTGAAATTCGCTTAGCGTGGATTGTCTGGCCGACATTTCCGAGCAATCGGGTCCGATCCTTCCCCGGATACTGCGCGAAAAACCGGTATCTCGCAGCCAGAAAGCGATAACACGTTTCCGAAAAAGAGCGTGAACCGTTTCTTTGGCCGCGAGGTGCTGGGTGAGCATTGTTGCAATACACCATGTCAAGCGAATGCGTGGAGGAGCGCAAAGTCATCTCATGCGCTGCTCCGATAATCACTTTTACGTAGTGAAGTTTCTTAATAACCCGCAACATCGGCGCGTACTCGCGAATGAATTCTTAGCGACGCGACTGGCTGAGTGGGCTGGGTTGCCCGTGCCAGCAACGGAAGTAGTGGAAGTCAGCGAGTACTTAGTGAAGCACACACCAGACTTGCACATTCAGCTGGCGCACTGCACGATCCCGTGCCAGTCCGGTTTACAGTTTGGTTCACGATACGCAGTGAATCCGTTAAAGGGACAGGTATTTGATTACTTGCCCGTGACAATGTTGGAGCGAGTGCGGAACCTGGAGACATTTGCCGGAATGCTGTTGGTTGACAAGTGGACAGGCAATGCCGATGGGAGGCAAGCGGCTTTTTGGAGGTGGTCGTGCGAACGGAAGTATACTGCGACCTTTATCGATCAGGGAAACTGCTTTAATGCAGGCGAGTGGACCTTTCCGGATGATCCATTGCGCGGAGTGTACTCGGGAAATGAAGTGTATGCCGGAGTGCGAGGCTGGCACTCATTCGAGCCTTGGCTCTCGCGGATTGAACAAATGGAAAAGCTGGCTGTCTGGGAGCTCGCAGAGGAAATTCCTCCCGAGTGGTACGGGGGGGATTGGATCGCGCTGAAACAACTAATTAATTGTCTGATCGTAAGGCAAGGGAGCGTGCGCGCCTCGATCGAAGCTTTCCGACACTCTATCCGAAACCCATTTCCGGAGTGGCATGATTGGGGTGCGAATATAAATCCTTTCTCTAGACTGGAGACTGCCTGATCGATAAGGGTCCAGCCTGTGAGCCGGTTGACAGAGCCAGCGGTGCAGTTAAGAATCGAGGAGCGTTCGTGATGAAAATGAACAGGAAAACTTTCGCTCCTGGTTGATGCATCAGAACCTTTCGAATGGATGCGGGAACAAATGGAGTATGGTCGCTGGGATGTGCTCGACACAGAAACATCTGTCCTAGTCGCCGTTAGTGCGATTCGCCAGGTGGATCTTTTAGCCCGGTCTACTGAAAATTGCTCCCGGCTATCAAAGATCCATTCGTAAGGTCTTGTATCATCTTTCGATGTTGGGAGCGGCATAATAGTCTACCCAACAAAACCATTATAAGTGTGTCTTGCTTTTGAGGTGTATTTGTGAAAGCAATCGATTCTTGCACACCCGATTTTATGGGTGTGGCTGGAACTGGTCGGTCGCGAGAGCATAACTTGTCAGTCTGGGTCTAAGGACAGCTAAAGACCACCACATCGCAGCGATGTCGTCACTACCTTGAACGACTCAGTGCGATTGGCAAGGTCTTTTGATGGCCTAGGCACAACTTGAGAGGCGAGGCTTCCAGTTAGAAATACTGCTATGAAGAGTGTCCGCACTAGAATACAGGCGTGGCTGTCAGATTCACAATAAAGACATCTCCCTGGCACGTCGTGGTATTCGTGCAACCACTATTACCAGCCGTCGAACCAAGGGTACCCTGCCAACCCGAACTCCACAGCGCGTAATTGCTATCCTGCGAAACCGCGCCGATAGCCTCCGCAACTGAGAAGTTTGGGTTCAGATCAGTGTTGAACGTATGGGCGAATCGGAATTGACGTGGCCATGGAGTTGTTGCCGTAAGGGCTCTCGATTTGCTGGCCAGTCGGAGAACCATCATCGCTAATGAAGTGGGAGAAGCCCTCCGTGAAGTGGCCGCTGCACAGGTTCCCGGAGACGCAGCCCGGATAAAGATTCGTCGTCCCAATCTGCCAGAAATACGGCGTATTGGCCTGATTCGTACAAGTCGATGTGCAGGTTTCACAGGAAATCAGAGCCCATTGTCCGTCTTTGCTGATCTTGACGTTATGAACGGTAAAACGGTCGCTGATTCCAACCGTTCCGGTAGTTCCCCAATCGCCTGTCACGGTCCCGGTTGCAGTACTTAGATGGGTGCATCCCGAACCAACTTTGTACGCTACCACATCCTTGCCCGTATTCTGCCCTCGGCATTCGACAAGCCCATCGTGAAAACCTGATCGGCAGCGAGTAAGCTCGTCGCCTTGTTTTGCTTCCCATAGCTACTCCAGCTCATCGCGTAATTCGAGGCCAGGCAGTTTGTGCTGGTCGTGCCCCAGTTCCCAGTTTGCCCCGCGGGAAAGTCAAATAGGGTCACATTCGACGGCGGCGTCCCAGTGGGCGCGTAGCCTGCAACGTTGTAGCTGTCAATAGCCGGATTCGTCGGGTCCACGATAAATAACAAGTCTGGATTCGTGTAGCTCCAGCCGGGATCGTCTGCGGAAAGATACCAACCGCCGTGAGCCGTCCAACTCGGATTGGAGGCGTACAATCGCGTCACCGCGCAGGTTACGCCATCGAAGCTGATGCCGATGGGAAAGCCTTCCCCGCCTCTACCGAGAATCGCCAGCGTCGAGTTGGTGTTGAACAGGGTCTCATCCCCCGAACCTCCACTATCGGCCACGATCGTGCTGTCCGGGACCGAGGGATCGAAAGTGGCATCGCTGAGCCGGCAGATGGGCAGGCCAAAGTCTGTCGGCGTCACAACCGTCCGGGATGACTGCTGGTCGTTGAGCAGCTGCTTTATCTGGCGTGCCAGTTCGCCTATAGCGGATGAGTTCGCAGGCCTGAAGTGATGACTATGCAGTTGACAAAAGAGACGATACGCTTAGGCTCCGCGCTGAGATATAACTAATCGCCAACCAATAGGCTCTTGCCCCGGTTTGTGATGGTGATGGTTATCCGGCGGAAGTGTTTGGCCTCGCGACGCCGTTACTTCAAGGTCGCAAACGCTACATCTGTAGATTCCAGACCAAGGCGCGGGTGTAGTCGGATTGACAAACCTGTCAAATGCTAGGTCTTGGGAAACGTCGAGACAATCAGAGTACTTGTAGAGCGCCATACTAGCTAACGAAGCCACCAGATGCTCAAGATCAGGAACGTCCACAGGAGGCACGAGAAGGCGACTGCGAGGCAGTGAGAACTTCGTATCTTGAAGATGACCAGGGAGGGAACGAAAGGGATGAGGATGGTTCCCCGGTGAGATCGCGGTCTCTTCTGCCAGTAGGACATTACGGTGTTTATTTCATGGTCAATCGGATAGCGTCTGTGACGAGCGACCGAGGGCTCTGTGAAAAACTAGCTTTCGACCCGGCCCAGAGCATTACGGCCTCCCGTTTTCCGCACTAACCAAGCGCAATTGCGCCACCAACCCTTGTTAGCTTTCACATGTCGTTTGGCGTCGACTTTTATCGCATTGCTTACATCTGTTGGCCTACGATGCCCGACCAAGGGTATTGTGGAAATCGAACCGGAATGCGCGGGCTCTTTCCCTCGGCGTATCGGATCAAAGAGCGCTTTGTCTAGTTGGACTGCAATTTCCTTATGGAACCTAGATCGGACGCCCCGTTGTTGCAGCAAGATACAGAAACCACCAGCGCCTGCCCCGAGGGTAAAAACGCCCAAAACGAACAAAGGGTTCATCGTCTTATCTCCGATAAAAAGGCAGGGAGTGAAGGATGGTTTAGCCGCTTGCCTTCATTCCCTGCGGTCCATACAGCAAGTTGTAGGATCAGTGAAGCAACCGGAGTGTAGCGCCAGTCTTGAAATGAAGTCTGTGACGGATGAACTTCGGAAATGTTTGAAATGAACAATTCCCTGCCTGGATGCAGAAACTGTCTGTACCATAGGTTCCTACTTGGATTGGTTGCGCTGCATGGGTGGGGAATGAATCAGTGTGCCTAGGACACGATCAAAGTCAAACTTCCCAACCTTCAGGGACGCGTTTCTTCCGAGGTGCCTTTTGCTACGTGTAATCCACAGGCTAAAATACGCTACAGTTAAGCACTCGCACACCGACAGGCAGAGAGTCTATGATATAGGCGTTTAGCCGTTCCGCACATTCACGCCGACGGAGCAGCAGCACAAGGGGCAAAGAACCAAATAGTCGAGTGCGCCGCATCTGTCACATGGCTTATGGTTGCATTTGCAATCGAAATCGCTTGTCGCACCACGGACACCAATTGAGCCGCGCTTCTCTCGCGCACGCTCTCTGCCGACGTTTCAACTTGTCACGAACCGACTCCCGAGCATTATTACTCAGCGGCTTTCTTGAGCGGCGGTAGCGGAATGTCTTGCTGCCGA
>Ga0209380_10002194_pt1 | contig 12640 bp, 14 predicted proteins | sample HubBroMetageWFT6_FD_188347 | JGI IMG/M metagenome (GOLD analysis project Ga0209380, IMG submission 188347) | Warmed and freeze-thawed soil microbial communities from the Hubbard Brook experimental Forest, New Hampshire - Hubbard Brook CCASE Soil... | ecosystem: Environmental > Terrestrial >...
CCTGGTTTCCGAAGCCTGGCTGCTAGCTAAGCGGAATCACCGGCACGCCATCCAGCAGGAACTGCGTTCCCGAGACAATCACCTTGTCGCCGGGCTTGATGCCATCCTGAACCTCAAAATCGTTTCCCACCGTCTGCCCGATCGTCAAAGGTTTCTGCCGCGCAACATAGGCGCCGCCCTGCTGCGGTTCAGCCACGAATGCAAAATATTGCCCCGCCAGCCGCGACACCGCCAGAATCGGAACCTGCGGATTGCTGTGCGTCCCCCACACCAACCGCGCGCGAATGAACTGCGACTGCCGCAGCGCGTCGTTGCTGTTGGCAATGAGCGCCTTTACCAGCACGGTTTGCGTCGTGTTATCGACCTGCGGAGAAATAAAACTCACCCGCGAATTCGCGAGCACCTTGCCCTCGCTATCGAGCACCTGCACCGGAAGATTCATCTTCAGCTGGGCCGAGTGTTCGATCGGCACATACACGTAAATCTCAAGACTGCCGGGCTTGTCGACGGTCGTGAGCTGGGTCGTGGTAGTCACGCGATCGCCCACACGCACTGGAACATCTCCCACGATTCCGCTGCGCGGCGCAACCACTTTGTAGTAGTGCAACTGCACTTCCTGCTCACGCACCTGCGAAGCCAGCGAATCCATCTGCGCCTGGGCTGCGTCCAGCGTCGACTTCGCCTGGTCCATATCCTGTTTGCTCACCACTCCCGCGGCGGAAAGTCCCTGCGCCCGTTCGAACTGCTTCTTCGCCAGGATCAGGTTCGCTTCTTGCGCCGCCCGTGCGCTCTCCTGGCTCTTCACCGTAGCCTGCTGCTTCAACGGATCAATCTCCATCATCGGACTGCCCGCTTCCAAACGATCGCCGGAGTGCACAAATATCTGCGTAATCTGCCCTTCCACCTGCGGCATGATCACGGCTGAATCCCGCGATTTCACTGTCGCCACATACTCACTGGAATCGTTCAACGGCACAGCCTTCGCTTCCTGCACCTTCACCGGCATTCCCACCGGGCCACCCGCGTGCGCGCTCTGCGCCGCATGGCTGGTGCAACCGACCGTGAACCCCGCCGCCAACACCAGCGCGAGCACGCACCCGAACCTAGCGTCGTTTCGACCACACTTTCGAATATGCTTTCGAATATTGTTCGCCATGGATTTCATAGCTTACACCGCGATTTCCGCTTCTGCAACCAGACTACTGCAACCCCAGCCGGCCCAACTTTAAAAGCCGCTCATCCCCTGTTGGACGCGGATCGCACGCCTAAGTTAACTGTGCGTTCTAAGATTCGCCAGCCCCCCCAACGGACGCAAAATTTAATAGGGCCAAGGGTCCGGGTGGCCCGTTCCCAGCCCCTTGGCAAATCCGGCTCTACCCTGCGAACCTCAATACGCTCTGTGGTAAACGAATTTAGCTAACACCCCCCGTTTCCCTGTAATCCCATCCCACCCGGCTCTGCTACATTAGTTTTTCCTATGCCACCAGCCCCCAAGCCAATCACCCGCAGTTTCGCCAGCGACAACAACGCCGGCGTCCATCCGGAAATCATCGAAGCCATCGCCCGCGCCAACCAGGGACACGTGATCGCCTACGGTGACGACCCTTACACCCGTTCCGCCGTCGCCAAATTCGAGGAACATTTCGGCTCCGGCATCGACGTCTTTTTCACCTTCAACGGCACCGGAGCGAATGTGCTCGGCCTGCAGTCGCTGAATCGCCCCTATCACGCGGTTCTCTGTAGCGACTACGCGCACATCTACACCGACGAATGCGGCGCCCCCGAGAAGCACACCGGCTGCAAGCTGATCCCGCTCCCTCACCAGGAGGGCAAAATCACCCTCGACTCGGTTCGCCACGCTTACCACGGCATCGGCGACCAACATCACGTGCAGGCCCGCGTCATTTCGATCACGCAATCCACCGAGATGGGAACCGTTTACCAGCCCGAAGAGATTCAAGCCCTGGCCGGCTTCGCCCACGAACGCGAAATGTTTCTCCACATGGACGGAGCCCGTATCGCCAACGCCGCCGCCAGTCTCGGACAAACTCTGCGCCAGGCCACGCGCGACCTCGGCGTAGACGTGCTCTCCTTCGGCGGCACCAAGAACGGCATGATGGGCGGAGAAGCCGTTATCTTCTTCAATCAAGGCGTCAATCAAGGCGCCAGCAACTCTGGCCTCAGCCGCGACTTTCTCTACCTGCGCAAGCAGGGGATGCAGCTGGCCTCAAAAATGCGCTTCATCGCCGTGCAGTTCGAAGCTCTGCTCACGGACAACCTCTGGCGCCGCAGCGCCGAACACGCCAATCGCATGGCTCGCCTGCTGGAAAAGGAAATCAGCTTCATCCCGGAGGTAAAGATCGTCTGGAAGGTCGAAGCCAACGGAGTATTCGTTCAAATCCCACGCCATGCCGTCGAAAAAATCAAAGCCCGCTACTTTTTCTACATGTGGATTGAAGAAGAATGCATCGTCCGCTGGATGTGCTCCTTCGATACCACCGAAGAGGACGTGAAAGACTTCGCCCAGGTGGTCGCCGACGCCGTCAAAACCTAAACTCATGTAGCGACAGCCGCCTCGGCTGTCCCGGTCCGAGCGAAGCTCGACCGGCTCCTTCCCAACCGCTGCTGACGAACCACCGGCAAACCGCCCCCGCCCCGTCCGCCCCGTTCTTGATATTGATTTTTCGCTTACCATTGACTAAATTTGCCGCAGCCCCAGCTGCGCGGTTAACTCGGCCCTTCGGTCCCAGGAGTCTTCATGAAAGCGAAGTGGTTCGGCATCATCACTCTTATCGCGGCCGCGACCCTGTTATTCAGCCTGTCGAGCTGCGCGGACCCGCAGGAACTGGTTTCCATCGAAATCCAACCCACCACCGAAACCGTCGGAGCCTCAAATATCCCCGTGCCTGCCGATGCAGGGTTCCAGGTGCAACTCCGGGCGCTCGGCAATTATCTTCACCCTCCGGCGACCAAGGATATTACCAACCAGGTAACCTGGACATCGAATACGCCGCAAATGTTTACCGTCACTTCCACAGGGCTGCTGACCGCTACTGGCATTGACTGTGGAGGTACTTTGGTGTCGGCCACGGCGACCACAAACAGTGACGGCAGCGGTGTGTCCTCATCCGGAGCAATCGTGACCGGGTACATGACTGCGAATCTAGTCTGCTATACGGGTGGGGCCGGCGGTGCGGAGCCAATTTTGACCGTAAATTTCCTTGGCAGCGGTACGGGAACAGTAACCAGCTCTACTTCGGGTTTCAGTTGCGAAAGCGGGTCGCTTAGCTGCGTTGACAGTTTTCCGTCCGGTACAACCGTTACTCTGACTGCCACTCCGGTCGCGCCCTCCACATTTGGCGGCTGGTCTGGCGGCTGCACTGGAACCTCCACCTGCGTTCTTGTCCTGCAAACAGACACCACGGTGACTGCCGAGTTTGATTGAGGTTCTGGACGCCGGACTGAAGCGGCGCGTCCGCCCTCATTCCGTCTCACCCAGCAGCTTCTGCAGCGTAGGTTTGTGCTTCTCCGGCTTCTTCTTTTTCTCCACCACCACTTGCCCCGACGGAGGCGCGCCCACGCGCTCCCGCGCCAACTCCTTCACCGCCGTCACGGCACTAAACCGCTTCGCCTTTTTTTTAGTCTTCCCCATACGTTCCAACGCTCATAGCTGCTCGTGCGGAGCGGGCACTCTTGCCCGCTCGCCTGCAGCGCACCAAATCAACTTCCCCAACACAGAAGTTTACCCCCAACCCCGCAAGACACGGCAAACTTGAAACAACGCCGCGGTTTAACTGTCCGTGGACTCGTGCAAATGTGCAATAATTCTTGTTGGGCTGAGGATTGAGTGCAATTTCGCTCAGAGTGCCGGTCGCCGGAAACCCGGCCAGCCAGAACCCTATCGTATGGAAGAACGCGAATTTTTCGACGAGCGCCAGGAAAAGAAGCCGGCGAACCTGAATTGTCCCCACTGTCACCAGGCCGCGGAGTACGAAGTCACTTGGCTGGTCCGCACCAAGAAGCGCCAACTCGCAGGGCGCGCCGACGAGCGCGACCGTGCCCGCTTCGCCAAGGCCCGCAACTACATGGTCCGCAAAGACGACGTGATGGCCTGCAAGAACATGCGTTGCCGCAAGCGCTTCGACATCACCGGCCAGTCAGTCGTCATCACCGAATAGATCGAACAGACTCTAGAATGTGGCGATCGGCGAGACTCGTGCGGGAACGGGCGCCTCGCCCATTCAGGCGAGCGCAGCAAGGCGCGGGCCCACCTCAGACCGGCTACAAGGGCATCCCGCAGGACCTTTAATACACGCCACGAAACTGCCCAGTCCTCACAACCTTCTGCACATTTCCTACGCTCGCTCATTTATACTGGCGAGTTTCCCCGCCGCCTCCGAAGCGCCGGGCAAGGAGTCAGCTTTTGAAAATCCTGGTCTGCATGAAGCAGGTGCCGCAGAAAGACGCCCCGCTCAAGCTCAACGAAACCGGCACCTGGATCCGCGACGAAGTCCCCTACGAAGTGAACGAGCCCGACGCCTTCGCCCTGGAAGAAGCTCTGCGTCAGCGGGAAAAGCACACCGGAGAAGTCGTGGTCATCACTAGCGGCCCCGCCCGCGCGCAGCAAGTGTTGCGCGAGGCTCTGGCCAAGGGTGCGGACCGCGCCATCCATCTCGAAGACAACGCCTTCGTCGGCCTCGATGCCTTCAACACCGCCAAAGCCTTCGCCGCCGCCATCAAAGATGAGAAGTTCGACCTCATCTTCACCGGCCTGCAATCCGACGACTACGGCTACGCCCAAACCGGCGTCATCCTGGCAGAACTGCTGGGCTGGCCCCACGCCACCATCATCATGGCGATCGAAAAAACGGACGTCGGAATCCGAGTAAAGCGCGAACTGGAAGCCGGTTACTTCCAATTCGTCGACATGCCGCTGCCCTCGGTCCTGACCATCCAGTCCGGCATTAACAAGCTGCGGTACGCAACCTTAATCGGCATTAAGCAAGCCAAGAACAAACCCATGCGAAAAGTGCCGCTGGCCGAAGTGCAATCTGCAATCGGCGACAATTTACAAAAAATCGAGCGCCTCTACATCCCCCAAAAAACAAAAAAGACCGAAGTAATCGAAGGCGCCCCAGCCGAAATCGCCAAGAAACTGGTAGACAAACTACGCAACGAGTTGCGCGTGCTGTGAGTGCCTGTAGAGGAACGGGCGCCTCGCCCGTCCGCACCGAGCAAAGCTCGGCGGTATATGTCGGCGTTATATGACTGAAGTAGAAGCGCAAGAGCTAGAACCCAGAAGCTGACCCTATGCCCGATACCATCCTAGTCATCGTCGAACAACGCGAATCCAAACTCAACCGTATCTCCTGGGAAACCATCACCGCGGGCCAGGCCATCGCCGCCGCCACCGGATGGTCTCTCGAAGCCGCCGTAGTCGGCGCCAGCGTCAACACGCTAGCCGCGGAAGTCGCAACAAAGAAAGTCGCCAAGGTCTACGCCGTCGAGTCGCCCAAGCTCGAGCCCTACACTCCGGACGCCTTCGCCGCCGCGCTCAAACAATTCCTCACCACGAAGCAGCCCAAGCTGGTGCTGATGCCGCACACCTACCAGGTTCGCGACTTCGTCCCCAAACTCGCCACCGCCATGGGGCGCACCGTGATCAGCGACTGCATCGGCTTCAAACACGAAAACGGAAACGTGATCTTCACCCGCCAGATGTTTCAAGGCAAGCTAGCCGCCGACGTCAGCTTCACCAGCGACGCCCCGTGGTTCGCAACTTTCCAGAACGGAGCATTCCGCGCCGACAAAGCCGAAGCTGGCGCAGCCGCAGCCCCGGTCGAAGCCGTGAGCATCACAATCGCCGACGGCGTGATCCGCACCAAGCCGCAGGAAGTCTTCAAAGAAGTGAAGCAGGCCGTCGACCTCACGCAAGCCGAAATCATCGTCTCCGTCGGCCGCGGAATCAAAGAACAGAAGAACATCGAAATGGCGAAACAACTCGCCGACGCCCTCGGCGGAGAACTCGCCGCCTCCCGCCCCATCTGCGATTCCGGCTGGCTCCCCATGGACCGTCAGGTCGGCTCCTCCGGCCAAACCGTCGCCCCCAAACTTTACCTCGCGCTCGGCATCAGCGGCGCCATCCAGCACATCGTCGGCATGAAAGGCTCGAAAGCCATCATCGCCATAAACAAAGATTCCGAAGCTCCCATCTTCGAAATCGCCGATTACGCCGTCGTCGGAAACTTATTCGACATCGTCCCGCCGCTGATTGAAGAAGTAAAGAAAGCAAAAGCGGGAGGGTAAGGTTTCAAGGTTTCAAAGTTTCGAAAACCTTCAAAGTCTCAAGTCGGAGCGGCGCTGGACTGGGTTGTGAAACCTTGAAACCTGGAAACCTGCCCTTCAGCCTTTGCGGATCGCCGCCGCCGCAATCTGCGCCACATCCAGCAACTCCGGCGGAGTCGCCGTAGCCGCCGCCAGCCCATCTCTCAACATCGAATTGCAGAACGGACACGCCGCCGCCACCACGCTCGCCCCCGTAGCCACCAACTCCTGCGCCCGTTCCAGATTCACCCGCTTTCCGGTTTCTTCTCCCAGAAACATCAGCCCCCCGCCTCCGCCGCAGCAGAAACCGCGTTCCCGCGCCCGCGGCGGATCCACCACCTGCCCATAGCGCGCAATCACATCCCGCGGCTCGTCATACACGCCGCGATAGCGCCCCAAATAACAGGCGTCGTGAAACACCGTCTTCTTCTGCTCCTCGTTGCTTTCACCCAGCGGCAGCTTGTCGCGATAACGGTCCATTAATTCCGTGTGATGTTCAATCGCAACGTTTCCGCCGTGCTCTTTCCAGTCCTCGCCAATCGTGCGCACGCAATGCGGGCAAATCGAAACCATTTTCTTCACGCCGCCCGCACGAATATTTTCAAGATTGCCTTGAGCCAGTTCCCCGAACAAATAATCATTGCCCAGCCGCCGCACCGGATCGCCGCTGCATTTTTCCTGCCGCAAAACTCCGAACGTAACGCCCACATGCCGCAGCACTTCCACCAGCGCCAACAGAATCTTCCGCCCGTTCGGATCAAACGATCCCAGGCATCCCATCCACAGGCAATATTCCTGCGTGCCGTCGAAATACGGCAAGCCATTTTTCTCGATGAACTTTTCCCGGTCCGACGGCGGAAATCCCAGCGCATTCCCCTGGCGCTCCAGAGTGACAAACAGCTCGCTGCCGTGAGAGTTGTCCCACTTACCGGTATTCACCGCGCCCCGCCGCAACCCAATAATCATCGGCAAATGCTGAATCCCCACCGGACACTGAAATTCGCAAGCCCCGCACGTGGTGCACTGAAAAGCCGCCTCCATCGAAATATGTTTCCCCAGCAGCGGCTCGCTGCTCTTCGGTCCAAACTCGTCCAGGTAATGCCGTGCCCCCAGAATAATTTCCTTGGGATTCAGAATCTTGCCCGTAGTATTCGCCGGACAATGTTCCGTGCACCGTCCGCACTCCACGCAGGAATAAGCCTGCAGCGCAGCGATCTGGGTAAGATCTTTGCCCTCGGCGAGCCCGAAATCTTCATCCCCCACCAGCGGTGGAATCTTGCTGAACCCGTCGCGCTCCAGAAAAATCGTCACCGGACTCAGCACCAGATGCATGTGCTTGGTACTCGGAATCAGCGGCAGAAAACACAAGATGACCACGGCATGCGCCCACCACACCGCCCAGCCGGCGGCAGTTCCTTCGCGCACCCAGAACGTAGCCAGATACGTAACCATCAACGCAAAAATCAGAAACGCAATCAGGCCCGACTCCGGCGAAAGTGGCTCCAGCCACTTCGGACGAATCACGAATCTCCGAAACGCCAGCCCCGCAATCGAAATCGCCACGGCAACGGCAAACACTCCCGCAATCAGGAAGTAACCACGCCCCCAAAAACTATCCCGCGAAAGAAACGCAAAGCCCAGCCCCGTAGCGAAGTGATTGAGCGTAACCAGGGCAAACACGCAAAAGCCCCAGAACACCAGCGCATGCGCCAGCCCCGGCAGAGGCCTCTGCGCAATCACCAACCCCTGCGCCCCCACTTCCCACAGCACTTTGCGGATGCGCGGCCCGATCGGCCTCAGCTTGAAATCGGCGTCCGGCTTCGCCGCCAGAATAATCCGCAGCGCCCGCCCAAACTTCCGCCAGAACAGAAACGCAGAAACGAACATGCCGATAAGCAAGACAACCCGTCCCGGCCAATTCATATGATTGATGTCTCCCAGGAACCAGACAGTCTACTCCACGCTCCTTGACTAACGGGGGGTTTGGAAACGGGGCGACTGACGGAGGGTCAGACTACGGATTGTCGCCGAGTTGTTTGCCGTGAATCACCGCAGCGGTCACAACCTCATCATCATCATCCTGCAGACGGTAAATAAGGCGATAGCTGTAGACCACCAATTCGCGGACGCTCTCGTCGTCGAATTCGGCACCTTGCGCCCGGCGCGAGGAAACTTCACGAGCGTCTGGGTCTGGTTGACAACTTTTTTGACCACGATGCCGGCGTAGGTAGGAGAATCGGGAGCGATGTGGTCGGCGATGGCTTCGACGTCCTGAAGAGCGCGCCGCGACCAGGCTACTCGGTGAGCCATTTGCTCAGGCGACTCTCGACTTCAGCCTGGGAAAGCGTGCCGTTAACACGGGCATCTTCGAGCCCGCGGCGCACCTTGTCGAGCACGTAGAGATGGTATTGAATATCCTCGACGGACGCGTCATCGCGCAGCTTGTTCAGCGGATGTTCCACGTCCTGTTTGGTGGTGCCCATAACGTTTCGTCATAAAGGATACCCCGCCTGGTTTGACCCTGCCACAGCGGCAGTCGTGGGCTGCTTCGCCGTGATAGCATTCCCGCCATGCGATCCCGCACCATGATTTTCGCCGCCCCAGTTCTACTCGCTCTCACTGCCCTCGCCCAGCAGCCCGCCCCGCCCTCCATCCCCTCCACCGGCTTCCCCGGCCTGGACGAGTACCGCACTTCTCGCATAGCCATCTACACCGACGACTTCGGCGAACTCAAACGCTATCGCGATGCCGATGCTGCCCTTGAGCCTCCCGCAGCCGCCGAGAATCGAGTCGTGTTCCTGGGCGACTCCATCACCGATTACTGGAAGATGGGAGACTATTTCCCCGGCAAGCCTTACCTCAACCGCGGCATCGACGGGCAGACCACTCCCCAGATGCTGGTGCGCTTCCGTCAGGATGTGATCAACCTGCAGCCCAGGGTCCTGGTCATGCTCGCCGGAACCAACGACGTTGCCGGTGTCACCGGCCCCACCCGCAACGAGGACATCGAGGCCAACTACGCATCCATGGCCGAGTTGGCCCGCCTGCATCACATTCGAATAGTCTTTGCCTCTCTGCTTCCGGTGAACAACTACACCGACGACGCGAAGGAATCGTTTGCCCTGCGTCCGCGCGAACGAATCCTGGCACTAAACACGTGGCTCAAAGATTACTGCGCGAAGAACGGATTCGTGTATCTCGACTACTTCTCAGCCGTTGTCGATGACAAAGGCATGCTGAAACGCAATCTCAGCGACGACGGACTGCATCCAAATGCGTCCGGATACAAAATCATGGCCCCGCTCGCAGAGCAAGCAATCGCCCGGGCGATTGCCCGGAAACCGTGATCGGTCTTACTGGAACGTCTTTTCAGCGTCACGCGCAGGACGGTTCTCAGAGTTATCCCGATAACGTTTAAGGGCAACCACATGAAATTATCTCGTTACTTCCAGACGCTCGCGCTCGTTCTCTTGCTCGCCCTCTCGGTCCCGGCGCAACAACCCGCCCAAACAGCACAACCCGCCCCGCCCACCATCCCCTCCACCGGATTCCCCGGCCTCGACCAATACCGCTCCAGGCGCATCGCCGTCTTCACCGACGATTTCGGACAACTCGCCCGCTACCGTGACGCCAACGCCGCCCTCAAGCCGCCCGCACCCGGCGAGAACCGCGTCGTTTTCTTCGGAGACTCCATCACCGACATCTGGCACCTCGACGAATATTTCCCCGGCAAGCCCTACCTCAACCGCGGGATCGGAGGCCAGACCACACCGCAAATGCTGGGCCGCTTTCGCCAGGACGTAATCGCGCTGCAGCCCAAAGTCGTCGTGATCCTCGCTGGCACCAACGACATCGCCGGCAACACCGGCCCCATGCGCCTCGAAGATATCGAGGCCGACTACGCCTCGCTGGCCGAACTGGCCCAAGCCAACCACATCGCGGTCGTGTTTTCATCGGTGCTGCCCATCCACAACTACACGGATCGCTCGAAAGATTTCTTCGCCCAGCGTTCGCCAGAAAAAATCCTCGCTCTCAACAAATGGCTGAATGAATATGTAGCCGCGCACTCCGACTGCCTCTATCTCGACTACTTCACCGCCCTGGTCGACGAAAAAGGCCTCCTGAAAAAAGACCTTGCCGATGACGGCCTGCACCCCAACGCCGCCGGATTTAAGATCATGGCCCCGCTGGCGGAGGCGGCGATTCAGAAGGCCCTGGGTGATTCCGCGAAAAGACCGAAATGAAAATCACCTACCACATCACTCGCGATGACTTCATCGACGCGCAGAAGTTGCATCGCTCCAAGAGCCCTGGCGCTCTAGGTCGCGCCATCGTGGTGATCGGGAAAATACTGGCAGGAGCGAGCGTCCTTTTACTGATCGCGCTGGCGGCGGTCAACAGGGACCGGAGGCTCTGGGCGAACCTTGCCCCATTGGTTATTTTGTTGGCTCTCTGGTTGCTGGCGATGTTGGTGTGGGTACCCTTCAACTGGCGGCGTTGTTATGCCAAGGATCGAAGGCTGCAGGACGAATTCATCACCGAAATTTCCGAGGAAGGCGTTCACATGGAAAGCCCTACTTTCGACGCAAATCTGAAGTGGGGGCTTTTCCTCCGATTCCTGGAGTCGGACCGGGTTTTCCTTTTGTACCAGACAAATCGAATGTTCAACTTGCTTCCCAAGTCGGCCTTTGCCTCGACCGACATTGAGGAGTTTCGCCAATTGGTGCGGCGCAAACTGCCAGACAAATAGCACCGCCGAGTCCGGGCACCCATCTATAATCAGTAATGAGTTTCCGACCGCTCTTCCCTTTAAGCTCACAGCTCAAACCGGAGCACGTACGCCAGCGCCGTAAGGTGTAGCTAGGAGCTAGAAGCTAAGAGCCAAAAGCCGTGCACCTCACCGACAAATTCGGACGCCGCATCTCCGACCTGCGGATCTCCATCACCGACCGCTGCAACTACAAGTGTGTCTACTGCCGCACCGGCAACGAAGGCGCGCTCTACGGCGACCTTCCGTTCGACGATTATCTCCGCATGGCCCGCGTGCTGGTCGGCATGGGTATTACGAAAATCCGCCTCACCGGCGGCGAGCCGCTGCTGCGCAAAGGCGTGGTCGAGTTCGTTCGTGAGTTAGCGAAGCTGCAGCCCGAGGTTTATGGGACACCGGACGCCCCCGTCCGGGGTGGTCGCCGAGATGTACGGGCGAACGATCTGCGGGCGCATGATGTGCGGGCACTAGATGTGCGAGCGGACGAGGGCGTCCGCCCCTCCACACACGCCGACCCCCTCGACATCGCACTCACCACCAACGGCCACCTGCTCGCCGATCTCGCCCAGCCGCTTAAAGCCGCCGGCCTGACCCGCGTCACCGTCTCCATGGACGCCGTCGATCCCGACCGCTTCGCCCGCATCACCCGCGTGCCCAACGGATACGACCACGTCCTCGCCGGCATCCGCGCCGCCCGCCGCGCCGGCTTGTGGCCCCTGAAAGTGAATTGCGTGCTCATGCGCGGCTTCAACGAAGATCAAATCATTCCTTTCGGCATGTTCGCCCGCGAAGAAGGCGTCACCGTCCGCTTCATCGAATTCATGCCACTCGAAGAAGGCCGCACCTGGTCGCCCACCACGGTGGTCACACTCGACGAAATCCTGGCTCGCATGGCCGAGTATCGCCCGCTGGTCGAAATCCCCCATGCGCGCTCGGAAACCGCCCGCCGCTACCGCTTCGACGACGGCGTCGGTGAAATCGGCATCATCGCCCCCGTCTCCCATCCCTTCTGCGGACACTGCAGCCGCATCCGCATCACCTCTGACGGCAAAATCCGCACCTGCTTGTTCTCGGTGTGGGACCACGACCTGTATGCCCAAATGCGCCGCGGCTCCAGCGACGAAGAGCTAGCCGAATTCATTCAAGGCGTGATCCAGAAAAAAGAAGAACGCCACCACATCGGCGAACCCGACTTCGTCCCCGCCTCAAGAACCATGGTGCACATCGGCGGCTAGCGAAAGTGCCGTAGAGAAGTAGCTTGCTACGTCTCTTGCCGGGAGCAAGCAGCCCCGATGCTACGCGAGAAGACCGGGAAGGGCACGAGTTCCACTCGTGCCACTAAGCCACGCTGGAATGCGCGGCTTCAGCCGCTGAGGTCCGCTCGTTTAAGATGAACCCGATGAGCACAAATCGCCTCGCCGCGTCACTAATTCTCTTCTGCGCCACACTAACCGCGCAGACCGCCTACCTCGGCTTCGACCGCAACGCCTACCCCGGCGACGCCAATCTCAAAGCCCTGCACGAAACTTTCTCCTACACCGGATACTG
>Ga0209380_10002197_pt1 | contig 12635 bp, 8 predicted proteins | sample HubBroMetageWFT6_FD_188347 | JGI IMG/M metagenome (GOLD analysis project Ga0209380, IMG submission 188347) | Warmed and freeze-thawed soil microbial communities from the Hubbard Brook experimental Forest, New Hampshire - Hubbard Brook CCASE Soil... | ecosystem: Environmental > Terrestrial > Soil...
ATGGGAAGCGTCTGGCTCGCCCGTCGTAGTGACGGCAGGTTCGAGCGACAAGCTGCGGTGAAATTCGTAAACATTGCGCTCGCCGGGCGCGCGACTGAAGAACGATTCAAACGCGAAGGCAGCATCCTTGGCCGGCTCACTCATCCGCATATTGCCGACCTCCTCGATGCCGGCGTTTCCCCCGATGGCCAGCCGTATCTCATCCTCGAATACGTTGATGGCGAAGCGATCGATCGGTATTGCGACGAGCACAAGCTCGATGTGGAGGCGCGCGTCTGCCTCTTTCTGGATGTGCTGGCGGCAGTGGCGCACGCCCATGCGAATCTGATCGTTCATCGCGACATCAAGCCTTCGAACGTACTGGTCACCACCGGCGGCGAAGTTAAGCTGCTGGACTTCGGGATTGCCAAACTCCTGGAGGGCGAAGGCCAGACGGGCGCCGCGACCATGCTCACGCACGAAGGCGGTTCGGCTCTCACTCCCCAGTACGCTGCGCCAGAGCAACTTACCGGCCAGCCAGTCACGACTGCCACCGATGTTTATGCGCTGGGCGTGTTGCTCTACCTACTATTGTGTGGCCGGCATCCCGCGGGCTCAGGCCTACACTCCCCGGCGGAACTGGTGAAGGCTGTACTCGACCGTGAGCCTCCGCACGCCTCGGACGCAACTACTGCGGATAACAGCAAGCTCATCGCTGAAAGACGTGGCGCCACCCCAGATAAACTCCGCCGCGAACTTTTTGGAGATCTGGACACAATTGTTGGCAAAGCTCTGAAGAAGGATCCGCAAGAGCGATACGCCTCAGTCACTGGGTTTGCCGACGATCTTCAGCGTTACCTAAAGCACGAACCGATTAGCGCGCGACCGGACGCACTCGCCTATCGCACCGCCAAATTCCTCCGCCGTAACCGCACGGTGGTGGCGCTAACAGCCACCGCCATAGTGCTTGTGATTGGCAGCCTGTCTACCGGCCTGTACGTGGCGAACCGGCAACGAAAGATCGCCGAGCAGCGTTTCGCGCAGGTCCGTCAACTGGCCAATAAATTTATCGAACTCGATAACGATATCCGAGGTTTACCGGGCTCGACGAAGGTCAGAATGCAGATGGTTACTGATTCCTTGCAGTATCTGACTTTGCTGGGCAGCGAAGCTCACGCTGAAAAGGACCTTGCGCTCGAAATTGCCTATGCTTATGTACGGGTGGCGCATGCTCAAGGTGACCCAACCTCGCCGAATTTGGGTCAGTTCGCAGAAGCAGAAGTAAGCTTGAACAACGCGGAAAAATTCGTGGATCCAGTCCTTAGAGCAGAACCCATGAATCGCCGAGCGTTGTTCATTGCAACGACAATCGCCCACGATCGCATGATTTTGGCCGAAAACCGAAGCGACGAAGATGAAGGATTGAGCGATGCTGCCGCCACCGCTTCGCTGATCGAGCGGTTCATGAGTACTCGCCCAACCGAACTTCACGACCTTTATAGTATGAGATATTTCTATTCGAACGTCGCTGGCCTATATTACACAGCGAGGCATTTTGATGACGCAATTCGATATTGCCAGCGAGCTTTGGACATCCCATTACCGAGCGCCAAAGGAAATGGTTTTAACCTTACGACTTCGGCAGCTGCGCGTTGGCAGTCCGGGGATCTGGATGGCGCTCTGAAGACCACTCTTGAGGCAATTGAGCTCGAAAAAACCGAAGCCGCAGATGGACACGCGTCCATGCGCATGAATCTGGCGAATGGATACGAACTTCAAGGTATGATCCTCGGCCGCGAGGATGCAGAACCGAGCCTAGGCCGCAGTCGCGAGGCGCTCGCCGATTTTCAGAAGGGGCTGGATATTGCCTTGGATCTCGCACAAAAGGACGCGAATGATTTTCTTAGTCGCCATCATGCTGCAGACGTAAGTTTGGAAATTGGCAATGTCCTGCGCCATCATGATCCGCGAGCTGCGCTGGCGGTCTACGATCAGGGACTCGCACGCATGCGCGAGGCAAGGAGCAATGTCAACACACAACGGAAAGAAGCTGAACTCTTGGCTGCCTCATCCTACGCCCTGCGCTGGGTGGGTCGCAACGGTGAAGCGCAGCAACGCATTGACCGGGCCCTCCAGTTGCTGAGCGACGCTCATCGATTGCCGGCAGAAAAAGTCGAGCCGATGAGCGATGTGTATGACGCTCTTAGAGCCCGGGCCGATGCATATGCTGAAACGGGCCAAGAGATGAAGGCAGTCCAAGCCTACCAGGAATTGTTGGATGAGCTCACGGCCTGGAAGGCCGATGCTCAAAACGATCTCCGCGACGCCACCTGTGTTTCGCGCACTTGGACGGCACTTGCCAATCTCCTACGACGAGTCGGACGAACTGACGAAGCCGCGCGGCTTGAAGCACAAAGGACAGAACTCTGGAACCACTGGCAGGGCAAGCTTCCAAATGCTCAATTTCTGCTTCGCCAATCATTAAGCCAGATCACTCCGCATACAATCCTGCTCGGTGCGTCCATACATTAGAGAAAAGGCGCCCCCCCATACAGCATCGTGCGTTGTTTTAATTCCACCCTCGCCGATGCAGCAGCCACGACACCACCATGTGGCATCACGGTAGCTGAATCGTCAGAGGCCGGAGAGTGGACGGTTACCTTCAACTTCGAAGTGGATGACCGCTTCTGGGTAGCGAGTAAATATGGTGCGTCATCGATTCAGGTTGAGGCTTTGGCTCCTGACACGCTTTTCGTTGCCACGAGCACTGGAGGTAGTGTCCAGACCGCCAACTTTACGGTGATCGTGTTCTAGCCACGAGGCGAGCTGGGCATGATGGACAAGCAATATAGCCAAATGACTTGCACGTGAAACTCACCTGATCCTCTGGGCCTCGTGTTTTGGCGCTCTTGCGGCGGAAGTTGTTCAGGAGATAGTTGGAGACCTCACATAGCGAGATTTGCAGGAACGGGCGAGTCAGATGGTGACTCGCCTTTCTCATTTCTACCCAACGTCGACGCTTTGCAATGGCGCTATGCTGACGGATGCTTCAGGATGTCAGCCAAAGCTTGCAACCGCTCGGAGTCATTTGGACTTTTTGCTGTGGCGGCGCTCTTTTGTACCGACGGCGCCATGTGCTTCAACTTCGCAAGATCGCTCTTGCTCATGTGCGAAGTTTCGGCGGCGTTGATGGCTGCTCGCAGAGCTGCGATGCGGTCCGCGGGCAAAGCCTGCGAGCGCTCCAACTGATCCACGTAGGCCTTCGCTACAACCAACTGCGCAGGCCAATCGATCTTCTGCTGGTCCTGAACGTTCAGCTCCGACACACGAACCGACTTGGCCGCGTCGATTTCGTTCTGCGTGAGGAACTTGGTTGGAGTGAGTTCAAAGACATCGAGGCCGCGCGCGATTTCCGAGCCGTAGATGTTTCCGTTGTACCAATACGCCGACCAATCGCCACCCAGAACAAGCGTCTTCGGATCAATTGGGCCGCGGTCGAAGTAGGCAATCTCAAAAGGATGAGCGGCATCGGTGAAGTCCATTATGGAGATGCCGCCCTGGTACCAAGCTTGCACTTCAATATCGCGGCCGGGAACCGGGACGAGCGAGCCGTTGTGCGCCACACAGTTTTCCGTGTCGCTCTGCGCGGCGGGAAGTTTGTAATAACTGGCGAAAGTTAGCTTGTCGTCTTTCAGGTGGAAGATGGCGTCCGCGCCCCATTTGTTGGGATCGTTCGGACGGCAGCGCGCGCCCAAGCCGCCGCCCCACTCGTCGGTGAAAACAACTTTCTTGCCGTCGTTGGAGAACGAAGCTGAGTGCCAGTAAGAATAGTTCGGATCGTTGACTGCATCTACGCGTTTCGGATGTACCGGGTCTTTGATGTCGAGGAGAATTCCGTTGCCCGAGCATGCGCCGGCCGCAAGGCCGATCGCCGAGTACACCGTAATGTCATGGCATTGGTCGGTGTCAGTCGGCTTTTTCTCCTCGGCATCTTTGCCATGGCTGCCGCCGTTGCTCAGACCATTGAGCGCGCCTGTTCGTGGATCGATAAATACGCGCGGGCTCGAGACTACTTTGGCGTCCTGCGGGGCCGCGACTGGGACTTTTATCACGTCGATACGAAAAAGCGCGGTATTGGGATCTTTATCCGGCGTGTCGCCGGAACACCCGGCTAGTTCTTCTGCCTGACGCACGAAGGAAGTACCGGAGACGTAGATGTAAACGTTGTCCTTATCGTTCGGATCTACTACCAGCGTATGCGTATGCGAGCCGCGGCACGTTTGCACCGCTGCCACCTGCCTGGGGCTCTTGATGTCGGAAATGTCGAAAATTCGCACGCCGCGGAAACGATCTTTTTGCGCTGCGGGCCGACGACGTTCCTTCTCATGTCCGGCGGCAGGCGGGGGTTCAGGCGGAAAACCTTGCGTGCCGCAATCGAGGCGGCCGTTGGGCATCTCTACCGACATGAACAGCAAGTTTTTGTAAACCGAGACATCGCCCTGCCCGCCGGGGCACACCATGGAAGTTACCAACGCGGCTTGCGCGGGATTGGAGATGTCGTAGATATTGACGCCGTAGAAGTTTCCCTGGAAAAGGTGGTTGCCCTGAAACGCCAGGTCGGAGTTGGCGAATGCGAGTTGGGCGATCTCGAGCTGAAGCGACTTCGGCATCTTGGAAAGCATGTTGCCGACGCCGAGTTGGCGGACGGTCTTCTCTACTCTCGGATCGTCAGGATCGGTAGTGCCGAGCTGGAAGGCTTCAGGCTTCTTGAGCAGCAGCAGATGCTTCATGCCCATGGACACTTCACCGGCGTCATACACTCCAGGCGTCAGCTTGAAGCGCGGGTCGTTTACGTCTGACCCGGTCATACCCGGAGGAAGCGGAGGGGCCGGCTTCGCGGCAAAGGGATCGTTGTCTGCGTCCGGCGCCTTTGCGGCATCCGGCGCAGGAGTTGAAGACTGAGGCGCCTGCTTCTGCGCCTGTATTGCGCTTACACTGAACCATAAAATAATCGCAGCCACGGCGGCGAGACGGAAAGCAACACGCTGCACTCGGTTCATCATTTCTCCTTTGATTTCTTGTCCAACATGGACTGCATGATTCTGACCTCGGCGCGTTGGCCACTATCCACATCGGTGGCGAAGTTGAACACGTCGGCGTCTTGTCCTGCGCCCGGAGTGTCGAAGAGATCCTTCACCATTATCAGCGCCCCATTGTGGTGCTGAATCATTCCCAGCAAAAATAATTTGTCGAACTCGGGACCCTTGGCGTTGCGGAGCGCGTCCATTTGCTCAGGCGTGAGCATGCCGGGCATCAGCGGCATCAATGGACCGGACTTATCCATGTCCGGCATGCCGGGCATGGGTAGAGAAATGGGTTCGCCGCGAGCGGCTAGCCAGCGGCGCATAAGCTTGATCTCGTCAGACTGCGAGCTGCTGATTCGCGCACCCAGGGTCTGCAAATCTTTGTTTTCCGAATGCGACGGGATGAGGGCGGTCATTTCCACGGCTTGCGAATGATGCATGATCATGCCTTGCATGAACTCCACATCGGCTTGCGACCATTGCGGCGGCGTGGCTCTCGTTGAAGGCGGAAGAGTTTTGGTCGGCTTGCCTGGCGCGCCGGGCTGCACTACGACGGGGGACGAGGCGGAATCAATCTGTTGAGCGCTGGCCGGAGAAGAAAAGAAACCTGCGCTCGCGACGCTGAGCATGGCGCAAAGAACCGCAGGTCCCCTCGTACGACGGAGAATGTGCTTGCGGCCCGTGCAATAACGATTCCACTCTCGTGCAGCAGCGAACATTTTCAGTTCTCTCATACTAAAAGCTAGCGGCAAATCGCGAGACGCAGAAATGCGGCCCACTCTCAAAATCTTCCAGGAATCTTTTCCCAAATCCGGGCAGGCTGGCACAGCCTGAGGAGCCGCATGCGACCGCCCACAGAATATCACTTGCGGCGTCTTTCGCCGAGCCGTTCCAGCAGTTTTGCTTCGCAGAGGGCAAGTTAGGTTCGCGCGCGTAGGACACGGTGGCGGTCGAACCACCATGGCCACAAAAGCAAGATGGCTTCGGCGATGATTCCGGGCCAGATAATTTCGGACACGCTGGCGGGCGGGGCGCTGAAACGGTCGCCTATGTAAAGAACGAGAAGCAGGGCGACATACGCGATAAAGGCGTACTCGCCGATGCGGTCACGCGCTCGCATAGTCCGAGCATAGATCCAGACACCTACGGCGAACATCAGCAACTCCACGATTAGAGTGCCGGGGATGGAGTTCCACAGGGCGAGGCCGTAGCGCGGGCCGCCGGGATATAGCGGCATGTCCGGGCGGTGGGTGATCCAGTCGAGGACCCAATGGCTCACAACGCCGATCCAGACGACGACTGTGCCGGCCCGGTAGCGCGTGATGAGGTAATAGATGACGGAAAAGAGCGCGGCCCAAACGATGGACATTAATAAGCTATGCGACCAAGGGAAATCATAGAGATCGAGAGGCGTGAAGCGCGTGTTGCCGGGATCGATGCGCACGTGTTCCCAGCCGAGGGCCAAGAAGATAGGCCAGAGCAAGTCCAAAAAAAGCGGCGCGGCGAGGAGGACGGCCAAATTGGTGCGCGGCGCAAATCTCTTGCTGGCGAAACCTACGGCGAAGTGACCGATGAACATAAACGAAGTTTACACGGCCTGGGATTTTTGCGAATTACATTTGGATGGAAGTAAAAGGCGGCGCGGGGTATGCAGAGTTTATTTGGGCAGAAGGGACACGCGGGCGATCCAGACTGTTCCGGCTAGCTTGTTGTCGAATTTGTGGCTGGCGGGGCGGGCTACTCTTACGATCAACAGGCGAGTGTTGCCTGGGGTTTTGAATTCCAATTCGTGCGGCGACCAGTCGGAGGTGCCGGTTACGTTTTCGGTGGAGATAGAAAACCTTGTCGGATTGGCGGCCTTACTTGATACATCTACGAGTTCTGCGGGATCGTAAGCGTCTTGCAGAAGGAACCTGGGGCCGCTATCGGTGGTGATTCCCTGCGCGCGCAGGTACGCGGAAAATTTGTAGGCCGTATTGGGCGTGACGGGGACGTATTGAAGGACATGTGCGTATTCCAGATTTTGAATGCCGTCGAAATTGATGCGCAGCGATTTACTGCCATCGAAGACTGCGGATGCGTCCACGGTGGCAGTGGCTCCTGGTGCCGGAATGATGCGCCAATCGAGGCCACCATTTAGAGGCGCGAAGTTGAAATTTCCGTTGATGATTACGTCGGGCTTGGATTGGCGAGCGCCGATTTCCTGGGGGAAACGGCTGGTGAGGGCGGCCCACGCTTCTGTGAGATGGTCCACATCTTTGTGCTGGATCAACGCGTCGAGGTAAGGAAAGGTTCGCGCTGGATCGAATGGTGAGTCTAATTCGAGCAGGGTGGCCCAGGTTTGAGCGGCGGGCTCCATGCGATTGTTCTCGACTTGGAAATCGAGATAGTCGAGCAATAGTGGCGTGCTGCGCGGCAGCATATGTTGCAGGATTTGCTGGCCGTCACCGGTGGCGTTCGAGGCGAGAGAGAATACCTGGCGTTCCTTGGCGGGGTCTTCGAGCAATACTTCTTTGAGCGACTGGAGTGCGTCTGAAAGTTTTCCGGTGCGGACGTAGAAGTTTGCGATTTTCCAGTTGATCTCGGGTGAGCTGGGGAAAAGGGCGTGGGCGCGGGTGAAGGCGCGGAGAGCTTCATCCTTGCGGCCGACCCATTCGTAGGCTGCCCCGAGATCGGCCCAGTAGAAGGCGTTGTACGGACTAAGTTCTGTGGCTTTCTCGCAAAGGCGAACGACCTCGTTAGGATTTCCTCCGGTGGCGTAGAGGTGAGTGATAGTGGCGAGTGCGTCGTAATACTCAGGGTTTCCGGGGTCCCATTTGATAGCTGTCTGAATAGCTTGAGGAGTGCTCTTGCGAAAGTACCAGGCCGCAATTCCCTGCCGCACGGCGAGATACGTACAGTAGAGCAGGCAGAGCACGAGGAAGGCTCGAGCCGGCAAGCGCAGGGTGTATTTATCGCGCAACTTTATTCCTGGCGGTGAGTTTAGACATCGCGAGTTTTAGTTTGGCTCGGCGGTTGGCGTTAACACGCCAGAAATACGGAGGTGCGAGACTTCAACCGCTGGTGAGGCCAAGCGAGACACGATATCACCGGCTTTGGCGTTCGAGATGGGAATGTTGGTGGAAGGAAATATGTCTGATCGAAGGACGTTTCTAATCCAAGGTGTATTGGTATTGAGCGGAATTAGCGCGGGGACTTTTACCCCGCTGGAGGCGGCGATGAAGGTGCGAGGGCGGCGAGAGTTTTTGACGGCGGTGTCCCCGGCCGTAGCAGTGACGGGAGCTACGGTAGCTCAGGATCCGGTGGCGGGATTCGGTTGGGAGATCGTGAACATCAATAATAATGGCGCAGACGTTTTCTTTGAAGTGCGCGACACGATGATTCTGAATACGATCAATATCGATGTGTCGTTCATGATTACAAGCGCGCCGGCTCAGGCTGGTTTTGCGGAAATATTATGCGATGGAGGCGTTTCGCGCGGAGCCAAGCCGACTTTCAACACTTCTCCCGCGGCGTACTTGAATTTGCCGCCAAGCGCGAATTTCGGAGAGTTGACGCCACACAATCCCAATAAATTGAACATTGGATTAGGAGGCGTGGTGCAGGATTTATTTTTTAACGTGATTTTGAAGACCTGGGTGCCGGCCGATGGGACGGGCGGCTACACTTCGCGGCAAGTGTATGCGCAACCGTCGTTGGCGTTGAATAAAGGCGACTACTTGACGTTTCACATGGACCACGCGGGAGTAGGCGGGGATGTGGAGATGCAGGCGGTATTGCAATACACCGTGGTTTAGATTTTTTTCAGACCAAACTACGGACTGTAATCCAAGCCCCGTGTGATGGAACGCGATAAAAGAAAAGCCCCATCTTCAGTTGAAAGAAGATGGGGCTTTATATTGTGGAAAGCGAGATGCAACTTAGAGTACGACCACTAACGCCAGGCGCGCTTCCGGATGGCGCAAATCGATCAGGTAATATTGACCATCGATGAAGTCGATGTAGAAGTCATCGTCATAGCCCCAGCCTACTGGCCACGGTTCAGCATAAGTAAACCAATAGCCGCCGTAGTTGAAGCGGTATTGGCCGCTTACCATCTGCGGATGACCGACGTGGAAATGGTGCTGGCGGCCAAAGTGCGAATGGAAGTCGGCATCGGGAATTCGGCCGTTCTCGATCGGACCATGCTTTACCGTGGTCTTCGTCTCGGTCTGCGTGCGCGTTTCTGTTCGATCTTCCGGTCGGGCCTTATTGTCCCGCGGCGCGTTCTCGTCTCGCGGAGCCTTCTCATCTTTTGGCGGCTTCGCTTCCGACGGTTTGGTTTCGTCATGGGGCGGTTTGGCCTCTTCGGATGGTTTGGTTTCCTGATCGTGTGGTTCCGCAGGCTTGGCGTCCTGCGGATGTTCTTCTTGTGCGCGTAATACAGGAGTCGTAATGCAGAACAACAGGAACATGGCCGAAGTACCGAGAATAGTGCTTATGAATCTGACTGTTTTCATCTGTGTCGCCTCCGTAAGAATTAGACAGCGTTTACCTGCACGGTCTTGCTAAAAGAGCGGGCTCGAAATTCTTGAGCCTTTTCTTTAGATGATTTGCGGCTGGAAAAGTGACATTCAGAAGGCAGGGCGATCACCGCGAACTTCCGGAACGAATAATTTTGGCGGATTATTTTGCGCGACTATCTTGGGTTAGTGGATGCGGCCGACAATTTCGCAGCCGCTGATGAAACCAGAGCGGCCTCGTCCTGAAGGACGGCGGCGGCACGGCGCAAGGCGTCATCGGCCTGCTTCCATTGTTTCTGCTCGATGGCTTCGCGGACGGCCGGGATGGCCTTGGCTTCGTAACCGGTGTAAACGCCGGGAGCGTAGATTTGGTGTTTGTACCAAAAGCGGCCGGGCAGACCTTCCGGCGAAGTTAACTTTCGCTCGCTCTGGATCAGCATGACGTTGATCTCGGTGATGGAGGCAGACGCGAGCGCGCTACCGCCATTTGCTTCGGCGGCATCGAGAGCTTTCTGATAATCGGCGGCGCTGCGCGAGAGTGCGTCGGCGCTATTTTGAAGGGGCGCGAAATTCAGATACGGGGGGACGTCTTCCTTCTTCGGCGGGAAATAGGGCTTCCTGGGATCGGCGCTGGCGGCGAAAACACCTTCGTCGATTTCCAGATTGCGCTCGCGAATATCGTCTCGCAACTTCGTGGAGAATGTTTGGAGCCCGCGGACGTAAGTCTGTACGGTGTCGGCAAAATCGGAGAAATCATAGGGCAACAAATCGGCATCGGCGAGACGCATGACTGTAGAGCCGGCTACTTGGGCCAACGCGCGGCCATAGGTGAAGTCCGTGTCGTCAAAATGGGTGTACCAATAGAAATCGTCATAAATGGAATGGTAGACTCCGCCGCCGTCTTCACCGCCGAACGACATGTCCACGACAGCAATGCCGAGGAAGTTCTGAAAAGAAGCGTGGTCGGAGCCGCCACCGGAAATTCCGATGCGAAGGTCGCGACGCTGGCGCAGTTCCTGGCGGTCTTCGGTGGAAGTGGCTTCGTCGAGGCGGTGAAGCTGCCAGCGCTTCCAAACGGGAAGTTGAGTTTCGGGATCCTGGACATCGCGGGTGACCTCATTGACGAGCCGTTCCAGAGTGTGCGAGCCTTCGGCGTCGAAGAATCCGCGTCCATTTGAATCTGAATTGATGTAGGCGACAGCTTTTTTGCGAAGTTCGTCGGCGTGAGTTTCCGCCCATTCGGTGGAACCGAGCAAGCCGGGCTCTTCACCATCCCAAGCGCAATAAATAATCGTGCGCTTCGGCTTCCAGCCGGATTTCACCAGGGCGCCGAGCGAACGCGCTTCCTCCATCAGGACCATCTGGCCGGAGATGGGGTCTTCGGCGCCGTTTACCCAAGCATCGTGATGATTGCCGCGAAGAACCCACTCATCGGGATATTGCGAACCGGGAATTTTTGCGATGACGTCGTAGACCGGCTTGATGTCCCAATTCGAAAAAACTTTCAGATGGACTTTTCCGGGGCCTGGGCCGAGACGGTAGGTTAAAGGAAGGCCCCCACGCCAGTTACCTGGGACGAGCGGGCCTTCGATGGACGCAAGGAGAGGTTCAGCATCGGCATAAGAAATGGGCAGGACCGGAATTTTTGTGATGCTGGGAGCATCTTTGATGGGAAGACGCTTGGCGTCGGCGGTGGCGCCGATTCCGGGGGTTAGAGGATCGCCCATGAATTCCGTGCTGTCCTGCACGCTGCCACGTTGTACGCCGTCTTTCGGACGATAGGGACCGGCGGGATAGGTTACGCCTGGGGAGTAACCGTCGTCGCGCGGGTCAGAATAAATGATGCAGCCGATGGCGCCATGTTCGGCGGCAACTTTGGGTTTGATTCCACGCCAGGAATGGCCATAACGCGCGATGACGATGGCGCCTTTTACCGATACGCCGTTGCGCTCGAGAGTCAGGTAGTCATCCGGGATGCCGTAGTTCACGTAAACGAGGGGGCCGGTGACGTCACCATCGGCGGAATATGCGTTGTAAGTGGGAAGCTGCTCGGATTGCTGATTCGAAGTGGGATCTTCGGGCAGGGCTGGCTCCTGGAGTTTGGCGACAAAGTGGGGGCCGCCTGCGACGAGTTCGATCAGGCGTTCTTTAGGGGTGGGAAAAAGAACGTTGAAGGATTCTATGTGCGCGTCGAGGCCAAATTCTTTGAACTTCGAGAGAATCCATTCGGCGTTGTCTTTGTCATAGGGCGAGCCGACATTGTGAGGATGCGCTGAGAGACGCTGCATGTACGAGCGAAGGTTTGCGGGATCAGGCGTGGCGCGATATTTCTGTTCCCAGTCGCGTTCAGTGCGCGAGGATTCGGCGGAGTAGCCCACGAGCGGCGCGTCGTCTGCAAGAACGTATGTGACGGCGGCTGCGAACGGAGTTGTAAGTAGGAAGATTGCTGCGAGCGCTTTGCGATTCATGGTCCCTCGATTCGGGCCATATTCTGCCTGAAGCCTGGGGCGAAAGAAACACCGCAAGCCAAAAAAGAAGCCGAATGGAGAATGTTGCGCGCGGGCACTTGCTTGAGCGGCAAAAAATTCACAACTGAAGGTGAGTTACAGAAGTGCCCGGGCGAAGTAACTTTCGACGCAGTTGTTAATCTAACTCTGCAGGAGGGTGGAAAATGCCAACAAAAAAAGGTTCGCGAAGAAAATACGGTAAGGCTGCGGGAAAAAGTGTGAAGAGCGCGATGCACAGAGAAAAGCGCGGCACGCTTTATTCCGGCAAAGGCGGAAAAGGCGGCAAAGTAACTTCGCGCAAGCAGGCCATCGCGATCGGACTTTCGGAAGCGCGCAAGAAGGGCGCAAAGGTACCGCGAAAAACGAGCTAGTCGCAAAAAAGGAATACGAGCGGTTCGGTACACTGCGCGCCCGTGCAGTGAGCGCTTTTCGGCTAGTCGCGGATAATAGCTGCATCCTTTTGCAACATCTTCGCCTCTAAAAGCGGTACGTCCGTACCATTGCGGGCTGGGTGTGCCGTTGTAGAATTTGTGCGCTATGGCCACAAGGCCGCGATGTTCGCT